>JABNAD010000475.1_pt1 | contig 23220 bp, 20 predicted proteins | sample 7240381 | NCBI WGS metagenome assembly JABNAD01 (sample SAMN11332834, study PRJNA596920) | anaerobic digester metagenome | biome: digested sludge; isolation source: digested sewage sludge-derived enrichment culture grown on H2/CO2 | place: Germany: Goettingen
ACGAGTTCTGGTACGGGCTCGTGGGCTCGGGGATGTGTAGACGGGACAGTGGGTGCCGTCCGGCGGCTCCTGGCTCTCTGCGGCGAGCGCCTGGCCGCGCTCTCCGGCGAGACGGGCCGGCTCGCCGCGGAGGCTATCGAGGGGCAGCTTGCGACTCGAGGCGATCCAGCGGCGCATCCGGGTGTCTACGGCCGGGTCCTTGGGGACGTCAACCTGGTCCTCGAGAGCATCGGGGAACCGGTGACGATCGCCGGCCGGTTCATCGACGACCTCTCGCACGGGCGGCGGCTCGCCCCGATCCAGGGGGAGTACCGCGGAGAGTTCGAGGCCCTGGTCCGGCGACTCAACCGCTGCTTCGACACCTACGTCGCCGTTCACTCCGAGACTGGCCGACTTGCGGAAGCCGCCGTTCGCGGAGAACTCGGCGAGCGGATTGACGACGCCCGGTTCGAGGGGAGCTGGAAGGGCTTGTGCAGGGTATGAACGGGACCCTCGACGCGGTTGTGGGGCCGCTGCAGGTGGCGGAGCACTTCGTCGACCGGATCGCCCACGGCGACATCCCCGACCCGATCACGGAGGAGTTCAACGGGGACTTCAACGACCTGAAAAACAACCTCAACACCTGCATCGAGAACATCACCACCCTGGTCGAGGACACCCGGCTCCTGGCCGACGCCGGCATAGCGGGGTCTCTTGCGACACGGGCCGACCCCGAACGGCTCCACGGCGAGTATCGCCGGATCGTCGAGGGGATGAATGCACTCCTCGACGCGGTGGCCGGCCCGGTGAACATGGCCTCGCGGTTCATCGAGGACCTCTCCCACGGGCGGCGCCTCAAGGCCGTCTCGGGCGAGTACCGCGGGGAGTTCGCCGCGATGAGTGACAACATTGACCGGGCGATCGAGACCTACATCGCGGTCCACACCGAGACGAACCGGTTGACCGAGGGGGCCGCGAACGGTGACCTGGGCGTCCGGATCGACCCCGCCGGTTTCGAGGGGAGCTGGAAGGCACTGGTCCAGGGGATGAACGACACTCTCGACGCCGTGGTGGTCCCGCTCCAGGTGGCTGAACGCTCCATCGACCGGATCGCGCGCGGGGACATCCCCGACCAGATCACGGAAGAGTACCGGGGCGATTTCAAGGAACTGATCGACAACCTGAACGCCTGCATCGCAAACGTCAACGCCCTGATCGAGGACTCGCTCGCCCTCTCGCGGTCGGCCATCGCCGGCCAGCTGGACACCCGCGCCGACCCGTCCCGGCACCAGGGCGACTTCCGCCGGATCGTCGAGGGCGTCAATGCAACGCTCGACGCGATGATCGGGCCGGTCTACGAGGCGATGCGGGTGAGCCAGGAGTATGCAGCCTGTAACTTTTCCGCACGGGTCGATCCCTCGCTCGAGGCGAAGGGGGACTTCGTCGCATTCTGCGACGCGCTCAACGCGATCGGGACCCAGCTGGAGGCATCGTTCCAGGAGATCTCCCGGGTCGCGGACGCCTACGCCCGGGGCGACTTCTCAACCGGGGTGGACCCGGCCCTCGATGTGAAGGGCGACCTGGTCGCGCTTTGCGAGTCGCTCGACCGGATCGGCGTCGAGGTCTCGCGGACGCTCGGGCTCGTCAATCGCCAGGTCGTCGACCTCTCGCGCCACGCCGGGCAGGCCCGGGAGGGTGTCGAGGTGGTGGGCCACGGGGCGAACGAGATCGCCCGGAGTGCCGAATCGGTCTCGCGGAACGCGGAACAGTCCGAGAACGGCATCGAGCAGGTCCTCCAGACGATGGAGGACCTGACCCGGACCGTCGGCGATGTCTCGTCGACGGCCGAGTCGGTCGCGCGTCTCACTGCGGAGGCGAACAGCCTGGCAAAGCGGGGGATCGAGGCCGCCGAGAAAGCGGAGAAGGGCATGGACTCAATCACCGGTTCCTCGGCGCAGGTGGACGCAATCATCCACGACATCCGGGAGCAGATGGGCCAGATCGGCAAGATCGTCGGCCTGATCACGGACATCGCGAACCAGACCAACCTCCTCGCGCTGAACGCGGCGATCGAAGCGGCCCGGGCCGGGGACGCCGGTCGCGGCTTTGCCGTCGTCGCCGCCGAGGTGAAGTCCCTCGCGCAGGAGTCCCGGGCATCAGCCGAGACGATCGCCGGGATGATCGGTGGACTGAATGCGAAGTCGGAGGAGGCGGCAGACGCGATGAACCTGGCGGGCTCGGCGGTCCAGCAGGGCAACCTCGCGCTCGAGGAGACCCTCAAGGTCTTCTCAGCCCTCTCGGACTCGGTCGAATCGATCTCGAGGGACATGACCTCGGTCTCCTCGGCCACCGAGGAGCAAGCCGCCTCGTTCGAGGAGATCACCGCTTCGGTCAACGAGATGGCGGGACTGCTCAAACTCACGGCCCGCGATGCGGAACACTCCTCCTCGGCGAGCGAGGAGGCCCTCGCTTCCGTGCGCCAGGTCACAGAGGTGATCCGCGAGATCGACGAGGTCGCGGCGCACGTCGACCGCGAGATGGGGCGGTTCTCGATCCGCGCTGGCTGACCCTTCTCCATCTTCTCCCCTTCGGGGCCGGAGAGCCCTGGTGAAGGTTGGCTGCCCCCTTCGGTCCAGGGTCGAGAGAGCGGTCGGCACGATGGGAGATCGTCGACCTCGGATCCGAGGGTGTTTCCCGTCTCCCCCGGATGCACCCGGCCTCTCTCCCACCTTCTTTGCGGGACTACCGACCGTCGCCCGGAGCACCGGTCGCGATTCCGCCGTTCACATCCGCTCCTCCACCCGTATGTAATCCGACCTGGTCTTTCCCCACGTCGAGTACATGCTGCTCCCCTCCGTGACGGTGACCGTGTAGGTGCCGGGTTCGTAGTACGTGTGTCGCACCGTCGTCGGAGCAGACGGGCTGATCGAGACCAGCTCCTGCTGACCGTCCCCGAACCGGATGGTATACGAATTTTCACAGGTCGCCGTCAGCGTGAAAGTGACCGCGAGCGGTGTCCGACCGGACCGGGGGGAGCCCGAAAAGTCGAGGGAGCAGGACGTGACGGTCGGTCGCGGCGTCACCGGGCTCGGGGCCGTCGCGGGAACGTAGTGAGGAGTCCGGGTCGGCGTCAGGATGTACATGGTTGCGATGATCCCGATCGTGGCGCCCGGCGTCGGGCGGCTGAATGTCGCAAAGACACCCATGCTCGGCGCCGGGACCGCCGTACGCGTGGTCGTCACGGTCACGGTCTCGGTCCTGGCCGTCGTGGTCATCGAGGTCGCCGTCTCCGTCGCTCCAGCCGGCACGGTCGTTGACCGGGCCGTCGTTGTCGTGGCGGTTGCGCCGGCCGAAGTCGGCGGTGTGGTGGTAACGGTCGTCCACGTCGTCTCCTTCACAGCGCCGGTCGCCCGGGTGGTCTCTACCGTCGACGGACCGGTTGTCGACGTTGTCACCGTCCCTCCTTCGGGCGCTGGCGTGGTCGAAAAAGCAGTCGGCCCTGGCGATGCCGCGTTATCGGTCGGGACCCCGGATGCAACCGCAGGTGCTGTATCGTCGAGGGAGGTATTTTCGGTCACGGCCACCGACGGCACCGTCATCGTGGTGTTCCCCTCCCCTGTGGGAGCGCTCCCGCCCAGCGTGGCGAGGAGTACGGCGATCAGGGCGACGACCAGGACTGCGATCACTCCCAGCAGGTACACGAACCGCCGGTCGCCCCCGCTCTTCTCACCCTCGCTCTCGTCGTTCATGGCCGAACAGGTGGCATCAAAGCTATTAAGGATATGCTGGAGGACGCAGAGGGATTCTTCGGGCCGGGTACTGTATGGGACAGGGGTCTTTCGTGGCTCGTGCAACTCACGGAAAAAGGGTGATGATCAGAGCGTGGTAAAGAGCCAGACCACGTCGGCGAAGTCGATCCGTCCGTCCCGGTTGTAATCGAATGCCTCAAGGGGCTCGTTCGCCGGGATCCAGTTCATCTGGTTGAAATTCAGGACGACATCCGCGAAATCGGTCCGGTTGTTGCCGTTCACGTCCTTGTACAGCTCATCGCGGTTGAGGTTGAGCGGAGGCGCGAGAACACCCGGAAGCGGTATTGGGCGTGCCGGGTCAATCACAGTCCGAAGCGGGAGGTTATCAGTGTTGGTACTCCCGCCGGGAACCCGCCGTTGATCTCGCATGCCAGATCGCAGAACCCGTCACGGTCCGCGTCGGGATGCGTTCGGGAGAATCCTTTCATGTTCGGCAGGGCCCAGTAATTCCCTCGCAGGTTCGGCGCGCCCGCGATGTTCGGTCCGGGCCGCTCGGCGATCTCCCAGGTGTTGGGCGCGAAGCCCTCGACGTTCTCCGTGTTGTCGAAGTGGTTGTTGTAGATGGCCAGTTGACCACCTTCACCCTCGGGGCTCACGTCCCAGAACCCGACCGCGTTCTCCCAGCTCTTGTTGCCCGTGATCGTGCCCCCACCGCTCCGATCGACCAGGATGCCGGTCCCCGGGTTCTTTCGGATCGTGTTGTTGGCCAGGTGGCCGTGGACGAAGGAGAAGTAGATTCCATCTCCCTGGTTTCCGGAGATGTCGTTCGAGACGCAGGTGGCTGCAGCGTTCCGGGCCCACACAACGCTCGGCCCTGGACGAACAATGCACTCCATCACGATGATGCCCGGTGCACGTTCAACGTTCGCGCCCTGTTTCACACTGCAACGATAGGGATCGTAACTTCGTTGGAATGTAACTCGTCCGCTGCGAATCTGAACAGAACAGGAACCGGCTTCAGGACGGGATGCTGCTATGGGGATTCGAACCCCAGTCGTCGGCGTGAAAGGCCGACATGATTGGCCGGACTACACTATAGCAGCAATTGAACCTACGTCATTCGTCTGGAAAAAAGATATAGGTTGTGATGGGGGTGTTCAGTCGATCGGCGTCCCCGACTGCTCGGTGGCCGATTTGAACGCGGAGATCAACTGGCGCGTGACCGGCCCGGGTCGTCCGGAGCCGATGGAACGGCCGTCGATCACAACGATCGGGCCCACCTCCGCTGCCGTCCCGGTAACGAAAACCTCGTCGGCCGAGTAGAGGTCGAAGTAGCCCATGTTCCGCTCGATGACCGTGATGCCGAGGGTCTCCGCGCACTCCAGGAGCACGAGCCTCGTGACGCCCCGGAGGTTGTTGAGGGTCGGAGGGGTGATGATGACTCCGTTCTTGACCACGTAGATATTGTCGCCCGAACCCTCCGAGAGATAGCCGTTCGTGTCGAAGAGGATCGCCTCATCGCCGCCCTTGTAGTTCGCCTCGATCTTCGCCAGGATGTTGTTGAGGTAGTTGAGGCTCTTCACGTTCGGGGGGAGAGACTGTGCCGGGTTCCGCCGAATGGAGACCGTGACCGCAGTCAGGCCTTTCTCGTAGAGATCTCCGTACATCGCCCCCCACTCGACCGCAATGATGACCACCGTCGGCTTCTCGCACTTGCGGGGGTCGAGCCCGAGATCCCCGACGCCTCGGGTGACGATCGGCCTGATGTACGCGTCACGCAGGTTGTTGCGGCGAAGCACCTCGGCGATCGCCTCGCCCATCTCGGCCTTCGTGATCGGGACCGCGAGGTCGATCGTCTTGGCTGAGTCGTAGAGCCGGTCGAGGTGCTCGTCGAGGCGGAAGATCCGGCCGTTGTACGCCCTGATCCCCTCGAATACCCCGTCCCCGTAGAGAAGTCCGTGGTCGAAGACGGAGACCTTTGCCTCCTCCTTCGGGAGGAAGGCCCCGTCGAGGTAGATGATCATGATCAATCTCTCGCGGGGTGAGGTTGTATCCTTTACGATTGGTCGCGGGCCGCCCGGCACCGTTCGACGAAGGCATCGAACATTCCGCGAGCACCGACCGGGTGGATATGGCAGTAGGTGCCCAGGGTGTTACCGACGATCGCTCCGTCGCGCATCCCATCAATGCCGACACCGCGGTTGAGGGCGTAGGCGTATCGCGTCCCCGGGTCGAGCACGACCTCGGAGTAGTGGAAGGAGTGCCCCCGGAACATCCCTGTTCCCATCGGCGATGGAGCGCATGCCCGCCCCTCGACATACGTGACGACCCGGCGTGCTGGCATCCGTGCCTCGCCGGAGAGGACGCCGGCGAACTCGTGGACCTCCTCCTTCGGCGCATCGCGCCACCCGGCGGCGAGCCGAACCCGGTCGGTCAGGTAGATCAGGCCACCGCATTCCCCGTAGACCGGGGTCCCGTTCCGGGCCGCCTCCTGGAGCCCCGCCCGGCAGGTGGTGTTCTCCTCGAGTCGCGCGGCATGGACCTCGGGGTACCCACCGCCCAGGATGAACCCATCGGCGTCGGGAAGCCGGTCGTGGCAGGGGCTGAACCGGACCACCCTGGCCCCTGCGGAGGCCAGGACCTCCTCCAGGTCGGCGTAATAGAAGTTGAAGGCCTCGTCGAAGGCGAGCCCGATCATGATGTCGGCGTCCCCGTCCCGGGGGGGAATGAGCGGAGCGTCACCGGGTTGGGGGAGTTCCCGTGCGACATCGAGGACCCCCTCGGGGGGGACATACTCCCCGATCAGTCGGGTGACCAGCTCGATCCGCTCGCGGAAGCCGGCCTCCTCGCTCCCCTCCCGGTACGGGACCAGCCCGAGGTGTCGCATGGCCAGCTGCATCTGTTCGATCGGCGGTACCGCGCCGATCACCGGGATACCACAGAAGTGCTCGATCGCCTGCGTCGCCTTCTCGCGGTGAGAAGGGCCTGAGACGTTGTTGAGGATCACCCCTGCGATCCGAATGGCGGGATCGAAGGCCTGAAACCCCTGTACCAGCGCGGCGGCGGACCGGGTGACCGACCGGGCGTTTACGACCAGGACGACCGGCAGGTCCAGCAGCTTGGCGATCTCTGCCGTGCTGCCGGCATCCCCGATCGCCTCGGCCCCCTCGTAGAGTCCCCGGACACCCTCGACGATCGCGAGGTCGGCTCCGCGGTTCGCCGCCCGGAAGATCGCCCGGTTCTCCTCCTTCGAGAGGACGAACCCGTCCAGGTTCCGGCAGGGACGGCCGGTCACCGCCGTGAGGTAGGACGGATCGATGTAGTCCATCCCGATCTTGAACGTCTGGACGGTTCGATCCCGGGCGAGCAGCGCGGCAAGCGCGAGCGTGACCGACGTCTTGCCGCTCCCCGAGCGGTCGCCCGAGATCAGGACGCCCTTCATGCCAGGCTCCGGAGGACCGCCCCGAACTCGCTCTCGACGATCGCCCGGACACCGAGAGTCCGGGGATGCAGGTCGACCTCGACCAGCACGAACCGATGTCCCAGCTCCCGCAGGGGGGCGACCTGCCGGGGGCCGTTCGTGATCGAGATCACCTCGATCCCATCCGTGTATTCAGCGGGTATCGCGTGAGGAACCCCGGCGAGGAGCGCGTAATCGGCTCCACTCGCCTGAATCTCCGCTCCGAGACGGTCGCCGAGGGCCCCGTACTCGTCAAGCGACCCGACCGTCTCGATCGGGACGCGCCGCTCGGCGAGCCCGGCGGCGATCCGGCGCGCATCGTTTCTCACCTTCGGCAGGCCCCGCTCCTCGAGGTTTGCGAGGTAGCGGACTGGGGCATCGGGTGCGACCTCGTAGAGCGCGGCGAGCGCGTCGGAGAACATGTATGCGGTCTCCTTCTTCGCGTTCATCACCGCGATGCCGGTCGCACCGGACCGGACACGTTCCAGGATCCGGCCGGCCGCGAGGTGTTTGAGGTCCCCGCGGTCCGGCTCGATGTACGGCCGGCTCGCCGCCCCCCGGAGGCGCTCCACCTCGTTTGCAGCTGCGAGCAGCCTCCGCTGGCGCTCGAGTTCTTCTTCGTCGATCCAGCCGACGTCGGCGGCGGCCTGGAGGGTGGCGATCACCCCGTCGATGTTCTCAGAGAAGCCGGCGTGGATGTCGACCGCGATCGTCGGTGTCTCGACCGCGTGCACGGCCTGGCCGAGGTCCTCGCCGATGATCATCGAGACGCAGGTCCCGATCACCGCCATGCGGCGCGGACTGAAGGTCGCTGCGGCCTCACGGAGCACTTCCTCGAGGCGCCGTTCGCCACCGAAGATGAACTCGTTCTCGCCGAGCGACGTCGTCAGGACTCGCATACCGTCCTCCTCGAGGAGGCGGGCGTGCTTGAAAGAGCAGCCGGACGGGCCGTGCAGGACGGCGACATCCACCTCGAGGTCACGCGCCGTGTAGAGGGCTGCGACGATCGAGCTCGGTCTGGGCTGTAGGTACTTCATCCATCTATCTCCAGGTCTTGACGGCCAGGACGATCGGTCCGCCTCCGCCGTCCACACGGGTCGCCGCACGGCCTTCGGCAAGGGTGAGGGTTTCGCTTCTTCGCCCTCGCCAGGAACCGGTGCCGAGCCGGGCGATGACTGCCGCCCGGTGATCGAAAGAGCCGACCAGGACGGCTGTCGCCGGATTGATCGTCTCTATGGCGGTGGCCACGTTCTCCGGGGAGAACCCCTCGCAGACCGCGCGGAACTCCTCGCCGATGACGAGGGTCAGCTCCCGGCCCGGGTCGAGCGCGCGCGCCAGCCGGGCGGCCTCGATCGCCGTGTCACGGGTGGTCCCACTGTTTGCATCGTCCACAAGGACGCGTCCCGCCTCGGTTCCGACCGAGAGTCGGCCGGGGATCGCCTCCATCGCCGCAGTCCGTCGGGGGTCGCCGCCGAGCAGGACGGCCGCAGCGGCCGAGAGCTGGAGTGCGTTTTGGTACGCGGCGTGCGCGAGGAGCGGCGTCACGGTGACGCCAGCGGACGTCTCGCAGGTCGAATCGGTTACCCGGGCCAGGTGATCGGCTGCCCGGACGTCCGGGTGGTCCGGCAGGGGGGACGTCCCCCCGGGCACCAGGAGGCGACGGGCCCGTCGGCATGCCGCGAGCTTCGCGGCGAGGGCCGAACGCTTTCCGGAGGCGCAGGCGTAGTCGTCCATCGACGTCAGCACGGCAAGGTCTCCCGCTCCAGTGACGCCCAGCGACTCCTCCGCCACGCACCACCCCCCGATCGCGACGGCGGCCCGTGCCGCCGGAAGGACCGATGCGGGGGTGATGGACCGTTGCCAGAGTCGCCGACGTTCAGGGTATACAAAGGTCCCCGCCGTGGTGTGAAGGACCCCGGGACCTCCCAGCATCGCGGCGAGGGCGAACGCGGTCGTTGTCTTGCCGCGCGCCCCGGTCACCTCGACCAGGCACCGGGGGCTGTGATCGGCGAGGCAGAGGCCGACCGCTTCGTGGTGGGAGAGGAGTCGGTCCTCAGCCCCCGCCAGAAGGGGGTGGTCCGGGTCCAGGTGAACCGGGGCCACCACGCGATCGAAGGCGTCCGGGTCGGGCCATGGACCCGTACCGCGATATACGTCCACGGTCTCAACACGGTGTCCTCGAAGGCGGAGCTCGTCTCCGAGCTCGGCCCCCCCGTGGATCGTATCGAGTACCAGGAGGTCCATGTGGGACTAGATCAGCGAGAGCGCCGTCGTGGCGTTCTTGAGCATCAGCTCGGCGAGCAGGGGGTCCACCCCGATCGGGTCGGCGTAGACGAGCGGGATCGGTCCGCTGGCGGTCTCGAACGTCCCCTTCTTCTGTCCCTCGGCGAGCCCGATCAGGGCGGGGATGTCCTTCTCGATGTGAATACCGCGGGCAAGGAAGAGCGGTACCACGGCGAGGGCATCGATCGCCTCGCCCCGGAAGGCCTCCAGCTGCTCCTCGACTGAGGGCTCGTTCATGGACATGAATCCGCAGCGAACGAAAAATTCGTCGGAGCGCTCCTGGATCATTCGTCCGGTCTCGAGGATCAGTTCTTTGTTGTAGGGGAGTTTCGATCCGTGGCCCACGAGGAGCATTCCATACCTGCTCATGTGTTACAGAGTACAACGTCGGCCCATAAAAATATCATCACATGCCCGTGGTACAGCCCCCTGGTCGTCGCTTCTGCCTGCTCCTGTCCCTCTCGGGACCGTTGACCGACGATGCCGGGGCAGGCATGTGCGAGCGGCTCGTTCCCAAAACCCTATCTGTCCCAACGAAAAATGAATAACACTCTATGGCGGTGCAGGATGAGCGTTTTTCGCTCCGTATCAACGGCTCCGTGGTAAGGACGCCGATCGCCCTCGCCTCGATGGCAGGGGTGGTCGATGCCGCGTACACGCTCGCCCGCGCCGCTCACGTCGGCGTCACCTTCCTCGGCGGTTATTCGGTCGATGATCAGACGCTCGATGCGTCCCGGCAGATGGCGGAGAAGGGCCGCCCAGAGTTCCTGGAAGACGATCCGATCGGAGCGATCAGGCGTGAGGTGGAGGCCCTCGAGGGTTCCGGGCTCGTTGTCGGCCTGAACCTCCGTGCCTCCTCCCCCGATGGTCTGCTCCAGGTGGCCCGGTCGATAGGGCGGTCGGTCGTCTATGAGATCGATGCCCACTGCCGCCAGCCCGAGATGATCGCCACCGGGGCGGGCGAGGCGCTGGCACGGGATCTCGATGCCCTCGAGGCGATGGTCGTTGCGCTCAGCGACGAAGGTTTCTCGGTCTCCGTCAAGTTCCGGGCCGGTGTGGCGGAGGACGATCGGGTGCTGGCCCGTCGGTGCTGGGAGGCCGGTGCGGAGGTGCTCCACATCGACCTCATGGATTTCGGGTACCCGAAGGTCCGGGAGATCCGGAACATGGTCCCCCTCGTCCTGATCGCGAACAACTCGATCTCGAGCTTCGACCGGATGCGCGAGATGCTCTCCCACGGGGCGGACCTGGTCTCTCTCGCGCGCGGGGCGAGCGAGCGAACGCTCGCCGGCCTCGACGCTGCGATCACACGCCTCGCGGACGAGCAGGGATGGTACAATTCTCCGAAACAGCTCTGCCGCGGCGGGGATATCCGTTCCCTGGCGTTCTGCTGCATGCCCGTCAAGTCCTGCCCGCTCATCCCGACCCTGGAGAAGATCGGGATGAGCCGCGACCGTTACATCGCACTCAAGCAGGAATCGGTCCGCGGGACTCCGCTCGAGGGGGGTGCACAGACCTGCTTCGGCTCGCTCGCCTGGTGCTGCAAGACCTCGTCCCCCTGCATGTTCCGTGACATTACCCTGCAGCAGATGGGCCTCTCGAAGCGTGAGTACATGCAGGCCAAGCGTCGTCTCTCCGATCGGATCATGGGCGAGGTCTTTCCTCCCCGCCCCGCCGCCTGATTCCATGTCGGCTCGATGCGCCTTTCCGGTGTCCAGGGCAGAACGAGCACAGCTCGCCATGGTCCTCGAGGTTCTCGCCTCCCCGAAGCCCGGGAACGTGGACCGGTGCCACGACTATCCCGAGACGCGCCTCGAGCACTTCATCGTCTCCTCCCTCGCCGCCCGCCTCCCTCTCGAAGCAGCGGAGGGCCGGCGCGTCAGCCTCGGTCCTCTCATCGAGGAGGCGGTCCGCGCCACCTCCTGCCACAGTGGGGGGAACACGCACTTTGGAGCGTTCCTCCTGCTCGTCCCTCTCGTCTACGGCGCCGGGGTCGAGGGGGCCTGCCGTGCGATCGAGGAGAGCACGGTTGAGGATGCGGTCGCCTTCTACCGAGCCTTCGCTCTTACGCGGGTGAGGGTGAACGAGACCGACGAACTGGACGTGAATGATCCCGGGGCGATTGATCTCCTCCGACGGCGCGGGATGACACTGGTGGACGTGATGGCCCACTCCGCCGAGCGGGACATGGTGGCCCGGGAGTGGACGAACGGCTTTGCTCTCTGTTCGCTCGGGGCCCGGGTACTGCGCGAAGATCCTCAACCCCGGACGGCCGTCCGGCGCCTCTTCCTCTCACTCCTTGCAACCGAACTCGATACCTTCATCATCAAGAAGCACGGTCCTGAACTGGCGGAGGAGACGCGTGTGCGGGCCCGTTCCGTACTGGAGGGGCACCAGCCGGTCGCATCCCTCGACGACTGGTGCATTAAGCACGACGTCAATCCCGGCTCGCTCGCGGACATCATGATCGGTGCCATATACCTGGCGCTCGAGGATGGATGGGCATGGGACTCCTAGGTCCGGGTATCAGCGAGGTGATCGCGACCACGCGGCTGAACGCGGCGCCGATCGGGATTCACTGCCGCGGGGACAGCCTCTCTGCCGTCCTCTTTAAGGGGAGCCATACCGCTGAGAACGTGACGCGGGACGGATGGCTGGTGGCGAACGTGGTCCTGGACCCTCTCCTCTTCGTCCGCACCGCCTTCGAAGACCTGCCTGCCTCCTCGTTCGTTCCGATCCCCGGTCTCGGGTGGGACCGGCTCTCAGAGACGGACGGGTATGTTGCCTGTTCGGTCGTGGTGGTGCGCGAGACCCCCGAGGCGCTCATGGTACGCCTCTCGGTCGTCCGCGAGGAGGTACTGGTCCAGCGGTGTCTCCCGCTCAACCGGGCTCGATGCGCTGTCATCGAGGCGACCGTCCACGCGACCCGGTTCCGGCGAAACCGCGATCCCGGGCTCTTCCGCCTGATCCAGCACCATGCCTCGGTGGTGCGGCGATGCGGTGGGCCCGGCGAGCTCGAGGCGCTCCGGCTCCTCGAGCTGCTCCTGCAGGACGGCCCCGGCCAGGATTCGGTATAATCGCTCGTTTTTTGGAAAAATATCCATTATTTTTTGACTTTCTGGGACTTCGGCGGGCTGGAAAATATCGTAACCCTCATTAGGGGCGGTGACACATACTGTGTTGCGTTAATCATACCTGCGGTGACCACGGTCTTTTCCACCGGCCGTTTTCTCCGCGATCGACAAACGCACGTGGTTGACGATGCTCTGCCTCAGACGAGATGGGATGGGTTTCGCGCGCTGGCTGCTCCTCGGTCTGCTCCTCATCGGATGCACCATCGGGATCGGCTCTGCCGTTGCCGTAACCGGCCCCGTGGTGATCGAGAAGCCCGGGACCTACGAGTTGACGAAGGATATCCTAGACACGAAGGAGCCGGTCTGTATCGAGATTCGGTGTGACGACGTGGTCTTCGATGGAAAGGGACACCTGGTCCGCGGTGTCGATGCCGCGAACTCGGCAGGTGTTCTGGTCCACGGGTCCGGGCCGGTATCGAACGTTGTCGTCCGCAATGTCAGGACGGAGGACTTCTTCTATGGAATTTACTTCTGGGGGGTTCATAATGCGCGTGTCGACGGTATCACGGCCTCCAGCAACTACTTCGGCCTCGCCTTTAATCCCGCGTCCGACTCCACGGTCTCGGGTTCGCGGTTCACGTCGAATACGTACGGTGTCGTCCTGACCGGTTCTACCCGGAACCAGCTCAACGGATGCCGCGTCACCCAGAACGCGATCGCCGGCATCTCGATCTACGGGTCGGTCGGGAACACCCTCTCCAACAACCTGTTCCAGAACTCGAAGAACGTCTTCTTCGTGAACGGAGCCGCTCTGGCCAACCGGTGGAATGTTGAACGGCGGGACGGCCCGAACATCGTTGGGGGACGGATCATTGGCGGCAACTGCTGGCTCGATCCCTCCGGAGGCGGTTTCTCTGCAGACGGCGATCAAAAAGACGGCCTGCTGACGAAGCCGTACCGTCTGAACGACGCAAACGTCGACAACCTCCCCCTCGCCGCCCATCCCGAGGGCGGGGAGCCGGCACCGAAGGTGACGACAACGCCGAAGGAGACTGTTTCGCCAAAGGAGACGATCTCACCAAAGGAGACGATCACGCCGGTGGTGACGACGAGGGTTGTTGCGGGTTCCGGGATCGGCTCGCGGCCATTTGTCGCCATCCGGTCGCTCCCCGGGACGGTTCAGGCGGAGGACTACGACCTCGGCGGTCCGGGCCTCGGGTATTTCACGCCGGCGCCGGTATCGAACTCGGTCTACCGGGCCGGTACCATCGCGATAGAGAAGAACGCGAATGAGGGCGGGTATCACCTGACCGGCACCCGGTTCCGCGAATGGCTCCGGTACACCGTCGACGTCACGAAGACGGATAACTATCAGGTCACCGCCCGCGTCTCGTCCCCGAAGGGCGGGCAGTGGTTCAAGATCATCGACGAGTGCCATCCCCAGAACCGGGTCACCATCTGGGTGCCCGCGACCGGCTCGTTCGACACCCTGAAGACGACCCGGGCCGTCACGCTGCACCTCGATGAGGGTGTGCACACCCTGAAGGTCTTCTCGTACGGCTCCCAGGACATGGACTCCTTCACCTTCTCCTGACCCCCCATTTTCCACTTCTAAAACGCCAGACATATCCGCTCGGGCGGTGCACCTCTATCTGCCCATGGCGTTCAACCCGCTCCTCATCGGGGCCGCGGCGATCGGCCTGACGCTCGTCTACGCATCGATCCTCGATATCCGGGACCGGCGAGTGCCATTTCGGACCTGGTACCCGATGCTGGCGGTTGCCGCCCCCTGTACGGCCTGGTTCTACGCCTCACTCGTCCAGGCCGATCCCGGGATGGCGCTGCGACTCCTCGCCGTCTCCGTCCTCTTTACCGCCTGCTTCTACCTCTTCGGAGCGCTGGGGCTCGTCGGAGGTGCCGATGCTTGGGCCTTGATCTTCATCACCCTCCTCGTCCCGATCTTTCCGTTTCCGCCGCTCCTCGATGGAGGGCCTGGTTTCTTCCCGTTCCCGGTGCTTGTCCATGCCGAGGCTGCAGCCCTCCTCGCCCCGTTGGGGCTCCTGTACGTGAACCTGCGGCGGGGAGTCCGGGGTCCGCTTCTCGCCCGCCTCCGGGGCTTTCCGGTGACGGCCGACCAGATCACCGACGGGCGTGCGTTCGGCTTTGTGATGGAGGACCTCTCGATCGTCGAAGGGGAGGTCCGGCGCCGGTTCTATTCCCCGGCAGAGTCGCTCGGCGCGATGGTCCGGGGGACGCGTCTCTACACCCGCGAACTCAGGGCGAACCCGGAGGAGTTCGCCCAGGAGATCGCCCTGGTCCGCCGCGCCTCTCCCGTCTGGATCTCGTACGGGGTTCCCTTCATCGTGCCGATCACGATCGGGTTCCTCGTGACCCTCGTGGTGGGCGACACCATTTTTTACCTTCTCTCCATTCTCTAGGAGAACGAACCATGCTCGCAATACGCTATATGGATGGACTCGTCCCGGTCGTCGTTCAGGATGCCGGGACGGGCGATGTGCTGATGGTCGCCTACGCGAACGATGAGGCGGTCCGCCTCACGAGGGAGACCGGGTACGCTCACTACTTCAGCCGCTCTCGAAAGCGCCTCTGGAAAAAAGGCGAGGAGTCCGGTCACCTCCAGCGGGTGCACGAGATCCTGGTGGACTGCGACGAGGACTGCCTGCTCTACCGCGTCGACCAGGCCGGGGCAGCCTGCCACGTGGGGTACCGGAGCTGTTTTTTCCGGACGATCGACGGGACTGTCCTGGGCGAACCCATCGTTGATCCCGCCAAGGTATATGCTAATAAGGCGTGATGTCGGATCTCTCTTGGTGGTTTTTTTATGAAACTGGTCCCCGATACGAGCGTCATAATAGATGGACGCATCACCTCCCTCATTAGAAAGGGAGAATATCCCGACGCCGAGATTATCATCCCCGAAGCAGTGGTCGCCGAGCTCGAGTCCCAGGCCAACCAGGGACGGGAGATCGGTTTCTCCGGCCTTGCCGAACTCCAGCAACTCTGCCGGATGGCCACCGATTCGCTGTGCAGCATCCGGTTCGTCGGCGACCGCCCTTCCTTCGACCAGGTTCGCCTCGCCGCCGGTGGCGAGATCGACGCCATGATACGTGCTGTCGCGATAGAGAACCAGGCGGTCTTCCTGACGAGCGACCGGGTCCAGTCCGAGGTGGCGCGGGCCAAGGGGCTCGAGGTGCAGTATCTCCGGCCCGAGATCGGTGAGTTCGCACCCCTTGCCATCGACCAGTTCTTCGATGAACACACGCTCGCTGTATACCTCAAGGAGAACGTCTCTCCTATCGCGAGGAGGGGTTCGATCCAGGATGCACGGCTCGTCCAGGTCCGCGAACAGCCCTCGAGTGAGTACGAGCTTGTCGGTCTCGCTCAGGAGATACTGGAGCGGGCAAAGCGAAGCCCCGACGGTTTCATCGAGCACGAGAGCCGCGGGATCACGATCGTCCAGATTGGTTCAATGCGGATCGCGATAGCCCGGTCCCCCTTTGTCGACGGCATGGAGATCACGGCCGTCCGCCCGGTGGTTGACATCTCGCTCGACGACTACGGTCGGTCGGAGATGCTCAAGGAGCGCCTGGCCGGCAGGAAAGTCGGTGTCCTGGTTGCCGGGATTCCCGGCGCCGGCAAGACCACGCTCGCCCAGAACTGCGCCACGTTCCTCTCGAAGAGCGGTGTCATCACCAAGACCATGGAGGCCCCGCGCGACATGCAGGTGCCCGACCTGATCTCGCAGTACACCGCCCTCGATGGCAGTATGGAGGCGACGGCGGAGATGGTGATGCTGCTCCGGCCCGACTACGTCGTCTATGACGAGCTCCGCCGGACCGAGGACTTCCGCGTCTTTGCCGACATGCGGCTCGCCGGCGTGGGGATGATTGGCGTTCTTCATGCTGAAAATATCCATGCCGTCCTCCTCCGGTTCCTGAACCGTCTCGACTTCGGCACCCTCTCCCGTGTCATCGACACGATCGTGATCGTGGAGGAGGGAGAAGCGCGCCATGTCTATGACCTGGAGTTCGGCCTCCGGGCGCCGGAGTCGATCCCGAATGACGGTACGGTGATGCCCGTCGTCACCGTGATCAACGCCGACACCCGAGAGCGGTTCCTGGAAGTCTTCCGCTACGACGGCGAGGTGATGATCATGCCCCTTTCGGACGTGCCGGCCCCATCGGTGCAGGCAACCGGGGTCGCTGAACCGGTGGCAGAGCGAGGGCATGAAGAAAAGGGCGAGCGGAACGGCTGGCGCAACGTCGAGCGGGAGATTCAACGGGAGATCGGCCGGTACACCGACGGATCTGTCGAGGTCAGGATGCTCTCCGAGACCAAGGCCCTGGTCTACATCGACGACAAGGACGTGCCGGCCGCGATCGGCAAGGGAGGCAAGAACGTCGCTTCGATCGTGAACCGTGTCGGGGTCGGCATCGACATCCGGCCACGCTCCGAGTCGGCGCCAGCGCCGGCACCATCCCAGGAGGTCGAAGAGGAGGTGAGCGAGGGAGGTATCCGGATCCGGACTGACCGGAAGTACCTCGCGATCATCGTCCCCGACCAGAGCGGGAGGATCGTCGACGTCTTCGCCGGCAAGGAGTACCTCTTCACCGCGACGGTGAATGAGAACGGCGAGATCCACCTGGCTCGCAACAGTACGATCGCCCAGGAGATGCAGAAACGCTACACGAATGGTGAGGTAATCCGGATGCGACCGGTCTAAAGGATGGGAGTGATAGAGATGGAACAGCAGAATGAGGCGCAGTCGATGGAGGCTGCGATACGTGGACGGTGGACCGACGCGTTCTCGGTGGACCCGGCGCCCGGCGCCGAGAAGTTCTACCTGACCGTTGCGTACCCCTATCCCTCGGGTGCGATGCACGTGGGCCACGGAAGGACCTACCTGGTCCCTGACGTGGTCGCCCGGTTCTGGCGGATGCGGGGTCGGCGGGTGCTCTACCCGATGGCCTTTCACGTGACCGGGGCTCCCGTCATCGGGATATCGAAGCGGATTGCGAACCGTGACCCGGCCGCCCTCTGGCTCTACGGGGACCTCTACCGGGTCCCGAGCGACGTGCTCGAACGGTTCGTCGATCCGATCGAGATCGTGCGCTACTTCTCGGACGAGTACGAGCGGGTGATGCGCATGGCGGGTCTTTCAATCGACTGGCGGCGGCGCTTCACGACCGTGGACCCCCACTACAGCAAGTTCATCGAGTGGCAGTTCGGGCGCCTGTACGAGCAGGGCCACGTGGTGCGCGGAGCGCACCCGGTGCGGTACTGCCCGCTCTGTGACAACCCGGTCGGTGACCACGACCTCCTGGAAGGAGACAAGGCAGAGGTGATCCGGTTCGTGCTCGTCGCCTTCCGCTGGGGTGATACGATCGTGCCCACCGCGACGCTGCGACCCGAGACCGTCTACGGGGTCACCAACCTCTGGGTGAACCCGACGGTGACGTACGTCCGTGCCGAGGTGGACGGTGTGCCCTGGCTCGTCTCACGCGAGGCGGCGGAGAAACTCGCCCTTCAGGACCACGAGGTCCGGGTGATCGAGGAGGTTCCTGGAACGTCGCTCGTCGGCCAGGTGGTCTCCCACCCGCTCTCGGGCGAGGTCCCCATCCTCCCGGCGGAGTTCGTCGACCCCGAGATGGCGACCGGCGTCGTGATGTCCGTCCCCGCCCACGCGCCGTTCGACTACATCGCGCTCCGCGACCTCCAGGAGCAGGGCCAGTACATCGAGATCGTCCCCCGCCCCCTCATCACGGTGGATGGCTACGGCGAGTGCCCCGCCCAGGAGGCGGTCGAGAAAGCCAGGATCACGAACCAGCATGATACGCGGATGGACGCCCTCACCCAGGAGGTCTACGGCGCCGAGTTCTCAAAGGGACGGCTGTACGCGCGCTACGGGGGCCTCTCGGTTCGCGAGGCCCGCGACGCGATCGGCGAGCTCCTGATCAACGAGCACGGGTCGAGCGTGATGTACGAGTTCGACACCCGTCCCGTCGTCTGTCGGTGCGGGAGCCGTGTGAATGTCAAGATCCTCCACGACCAGTGGTTCCTGACCTACTCGGATGAGACCTGGAAGAATAAGGTCAAAGAGGTCCTGCCCGGGATGACACTTGTGCCCGCGGACGTTCGCACCGAGTTCGATCGGACCGTGGACTGGCTCCATGACTGGGCGTGCACCCGGCGCGTCGGCCTCGGGACGCACCTCCCCTGGGATCCCGCCTGGCTGGTCGAGCCGCTCTCGGACTCCACCATCTACATGGCCTACTACACGGTCGCCCACCGGATCCGCGACCTCGATCCGGCCCTCCTCACGCCCGCGGCCTTCGACTACCTCTTCCTCGGGAAGGAGTCGGACGGGCTTGTCGGGAAAGCAGCTCTCGAGCCGCTCCGGCAGGAGTTCCTGAACTGGTACCCATACGACTTCCGGTTCTCGGCAAAGGACCTGATCTCGAACCATCTCACCTTCCAGCTCTTCCACCACGCGGCGATCTTTCCACCGGAGTTCCAGCCACGCGGGATGGTCGTCTTCGGCATGGGCCTGCTGAACGGGGAGAAGATGTCCTCCTCCAAGGGCAACGTCGTCCTGCTCGAGGATGCCCTCACCGAGTTCGGCGCCGATACTGTCAGGATGTTCCTGATGGGTTCAGCCGAGCCCTGGCAGGACTTCGACTGGCGCAACGAACTCGTCACTTCGACGCGCCGGCAGATCGAGCGGTTCGAGGCGACGGTCAGAGAGGGCCTCCCCGATGACGGTGAATCCTCCCCGATGGACGCCTGGCTGCTCAGCCGTCTCCAGCACCACGTTGAACGGACCACCGCTGCCCTCGAACTCTTCCAGACGCGCCAGGCCCTGCAGGAGGCGTACTTCGGGATCGAGACCGACCTGCGGTGGTACTGGCGTCGGCAGCCGGAGAGGGGGCACAGCAGTCCCGCCGTCCGTGAACTCTGCTCGGCATGGGTGCGCCTGCTCGCGCCGTTCATCCCGTTCACCTGCGAGACTCTCTGGCAGGCATTCGGCCACGACGACCTGGTCTCGTTCGCTGCCTGGCCAGAGGTGGACCCGGGCAGGATCGACCCCGCACTCGAGCTCGGGGAGGAGCTCTTGAGCCGGACAGTCGAGGACGTGGAGTCGATCCTGAAATTCCTCCCGATCACACCAAAAAGGGTCGAGATCGCGATCGCACCCTCCTGGAAGTGGTCGGTCTTCAGGACGATCGCGTCGTCGGAGGATCGGCAGTCGGCCCTCGGGGACGTGATGAAGGACGAGGGTATGCGCCAGCGTGGAAAGGAGGCCGCAGATGCGGCAAAACAGTGCACGAGCCTGATCCACCGGCTGCCGCCATCGATCATCGAGGGGCTGCTCACGGTCGAGATCGATGAAGTGTCGGTCTTGACCGGGGCCCGTGAATTCCTTGAACAGACGTTCGGCCTGCCAGTCCGGGTCGTCGCTGCAGAGGAGTCGACCCAGGCCCGTGCGGGCGCGGCGCTCCCCTACAAGCCGGCGATCACGATCGAGTAATTACTGCTCGGTCTTCTTTTTTGCCCTTTTCACCCTCTCTTTCGAGTTGAAGCCGGTCGCGGCCTCGAGAAATGCGTTCCGCTTTCTGATCGTATCGAGGATCACGGCGTCGTCGTCGATCTCGGTCTCGGTCTCGATCTCGATCTGGATGGTCTTCCCGGCGGGGCCGGGCGAAGCGACCAGGCGGCGGATCGCGCCGCAGGCGATCGCATACCCATCCCCGACAGGCTCGGGCTCGCACCCAAAGCACCGGCGGAGTTCGATGGGGATCCGGGTCGGTAAATCCTTGGTGTAACCCCGTTTGACCTCGAACTCTTCCATAATACTTTTTAGTGAGGATCCCTATGTTAATTTAATGCCGCCCGATCCGTCGAACGACATCAAGATCATGGCGAGTCCGCTGGCCGGGGAGTCTCCCACGGTGCTGATGGGCTTCCCCGGGAGCGGTCTGGTCGGTTCCATCGCGCTCCAGTACATGGTCGATCAGCTCGAATTCCCGCTGATCGGGAACATGACGAGCAAGTACTTCGCCCCGTTCGCGATGATGGCGAAGGGGCTGATCAACGTCCCGGTGCGCATCTACGAAAAGGCCCCTCTCGTCGCAATCGTGGCCGATATACCGATACATCCGATGATCTGCTACGAGGTGGCGAACGGGATCATGGACTGGCTCGACCCCTTCCGCCCCCGCGAGGTGGTCACCCTGGCCGGCGTGGTGACGAACGAGCCGGAAAAGAGGGTCTTCGGTGTGGCCACGAACGAAGAGGCGCTCGCCCGGATCCAGGAACTGACCCAGTTCCTTCCCGTGGGCTCGATCTCCGGGATTGCCTCGTCGATCCTGACCGAGTGCAAGGTGCGGAACGTCCCCGGGATCGGGCTGCTCGGCGAGACCGTGAATGCCCCGGACCCCCGCGCATCCGCTGTCACGCTCGACGTGTTGAACAGGATGGACGACCTGCAGATGGATATGCAGCCCCTGCTCGACCAGGCAGAGGAGATCGAATCGACCATGCACCGCCTGGCCGAAGAGGTCCAGTCCGCCGAAGTCTCGCAGAAGCGCGAGAACCTCCCGATGTACGGGTGATCGCGATGGAGGTACCTGCACTCACCAGCATCGCCCCCGAGATCCTCCGGGAACTCAAACGGGGGTTGCCCCGGACCCTCGAGGTCCAGTCCGCCCACAACGTCGTTACGATCGCCGACATCGAGCCCGGGACGCACATCTTCATGACGAGCGTGGACCCCGATGACCTCTCGTCCGGGGACCGTGGGATCATGGTCGACATCCTGACAATCGGGGTCTCGATGAAGCGCATCGTTGAATTCTCGTACGGTTCCTACTACGAGGAGCGTGAACGCACCGCGGTCCGTCTCCAGGTCCGGTACTGCGCCGATTCGACAGTGAAGACCGTGGTCGCGAACGACACCCTGAAGCCAACGGTGGTCGACGTGGTCAGGATGCCGTGCTGCCATGCCGGGTAACCCCCCCTTTTATTCTCACGTTCGACGGTTTCATTAAGCAGCGGGTCAAACAGAGATACTTCAGGGGCCTGTGGCTTAGTCCGGATAGAGCGCCGGGCTTCTAACCCGGATGCCGGGGGTTCGAATCCCTCCAGGCCCGTTCATTCGCTCCCTTTTTTTTATCGCACCCGGGTGCCGGGGGCGACCGATCGTTGGGGGACGAGGAGGGACGCTTCGTCGCCGGCGGCCAGGATCATGCCCCGGCTCTCGACGCCGAAGAGAACGGCGGGGGCGAGGTTGGCGATCACGACCACGTCCGTGCCGACGAGTTCCTCGGGGGAGTAGAACTGGGCGATCCCGCTGACGATCTGTCGCTCCTCGGCCCCGATATCGACGACAAGGCGGAGCAGCTTCTTTGACTTCTTGATCGGCTCGGCGGAGAGTACCCGCCCCACGACCAGTTCCATCCTCGAGAACTCGTCGATAGAGAGAGGCGGCTCTTCCAGTGATGGCTTGCAGGAGCGCGACTCCGCTTCGGCCACGCGGGCGGCGAGGAGTGCATCGAGCTCGGCCACCTGCTTGTCCTCGATCTTCGAGAAGAGCGGGGTTGGCATGACGAGCGGTCCAGGTGTGAGGGGTGTCGTGCAGCTTGCCAAACGTTCATCTGCGATCGCCCCGGGGGCTCCGAGCATGCTCCAGATCGCCCGCCCCGTCTCCGGCATCACCGGTTCGATCAGCACGGCGAGGGCCCGGACGACCTGGAGGGCGTCGGCGATCACCTGGGCGGCGGCATCGGCATCGGTCTTGATCAGCTTCCAGGGTGCGTTCGACTGGATCAGGGTGTTGCCCGAGGCGGCGAGTGCGAGTACCGCGTCGACGGCGGTCTTGAACTCGTACGCCTCCATCGCCTCGTCGACCGCGGTCAGGGTCTGTCGGATCTCGTTGAGGACCTCCTCGCGGGGCGGGCAGGCGGGGATACCGCCAAGGCGGGTGTGGGCGAAGTGGAGAGTGCGATGGACGAAGTTACCGAAGGTGTTGACCAGCTCGTTGTTCACCCGGTCGGCGAACGCCCGCCACGAGAAGTTGAGTTCCTTGGTGTGGCTGGTGTAGGCAAGGAGGTAGTAGCGAAGGCAGTCGGCGGGGAGTCCGAGGTCGAGGTAGTCCTCGTTGGTCCAGACGACGTACCCACGCGACTTTGAGAACTTGTGGTCGTCAACCTTGAGCATTCCCGAGGCAACGACGGCGGTGGGAAGGCCGAAGCCGGCTCCTTTCAGGAGCGCCGGCCAGAAGATGCAGTGGTGGTAGGTGATGTCTCCGCCAATGAAGTGCGTGATCTCTCCACTGCCGCACCAGTAACGCTTCCAGTCGGTTCCATGCTCAGCGGCCCACTCCTCGGTGAACGAGATGTAACCGATCGGAGCGTCGACCCAGACGTAGACCACCAGGTCGTCCCGGCCCGGATATCGAACCCCCCAGTCGAGGGTGCGGGTGATGCACCAGTCGCGGAGCCCCTCGCGGACCCAGCCCTGGGCATAGTTTCTGGCGTTGACCGTCCCCTGGAGCCCCTCCAGGTGCTCCTCCAGGAACGGAGCAAAGGACGAGAGCCGGAAGAAGTAGTGCTCCTGTTCGCGCATCTCCGCCGCTGTATTACAGACCGTGCAGATC
>JABNAD010000477.1_pt1 | contig 23161 bp, 18 predicted proteins | sample 7240381 | NCBI WGS metagenome assembly JABNAD01 (sample SAMN11332834, study PRJNA596920) | anaerobic digester metagenome | biome: digested sludge; isolation source: digested sewage sludge-derived enrichment culture grown on H2/CO2 | place: Germany: Goettingen
CTAGTCGGGGCTGGATTGTGGATGCCCTGAATGTTGTGCGGGCGACTCTGGTTCGTCAGGTAACAACCACCGACGACAACCCCTGTATCCATTACGAAAACAGCACCACCGCTGTCAGCCCCAATTTTGAGGTAACAACCTTGGTACTTGGCGTTGAGATGCTGGCTAATGCGTTGAGCCACATGTCCCGAACAGCCTGCAATCGCCTGATTCATCTGGCTGACCCGGCATTTACCGGTTTGAGCCGGTTCCTTACTCCCGAGGATGTAAAAGTCATTGCGTACGGTACCATTCAGAAGGTGTTTACCGCCTTGGATGCGGAAAACCGTATGCTGGCCAATCCAAGTTCCATGGATCATATGCCGGTTGCCGGCAATATTGAAGATCACGCCAGCAATCTGCCTTTGGCCGTGGATAAGTGCATGAAAATGATCGACAATATGCGCTATATTCTGGCTATTGAAGCGATGCACGGCGCCCAGGCCACCGATCTTCGCGGAGATGTTACTCTGGGCTGCAAGACCAGCAAGCTGAAGGCAACTCTGCGCAAGGAGATTCCTTTCCTAGATAAAGACCGCAACTTGAGCCGGGATATCGCTTTGGCATACGATATGATTCTCCGCGGCGATCTCAATCGGGCTTTAGAAGATTGATTTATTGTGTCAAGTAAAAAGGAGAGAGAGCATATGAAAAAGGACAAGCGTTTCAGTATTCGGAAAGCTGTATTTTTCCCGCTGTTAGCTATTTATGCCGCGGTAATTGCCCTAGGTATTATCTCCCCAAAAATGTTTACTCAAGTTGAAAATACGGTGGTAAACTTTGCCTGCAATTGGTTTGGCTGGCTTTATCAATATCTGACCATCGGCATGGTCATCATTTGTGTGTGGGTTCTGTTCTCTAAAAAAATCGGCAGTATTCGCTTGGGCGGCAAAGATGCCAAACCGGTTATGAGCAAATGGAACTGGTTTGCTGTTTCCCTGTGTGGCGGTATTGCAACAGGCATTGTGTTCTGGGGAATTGCCGAGCCTATTACTCACTTTGTGGATGGTATTCCCGGTTTGTCTGTGGGTGGCACCCGCGAAGCGGCTCTGTATGCCTTGAGCACCTGTTATATGCACTGGGGTTTCCCTCTCTATGCCTACTATGCCGTAGCTGGCATCGGCATCGGTATTGCTGTTTACAACATGCGTTTGTCCTACACCGTCTCCTCCGGCCTTTACTCTTTGGTGGGTCGCCGGATCAACGGGCGTCTGGGTGATATTATCGACCTGCTGTGCCTGTTCAGCATTGCAGGCGCCGTGTCCGCCTGCTTGGGCGTTGCCTCCATGCAAATCGGTTCTGGTACCGGACTGCTGGCTGGCTTCACTCCTACTCCCAAGACCTGGGCAATTATTTTGGTCATTATCGTGGCAACCTTCGTGATCTCCAGCTATACCGGTGTCCAGAAAGGTCTGCGCTGGATGTCCGATAAGAACGCCAAGATCTACCTGCTACTTCTCCTCTATGTTTTCATTGTCGCCAATACCAAAAACATTCTGGCCATGTCCACGGAATCCACTGGCTTTTTTGCTCAGAACTGGATCGTACAGAATACTTATCTGGGCGTGATGGCAGACGGCACCTCCAATTCCCAGTGGCCTGTCTGGTGGACCCTGAACTATTGGAGCTTTATGGTGGCCTACACCCCCATGATGGGTATTTTCTTGGCAAAGATTGCCCGTGGCCGTACTCTGCGTGAGTTCGTTCTGTTCAACTTTGCTTTGCCCGGCGGCTTTGGTATGCTTTGGTTCTCCATCTTTGGTTCCGCTTCCATCAACATGGAAATCAACGGTGCCGGCATCTATGAAGCTATGAAGAACACTGGTCTGGAGTCTACGATCTTTGCTTTCTTTAAAAATCTCCCGTTCTCCTCCATTCTGTCTGTTATCTTCATTTTGACAGCATTCCTGTCTGTTGTCACTTTGGCGGATGGCATGACGACCACGATTACTACGATGACCCTGACTTCCAAGGTAGCTGACTCTGCTGAGCCCCCTTCCTCGTTTAAGGTGTTTTGGGGTGTGATCATGGCTTCTCTGGCTTTTATCAATATCGCTTCCGCCGCCATTACCGGCAACACCAGCGGTATTGATGCTACAAAGCTGCTGGCCATCACCTGCGCTTTCCCACTTCTTTTCGTTGTGCTGTTGCTTGCGATAGCTTGTGTGAAAACCTTGCGCCAGTACCACGAGAAATACAATGTGGTAGACGACAGTGCTCATGCAATTGTAGATGCAGACATGATTGTTACTCACGACGAAGAGGAAATCTAAGTTACCCTCCCTATTATAATCAAGGCGTCACGGAATTTTCCCACTTACTCTTAGCAGAAATCGCCCCGCCGTTAAAAACGGCGGGGCGATTCTTTATCATCAAACGGAGCGTTGAATTGTGCGTTGCTATATAAGGACAGAATTGTTTTTCTTCCAGAAGCCAGCGTTCTTTGGTCCAACCGGAAACCTATCGAAAAAAATCTGCTCGGCGGCCCATAGGCCGCCGGGCAGATCAGTTTTTCATCAGGTCACAGGTTCAAGCAGCTTCCTCAAACAGCCGCAGTTGTTCCCCGAACACTCTGAAATCTCACTTCTTAAAGCTGTCCTTCAAGCTGACACTGCGGTTGAACACCAGATGTTCCGGCTTGGAGTCCTTGTTGTCCAGACAAAAATAGCCCAGACGCATAAACTGGAAGTTGGCGGGCGCAACAGCGTCAGACAGTCCCGCTTCCACCTTGCAGCCCTCCAAAACCTCCAGAGATTCAGGGTTCAGATAGTCCAAGAAGTCCTTGTCAGCGCCGTCGGGGTCCGCGTCGGTAAACAGGTTGTCGTACAGCCGCACCTCAGCGTCCACAGCGGTGGCAGAATCCACCCAGTGGATGGTCGCTCCCTTGACCTTCCGTCCGTCGGCAGGGTCGCCGCCGCGGCTGTCCGGGTCGTACTCGGCGGTGATTTCCGTCACATTGCCCTGCTCATCCGTCTCAAAGCCCACACAATGAATCAAATATGCGCCCTTCAGACGGCACTCGGGGCCGCCGGGATACAGGCGCTTGTACTTGGGCACTGGCTCCGTTAGGAAATCATCCGCTTCAATGAGAAGATGGCGGGAAAAAGGAACCTCGCGGGTCCCGGCGGCGGGGTCCAACGGGTTATTTTCCACGGTAACCGTCTCCGTCTTCCCCTCGGGATAGTTGAGAATCGTCAGCTTGACAGGCCGCAGAACGGCCATCACCCTGCGGGCAGTCTCGTTCAGGTCTTCCCGCAGGCAGTGCTCCAAAAAGCCGAACTCCACCACGTTGGCGGATTTGGCAACGCCGATCCGGTCGCAGAAATTGCGGATGGACCGAGGGGTGTAGCCCCGGCGGCGCAAACCGCACAGCGTGGGCATCCGGGGATCGTCCCAGCCGGAAACCATGCCCTCTTCCACCAGTCTGCGCAGCTTGCGCTTGCTCATAACTGTATGGTCAATGCCAAGGCGGGCAAACTCGATCTGCCGGGGCTTGGAGGGCAGGCTGCAGTGCTCCACCACCCAGTTGTACAGGGGGCGGTGCGCCTCAAATTCCAGCGAACAAAGCGAGTGGGTGATGCCCTCCAGCGCGTCCTGAATGGGGTGGGCAAAGTCATACATGGGATAGATGCACCATTTGTCGCCCTGACGGTGATGGTGCATGTGGTTGATGCGGTAAATTACCGGGTCTCGCATGTTGAAGTTGCCGCTGGCAAGGTCAATCTTGGCCCGCAGCGTCATGCGGCCGTTTTCAAACTCGCCGTTTTTCATTCGCTCAAAAAGGTCCAGACTCTCCTCGATAGGGCGGTCCCGCCAAGGACTGCGGGCCGGTACGCCGATTTCGCCCCGGTGTTCCCGGAACTCCTCCGGACTCAACTCACACACGTAAGCCAGACCCTTTTTAATCAGTCCCACGGCCTGCTTGTAGTCCTCTTCAAAATAGTCGGAACCAAAGAAAAACCGGTCGCCCCAGTCAAATCCCAGCCAATGAATGTCTTCCTTGATGGCGTCCACAAACTCCTCGTCCTCTTTCGTGGGGTTCGTGTCGTCCATCCGCAGATTGCATATTCCCCCGAACTTCTCCGCCATGCCAAAGTCGATGGTCAATGCCTTGCAGTGTCCGATGTGCAGATAACCGTTCGGCTCCGGTGGAAAACGGGTGTGGACTGTCATACCGGCGTATTGCCCGCCGGGAGCGATGTCCTCCTCGATAAACGTCTGAATAAAGTTGCGGCTTTCCGGAGTCTCCGTCTCCGGCGCCTTGCGTTCCTCTGCCATATTGCGTTTCCTTCCTTCCTGTGGCGCACTCCTGCTTTTGTTTATATAGATTTCTATTATACAAACTCCGCGTGGAAATTGCAAGAGGAGCCTGCGCCGCCGGAAGGCGGTCCGGCTGGTTTTTCACCACTTTTGACGCATTCTTGATGTTTCAGACTCCCATAGGTCGAAAACATCCGACGCGATCGGCATTTTTCTAGCCCAGCAGCCAGTCCTCGGCCACGTCCCGCAGTGTCATCGGAGTCACCGCGCACCGCGCCAACAATTCTATCAGCCGCCAAACCTGATCGCCGGACGGCGCAAGTCCAATCACGCGTTTTCGCTCATTACCACGGACGATCTCCACGCCATAACTCCCAATTTTTCCGTCTGTGCCGTCCAGTAGGTAATAATTTGTTTTTTCCCCAAGCACCTCTGTTTCCTCCACTAAAACTCTACGCACCTCCGCTTCCTCCCCTTCCTGGCAAACCGCAAAATGCCGGTCAGTGCCTTTGCTGTAAAATGCGCTGAATAGAAGCTAGTACACTTGCCATCCTATCATGTCATTGCGTCGAATTTTGTCGTATTTTAATTCATAATCGTTGCGCTGACAAAATATTATTTTGCCTTTTGAAAAATTTTGTCAACTTTGCAAGATCTTTAGGCACCTGCATCAGTGCCATCCTATCATGTCCGCACTGGCTGTATCGCACAAGAATTGTACATTGCGCCGGGCGTGTCCAGCGGCGTACCGCCCCAGCGCAAAATAAAGCGGCACGCGTGATCGCGTACCGCTTTTTACAACGAAATTTTCTATCCGACTATGACCGTCTGCTCACCAAGCGGCCACGGTGCCGTCCGCCCGCGGCTCTGTACCGCCCACCAGCGTACCATCCGACATGCGCCAGATAATCTGACCCCGGCCCATATCCAGATTGGAATTGACAATCTCCACCTGATGGCCTCTGACCGCCAGTTCTTGCGCGATGTAAGCAGGAACCTCCCGCTCCAACTGAACCTTCTTCTCCCCCACCCACTGAAACCGGGGCGCGTCCAGACTCTCCTGCGGATTCATATGAAAATCCACTGTATTTACCACCACCTGCACATGGCCTTGGGGCTGCATAAAGCCGCCCATCACGCCAAAGGGGCCAATCGGCTGTCCGTCCTTTGCCAAAAAGCCGGGGATAATGGTGTGGTAGGACTTTTTACCACCCTCCAAGAAGTTATCGCTGGACGGGTCTAATGAGAAATTGGCCCCCCGGTCCTGAAGTGTGATACCGGTGCTGGGAATGACCACGCCGGAGCCGAAGCGGTGGTAATTGCTCTGAATAAACGACACCATGTTGCCCTGCCCGTCTGCGGTGCAGAAATACACCGTGCCGCCGCAAGCGGGGTCGCCCGCCTCCGGGTAAACCGCCATGTCGGTGATGAGTCGGCGGCGGTCGGCGGCATACCGTTCCGAGAGCATGTCCGCGACCTTTGTGCGCATGTACCGGGGATCGGCTACGAATCTTTTTGCATCCACAAACGCCAGCTTGGTGGCCTCAATCATTTTATGATAGGTGTCCGCGCACTCCTTGCCGCCGGTCAAATCCAGACCTTTCAGCAGATTTAGGGCCATCAGCGCGGTGATGCCGTGTCCATTGGGGGGCATTTCAAACACATCGTAGCCCCGATAGTTGACGGTGATCGGCTCCACCCAGCCCGCCCGATAGTCTTCAAAGTCCCGCTCCGTGAAAAAGCCGCCGGTCTTACGGGAAAACGCCACGATCTTTTCCATGATCTCCCCGCGGTAATAGCTCTCGCAGTCCGTATCCGCCAGAGATTGAAGCGTTTTGGCGTAGTCCGGATTACGAAAAGTCTCGCCGGGGCCATAGGGCTGGCCGTTCTTTGTGAAATACTCCATCCACGGGCCAAAGACCTCCGGTTCCCGCTTGGCGGCGGCGGTAAACCGAACCGTTTCTTCCTTCCACTGGCGATACACATTCACAGGGATGCAAAAGCCCTCCCGGGCGTATTCCATAGCGGGAGCCATCAATTCCGCCATGGACTTTGTGCCGAAACGGCGGCGCAGCTCTGCCCAAGCGCTGGGTGCGCCGGGCACCATGGTGGGCAGCCATCCGTCCAGAGGAACAGCGGTGTATCCCGCCGCCCGCACCACCTCGGCGGACAGCGCTTTGGGGGCCACTCCGGAGCCATTCAGACCGTACAGCTTTCCGCCGGTCCACACCAGCGCGAAGCAGTCCGATCCAAGGCCGTTTCCCGTCGGCTCCGTCAGCGGCATTGTTGCCGCCATGGCGACGGCCGCGTCCATGGCGTTGCCGCCGGATTTCAAAATATCAAGCCCCACCTGAGAGGCAATGGGCGAGGTGGAGCAAGCCATGCCCTTTTTGGCGTAGACCACGTTGCGGTGAGAGACATACGCGTATTTCAAAGGATCAAACTGTGGCATTGGTAATTTCCTTTCTACATGCAGGTTTCAGATCGCTCTGTCACATTTCTTCGTCCAGCAGCACCAGCAATTCCGCCCTGCCGTACAGCAGGTTCAGCGCATCCATCATGGCAGAGGTGGACAGATGCTCCGGCAGCGCCAGTTTTTTCATCAGCGTCCGGCGCTTTTCCGCGCTGTCTGGTCCGCCGGTAAGCCCCAGCTCGTAAAGGTCGGCCCGGGTCAGCGGTTCCTTGGCGGGTGCAGGGGCATCTTCCCCCTCAAAGGTGGCCCCAGCCCGCTCCAAAGCGGAGAGCAACACCTCCGGGCGCATCCCCTCCACGCCCAGCTTTCCCTCTTTTCCGGCCTTGCGCTTGCGGCGCTCCTTGCCGTAAAAATCCGGGATATAGGCCTGCTTCACCTTGTCCTTGGGCAGTGCCCCCTTGAGATAGTTTCGGATGACAAAGCCCGCCCCGTCGCTGTCCGTCAGGACGATGAGTCCCCGTTCGTCTGCCAGCCGCCGCAAAAGGGACAGCTTTTCCTTGTCGTTGAACACGGCAAAGCCGTCCACAGGGAAAACGGCTGCATCCACCGTCTGGCAGAGGGTGTTTTTGTCGTACCGCCCTTCCACCACGATCACTTCCCGCACCTTTTTCATCGCCGCTGCGCCCCCAAACGCACCAAAAGCAGCTTCAGCTCTCCGGCGCTGTCGATGCCCTTTTCGCTCTTCATCCGCCGATCCAGCACCTGACACTGCTTCACCGCAGCGGCGCACCACGGGGCGGTGGCTTTTTTCGCCGCGGAAAGCAGCATCCGCACAGGATAGTCCGACTTATAGCCCCAAAGGCTCATGAGCCAGTATTTGTCCTTGCCGCTGTCGATGGAAAGACGGGCGGTGTAGATGCGCCGCAGCTGCGCCCCCAGCATTCCTAAAATCAAAATCGGCTCCGTCTGCATTTTCAAAAGGTCGCCTAAAATCCGGGCCGCGCTGTCGTAGTTCCCCGCCAGCACCGCATCGGACAGCTTGAATACCTCCGCCGACAGCACTGGGTCCGCCACCGCGTCGATGTCCTTTTCCGTGACGGTTTTCCCCTTCGTATAGGCTCCAATTTTGGCGATTTCCGGCACCAGACCGGTCATCAGCGGACCGCAGAGGAAAATGAGATACTCCGCCGTCTGCCGGTCAATATCCTTGCCCAAAGCCCGGAACCGCCGGACAATCCACGCCACGAGATCGCTGCTCTCCGCCGCGCGGAACTCCACCGCCGAAACGTGATCCGCCAGTGCCTTACAGAGCTTTTTCATGGTCTTGTTGGGCTTGTATTCCACCGTGTCATAGGAAAAAATAATACAGCAATACTCCGGCACATCTTCCAAAAACGCGATGAGCTTTTCTCTCTGATCCTCGCCCAGTTTAAATAGGTCCAGATCGCTGACAAGGATCAGTGTCCGCTCCGTCATCATCGGCATGGCCTCCGCCATCTCGGAAAGGGCTTGAATTGTCAGATCCTTCCCTTCCAGCCGATGATAGTTGAACTCCTCAAACCCCTTGGGAACCAACTGCTTGCGCAGTTCGCCCAGATAATACTCCCGGAGGTATGCCTCTTCCCCGTAAAAAATATAGACGTTGCCGGGGGTTCCGGCGGCGATATCCGCCTTCAGTTTTTGAAACTCTTTGTTTTCCTTCGGTTTTGCCGCCTGATATGCCATGTTGACCTCTCACTTTACAGAAATATGGATACTGCCCTGTTTGTCCGTCCGATAGACGGTCACGCCGGACCATACCAGCCGCCCCAACGCCTCATCCGTGGGGTGGCCATAATGATTGCGGCCCACGCTGACCACGCCCAGCTCCGGTTTCACCGCGTCCAGCAGTGCTTTGCCTGTGGAATATTTGGAGCCATGGTGCCCCACGATCAGCGTCTCGATATCCGGCAGCGAATAAGTGGAAACCAGAACTTCTTCCGTCTTTGCATCCATGTCGCCGGTAATCAGCAGATCAAAGTCTCCCGCGGAGCAGAGCAGGGTCAGTCCGCTGTCATTGTCGTTGTCGCTGCCAAGGGGCGGATAGATCGTCAAAACGCTGTTTCCCAGCGTCCGCGTCTCCTCCTCTGTCACGAATTCCATGGCCGTCCCGTGGCTTTCCGCCGTCTCCGTCACCCAGTCCCGCAGGTCTGCGTCGTCCCAATAATCCGGGGCCAGAAGCGTTTTCACCTTCAGCCGGTCCATCAGTCCCGCCACGCCGGAGACATGGTCGTAATCATAGTGGCTCAATACCAGATAGTCCAGTTCTCCGCACCCCATGCTCAAAAGCTGATCAGCAGCGTCACTGCCCGCGCCCAGCCAGCTGACCGCGCTGCCGCAGTCCATCAGCGCGTACTGCCCGCCGGAGGCCATCGCGGTGCAGCTCCCCTGTCCCACGTCCACCACCACGATATCCAGCGTACCGCTGGAATAGTAGATCCGCCCCAGCTTCACCGTTACCACGAGAGACAGCGCCGAAAGGATCGCGGCAAGCGCGTATTTGCGGCGGGCCTTGGGCTTGCAGAGATAGGCCGCGCCGAACAAAAGATAAAAATACACCAGCCAGTATTTTAAAAATGGGTTCGTGTAATACAGCGCATGATACGGGATTTTTGCCAGCCAGTGAACCACCGTCAGCACGTAGGCAATCAGTCCTCGAGGAATCAGCGCCACAACAGCCGCCAGCGGCATCCAAACAAACCCCAGCAAAACGGAGATCAGCCCCACCGCAAAAATTCCGCTCACCGCCCACAGACACAAAAGGTTGGACAGCGGCGACACCAGCACCAGAAAGCCGAAATAGTGCGCCGTCAGCGGCAGCGTGAACACAAGCGCACCGCAGGTGGCGGAAAAGCTGGTGGAGACTGCCCGAAACGCCCTGCTCCGGTCTTTTTCACCCCGAAGCAGCCCATTCAGTTTTGGCGTGAGCCACAGCATTCCGGCCACCGCCCCAAAGGACAGCTGCAGTCCAATAGACGCGGCGGCAAACGGGTTTTGCAGCAAGATCAAAAGCAGGGCAAAGCCCAGCGCTGTTGGCGAGTCCCCCTCCCGGCGCATCACCGGCGCGATCAGCACCAACAACAGCATTACGCATGCGCGGACCACAGAGGGCCGCGCACCTGTGAGAAGCGCATAGAAAATCAGCACCGGAATCGCAATGCACGTCGCCAGCCTCCGGCGTTTTTTTCCCACCAGAGCCAGCACCAGCAGCAGCAAAAACGAGCAATGAAGGCCCGAGACTGCCATGATATGATAGATGCCCGCCTCGCTGAGGTCCGTCCCGGCGGAATCGCTCAGCAGCGTGCTGTCTCCTGTAAGAATGGCGGTCATAAATCCCGCCGTCTCACCGGGATACAGTTCCAAAATTCCCGTCCGCATAGCCTGCCCCAATCGGGCGGGCCACCATCTGGGCGAGGATGCGCCCGTATCGCTGTACATTGCCTCTCCCCTGCCGTAGGCCAGCAGAAAAACACCCCGGGACGTGAAGGTCGTCACCTCATCGTCCTGAATCTTCGCCGCACTTTTCAAATGGACATCATCCGTGACGGTACATCCCGGAGTCAAGTCCAGCAGCGCCGCATCCCCGTAATACATGAACTGTACGCCTCGCAGATTTGGAAACTCCGCGCGCACGGTGGCCTTTGCGCCGTAGTCCGTGGCCGTGGGATAGGCGCACAAGATCATGCTTACACCCATCTGATCGCTATCCGCCATCTGCTCCGCCGGAGCCTGCACCAGCAGGGTAAACGCCCAGTTATAGCCGATTGCCACGGAAAGGCCCGTGCAGATCAAAATTACCCGAAGCCGCACCGGTTCCCGCAGGAAAAGCGCCAACACACCCAGTCCCAGCGCCGCCCCGGCAGTGAGCAGCATCCAGCTTTCCGCCAACACATACTGCGCCAGAAAAATTCCGGCCGCAAAGGAAAAAGCCCATGTTGCCAGTTTCCTCATTTTTTCGCCGGAGGCGCGGGGTTATTGATCCGGCCCAGCAAATAATCTGTGCTTGTGTTATACAGGTCCGCCAGCTTGACAACCGCCCAGACCGGAATTTCGCGCTCGCCATTCTCATATCGCCGATAGACACTGCGGTGCATGTTGAGGTAATTCGCCACTTGCTGCTGTGTCTGGTCCCGATCTTCTCGTAAATCCCGAATCCTCTTAAACTCCATACCGTATCACCCAAAAAAATGTTACTAAACGGGAACATTATAAAATGGTATTGTGCTCATTCGGAGCCATTCTAACCAACCTTACAACATGTGCCTATCCTTGTCTACTTCTTATTGTACATGGTATTCTCCGATGACGCAAGGAGATCATCCGTGCTGGTGCAGTATGGCCCTGACTCACGATACCGTCACGGAACCCGTTTTGGGACTGAGGATGCAAACATAGCTGTTTCCCCGCCCCAGATTCAACGGAATGCCGCCCTGTGTCGAATAGACAAAGGGACTGTTGCGGTTCGCGCGGCTCCAGCAGATGGGGATGGTTTTCCCGCCGCAGAAATACGTGCCCTTTCCCTCCCCGGTGGTCTTCACGGTCAGGCGGCCGTAGCTGTCGCCGGAGATTACGGAGATAGCGGTTTCCAGCACCAGCAGGTTTGTGACCCCAACCTGCTCTTCGGTGTTTCCGTCCACGTATTCCTTGCCATACTGCCCCACCATGTATTTGCCGGTGGCCGCGTCATAGTCAAAGGTTCCCGTCTTGTACTGGGAAAATTTCACGGAGACATATTCCGCCGTCTCGCCGTTGAGCGGCGTGGCATCCTCCACGAATTTTTGGCTGTATCTATAATTAGATTTATGTTCTGTGCGGAAATGGCCCTCCGACAGATAGTTCAGGATGCTTTCGCCGGAGGTCAGCATACTGTGCTCATAGCCCATGGTCCTGCGCCTCTCCGCATCCCGCCAGAAAATCTTTGCGTCGGACCCGCCGTTGACTCCGTCCATATGATCCACGCCCCATTTGGAGATATCGGAATAGGCCTGCGGACTGCCCCCAGCGTGGACATACAATGCGTCATGCCCCAAAGCCAGCTCGATGTAATAAGGGCGGCTGGAGCGAATGCTTCCCAGCGCTCCCACGTTTTCCCCCTCCAGCGTCTGATACAGGGCCATCATGCGGGTAATCCCCCCCTCGGCGGGGACTTCGTAGATGATATCCGCCAGAGACGTGCCCAGTTGGGGCTGGGCGGCTTTCAAATTGTTCAGCATCACCGCCACAGGCCGCAGCGTTTCATACTCCGGCTCCATGGGGAGTCCCGTCAATGGATTCGTACCGGTGGGAACGTAAGGTTCCGGCTCCGGTTCCTCCACAAATGCGGGCACCACGGCAGAAACTGCCGGGGCCGACGAGGACGCTGCATCCTCCTCTGCCGTACCGCAGGCAGAGAGAGCAGCCAGCATCAACACCGCACACAAAAAGGAGAGGATTTGTTTCATAAACGTGCCGCCTTTCGTTTCCTTTCCCCATATCATCCCACCGCAGGCTCGCTCCGTCAAGTAATTTTACATTTTTCCCCTGTACAAACCGGTAAAATACGGTTATAATTGTATACAATAACAGTAGACTTCCACCGGCGAAAGGAGGCGGTTTCATGGCCGGACACGGTTTTATCAATGACAAGCTGGAAATCAAATTTCTGATTTTATACATCGCCGCGCGGGTGATCGAGCCGGTGCCTTTTGACACCATATTGGAGCTGACGCTGTGTGACGACGCCATCGACTATTTCGACTTTTCCGAATGTCTTGCAGACCTTGTAAAGACAGAACACTTAACACGTTCGGAGGACGATTTATACATCATTACTGAAAAGGGAAAGCGGAACAGCGAGATCTGCGAGTCCAATCTCCCCTTCTCCGTCCGCCAACGGTGCGACAAAAATCTGGCGGACTGCAATCGTCGTCTGCGGCGGAAAAGTCAGGTGCAGGCAACCTCCGCCCAGCGGCCCAACGGGATGTGGACAGTGACTCTCTCCCTTGCGGACGACATGGGAAGCGTCATGGACCTAGAGCTGATGATGGTTCGGGAGGACATGGCCCGGGCGGTGGAAAAGCGCTTTCGCCAAAGTCCCGAGCGTCTGTATGGTCAGATCGTGGACCTGCTCCTTTCTGACGGGCAGGACGAAAAGAGCGAGAAATAAGGAAAGCGCTGAACCTTTCAATCAAAAAAGAGGCTCAGACTGGGCGGCTGCTGCCGCTCAGTCTGAGTCTCTTCATTTATCTCTGTCGAAAGCCTGTCACTGGCTCAGGAACAGCAGATTATTGTCCGTGACGAAATTCTGGACGCTGTAACTCACCACGATGTCGTCGATGCCGTTTTCAGCGGCATACTGCGCCACCGGCAGACGGTAGTACCGCAGGTCCAGCAGATGAACCTCTGCGAAGGTCTGCGCCAGAAACGGCGCCATGGCATCAGCATAGGAATCCCGCACCAGCAAAATCTTCTGATCCGTGGCGGCGTTGGGATTCTCAATGACGCACAGCGGCTGGTTGCCCCCAAGGAAAGAGGAATATTTGTCCTTCTTCTCAAGATACGTCCGGTCGTACAGCGCCGCCGCTTCCGCTTTTCCACTGCGCCAAGAGGTCACCGTCAGTCCCTCCTCCGGGACATAATACTCCATAGTGTCCGGGATCAGCCAGTGAACGCCGGAGGTGGAATAGAGCGTACCGTTAAAGTCTTCCGAGACCGTTTTCTGTGTAAAGGAATCAATCCTTACAGGCGTTATTCCCAAACTGTTGCACAGCGCCGTGTAGCCATAATAGGCTCCGAGGCTCGTCCAATGGTGATCCGTGCGGTAGTAGACGGCCTCCCCAGCGTGCTCCTTGAGCACGGAGAGGTAATCCACACCCGGAAGCCCCGTCTCCGCCAGAGCGTTTTCGATAAACGCGCTCTGATCCGACACAGGCGCACCGGAGGGCAGTTTATCCCGCCAAATTTCAGATGCTGTGGGGATCAGCCCCAGATACACGGGGATACCGGTTTTTTCCGCCAGCGCGGAGACATAGGACAAGTTTTTTTCCGCCAGCGCGCCCGGCTCGTCTCCCCGGTTGATGAGGGTATCCCCGCAGAGATAGACGCCCCGGAACTCCGTCTTGCCCAGCATCTGCTCTACCCGTGCCTTCATGCCCGTCCAGCCGTCCCGGCCGGGAAACTGGTCCGCCAGATAGTCCTCTGTGTCCTCCATGAATGTCCCGTCCGCCACAGCGGCAGCAGTGAACGCCGGAAACTGCTGAAGCGTCCGGTTTTCCGTCTCCGACCGCGCCCGATCCGGCAGGGCCAGATGCAAGGCCATCACGCCGAACAAAAACGCACAGAAAAGGCCTGAGAGGCAGATCGCGTATTTTTTTGTCATGCTCTCACCTCTTAAAACCGAAAATACAGGAACGGATTATAGCTGTTGTCCACGAGATACGCCGTACACACCGTCAGCCCCGCCAGCATCAGCACCGGCGCGGCGATTTGCCGCGCCCGCTCCGACAGCCGTTCCCACAGACGCAGGCCCAACGTGGTGGAAGCCAACGTCAAAATCACCAGCGTCAATCCATAGCTTTTCAAAAGATATCCGTCCCTGGCGCTCCACAGCGCGCCGCCGCCGAAGCATACTCGAAGATACGCCCAGCATCGGCCTAAATCCTCGATTGCAAAAATACCCCAGCCCACGGCGGCTACCAAAAGCGTGTAAAGGTGTTTTACTGCACCAGGCGTACGCACCAGTACATTGCGAAGAATATACTTCTCCAAAATCAGCCATGCAGCAAAGTACAGGCCCCACAGGAGGAAATTCCAGCTGGCTCCGTGCCAGATGCCCGTCAGAGTCCAAACAATCAGGATGTTCCGCAGCGTCTTTACCGTTCCGCCCCGATTACCTCCCAGCGGAATATAAACATATTCCCGGAACCAACTGGTCAGGGACATGTGCCACCGTCGCCAGAACTCCGTGACGGATTTTGAAAGATAGGGGTGATCAAAGTTCTCCGGGAACGTGAAGCCGAAGATATACCCAAGGCCGATGGCCATGTCGGAATACCCAGAGAAATCGAAGTAGATTTGAAAGGAAAAGGCGATCAAACCCAGCCAGCCGCCAAATGCGCTCAGCGTTCCGGCAGATTGGGCGGCAAGCTGGGCCTCCCACAACGCGCCGACAGAATTGGCCAGAAGCACCTTTTTCGCAAGACCCACCGTGAACCGCAGCGCGCCCTTGGCAAAACCCTCCGCCGTGCAGATCCGGTGGTCAAGCTCTGCCGCCACCTGTTTATACTTGACAATCGGCCCAGCGATCAACTGGGGGAACATGGTGACGAACGCCCCAAAGGCCACCACGTTTTTTTGCACCGGCGCATCCTTTCGGTACACGTCAATGGTATAGCTCATCGTCTGGAAGGTGAAAAATGAAATGCCGATGGGCAGGTGGACATTCAGATCCGGCAATGCCACGCCGGGAATCAGGGAGAGATTTGCGGCGATAAAATTGTAATACTTGAAAAATCCCAGCAGGAGTAAATTGAAAATCACAGACTGGGCCACAAACCACCGGGCCTTTTTATCGTCGGCCCGGTACTTTTCTACCAGAATGCCGTGGACATAGTCGATGGCGATGGATAAAACCATAATGAGGACATATGCCCGCTCGCCCCAGCCATAAAACAGCAGGCTGACAACCAACAACACCAGATTCCGCCACTTTAATGGCACGACGAAATACAGCGCCAGCGTGACGGTAAGATAGAAAAATAGAAATACAGGACTGCTGAATACCAATACGGCGCCTCCTTTTTATTTAGGGGAAAAAAGGCCGCAGCCCGACGGCCGCGGCCTTTGGACCACCGATTTTTTACGACGCGAACAGCGCGTTATAGGATTCAGTCAGCGTGGCCTGGCTATCCCCGGAGACAAGCAGAGAGGCGTAATTGCCGTTAACTGCAACCTGAGCGCCCTTCCATGCCTCCACAGAATCCGGATACCATGCGCCGCCATCGGCCTGCTCATCCGCCCGCTGCTGAAGGATATCCGCCGCCTTTTGGGCGTCCTCCGGGGATTTGCACTCCAACAGCACCACCTCGTTCACCACGGCGCTCATCATGGGCGCACGGGCAATAAACTGCTCCGTCTCAATGTCTCGCAGGCCGGGATAGTAGGTATCCAGCATGTCGTCGGGCATTTCGGCCATGTAGTTGTCATCCCAGTCGAGCTGGTCCGCCATGGACTCATAATAGGTCGTCAGGTCCACATCCGCACTCTGGCTCTGGGAATTTCCGCATGCGGCAAGGCCCAAGACCAACAGCGCCGCCACGGCAAGAGATAACAGCTTCTTCATAAAATTTCGTTCTCCTTTGATTTCTTCTCGGCCCACAGGGGCCGGGTGGGTTTCAGCCTGTGAGTATGACGCAGAAGAGGCGCAGGAAGTTCCCACTCCATTCAAATTTTCTGCACTTTTTCCAATTTTATGAGTCTGCACCCAAATCTTGCTTTTTTATGTTTTTAGAGGTATGATAGCAGAGAATCACGGAGTTTTCAATGTGGTTTTTGGTGAATTGCCGCAGGAAAACATTCGCTGCGGTTTGACCGAACGGAACCGGGCAAGCCCAATCAAACAGACAAGCGGCTGAAACAGAGTGGTTTGAATGAAACCGAAGAAAGAGGGATTTTATGTACAGCTTCCGCAATGATTACAGCGAGGGTGCGCACCCCACCGTTTTAAAGGCCCTGACCGACACGAATCTGGAACAGACCCGCGGATACGGACTGGACCCCCGCTGTGCCGAGGCGGCGGACCTGATTCGGACGCAGTGCGCCGCGCCGAACGCCGACATTCACTTCCTCGTGGGCGGCACCCAGACGAATCTGGTGGTGATCCACGCACTGCTGCGCTCTTTTGAGGCCGTAATCGCCGCCGACTCCGGCCACGTCAATACCCATGAAACTGGAGCCATCGAGGCTACCGGCCACAAGGTCTGTTCCATTCCCTCCCCCGACGGAAAGCTGACCTGCGCACTTGTGCAGGCCGTTTTAGACCAGCACGACGGCTCAGAGCACATGGTTCATCCCCGACTGGTCTACGTCTCCGACACCACGGAAATCGGCACGGTCTACACAAAGGCGGAGTTGACCTCCCTGCGGGACTTTTGCCGGGAGCGGGGCCTGTACCTCTTTTTAGACGGCGCGCGCCTTGGCTCCGCGCTAACGGCCGAAGGCAATGATCTGACACTGACGGATCTGGCGGCGCTGACGGATGTGTTTACTATCGGCGGCACGAAAAACGGCGCGCTGTTCGGCGAGGCCGTTGTCCTGAACACCGGATGCACCAAAGAGAATTTCCGTGCCTACATGAAACAGCGGGGCGCCATTCTGGCAAAGGGACGGCTGCTGGGCGTTCAATTCTCCGCGCTGATGAAGGACGGACTGTACTTTGAGATGGCCCGCCATGCCAACGAAATGGCCGGGCTTTTGCGGGATGGCATCGCGAAGTTGGGGTACGACTTTGCCTCTGACTCCCCCAGCAATCAGATTTTTCCGATCTTCCCGGACGAAGTGGTAAAAAAGCTGGAGACTTTCTGCGAATTTGAATCCAACGGCCCAGCCGGGGAAGGTTCCACCTGCATCCGTCTGGTTACCAGCTGGGCAACGCCCCAAAGCGCGGTGGAGCAGTTTTTGAAGAAGCTGGCGGAGGTATAACCTATTCCACCGCAGTGTAAAAAAGTCCGCATGGCTAGGGTTCCACGTCACTCATAACGCAACCACGAAGCCGCCGTCGCTGTTTTATACAGTGTCGGCGGCTTTGTGCGCAGTCTGCGAATTGGACGGCGGAGCCGTGGAGCAGGAAACAGCTTTGTTGGTACGCGCGGCATGATGCCTGCTCATAAATTTTTAAATCAGGCAACCTCACAGGGGCAGTTCTGTTTTTCCGTTTGGATCGCACCGCTGTAAAAAAGACAGAATCTCCCCGCGGACGGAATCGGAGTCCGCGCCGCGTCTTCCAAGCCGGTCGCAGTAACCCAGCAGGGCAATTTCCGCAAGATCGGTCTTTTGCTTCATACCCGAAATGTCTTGAAATGAGAGACGCTTGTTTACATATAGAATCTGCATGTGATAGCGCACAAGCATAGCGGTTTTTTGAGCAAATTCCGTGTCGTCCGTCATTGCAAGGAGAAATTCGCAGGCCATTTTAGCGCCTATTTTATCGTGGTCATAAGCAGTGATTCGTCCCTTGCGAACTCTTGTTGCGGCGGGTTTTCCAATGTCGTGCAGCAAGGCCGCCCACATAAAAGCCCGCGCGTCCGCACTGAATTGCTTGATCTTTGCCGCCTCGTCCACAACAAGCAGCGTGTGTTCCCACACGCTGCCCTCCGGATGATGCACAGGAGACTGCTCCGTTTTCTGCTGTTTCAGCAGATTTTCAAATAAGCGCACATGAGGCCACACTTCATCTGCCAGAACTCTGAGCCGTTTTGACGGCTGTTCGTCGTGGAGAAGGCACTTTTCAGTCGCTTGAAACGCTTCTCTATCAGAAATCATAAGCAGAGTATTTTCCATTTCTACGGTTTTTATGAATGGATTCCTTTTACCGGCAAACTCCTATATGCAGATCTGAGGAAAAGCCATTTGTGTTTATGAAACCGCTGTCGTGATTTACTTGTGGGGTGGCGCATGAAGTGAGCTGCATTTTGAATGCGACTCGGCCGCTATCCGCCGGGCGAATTGTCAGTGCATACGTCGCCTGCCCAACGGTTTCTGCGCATGTTCGGTTGAATTTTCTGAGTTGGCCAACGCCATGCAGGAAAAGCCCGTTTAAGGTGCCGCAGGGGCTCACAGACTCCATTTCAACCTCTGAAGCGTAAAAATACAGTCCTTCACATTCGTCGCCCACCGTGTATCGGATGGCGCGGTTTCGCCTGTCCCCGCACGGTATAAACGCATGAAGGGATGCGCCAAAGCCACAAAACGGATCGCAAGGATTTTCAATGCAGCCTTTGCCTGTTCCCATCAGACAATAACCCCGGCAGCACTTTGTTGTCGTCGAACGCGTACAAGTGGTTGACGTGGTGGTGGTAGTGGTGGTAGTGGTGGTGGTCGTTGTGCAAGGCATCAGTTCGTGAACGTTCTCCAGCTTAAATTGCAGCAGCATCTGAAGCTTAATCATGGTTTTCAGCATATCGTCGGCGCTTTTGTTCACTGCAACAACATCTTCCAGCGGGCATCCACCGCTCTCGCAGCGCTCGAGCACGTACTGTATTTTGTCGTGCTCTGCGTCCATGAGCTTTGACAGACTGATTTCTTCCATGGCGATGGACGTCAGTAAGAGATTTACCGCATCACAAAGATCAATATCAATACAAGGATCAACATCCGGTATCGTCGGAAATGACATGAGCATTCTCCTTTCTCGGAAATGGTATCTGAGACAATTCCGCACTCCATTGTATTTTGGTTCTTTCTCCGGGGTGCATGCACACAGTTTGAACCGTCGAAATATAATGCAAGGGACCCGATTTAGAAAGGAGCGTTCTATGTCTTTTCCAAACATTCCCGACGTGGATGCGTCTATCGATATTTCCATTGAGGATTCTGTGAATCTTCTGCTTGCCTCCGTTGCTTTTGAGGAATTGGGCCTCGCCCATCTCATCAACGCCGAGGCTGAAAAGATCCAGTATGTGCTTGGTACTATCGAGGGGCAGACGCGGCTGGATCCTCCCCCCACGATGGATGATCTGCTGGCAGTCAATCACTCCGTCGACCAGACGCTGCGCGATATCATCAAAAAAGAGATGCTGCTCCAGTTCAAGCTGGAGGATGTGCTGACCATCAGCACTACCACCACGACCACCAGCACCTCGTCCACCAGTTCCTCCACCACGGACGAACCCGTGGAGGCCGGCTCGGCCTGGTCCGTGGGCACCGATTTCGGCACCGGCAACGCCCAGTATACGTCCATCGGTCCCAGGGACCCCAGCAAGACAGTGAATCTCGGTTTGGGGAATGACCATATCGACATCGGTTCCGTCGCGATGGTTCGCAGTGGTAGTAACCTGCTGGTGACCATTTCCACCGACTCTTCGTACACGATGGATCAGGTCCATCTGTATGTGAATAACGTGGTTCCCACCAACAGCGCTCCCGGCCTGTTCCCCTATAAGCACGAGGTCACCGGCCCCGAAAATTATTTCACGTCTTTCACCTTCACGGTGGACGTGAGCGCTTTTGCAGGACAGACGATCTATGTTGCCGCTCACGCGCATGTGTATTCGTTGATTTAAACCCTCACGCATAAGAAACGGGCCGCCCTTTTCGGGCGGCCCATTCTTAGTCTTCCAGCAGCGGCTGCAATTGGTTATACCAGATCCACTTCGGTCCAAACATTTTCCGCGTCAGGGTTTTGGCCCGCAGCACGGAATCCTCCCGCATCCGATCCACGATCTTCTCGGCGTGGTTTTGCAAATATCCAAGCTCCGACGGCTGATAATTTTCCTTTGTATCAAATCCGAAGTTGCGTGCATCCCAGCGCATAAAATATGCGCCCAGCTTTTTCCCGAGTTCTTCCAACGCGGGAACCGCCTCGTTCACGACCAGAAAATTCCCACGGCTGGCCGCCTCAAGCACGGTGAGTCCGAACGACTCCGAATAAGACGGGCAGATGAACAGATTCGACAAAGTAAACAATTCCAATACACCGCTGCGCGGAAATCCATTCTCATACCCCAGATCACTGGTGAAGACCATGGCCTCATCCTCCAGACCGCACACCTGCCCCGTGGCCCGGATGACGCGCTTATAGTTCTCCGCGTTGGTATCCATACAGGGAAAATCACAGAAGATCACCGTGACTGTCTGCTCTGTGGTTTTCCGAATCGCACCAGCCAGCGCCGCAACTTTTTCAAACTTTTTCGCTGTGGTAAACCGACCGGGATATACAATGAGAATATCCGGCGTCAGCAGATCAACCGTTTTTTGAATCGCCATGGTATCCGCACTCATTGCGGACAGCAGATCCAGACTGTTTGACACCACGCGGCACTTTCCCTCCGGAACGCCGTACTGTTTTGCAAGGGCCGGAATCCCCGACTGGGTGGGATAGGCGTAAACCGTATTCGGCATGGGGGTATAGCGATAAGAAAACGGAGCGGTTGACGCAGGCGGATGATTGACCGGTGCGGAATGGGTAAAGGCGATGAATCGAACATGCGGCAAGGTTTCCTGAGCCTTTCGGATGGCAGCGTTGTGGACCAAATGCCATCCCTGGTAATGAATGTCGTGCATGATGCACACATCCACATCAGCCAACGCCGCCTTGAATCCCTCTGCAATCACCTCGGCCTCGGCAAAAAAGGTGTCATGAAGCTCTCCGTCCGGCAGGGAATAATCATGCCACTCAATCCGCTTGCCGTTCAAGCGATTTGTAATTTTGACCCACTCGATCCGTTTATCCGCAAAGATACCCTGCCGATCCTTGTCCGGGCAGTCCTCACTGACCAAGAGCTTTGTAGAGATTCCGGCGTCCAGCAGCATTTTCAAATGCTCGGCGACCACGTTGACCAGAGAATATGTAGCGCTGAGTCCATTAAACATCGTAAGAATCGCGACCCTCATCTGCACCCCTCCAAATTACCAGCAAAAATTGCACTTAGTCTAGTCTATGCGCTTAGGCTGGTGAGGTGTTATAAAAAAGTCTGAATGAGCGCTGCATCCTTGCCGTTGCCTTCAATTTATTAAAACCGGCCTTGGCAAATTCATGCCAAGGCCGGTTTTTTTCCTGTCCATCTTGAACGATCTGGTCCTCTCCAAATCGGCTACAAGATCGCTGGATTCATCATGCGGTGTTGTCTGCCGAAGCAATGGGCTTCAATCAATGCCTGTGGCCGGAGGGCTTTCCCCGTTTCGGGCCATTCCGGTCCTTTCGTTTCCCACCGTGATAGGGCACGGCAGCGCCGCGGGCCCCGGGCTTTGACATTTTGCGGGCAGTCCGCTCTGCTGCGGGCATTGGCATGGCAATAACCGGTTTTCCGCAGATTTTGCAGCCCCGCATGGCGGCAATCACATCGTCCACCGCCTCTGCCGGGACAGTGACGGACGAAAAGGACTCGGAAATCTGAATCTTACCGAGGTCATGGGAGCTGAGCCCCGCCCGCTCTGTGACAGCGCCCACAATGTGGCGCTCGCTCACGCGGTTGGCAGAACCGATATTAAACACGACCCCCGCCATCGCGCGGTGCTCCCGCACCGCCACCTTTTTCACATTTCCTGTCAGATCTTTCAGCTTTTCCGTGCTGCTCACGGCGCGCATTCCCAGCAGCGCGGCGGCAATCCGCTCCGGTGCGTAGCCCTTTTGCATCAGCTGCTCGATCATTTCCGTGTGGAATGGCGCGGGTTCAGCCTGCATAGCGTTTTCAATGGACTGAATTGTGCGCTGTTGATTGGCATTTTCGATATCCGCCACGGTTGGAATATCAATCTGTGTAATTTCAGATTTTGTGCGTTGGGCAAGCCGCTGCAGCTGAATCGCCTGCATCCGGCCACAGCACAAGGTCAGCGCCGTACCGGTTCGGCCCGCGCGTCCGGTTCGGCCGATGCGGTGGACATAGGAATCGGATTCCTTGGGAATGTCAAAGTTCACCACGTAATCAATATCGCTCACGTCAATGCCCCGGGCAGCCACATCCGTGGCCACCAAAATGGACACGCGTCCCTTGCGAAACCCATTCATCACCGTGGTGCGCTGAAGCTGCTTCATGTCGCCGTGCAGGCCCTCCACAGAAAAGCCCGCTGCGCTGAGACGCTCGGCCAGTTCATCCACCATGGTTTTGGTATTTGAAAAAATGATCGCCCTGAGGGGACGGTAGTAGTGAAGAAGCAGCAAAAGAGCTTCGGCTTTCTGCTTGGGCGGAACGTCCACATAGACTTGCTTGATCGCATCCAGCGTGACCTGATCGTGATTCACGTCGATGCGGACAGGCTCGTGCTGAAACTGCTCCGCGATGGTCAGGATTTCTCTCGGCAGCGTTGCGGAAAAAAGGACGATCTGCCGCTGTTCCGGTACGTCCTGCAGGATCACCTCGATATCCTCCCGGAAACCCATGTTCAGCATTTCGTCCGCCTCGTCCAAAATCACCAGCTTCAGCCCGGACAGGTCCAGCGTACCCCGCCGCAGATGATCCATGATCCGGCCCGGCGTTCCGATGACGAGATTAGCGGAGCGCAGATTGCGGAACTGATCCCGGTAATCGGAGCCGCCGCAGATGTCGGCGGAACGAACATAGCGCAGGTGTTTCGCCAGTTTGCGAATTTCTTCACCGCACTGGTGGGCCAGCTCCCGGGTGGGCGAGAGCACCAAAACCTGTACGCCTTCGGTTTCCGCGTCCACGCACTCCACCGCGGGAATGCCAAACGCCACGGTCTTTCCCGTGCCGGTCTGTG
>JABNAD010000478.1_pt1 | contig 23141 bp, 23 predicted proteins | sample 7240381 | NCBI WGS metagenome assembly JABNAD01 (sample SAMN11332834, study PRJNA596920) | anaerobic digester metagenome | biome: digested sludge; isolation source: digested sewage sludge-derived enrichment culture grown on H2/CO2 | place: Germany: Goettingen
GTTCAAGCGGGTCGAACTCGAGCTCCAGGACGCCCGCGTCCGAAACCTCCTCCGCGACCTCGTCGAGGCGGGAGCAGCCTGCGCCGGCCTCAGTTCGTTCGGGCCGACCGTGTACGCGGTCACCGACCATGACCCGGCAGATGTCGTCGCCGCTGCACGGGCTGCTCTCGGCGAGGACGGCGGAGACGTCCAGGTCACCCGGGCCCGGAACTGCGGTGCATACCAGCGGACGATCGGTGGGGTGGGACGATGACCGACAGGCGGAGATCCTCCGGTGCAGGACTCGCGAAGGCGATGCGACAATGACTCCGACCGTCCGGGAAGTCCAGGCGAAGAGCGTCCTCTCGATCTCGAAGATCTACCCCTGGGTCGTCAATCCCTATACCGGGTGCGAGCATGCGTGCTCCTACTGCTATGCCCGGTTCATGAAGAGGTTCACCCGGCATCCCGAGCCCTGGGGGGAGTTCGTCGACGTCAAGGTGAACGCCCCCTCACTCCTCCGCGCGGAGCTCCGCAGGAAGAAGCGGGGGAAGGTCTGGGTGAGCGGCGTCTGTGACCCATACCAGCCGCTCGAAGAGCACTACCGGTTGACCCGGCAGTGCCTCGCGGTGCTGGCTGAAAACGGCTGGCCGGTGGTCATCCAGACCCGGTCCCCCCTGGTCCTGCGCGACCTCGAGATCATCCGGCACGCGATGGACTTCGAGGTGGGCCTCTCCATCCCGACGGCGGACGATGGGATCCGGCAGCTCTTTGAGCCCCGCGCACCCCCTGTCGCAGACCGGATCGCAGCACTGGACACACTCCACCGGGCGGGCGTCCGGACGTACGCGATGGTCGCCCCCGCTCTTCCGGGTGTCGAGAGGCTCGCGCCACTTCTCGAGGGAAAGGTCGACGACGTGATCGTCGACCGGATGAACTACCACCACGCCGACTGGGTATACCGTCAGCACGGCCTGGAGTACGTACGCACTCACCGACGAGTTCTACCGCCAGGCGACGCGAAACCTGAGGCCCTCCTGAGAGGATGGACACCGGCAGCCGCGCCGGGCCGGGATGAGTGCCGTCTACACCCGGGCGGCGATCGAAGGAGAGAAGCCGCCCGGGAACGAAAAGGTGGGAGAAGGAGACGACGATGAGCGAGGAGATACCGGGCAACCGCGCATGGTTCCAGGACTGGGCAGAAGAATACGATGCGACGCTCGGGAAGGTCTCGAGGCACCACATGATGCTCGACCTCGCCGTGCAGTCCTCGGGCGTGAGAGATGGCGACGAGGTGCTGGACATCGGGTGCGGGACCGGTCTCCTCTCGCTCAAGTTCCTCGCTGCGGCGGACTGCAGGATCACCGCGATCGATACTTCGGCCGAGATGCTCGCGCTCTTCCGGGAGAAGGTGGAGCGCTTTGGGCTCACCGACAGGGTCAGGTTCCGGCAGGCGTCGGCGGAAGAGATGGACGTCGGCCCCAAACGGTTCGACATCGTCGCAGCGACGGTCTCGCTGCACCACGTCAGGGAGAAGGCGCCGGTGATCGGTTCTATCCACGACTCGTTGAAGGACGGCGGGCGTTTCGTGCTCGGCGACATCGACCTGGACACCACGGGGGAGCACGAGGACCCGGAACGCCTGTCAAGGATCCTCGGATACCTCACGAGTGAACTGGTGCTCGCCCTGCGGGAAGGGGGCGTCCAGGCGTTCGAGCGGATGTACGACAACGGCAAGAAGCACATCCTGAACGACGGCGAGTACTGCGTCGCGATGCGTCGATGGGAGGAGCTCTGCCGGGACGCCGGCTTCCGGGAGATCGTGGTGCACCCGGTGCCGGGCAACGACTTCTTCAAGGTGCTCGTCGCGACGAAGTGATGATGAATCGCTACGATCCCCATTTTCAGCCCTTCTGATGGCACGAACGCGCGCGAGTCGATCGAAGGACGCACTGCACTGCCAGATTGTATGACATCCCCCCTGGCGCAAACACCTCACGTGCCTTCCGAAGAGTCCGTACCAGGACCGATTCCGATCTGAACACAAAATTTTGAGATCAGTTCACGATGTCACATCAGACCTGGAATACAGAGGGCGCAGTTCTCAGTCGGCCCATCACAGGGAACGGCCTCTACTCTGGCATGTAGAAACTCGCGATTGCAATATCCGTGTTTTCCCCTTTATTCTCCGATCCTCCGAAGTTTCATCCCCTTCTGAAAGTTCATCAGGTCGATAACCAGACACGCGGCGATCCCTGGCGTTGGAGTTGTCATCCTGCTCGATAGCCAACCCGGAGTTGAGCCTGACCCGTCCGTCGACATGGGCCATCTGGAGCACCAGGTCATTGTTCCAGTCGCACGTCGCCGAGAGTGCGTGTGCGGATGAGTATTGGCCGACGAATGCCGAGATCGCCTAGGAAAGGACCTCCTCAGTCGCTGTCGCCTCCCGTCGATGCTGATCATCGAGAACACCCTCGATGCACTCTGCTCCACCTCCATTCGGAGGCGCCCACGAAAAAAAGATGCTCCGACTCATTCCCGTTTTTTTGCGAACGAGCATGATGCAGCGACAGCGGGGAAGATGAGGTCTGACCATGAACGCCCCAATAATGTGGACTTTCCAGGACACTCCATCCTCTTTTTTTAATCCCGGAGCATCCAAATTAGAACCATGAACGAGAGGTTGATCATCGGAATATTCGTTGCCGTATTTTTTATCGTGGGCATCGGTGGAGCCGGCCCGACGACGGGGCCCGATTATCCGATAGAGTCTAGCATTAATACGACGTTTGAGAGGACCGTGATCGCCGTTCCTGTCCCTTCCGCCTCAATCACGCTTCTTCCGTACCAGGTTTCGAACTACTCGGAGAACGGCTACGGTCTCTGGGAGTTCGGCGAGGGGGTTGGATATCACAAGAGACTGGACCTCGTCGCGCCGTACGCAATGCCTTCGGCAATCCCGGATGGAGCGAGGGATCGCGGATTTCAAAAGCGAACAGGCTTCGCGACGTCCGCACCAACCCCCGCCGCCGTCACCCATACTGCGCGATTGCTGCACTTTTTCGATATGACCGATGTGCATATCACCGATGAAGAGACGCCTACACAGGGGATCTATCTGGGCTTCATGGGCGGCACATCCTCGGCATACTCACCGGTCATGCTCTACACGACGCAGGTGCTCGACGCCGCCGTCCAGACGATCAACGCCCTTCACGAAGAAGAACCGTTCGATTTCGGGATCTCTCTCGGCGATATCTGCAACAACGAGCAGTACAATGAACTCAGATGGTATATCGATGTCCTCGACGGAAAGAATATCACGCCGGATTCGGGCGTGAAGGACGACCCCGTCCCAGGACCGCTCAACGATTATCAGGACAATTTCAGGGCGGCAGGGCTCAACAGCTCGATTCCGTGGTATCAGGTGCTCGGCAATCACGATCACCTGTGGCTGGGGACGAACCCTCCGGACGAATATCTTCGGGCAAACTACACGGGCAGGTATATCCTCAACATGGGAAATATCTTCAAGGATCCCCTCGGCATACAGAGCCGCGGGTTCTACATGGGTGCGATCAACGGCAGCACACCGAACGGTGATATCATCGGAGTGGGAAACGTCTCGAACTTCGTCGCACCTCCGACCATCGCCGCTGATCCAAACCGTCACAGCGTCTCGACCACGGAGTGGATGGCCGAATTCTTCAATACTACTTCGAGCCCGATCGGGCATGGATTCAATCGATCCGATGTCGAAACGGGGTTCGCCAGTTATTCGTTCGAGCCGAGATCGGACATGCCGATCAAGGTCATCGTGCTCGACGATACCCAGAAGAACACCGATGCCAATGACGGCGGTTACGGGCACGGCTCTCTTGACAACGAGCGGTATGACTGGCTGGTGCATGAACTCGATGCAGGCCAGGCCGAAGGGAAGCTCATGATCATCGCTGCCCACATTCCGATCGGCGTCGATTCATCGGGTTCCGACCTCAGTGAGTTTATGGCCTGGAGCTCCGTTGCAGAGGTCTCCGAAGACCAGCTGCTTGCCAAGCTCCACGAATACCCGAACCTGATCCTGTGGATCGCGGGGCACCGTCATTTTAACACGGTGACCGCTCTCAAATCGCCCGATCCCGACCGTCCTGAGCTCGGGTTCTGGGAGGTCGAAACCGCGTCACTGCGGGACTTCCCGCAGCAGTTCCGTACATTCGAGATCCTCCGCAACAGCGACAATACGGTCTCGATCCTGACGACGGATGTCGATCCGGCGGTCAAAGAGGGGTCGCCGGCTGCAAGATCGCGGTCGTTCGGTATTGCCGCCCAGCAGATCTTCAACAACACGATGCCGTACCTGCCGGTTGGTGCGTACAACGCAGAGCTCGTCGTACCGTTGAGCTCCGAGATGCAGGTGAAGATTCAGAATTACGGAATACCGATGGGCACCTGACCTCCTTCAGCGGGAAATGGAACCAGAAGAACCCATTCCTTTTTTGGATCCTCGAATTCGACGCTCTCTCCCCATCGGTCGACGAGCGAGTTGCGACCCTGGACGAACGGCACCACGCCGGTATCCTGACTGACGCCATGGTTGCCCCGGTGCCCCTGGAAGGCGAGGGGGCGATGGATGCTCCAGGAGGGCACGGTCGACGATGTCCACGTTGACCGGATCACCTCCCTCAACAACGACCGATTGGAGCGAGAGCATGGCCCCGAAAACGTGCTCGGCGACGATCTCCATCACCGAGCGGTATGCCCGCCATCGACCGTGTAGATGCTTCCGGGGGTGAAACTTGCACTGGCGCTGAGAAGGAAGATCACGAGCTCTGCCACTTCATCGCGCGAGGCGAGCCGCTGCATGGGATGCACAGAGGCCATCCAGTCGACTGCATAGGGTCCTGATTCGAGGATCCGCGGTGTGGCCACATATCCCGGCGCCACGGCATTCACACGGATGTTGGACTCTGCCAGCTCGAGGGCGACCGACCGGGTGAGGCCGATGACACCGTGTTTGGCTGTCGTGTATGCGGCCATTCCCGGCAACCCTACGAGACCGTTGGCCGAGGACAGGTTCACGATCGAGCCGGAACCGGCCGTGAGCATGGGTGGATTCTCGTATTTCAGGCAGTAGAAGAACCCCGTGAGGTCTGTCGCGATCACCTCGTGCCAGGTATCGAACTCCAGGTCCTGGACAGGGGTGCCGGCGGGCCCTGGGATCCCGGCGTTATTGACGGCGAGGTCGAGTTTTCCGAATATTTGAACGGTCTGATCAACAGCTCGTTGAACAGCGTCGGCATCGGTCACATCCGCCTCGATGGCGAGTGTTCGTTCGCCAGCAGGATCGATCCGTCCACAGACCTCGAGAAGCGGAGAGAGACGACGGCCCACGAGGGCCACCTCGGCTCCACCTGCATGGAGTCGTTCGGCGATTGTCTCACCGTTTCCGGTGCCGGCACCGGTGACAAGAGCAACGTATCCTTCGAATTCCCGGGGATTGATACACATCATGATGCGATCCTCCTCCTTGGATACCGTCGCCGTCGAATATAATCGCAGCAGAGAATGAGTGCCGTATCAGAGCGGGGGTGCCCAGGTGATGCGATCGAGTGATCAAAGCCCCGAAAAGGATCCCTGAGACGGTATGCCGCCATATTCCTCTTCAACGGCCGTGCCGGGACGCCATGTTCAGGTCTATTGATTCATACGCCAGTATCGTGGGGAGATCGATGGGCACTGGGTGATTACGTCCGAATAGGTTCAGTCTTCGTATCTGGTGGTCCCACGCTCCAGCGGTATCTCCAAGCTCGCTCGACGTGCGGTTGATCGGCCGTGAAATTGCGTGCATCGCATCGGGGGGGTGAAGGAGACGCGAATGGAGCCTGGTGAATGTGTTGAACGAGGATGCCTGTGCCACTGGCAAACGACTCGGTGCCGGTGGTGAATAACGTCTGATTTCAGTGTCGAGACGCTCGCCCCGTCCTCCTCTCACGCGATGGGCCGGGAAAAAACAGGGGATTTCTTCTCGGCCGGCGACTCGAGAGGGTGTCTTCAAGGGAACGGGAGATGATGAGTGCGAGCGCGACCATGCCGATGGCATTCGCGAGGATCAGCAACCCTGCCGGCGTACTCACGATCTCGATCGCAACAGAAAGCGACTGGACCCTCAGGAGCACGAGGAGCACATGGGATCACCCCTGCGAAACGGCAGTGGCGCACACCTCCAGGGAGTACCGGCATCGCCTGTGCGTAACGTCTGTCTCTGCTTGATCGCGGGAAGTGGTTGGCGTTCATCGGATCTGAGGGGAAGGCGGCGATTGCAGGGGTCCGACCAGGCGGTGATTTTTTCTACTTTCTTCAATACCGTTATCCTGTTAAGGTGATCTCGAATGAACCCTGAACAGCGGGTCCGCGCAACGGACGAGAGCAAGGTCTCCCGGATAGTGACAACTGGCAGGATGAGAAATCGCAGTGGGACGGGGGGGCCGAACGCATGGTGAGGTGGCGGCAGGGCCCGGTGAGCGGAAACGTCGAGGACCGGCGGGGGACGCGGATCTCGGGCCCGGTGGCCGGCGGCGCCGGTGGGATCCTGGTGCTGCTCCTCATGATCGGAGCGGTGATGATGGGCGTGGACCCTGGCCAGGTACTCGGCGCGGGCGGAGACCTGCCGGGAGCGGCCGGGCAGACCTCATCACTGTCCGCGGAGGAGGAGCAGCGGCTCGCCGACTTCACGGCGCAGGTGCTCGGCGATACGGACGCGACCTGGACCCGGATCTTCGCAGAGGACCTGGGGCGGACCTATACGCCGCCGACGCTCGTGCTCTACTCGGGGCGCGTGGAGTCGGCATGCGGCCAGGCCAGCGCCTCCACCGGGCCGTTCTATTGTCCGGGTGACCAGAAGATCTACGTCGACCTCGAGTTCTTCCACGAGCTGAAGACGCGGTTCGGGGCACCCGGCGACTTCGCCCAGGCCTACGTGATCGCCCACGAGGTCGGCCACCATGTCCAGACGCAGCTCGGGACCCTGCAGTATGTCTCGAACGCACAGCGCCGGGCGCCGAACGAGGCCGAGGCGAACCGGCTCTCGGTCGCACTCGAATTGCAGGCCGACTGCTACGCGGGGATCTGGGCGAACCGATCGAGCGCCTATAACCTGGTGCTCGAGCCGGGGGACATTGAGGAGGGGATGAACGCTGCGAGCGCCGTCGGCGACGACCGCCTCCAGAAACAGTCCCAGGGTTACGTCGTGCCCGACTCGTTCACGCACGGCACATCGGCTCAGCGCGTCCAGTCCTTCCGGAAGGGCCTCGACACCGGCGACCTGAGGGCCGGCAATATCCCCGGGCTCCCCACGATCGGGTGAGCCCGACCACGTGGGAGCCCCCCTCCAGCCCCCTCGTCCCTCCATTTCGGCATCGCGGCTGGCCTCGTTCGCCGACCGATCTGAAAAGCGTTCGAAAAACCTATTTTACTGGCGGGGCATGGCAGGGCAACGGCGGACGGAAACCTGCCCCGCCGGGAGGGGGAGAGACGATAAAGCGCGTTGCCTGCCAGTACTGTGGGTATGTCGACGACCCCGAGGTGGGGGACCCGCTCGGTGGGATCCCACCCGGAACCTGGTTCAGGGAACTGCCGGATGACTGGGTTTGCCCCGAGTGCGGGGAAGGGCCGGAACAGTTCGTGCAGGAACGGTGACGGGGGAATGGGAGGACGGTCGTGTCGGCTCGCCCGTCGTACGTCCCTCGCCGGGCGGCTTCCAGCGTGGGGCGTCAGAGGTGCGGCAGGAGAAGGACCGCGAGCATGCAGTGGATCGCAGCGCAAAGCGGGACCGCAACCACGAAGAGCATCTTCCTGGTCTTGTGCCGAAAGAGGCTCATTCCCACGAGCGCTCCGAACGGCCCTGCGAGCGCCGAGTACAGGAGCGTCCGCTCGGGGGTCCGCCGTTCCCGCAGGCGGGCGCGTCGCTTGTCCCCGCCGTAGAGGGCCATCACCGCCAGGTTGACGGCAACGTAGACCCCGAACACCGCTATCAACGGGAGACTGGGGGTCATCCCGCCCCCTTCATCGTCCGTATCACCGCCCGGAGCGGCCCCTCCAGTCCGCTCATTTGCGGCGCACGGGTGGGCGCCCCGTCGTGCCCTTCATACGCCGGTACCCGGTGCCGAGCCGGGCCAGGAGCCACTCCACCCGGTCCCTTTCCGCCTCCTCGCTCTCGAAGGCATGGTCCGTGTAATACCACCGAACAAACTTCGGCTCGCTCGCAGCGGCGGCGAACGCCTCAGAGCGCTCGCGGGAAAAGACCCTGTCTCGCTCTCCGAACTGAAAAAATCGGGGCAATGGTGCCGCGTGGCAGAGATGGGTTGCCGGGTCGATGGGGGCCATCACCTCCCGGTAGTGCTCGAGCTCGTCCCCGGCGAGCGATGGGAGGTTCGCGAGGGCCACGTCGGCAAAGCTCGGAGCGCCGACCACAAGGACGCAGGCGCAGCACCGGGGGTCGATCCCCGCAAGAACTGCCACACAGAGCGCTCCCATGCTCTGACCGACGCATGCGATACAGGAGGGATCGACACCGGGGTGATCGATGGCGACGTCGAGGGCGCGGGAGAGCCCCCGGATGGCATCGACGAAGACCTCCCGGTTCTTCTCCGGGGCCCCGAGGGTCTGCGCCCATGCCTCGCCCGCAGCCCACGGCGCCTCGACGAGAAACGAGCCGATCCCCTTGCTCCCGAGCCGGAGCGCCTCCTGGTAGAAGCGGGAGCGGTCACCCGGCCCGGGATGGACAAAGAGCACGATGCCGAACCGGTCGCGACCTTTCGGAATGACCCGGTAGGCCGGCACCCGTTCGCCGGTGATCCCGGCGAACGTGATGTCCATTACCGAGACCGGGCCGCGGTCCGCCGTCTCCAGCACCTCTGTTTCGAGGGGCAGGTCGGACCTGCGGGTCAACCGTTCCATCCACTCCTTGTCCGTCCCTCCCCCCGTGGGATCCCGGGGGTCGGTCGTTCTGCGGTCCTGCATCGTGGAGGGAAGAAGGAGGGCAGACGGAATAGCCCTTTCGCCGGTTCGTCCCTCCCCCAGTGTAAGCAGGGCCGGGACCCGCCCCGTCGGAAGGGATACCTTCAAGAGGAGGGACCGAAAATCTCGTCGCGATGCCGATCGATGCCGCCGTCGTCCTGGCCACGGCTCCGCCCGGCGAGGCGCCCGCCCTCGCCCGACTGCTCGTCGATGAACGCCTCGCCGCCTGTGTCCAGATCGCTGGGATACGGTCGATCTACCGCTGGGAGGGGCAGGTCGAGGACCAGCCCGAGGAGGTGCTGCTGATCAAGACCAGGCTGTCCTTCGCCGACCAGGTGGTCGACCGTATCCGCGAGGTGCACAGGTACGAGGTCCCGGAGGCGCTCGTCCTCCGGGTCGAATCGGGGCTGGACCTGTACCTCGACTGGCTCCTCGCGGAGACCCGCCCCGGTCGATGACGCGGGGTGCATGTCCCCGAACTCATGGTTTTTATTGAACCACCCACCATGATCCCGGGGAGAGATGCCCATGCAGGACGGTGAGGACGGAGTCAGCGAGATCGTGGCGGTGCTGCTGCTCGTCGCACTCGGGATGATCCTCTCCGCCCTGGTATTCGGCGGGATCCTCTCCTTTGCCGGGAGCATGGAGCGGACAGCCTACGTCGCTGTCGACGCGGAGGAGTCCCCGCCGGGGAAGGGGATCCGTATCACCTCCATGGCCGGCGACGTTCTGGTCATCGGGGGAGGGGAGGACGAGATCCCCCTCGAGATCATGGTTGACGATACCTTCGGCGCCCAACGGACCATCACATCGAAGAGGCTCGTCTTTGCCCCGGGGAGCTCAATCTGTGTCTGGTGGGATGGCAAGAACTATTCCGCGGAAGACACCTTCCCGCCGTCGGGACCTCCGGAGAATCTTCGGTCTCCCCTCTCGATCCGCCTGATCGACGGGCGCCACCATACGCTGGTAGCGAGGGTCTTTGACGCCGTGCCGTCCTCGGTATCACCGGGGACGACGGTCCCAATAACACTGCCCACGACCGAACTCACAACAGCGGTCACGACTGTGATCACGACGCCGACGACCACCACGTCAACCATCCAGGCGGACTTCGACGTCCCATACGTCATCATGAAGCAGAATGCCCTCTTCGAAGGGCGGGTCATCGTGGGCGAACCGGTCACCTGGACCTGGACCTTCACTGATACCGGGGGAAAGAGCGAGACCCGAAACGGGCAGACAGCCCGGCACACCTTCACGAACAGTGGTAGCGGCTGGAAAGTCACCCTCACTGTTACCGACGCCGCCGGCAGGAGCCACACGGTCACGAAACCTGTGGACGTGCATACCAGATGAGGCCGGGAAGCCCCTGGCAGTACATCACCCCCTGGGAGCCGTGGTCTATAAGAGGGGGGGCGCCGAGGATCGATCATGAAGGCGATGGTTGCCACCCCCGTTCGGGGGATGGGCGGAAGCTCGGGAGAGTGCCGGCGATGATCCACACCACCCACCGCGGGATCCAGTACCGGGGGGGCGATATCGGCGAGGTCGAGGACGTGATCGTCCGGGAGACCACCGTCCGAATCCTCCTGAACGGCGAGCAGGTCGCGGCGCAGGTGGCAACCGAGGAGCAGCTCCGGGAGCTCGGGGCCGGGTTCGTGATCAACGAGGGGCTCGCCGACACCATTGAGGCGGTCTCGGTCCGCGGTAACGTGATCCTGGTGAAGGCCCCCCGGAACTGCGGTGCCCAGGCCGAGACCGAATCCTCGGGAGGAGTCTCGTTCCGGTGCGGTGTCAGGCATGTCCGGTCAGATGTGCGGGTCACCCCTGAGGAGGTGATCGAGGTGACCGCGTCCATCTTCTCCGAGGACTGGCAGCAGACCGGGGCGCTCCACTGCTCGGTCCTCTATTGCGACGGGGAGCTCGTTGCCAAGTCGTGCGACGTGGGCCGTCACAACTCGGTCGACAAGGTGGTTGGGGCCGCCGTCCTCGCCGGCGTTGACCGGTCCCGGTGCGTCCTCGGGTGCACGGGCCGGCAGCCATCCGGGATGGTGAAGAAGGCAGCGAACGCAGGGATACCGATCCTGGTCTCCCGCGCCGCCTCCACCGACCAGGGGATCGCGACCGCCGGGGCTGCCGGCGTCACGCTCATCTGCTTCTCGCGCAACGACCGGTTCACGGTCTACACCCACCCCGAGCGGGTGACCGGCCTTCAGGCCTGAGATGGGCCGGTGGTCCCCCCTACCGGCTCGAAAAGCCGGTCTGCCCCGAGCAGGACGTTGATCCACCGGGTCTCCTCGCTCACCTGGAAGAGGATCAGGACCAGCATCAGGAGGGGGACCGCGAAGAGCATCCCGACGACACCGAGGAGCCAGCCGAAGAGGATCACGGCGAAGACCACCAGCACCGCCGGCATCTCGAACGTCCGGGAGGCAAAGTAGGAGAAGACCGGGTTCTCCACGACCAGGTTCAGGACCGCCGTCACCACGATCACGGCGAGCGCACCGGGGATCCCGAACTGGAGCCAGGCGAAGAAGATCGCGGGCAGGGCGGCAGCAAGCAGACCGAGGTACGGGATGTACCCGAGGAGGAAGGTCATGGTCCCCCAGAGGACCGCGGCGTGGACCCCCATTACCATCAGGATCCCGCCGAAGACCAGGCCGTGGACCAGGTTCGTCTCGGTCCGGACCACCATGAAGTCCATCACGAACCCGCTCATCCGCGACACCTGATCGATCAGGGGCGAGTTGGGACCGAAGAGCCGTGCCGCGCGTTCCGGGAGAGCTGGGGCCTCAAGGAGCAGAAAGAACGTGGCAATCATCACGAAGAAGGCGGTCATCACGATGTCCCCGAGATCGGACGCCCAGGTGATCGCCGTCCCCGTCACCGCGCCCAAGTTGAACGACGACGGCTGGATCAGGCTGAGGTCGATCCCGAAGCCCTGGGCGAACGAGAGGAAGCCGGCGATCCGGCTGTCGAGCTCGGCCTGGAAGAACCCGATGTCCGTGACCAGGAGGTGGACCGCGTACACCAGCAGGCCCAGGAGGCCCAGGAGAAGGAGGAGGGCGACGAGGGAGACCAGCGTGACGGCGATGGCGTGCGGAACTCCGTGCTGGCGGAGCAGACTGACAGCTGGGAGGGCGAGCAGGGTCAGGATCAGCGAGACGACGAGGATCGTAGCCAGGTCGGATGCGATCCGAAGCCCGAGCCCGAGCAGGAGGACGAGGGCTGCGATCAGCAGGAACTGCGTCGTGCGGGGGGCAATCAGCCCGGTCATGCAAGCTAATCCCCCTCTGACCTGAGAAATGTTCCTCCTCTGCCGCGTCATTCGAGAGAGGACCGCGGAAGGGAACGACCGTTGCGACGGCACCCTTTTATCACGCGGAGCGTAAGTCTCTGCAGGACAGGTCCTACCTATGGCCACCGATACCAACGAAACACCGACCGCGCTCCTGCTCCTGGGCTGTCCGCAGGTTCCGGTCCAGACCAGCGTCGCAATCCACCTCTGCGACCAGCTCCGGGAACGGGGGATCACACCGGTGATCGCCGGGACGGGTGCGGCGAGAAAGCTGATCGAGGTCGCGGATCCGAAACGTCACTACATCGGCGAGCTGATCGACCTTGACCTCTGCATCGACCATATCGCGGAAAAGGAGCGGGACTTCACATATGCCTTCGTCTTCATCCACAACGACGGGGGGATCAGTTACGCCGGCACCATCTCTGCGATCTCGAAGGCCCGTCTCTTTGGCATCGTCTACGGCGAGCACGCGGACGAAACGGCGACGGCGATCACGTTCCCATGCGAGGTGATCGCGGTGAAGGCGACCCACAACCCCATGCCGCTCATCGTCCGGCTCGGGAAGGTGCTGCCATGAGTTGTATCGAGCATATCAAGTACGAGATCCTCCTCCAGGGAGCGAGTTTCAGGGAGAGCGCCGAGTACATCCGGTCGCACTTCGCCGAGTGGTACGAGGTCGAACCCGGGTACGTGCTGTTCGGGGCGCACCTGATCGGCGTCCCACCTGTGGTCCTCGGGATCGATGGGGAGGACGTGATCTTCCCGTATACAAAACCCTGCCGGGGTACGTTCCTGCTCCGCGCCCGGGGCCCGGAGGAGATCGCACGGCTCCGGGAGAGAAAGAAGAAGGGGTAGTCAGGACGGAAGCCGCAGGGGGCACCCCTCAGGCGAGCCCTGTCCCGGGTGAGATGGCCAGGGTCAGGGCGCTATCGGACCCGGTCACGGCAAGATCTCCTTTATTCCCTGTCGGCACTTCACGGGCTGGAGCGCCGGCGATCCTGATACCGGGCTTCGAGAACGACCGGTTCACCACGGCATTCGGCTCGATGGTGATCGAGTCGGCGATGGAGATCGGCCCGAAGATCATCGCCCCCGGCCCGATGCGGACATCCGCTCCGATCGTCGGAGCATCCGTGTCCTTCCCGGCGGTCGTGCCGATGTTGACGCAGGTACCGATCCGACACCCGGAGCCGATCCGCGCCGAGGAGTTGACGACGATGGTCCCCCGGTCGGCGATCGCGAGCCCGGGGCCGAAGACGTGCGGCGGGATCGTGAACCCGAGCCGGATGGACGCGAGGTGAAACCTGAGGAAGAGCAGGGTCCGGCCTGGGCGGTGATACCAGGCTCGCCGGCATGTCTCTGAGAACTCGACAGCCCGGAGCAGGCGCTGGAACTTCCAGATCTCGTCACCGAAGAGCCGGGGGCGTACCCGCTCGATGCCGAGAGCCTGGCGGTCGGCCTCGAGATACCGAAGAAAGTCTTCCCGAGACCTCATTGTTCCGCTCCTCCCAGGGCGAACGGGGACCGCGCGTCCGAGAGGACCGTCGGTTCACGAGATCGATCGAGGTGCGTACGTTGGCCTGACAGCCCGGGCATGGGCTGGCAGGGGAGCGGAACGGGAAGGTCATTGTGCAACCCCCTGCTGGGGTTCTGCGGGGAGGGGTCATCCCTCCGGTTCATTCGTCCTGGATACCACCTGACGGTGTGCATTGCGTCAATACCAGGCACCGCCGCCGAAGGCTGACGGCGCTTCGCGATGACCAAGGTGCGCCGATGCGCGTACACGGTCATCCATCTCAGCCAGGGACTCCTGTCCAGGGCCGTACTACCGGGTGCGGCGTCCTTGGAGGCCGCGAGAGAGACGGGCCGGACACCATCATGCCGCTGATGGACCGTACTCCGTTCTCCGTGCAATCGCGGGGGTCTCCAGTCACCTCCTGTCGTGACAGCCCGCCCAGGGGGGCGGAGTGACGCATCTTTCTACTGGTCCTGATGCGAACGACAGGGGCTCTATGAGAAGATTGTGAGAGGGATAGATATTTAACCCTTTTCCGGGGTCGGAAGCGTGATCCCCAGGATTGCCGGATCCGTAACTATCTTGTTCATATGAATATATATTCATAATACGAGGCAGAAATAATGCCAGGATTTGACCAGACAGGACCGGTCGGGTTTGGACCCGGAACCGGGAGGGGCATGGGCCCCTGTGGACGTGGAATGGCGATGCGGAGAGGAGGTCGTGGCGGATACACGAGAGGCGCCGGCATGGGCTTCGGCAGGGGCTTCGGAAGGGGCTACTGCTGGAGCATCCCCGCTGAGGAACCACTCACGGCAGATGCACAGAAGCAGCTCCTCGAGGCCGAGCTCAAGAGGATCGAGGCGGAAAAGATAGAAATCCAGCGCCGGCTCAACGATATAGCGTAATGCCGGGCCGGAGACGGTGCAGGAGGGTGGGCTGCAGGCCCACCTTCACATCGTTCGCACCTACCGGAGAGAACGTCCCCGACTCCGGGGTGGTGGTCCTCTCCGTCGACGAGTACGAGGCGGTGAGGCTGAAAGACCTCGAAGGGCTCGACCAGAGCACCTGCGCCGAGATGATGGAGATCTCGCAGCCGACGTTCCACCGCCTGGTCATCTCGGCGCGTAGAAAGGTCGCCGACGCACTGACGAACGGAAAGACCATCCGCATCGAAGGGGGCCACTACCGTCTCTGAACAACCTACGGAGGTGAAGCCTGGTGTACCCAGAACAGGTGACCTCACCCCCTGACACGAACGAGCGGCATCTCTTTTCTCGCACCCGTCGCCGCCCGGTCATAACCGCATCAGGTCCCCGCTCCATCCCTGAAAAGGAGATCTCCGGAGGGCACCCATGATGGTCTGCATCGTCTCGGACGGCCGGCTCGGAGAACGGGCCTTCGACGAGTGCCGTACCCGGTTTTCCACCGAGTATATCGTCGTCGAGTCGTCAGGCGACCCGTTCGCGGACGATGTTTCGATCGAGGTGCCCTGGGCGGACCTCTATCTCTCCTACCTCCGCTCGCCCGATCGTGCCCTTGCCCTCGTCCAGAGGGGCACGCCCGTGATCCTCGGGGTCTCGTTCGGCCCGGGTTTCGTCCGGCAGGCAAAGCAATTCAACCCGGATGTCGTCGCACCACGGACCATGTGCTCGCTCGAACCCACCTCCTGGTGCGAGCCCATCAACGCGTTTGCCCGGGCTCTCGGACGGCCCGTCTTCTCCATCGAGGTCCGCGGCGGTCGGATCCACCATATCGAGGTCCTGCGCGGGGCCCCCTGCGGTTCGACCGCTCCCGCTGCCGCCGAACTGGTCGGGCGACCGCTCACCCAGGAGACCCTCCGCCGGTTCGGTCTCCGGATCGAGCACCACTGCCGGGCGCCGCGCCTGGGGCGGACCTGCGATAAGGAGACAGCGGCCCTGGTCCACGTCCGTGAACTCCTCCGCGCCCTTCCCCCCGGGGCGATCGACGCGGAGACGGCCGCCTTCTGCGCCGAGTGCGAACGGCTCTACGACGAACGGACGGGCGGGACCTCGCTCTGGGACCGCCACCGCGGCACGGGGGAGCCGCCCAACCGATAGCACCGACGGCGCTCTCTCCTGCGATGTCGGCGGGGTCGGCTTCAGCGACATCGTCCTCCCGCGTACCATCACGGACCGGAGGGGGGGTGCATCACGTCCACCTCTGGAGCCTCAGTTCCGAGATCAACCCGCTCGACGTACACGCCTACTCATGCGAGCGCGACACGGCCCGGACCGAGAAGATGAAGAGGGGGATCAAGACGCGGCTGGACAGGCACAGGCTCCTCCACCCCACGCTGGAGTGCGAATGTGACGAGTGCCGGGAGTGTTTGCTCGGGGGGTCGGCCGCGAGACACGGGCGGGTCAGGGGAGACAGACGGCCAGGACGAAGACGGCGGAGACCCCCGGGAGCCGCGTTTCCCGGCACGATGGGTCCCGATCCTGCGTCACTTCTTCAGCACCACCGCACGACTCATCGAGATCTTCGGTCGTTCTTCTATCCCGAACCCTGCACGGACGGCGGAGTCGATAGTCCGATCGAATGCCGGTTCTGAGACATGGAAGACCGGTTCGGCCACAAGGTATCGTCCGCCGGGTTTGAGCGTCGCAAATACCTCCTGGAATAGCCGATCCTGGTCCGGCACCTCGTGCACCATATGGAATGACAGGACGAAGTCCGCAGGCTGCCCTATCCCCAGCGAATCGGGAGCGTTCTGGTGCCAGAGGATCCGGGAGCTCAGGCCATACCGGTCGCCTTTCTTTCGTGCGTGGTGAAGCATCTCTCTCTGGACATCGGTGGCGATAACGGTTCCTTTCGCGCCGACCATCTCCGCCATCGCAAGCGTGAACGCGCCGGGCCCGCACCCGATATCGATGACGGTCATGCCCGGCCGGATGAACTCGCCGAGAATCTTCTCCGGGTTCTGAAAGTATCTCCGGAACCCGTTGTCGAGCAGCAGAACGTGCATACGTGAATACCGGCAGAGCGCTCCTGCCGGCTTCTTCTCTGATTGGGCTGTTTCCATGGGGGTCACCTTTTGTTAAGTTGTTTAACAATAAATAGGTTGAAAAAAAATTATCCGACACCCTGGTCGGATTCATCAAGGGTCGCTTCGATCGCCGAGAGAAACCGGATGATCACCGCGAGCTGATCGCCTGAAAGGTCGCCCATTCGCTGGTGCATGCGGGCGTAGATCTTTGCATGGTGCTGTTCGTGACCAAGATGGGCGATGATGCCGCGGGGTGACAGGCGGAGAAGGATCTCTTTGTCATTATCCGGGTCTCGATGCTTTTCCACCAGATTTTTTCGCGCAAGTCTGCTGATCATCTGGGATACGGCGCTTTTGGAGATCCCGAGCACTCGTGCGAGGTTCGTGAGATTGATGTCGGGATTGGTTCCAACCGCCATGATGGTGTGAATCTCGGAGCAGTGAAGGAGGTCCCCGGAACCGAAATCCCGGGGAGCCTTCTGATCGGCCTCCATCTTGTTGAGAATCCTGATCCAGGACTCCGACAGTATCAGCAGGTCAGAATCGCCGGTCATCATACCTCCGCGTACCGTGTTGGATGCACCACTCTTTGTTAAGCACATTAACTATAAAGCCCTTTGTTCGGGGAGATGGGGAAAAAAGGGAGCCGAGAGGGTTCCGGCGGTTTCGCCCCGGCGAGGAGCTCGCGGAAACCCCCAAATCACGTCTCGGGAAGCACGATGCGGCAGCCGCGAAGGGTTTCGACCGCGACGCGAACCCCGTAGACCTCCCGGACCAGGTCGGCCGTCACGACCTCCGGCCCCCCAGCAGCGTGGATGCTGCCGTCCTTCATCAGGATAAAGCGGTCGGCAAACCGGAGGGCGAGGTTCAGGTCGTGCATCGTCATCAGGGCGGAGATCCCGTGCTCCTGCACAACGCTTCGGACGAGCCCGAGGAGTTCGAGCTGGTTTCGTAGGTCCAGGCTACTCGTCGGCTCGTCGAGGAGGAGGACCTGCGGCTCCTGGACGAGGGCCCGGGCGATCGCCACCTTCTGGAGCTCGCCGCCCGAGAGCTCGTCGATGTACCGGAGTGCGAGGCCGGAGAGGCCGAGACGGGAGATGATCGCGTCCGTCATCCCGATGTCGTGCGGGGAGAGAGAGAGGCCCATGTGGGGCCGGCGACCGAGGAGCACGGCGTCGAACGCGGTCAGGCGGACCGGTTCGGTCCGCTGGGCGACGTAAGCCATCTCGCGAGCAATCTCCATCCGGCCCATCGCGAGGAGGTCGCGTCCCCCGACCAGGACGGTGCCGTCGGTCGGCCGGAGGAGGGCGTTGAGACATCGGAGGAGCGTGGTCTTTCCGACCCCGTTCGGGCCGAGGATCGCAACGAACTCACTGGGCCGGACCTCGAAGGAGAGGTCCCGGAGCACTTCGTGGCTCCGGTACGAGAACCCGACCCCGCGGACGTCGAGGTTCATCGGCGGTACCCCCGGATGATGAGGTAGAGGAAGAGCGGAGCGCCGAAGAATGCGGTCAGGATGCCAACCGGGAGGACCACGGGGGCGAGGACCAGGCGGGCGAGCGTGTCCGAAACGAGGAGCACGATTCCCCCGACCAGGCAGGATCCCGGAACCAGGAACCGCTGGTCGTCGCCGATCAGGCGTCGTACCATGTGCGGACTGACGAGCCCGATGAACCCGATGATGCCGAGGAACGAGACCACGATCGCCGTGATCACCGACGAGAGGAGCATCCCGACGACACGGACGTGCTCGACCCGGACCCCCAGGCTGTGGGCGGTCTCGTCACCGGCGTCGAGCGTGTTGTAGTTCCAGCGATTCAGCATGAACCAGCCCAGGCAGGGGAGGACGACCGCCACGAGGATCACAAGGTCTGACCAACCTGCCCGTCCCACGTCTCCGAAGGTCCAGAAGACGATCGCCGCCACCTGGTCGGCACTCGAGAAGTACTGGAGAAAGGTCGTGCCCGCCGTAAACAGGGCCCCGAGGGCAACGCCGACCAGCACCATCACCTCGGGCTGGGACGACCGGGTCCGCGCAATCATGAGCAGGATCACGGTCGCGACGATCGAGGCGATAAAGGCGCAGATCGTGACTGCGTAGGGGTTCTGGACCACGACGGAGTCCTCGACGTGGCTCGAGATCGCCCCGGCACCGAGGAGGGTGATGGCGACGGCCGCCCCGAAACCGGCCGCATGCGAAACCCCGAGGGTGTACGGGGACGAGAGCGGATTCCTGAGCACGGATTGCATGACCGCCCCCGCAACGGCGAGCCCGGCGCCCGCGACAACGGCAGCGAGGACCCGCGGGAGGCGTATCTGCCAGATGATGGTGGAGGAATCGCCGCCGGCCCCACCGACAAGGGTGGCGATCACCTCCTCTATCGGGATCACCACGCTCCCGACCGCGACCGAGACCACGATCAGGACGACGAGGAGCGCCAGTGCACCCAATAGGAAGGCCTGTTTTCCGCGGATGTACCGGGAGTACCGCTCCGCAAGGTCGGTCCCGGTCGCGTCGAGATGCATCCAGCCGTCCCCTCACCCGTCCTTTCTGGCGACGGTCATCTCCGAGGTCTCGTCAACCGGGATCACCTCGAGAACGGTGAGACCGTTCTCCTCAAGGGCACGATGGTACTCGGCGAGTGGCACGCCGTGGGTGAACGTGTACCGGGACCGCTGTTTCTCGACGCCCTCGAAGGTCCAGAGGTTCCACTCCAGGTCCAGGAAGGGGTCGGAGGCCGTCCCGTCGATCCCCTGCTTGTTGATGAAGAGGCCGCCGGGCGCGAGGGCCGCGGCGATCTTCGGGATGAGCCGGGGGTCTTTCCCGCCCGGGTTTGAGGACGAGAAGAGGATATCCACCGGCCCCGGGAGCGGGTCTGTGTTGAAGTCCCCCGCGACAACCGAGACACGGTCTGCGCCGTACCGGGCAACATAGTCCCGGGTCGCCGTCGTCACCGCCGGGAGATCGAAGACCGTCGCCGAGAGACCAGGGTTCAGGGCCGTAAACGCGATGGCGTAGAGACCGTGCCCCCCACCGAGGTCGAGGAGCGTGCGTGCACCCGAGAAACCGGGGATCGCCGCCACGAGCGAGGTCACCCGCTGGAGGAGCCCGCAGCGTGCGTGCTCGGCCATCGACGGGATCACGGTGTGCCGGAAGAACTCCTCCCGTCGGAGGGTGACCGGTCCCTCGCGGAGGATCCGGGGCAGGTCCTGCCAGCGCGCGACGTGCTGGCGCTGAAACCAGATCATACCGTGGATCGAGTAGGGGCTTGTCGACACCAGGAAGACCTGCGCCTCCGGGGTGTTCCGATATTCGTCCCCCTGCCGCACGAGTACGCCCCGGCTCGCGAGCGCTTCACAGAGCAGGGCGGTCAGGTCTATCCGGGTCCCGAGCGCCTCCGCGAGCGCCTCCGGCCCCATCGGGTCGACGAGAGAGTCGAAGAGACCGATCTCCAGGCCGGCCACGAGAGCGTGATAGAGGCGGACCCCCCCGAGCGCCTCTTCGAGACAGGGGAGGGGGAGGTCACCCTCACCCTCGATCGGCGGCCGCTCAAGGAGGGTCCGCTCGGGTTCTCTCGCCTGTTTCATCCGCGCTGCTCCGCCTCGAACGGTCCGAAACCGCCGAAATGCTCCTTTAGGTCCATGTAGACCGGGCGTCCATCGAGGGCCGTGTAGATCTCGTCAGCCTTCTGCTCAGGGTCCACGTCGGCGAATCGGTCGGGGTAGAGGAGTTTGCCGATTGCATAGGCGTCGGCGAGGACGGTGTCGTAGTTGTTGGCATACCAGTTGTAGGGAAGGACGCCGTAGACCTTCCCGCTCTTCACCGCTCCGAGCGACCCGAGGACGGGGTCCGCGAGGTCGTTGCGGACGGAGCTGGCACTCGCCTGGTCGACAAAGACCAGGTCGGGGTTCCATTCGATCAGTTTCTCCTTGTCGATGATGATCTGGCCGCCCGGGCCGACCCCGTCGGCGACGTTCCGCGCACCAAGGAGCATGAACGGCGCGTACGCCGGGTCGGTCGAGAGGAGACCGTGGGCCCCGTTGAAGGCGACACCGCCGATGTAGACTGATGGCTTCTTCTCGTTCGGAATGTCGCTCGTCCTCCGCTCGAGGTCGGCGATGGTCGCGTCGACATAGGTGATCACCTCTTCGGCCCGAGCCTCCTCGCCAAGCACCTTCGCCATCGTGCGGAGCGACGAATAGAAGACCGGTCGCTTCGTGCCGAGGTCTCCCGATACGATCGAGACGACGGGGATGCCGGTCTTATCCTGGAGCGTCTGGGCGTCCTTTCCCGTTGTGAAGGAGAGGAAGACGACATCGGGGTGCTGCGCCATGATCTGCTCCGGGTCTCCGGTGATCCTGCCGACGGACGAGAGGTTCCCGATCTCGGGATGGGCAAGGAGGTAGGGGCGGTCGTTTCCAGACGGCATACCCGGTGCCCCAGGCTGACCGGTGAACCGATCGCGTTCGTCGACACCGACCACCCGGTCGATCGCGCCCAGGTAGACGAGCATGCGCAGGGTGCCGGCGCCAACGCCGACCACCCGATCGGGGTGTTCTCCCACCTCGACAGTCCTGTTGGCCATGTCAGTGACGGTGAGCGTGGTGGGCGTGGGGTCGGGTGACGGTGCCGACGTGCATCCGGCACCGAGGAGAGCGGACGTGATGATGACGATCGCAAGGAGCGTGAACCGATGAGTCATACGAAGATCAAGCATCGTGTGATTTCGTCCTATTTATCAGTTCTTTTTCATTCACCCCTCACATGATTCGAGTAATACTGACTATCAGTACCGAGATCGGCAGGCCAGAGTACCGGCCAAGAAGAGATGGACGGAGGGGACTCAGGATGCGGGGGACGAGTCTCGCCGCTCCTCCTCGGTGAGGATCTCGAGGACGTCGCTGGTGGGGCCGATCTGGATGATCTTGCCGCCGCGCATCAGGGCCAGGCGGTCGCAGATGTCCCGGACGAAGTCCATGTCGTGCGAGACGACGATGAACGTCTCGTCCATCTCCTCGCGGGCGTGCAGGATCGAGTGCTTCACGTCGATCTTGGTGATTGGGTCCATCGTGCCCGTCGGCTCGTCCAGGATCACCAGCATCGGCTCGCGGATCAGCACCTGCGCCAGCGCCACCCGGTGCTTCTCGCCCTCCGAGAGCTGCCCCGGCAGGCGCTCGAGCACCGCATGGCTCTTCTCGTCCGAGAAGCCTGCCATCTTCAGCGTCACCACCGCCTTCCGCATCGCCAGTTCCTTCGGGAACTCGAGACCGATCGCGTCCGTCAGGTTGTCCAGAACCGTCCGGTGCGGGAACAGGTCGTACTCCTGGTGTAAGAGCCCGATGTACCCCTTCGCACGACCCCGGTTCTCGATCCCGGGCTTCGTCATGTCGATCCACTCGTCGCCGATTCGGATGTTCATCTCGCCGCCCGTCGGCTCGATGATCCCCGAGATGATCCGCGACAGCGTCGTCTTCCCAGCTCCCGAACGCCCGATGATACCGAAGATCTCACCGCGCTTCACCTCGAAACTGACGCCGTTCACCGCGCGGACCACGCCACGGTCCACCGAGATGTACCGCTTCGCCACGTCCCGGGCCTGCAGGAGTACGTCACCGAGTTCGGGCTTCTCGAACGCCTCGAGGTCGGCGTAGTCCTCCATGAAACGCGAGACCACCTCGCGAGGCGAGCCCAGCGCGACGATCACGCCGTCCTCGAGCAGCATCGCACGGTCCGCAAGGTCCTCGATCACGCTCGCGAAGTGAGACGTCACCACCATGCCCATGCCCTTGTCCTTCACCGACGTCTTCAAAACACCGTGGACGACACCGGCCGTCTCGGGGTCGAGCGTCCCCGTCGGCTCGTCCGCGAAGAGCAGAAACGGCTCCTTCGCCAGCTGCCGCGCCAGCACGACACGCTGCTTCTCGCCACCCGAGAGGTCACGCGCGATGTGCATCATCCGGTGAGAGAGGCGCACCTCGTCGAGAAGGTCCGCCGCGCGGCCCACCGCCTTCTCGGAGGGGTAGTGGATGTCGTCGAGCGCGTGGAGCACGTTCTCGATCACACGGTCGTTCCCATACAGCGCGAACGTCCGCTGGAACATGATCGCCGTTCGGCCCATGATCGCGCGCTTCAACGATTCACTCTCGCAAGACCAGAAGTCGACGTCGAGACTGATGAGCGGCGAACCGCACCCGGGACAGGGGGTCCCGACACGGCTCGGTAACTCCACCGTTCCGCAACCGGCGCAGTGAGCGATGTGATAGATCACACGACCGCTCGTCGGGGGCTGGTCAACACCCCGGATCAGGTGCATCAGCAC
>JABNAD010000479.1_pt1 | contig 23124 bp, 23 predicted proteins | sample 7240381 | NCBI WGS metagenome assembly JABNAD01 (sample SAMN11332834, study PRJNA596920) | anaerobic digester metagenome | biome: digested sludge; isolation source: digested sewage sludge-derived enrichment culture grown on H2/CO2 | place: Germany: Goettingen
AAAATCGCTATTATTAAAAATATGCAAGCTAATACACTTATAAATATTACTGAACCCATACTACATCACCTTTCCATACGCACGCCTTATTTTTCAACGTTTTTTCCACGTTCCAACAAGCAAACTACCTCCGTGTGCCTTGAGTAGACAAAAATGATGTCGTGAGTACCTACTGGTTCCCAGGTGGAAATGTATTTTTCCCAAAAACTATTGTATCATTCCACTATATGAACCTTTTACTCTACACTTTTTAACTAAAACAGTATCCAGTATTGCAATAACAATATTGCACCCGAAGTAAATAGTATTTAATATTTCATACTATAGACTCTCAATATACGCCTGCAAAATTCTTTTAAAATTTTTCTCTGCTTTACCTTCATGATCCTCCTCTAACTTATATTTTTCAATAAATTCAGTCTTCATCATTTCTACTGCGTCTGCAAAAGATGCATTCAGATTAATTATATTTTCTGCCTTAATTTTATTATCATTTTTAAGTTCTTCAAGCAGTTTACAAATAAACTCGTTTACAAATTTTCCAAGTAAAACTTCATCATTTTTCACACCTTTTGCGAAATCAAAAACATCTGAAAAATAGTTTTTTCTACTTTGATTATTTTCTAAGATTTCCTTAAACTTATCTTTATACCAAGTACATTCAAAGTCCGCAATCTCAGCTATATCTCTTAGAGAAAATTAATGATAACCGTTAATGTTATATCCAGATAAAGTAAGCTTGTCCTCATTCACAATAATAGTTTGCTTTATAGGAACAGCGGTTACTTTTTTTAAAACCTTATCCACTTGGTCCGTTGAGTTATTATATTTACCTGGCAAATCTAGCTTTATTGTTCTTGTTCCGGTATCCCACTCAACATCAAAATCAATGAGCATTGCAACATCCCTAAGTTAAAAGAAGTTTTTGTTGTTAATTGCATAAACAGCTACATTTTTTATCTCAGTGATACTCCCCTAAGTATTTATAAAAACTCTATTTTCTGTAAGAGAAGCTTGTATCATTTCTGTTGATAACGACTCCGCTTGTACCAAATTGCTATTTGAACAAAACAAAATAACAAATACCACACCTACCTTTATTAATCTCTTTTTCATATTTACCCCACTTTATACTTAAAAAAGGATAGAAAACTCCGTTTATCCAACGGAATCTTTTCTATCCCTAATGTCAAACTGGCTTAAAAACCTTGGGTGTGCAAAAGTAAAGCTCATAATTAACAATATATACTATTTAGAAACGGGTACAACCGGAACGAGAGACATCAAAACACCATCACATAATATCACTTTTGATATACGCCGTAATTTGTTAAATTTTCTTTATTCATTTCTATAATCTGAGGATATATTGAAATAAGTTCTTCTTTTAAATGTTTTAAAGCTATCCGGTAGTCTAATTTTACAATAATCTTCTGGAAATTTAATGTTTTTTGCATAAAAATTATAATGAGTTGCCATGGAAAGTAAAGGTGCCTGCTCCATCTCTTTTTTACTATATTTAAATTCCAATCTAAAAAAAACTAGATCTTTCAATTCCAATTTTTCCAATATACTCATAAAAATATAATATTTTTCACTTTGGTATTTTAAAATAAAGCTATAATATACATTGCTATTTTCTAGAGTAGGTTTTTTAGGAATTTTATCTAAACTAATAATATTTAATTTAAATATTAAATCAATTTTTTCCTTAAATTGTAAAACTTTTCAAAACCTTTATATTTATAGGGGTTATAAACTAGCATAAGAGAACCCAAGTATAATATTTCCATGTATATTCCCCCTTCAATATAAAATGTAGAGCTAAGCACACTACATTTTATACCAATTGCTTTACCACTTGCTATCCTTTTAGTTATTTAGAATAAATAAGCTATTACATATTTGCTCTTTAGTATGCAGTAATTTTAAATAATGTTCTTTTTCTTTAATATTTTCAGAATTATACTGAATATCTGAAACAGAAATACATATCAAAATATTTTTATCATCTTCATAAAGTACTTCATATTGAGCAGGAAAGTTTGTTTTAACTTCTTTTTCCCAATAGCTTAAATCAAAATAGCTTAAAGAAAAAAGCAATCCATTCGATAATGAATCTTGAATCTCAACAACTGTGTAATTTTCATATTTGTTTATTACAGTTTTCATCTCAGATTTATTTAAACCTTCTGGGATAAAAACCCCAAAGTTTTCATCTTTAAATAAAATTTTATCGGGATTTATAATATAAACAGTATTTGTGTTTTTATTCCACTCTACTTCAAAACCAAAGCACTGAGATAAATATCTAAGTGGAATGAATAAGCGATTATTTTTTAATACAGGAATCATGTCCATCTTTAATCTTACGTTATTTTTCAAAATTTTCGAACTATTTCTTTGTAGCTTCACCAAATCTGTGTCATCCTTTATTGTTGCAATCTGCTTGTCTTCATCCCAATCAACTGTGTAATTCATCTCATCCGCAACCCATCTAATAGATATCAAAATTCTGTTGTTTTCGTCAATAAATGGTGAATATTCCTGATTTTCTATCATTGCTCCATCTAAAGAAATTTTGATTGGCGTATCTGCATATACACAACTCGAAAACATAAGACATGTTCCAATCGCTATAACAAATATTTTTTTGAACAAATATATCCCCCCCATACAATAAGCAGTTAGGTCAAAAACCTAACTGCCAATCACTATTTGCCAACACTCTTATTTGTATGTAGGACTAATGTAATAATAATCAAAATTCTTATAGTAGTTACTTGAGAAACTGGCTTTTAATCTGTCCGCAGTATGAGAACTAAATAATCTAGTTACTGTGTCATTTGCAACAACAAATACTACATGAGAAAAATCAGTATGTGAAATAAACCCACCTGCTGCACAAGTATCTCTTGTCACCTTGTTAAAATAACCTTTACTTGTCATATAATTAGTTAATCCGCTACTGTTATATCTCCCTGTATTAACCCATGCGATGCTTTCGGGTTTCCACTTGGAATCCGTTGGTATTCCACCAGCATAGATTGCTTGTGATACATAGTTTGCACAATCAACGCCACCACTTTCAGTGTGTCCTACATAATTTGGATTCCAATACTTCGTGTTATAGGAGTTGCCACATTCAGATGTATACTTATTCGCATAATCCCTTGCTGCTATTCTATCATATTTAATGCTAGCTTTTGCAGTTTCCAATTTATCAAGCTGAACATCTGCAATATTATTTATATCTAAATCAGGATAAGTCAAGGCAAATGCTTCTTTTGTATTTACAACAACTTTTCCAAGGTCATAGAGACCTGCATTGTACATCTCTTCAGAGCTATCTGGTATAAAATACTTTGCTGGTATAAATTCATCAATCCCGAATACCTCTAATTTCGCCTTAGATAAATCAGAATCATAAATATTTGTTGTCACTCTAAAAACAGCATTTTCATTTTGGATTACTCCAATATATTCATCTACTTCAGCTACTTGTTTCTCCAAAACATAGTTTGCCACAGAAGCATCACTCGATCTTGATCTCTCCATTTTTTTGACAGAAGCAGTCATTCCCTGAACAAATGGAAGCTCTTTAACATCAGTTGCCTTTAAAACTTTGTCAAAATTCGTTTTCACTATAAATTCCGCAGTATTTCCATCATGGTTTACTTCGTATACTTCACTATCAAAATTACTCAAATCATAATATTCAGAGTATGCCTCTGATATAAAGTCTTCAACTTTGTTCATAACCAGACCTTGGTTTATTTCAGATGCAGAAATCACAGAATTGTCCAATTCTTGAGCATTTGCAGTAAACCCTAAAGCACTGGATATCAATAATAGAGCTGTTAAACTTGAAATTGTTTTTTTCATAATAATCCTCCATTTTCATGTTAAAAATTTACTTATTGAGCATTTTATTTTAATTTTCACCACTCTTTTCACCTAAAAATTCTTTCCATATTGCCTCTAAGTGAGATGAAATTGAAAAAAAATATTATAAGTATTACTTTTTAACACTCATAATAATTAGCATTAGCCCTTTTTTTCACTAAAGTGCTGTTAATATCCCATTCTCCATCTCATAAACACTGTCACATAAAATTTCAATATCTTCTGTATTATGACTCGCTAAAATAATTGTTTTGCTTTCATTTTTTAAGTCCAAAAGAAGATTTCTGATCTCTTTTACACCGCTTTTATCTAAACCATTCATAGGTTCATCTAAAATAATAATATCTTGATTCTCCATAATAGCTTGGGCAATGCTTAGACGCTGTCTCATACCCATAGAATATTTAGAAACATGTTTTCTTGAATTCGGATCAAGTCCAACCTTTATCATTGTTCTGTGTATTTCTTCAATATCTATCTTTCTATTTAGAGAAGCTAAAAATTTCAAATTTTTTAATCCACTGTAATATGGTAAGAAGCCAGAACTATCTATTATAATTCCAAGATTCGATGGCATGTCCATATCTTTCCATAGTTTTCTATCCCTAATCCAAATTTCTCCTGTATCTATTGGGATAAATCCACAAATTGCTTTAAACATAATGGTTTTGCCACTACCATTTCTGCCGATAATACCATGTATTTTAGCTTTTTCAAATTCTACGGAAATATTTTTAAGTACTTCTATCTCTTTAAATTTTTTAGAAACATTATTTAATTTTATAGCCATTTCCATATTCTATATCCTTTCTTTTTCTTCCTATTAATTAACTATTTTAAAATAGCTGTATTTCTTACTTCGTACTTTTAAATAAGCTAATATTGTAAGAATAATAATACCAACTACAAGAAAAGAGAAAATATACCACCCGTTGGGATATTTGATGCTCTCTAACTGATAACTTTTCATGATATTTAGCCATACTGCCGGTGAAATATAATTCGCTGCTGTCATATTATTCGCATTTACCGCAAAATAAGGTGTGAATGCAATCATTGTTCCAACAATAGCACCTGCAATAGATTGAAAATAAACATTAAGTGCCAAAATCATGATGCCCGTAAAAACCCCTACTAACAATGAAATAAGAAATGCTCTACCAATAGCTTCCATAGGTGTATAAGTTACTTGTAATAAATAATCGATTTCCACCTCCAATTGGTCTGCTAAATTTGTTTGTGCCACTGTCCCAAGTATCTTTCCCCAATTATTTTCAAGTTTAATATAAGGGAAAAAAAGTGCTATACTGAGTATGAAAATAAACAAATTGTAAATAAATGTCATGATGAAAATATATCCAACCTGTGCCCAGAACCATATTTTTTTTCCAGTACGTGCTAAAATATATATTGTCCCATCATTAATAATCGGCAAATCACAAAAAAGAAATACAATTCCCACCAGCATAATCATTTGTATAAAAAAGGTCTGGGTTAAAAACGGAAAAATCCATGGACATGTATTAATACCTACCCCAATACTAAACATTTTAATTGGATAAATAATCTGGTTCATTAAACATGTAACAAGCAAAACAGCTACATAAAATCGTGCTTGCGTAAGGCTAGATATCGTATTACTAGAAATTATAAAAAAACATTTTTTACACTTATCCATTCGCTACCCTCCTTTTTACCCCCTTAACAAAAGCTATAGTTATGAAAACAAAAAAAATGGAGTAATACAAAATTGTCAGCACCATATTAAGCCCTAATCCTGCTTCTTCCATAAATATTCCATCAAAGATATGCCATCTTAAAACGTCTGGAAGTAAACCTGTGTTAAATAAACTACCCCATACATTAAAAACGATAATAGGTGAACTAAAAATTACAAAGGGATTGCTACTAATTGTAGATATGTAAAGTGCAACACCAGCTAAAAAACCATACATCAAACTCTCAGCTAGCAGAATACACACTATGTATAGCCATTTAAAATTAGTGGTTAATAAATCTGTAAAAATCACCTTTTGTGTTCCACATGCCACTCTAAGTGCTAGCTCATTTGTCGGAAAAATAGGTATAAAAACACCTAGGAGGCATGCCAATATAATATATGCAAGTAATGATGTCATAATAGCCACGGTAACTGTTGCTAATACTTTTCCAATACTATATTCTAAAATATTGGAACGAACAATTTCAAATTTATAGTTATTACTTTTATAGTCCGTATAAAAACTTGAAGCATAAGGTACTGAAGTTAAAAATAACATACTACACACCGAAAACCCACCTGTTGAGCCTTTTATATTAAATAAATAACAAACTGTAACACCAGGATCTATTTCAATATAATCAAGTAAATCTATAAAATTTAGAATAATAATACCTACTAGTGCCAAAATGAATCTCTTGGAAAAAATAGCTTTTTTAAAGTCTAACAATATAACACGATATAAACTCACTATATCCTTCATCTTTTTCTCCTAATATACTACTATTTCTTTTCCAGTTTCTACATCAAAATATATAGTACCCTTTTCATTGATACCTTCACATTGTTGTAAATATTGAACTTCCCAGATAGGAATGAAATAGAGTTTCTCTTTTATTTTTTGCGCTTGATAAACTAAACGCATTTCATTAATGATAATAGGTTCCTCAATGATTAAATTACTAAATTTCTGTTCAATCCCTTTTATAATTATATCCGTCCCTACAATCTTTTTACTACCATTTGAAGCTTTAACACTATAATTTTTAACTGCTTCAACAAAGGCAACCCCATCTTCACTACAACAAATTGTGATTGAGCTTCCTCTTATATATTCATTATCTTTAGTTACGTACATATCTTGAGATATGGGTAAATCATGTTCAATTACATCAAAATTAAATATATATGCTCCCTTTTCATCTTGCCAATCTTCTTTTACAATCTCACGCCCAGCATCTACATCTTCTTGCCAGCTCTCTTCTTTTTTATTTTCATAGTATTCTTCCTCTAAAAATTCTTTACTCAATACATAATACCCATTCAATTTAATATTTTCATAACCTATTTCAGCTAAATAATTCTTTGCCTCTTCTAACGACTCATTCACATCTAATTTCACCAAATTCTCTGCCACAGGATAACGCAGTTCCTCTTGCTTTACAAAAAATCTACTATAGATTCGTTTATTTTTATTATCATAATGATAATTACCATTAGAGATATTAATGGTGACACCTCCGTCTTCATAAATATCTCTGTCTTTATAAAGTGCCACTGCATTCGGATAAAGTTTATTGATTATCGCCTTTGCATCTAGATTTTCAGGTTCTATTTCTAATATTTCAACTTCAGATTGAATTTTTTCCGGAACAATAATATCTGCATCTATTTTTAAATTCTTATCTAAATTTTTCGTTATATGCTTTGATATCTCAACCGGAACAACCATACTATTATCTTCATCCGTACTTATATCTTTTTGGCAACTACTTAATATTAGCGCAGTTCCAAGTACGATAAGTATCATTCTATATTTTTTCATACGCATTCCTCTTTTCATTTAGTGTATAAATATAATGAATAAGTTCCAACGGGTCATGAGAAAACCAGTTGGAACTTTATGCAGCTTTAGTTTTCAGTCACATCCTAATTGAAAACCACAAAATTATTAATGTACTGTCCTTCAAGGCCAGCTATATTTTTTATATCCAGTGTCTCAAAATCCATATAAAAAAGACAATTCCGTGGTGACTCAACTCCAAATTGATTAGGGTTATAGTCTTCATCAGCGTCCTGGATTCCAGTAAAGAATATTCCTTTTTTATCAGAAGAAAATGCAATATATTCAATTCTATAAATATTATTAATTTTAATTTCTTGGATAGCTTTTTTCGTAAATAAATCTAAAAGGGTTATTGATTTATCTCCAAAAAGAGAGTCAGCTGATTTAATTATAGCAATACTTTCATCGTCAGCCACAGCAATTAAAGATATAAGTTTAACCGTTGTTAAAACCTTATCAAGCATTCCGCTCTTACAGTCATATCGATAAATAGTATAAGGTGCATTTTTAGGAACAGGCTGACTGTTATTATCTTTTTCATATTCTCGTTTTAATATCATTTGTTCATCCCAATTATAGCAACTAAAATAAATTAAATCGCTATTAGCACAATATGACATAGATTCAACTTGTATATAATCCTCAGTTATTGTTTCATAGGATTTGCTCTTTAATACGTATTTAATTAAATGAATCCTTGGTTTGTCAAGAGTTTTAGCCAAAACATAAATATCGTTTTCTACTGGTATTATTGCATTTATTGCATAAAAATCTTCAGTAAGCCGAACGGTTTCCTTTGTCTCAATATCATACATAACCAACTGATCAGAATGATCAAAACGATAGGAATAATATACTTTCTTGTTTTTATTATCTACTACACCCATAGGATATTGGGAAGTATCTTTTATCGACAATATTTTACTTATAGATTTTCCAGCAATATCATATTCATAAAAAAAATTCTCATATTCTTGCGATGTAGCTGTGATTGATATATATGCTTTGCTAACATCTTGATTCTCATCATTATTTTTATTATTATCAACTACACTCGTTCTACAACCACCTAATAAAAATGAGATAATTAAAAGTATTACTATAAACGATGATCTTGACTTTATACTCATAATAACATCTCCAACTAATACTTAACATCAAAGTGTCAGCCAGCTCGAGAGAATAAAACATCTCCCGGGCTAATGACTACTCACTAAATTTTATAGGGATAGAAAATTAGATATTGAGACTTACTTCCAAGAATAATAATATCTGCCATCAAACCTTCCGGTTCCCTTTGATTTATTTACTTTTGCACCAAACGTATCTTGCATTTTATCTGGCATTATATCAAGTATAGCATTCGGTAAACCGCCAACATCATTTTTGTAAACATAGTCTGCACTATCTGTAGTTAAATTACGTACATAAATAGCAGTGTCACTTGGAGGTCTATCATAATCCATTTTAGTAGCACAATCATCTTATTTATTAACCTTCTTGAAGAAGGTGGGTTTTGCTATTTATTAAAAAACACTTGGATATAAAAAAAATAAAGCCTTAAGATTTTATCTTGGTTTTTTTTCTTTGTTATTTTTACTACGATACTAAACCTTATGGTACATCATACAAATATTGTAATCCTCTTGCTTTTGGTGGCAGACATTATTTTTTCAACTGTTTGTTTTGATTCTAATTATAGTTCTCGGTTTTTTTGGGGCTGTTCTGCATCTTTATGGTATATAAAAAGGCTAAGTTGAAGATCATTGATTGACCTACTACTTGCCTTAATACTATGAACTTCTCTTCAAAATTGCTATGCCATCTATATTGTTGCTTAATTTCCGTCCTCAAACAGATGACATTTTCGCTCATTTTTAGCCTTGTCACCACAATAAGTCATCATTATTACGCTTCGACATGGATTGAGAGGATATCGTTGATGTTTTATGCCTTTGCCCGTTGTAGGAAACTGGTCCATGGAATTTTAGGGCTTTTTAAGTAGACAAAAATGATGTTTAGTATCACTGCTCTTTTCATGGAAGTCTTGACTTCAACTTTTACAGAAGACAAGCTAGCAGTAACAAACAGCATCAGGACTTCCTTTCAACGCTGGAATAGGATAATTCATTTTGTGTTCATCATATTTATTCCTCTAAATTAAATTCATCATAATTCCCATTATAAGGATCAAACCATATATATTTTTGTTCTCCATTATAATAGACCACTATAATATACATTTTATATTTCATAATGCCATGAGAACCCGAAAAAGTCACATGGTGTTTAATATTTTTATTGTCAAGTATATTAACTTGGTCAATTGACAAGCCAGCATAATTTTCTTGAACCAGCTGCGTTGCTGCTTTGTAAGTAAAGGGAGGAATATTATAGAGAAGAAAAGTATTTAGTAATATAATAATTGCTAATAAAATAATTTCAACACGTGCTTTTTTTCCTTCTTTTAAAGCAAATTTATATTTTATTATTATATTGATAACCCAGATTATACAAATTACGTACCACAATGGAAATATATTAATCACATTTTTATACAATAAAATGATTGTGAATATAAAAAGTGCATTAATAAACATTAAAATTACGTTATAATTACATTTTATCGATTTCATTTTCCACTTCCTTTTTATTCGGAAAACATACGGCTGAATAAAGATTTCTAGTACCAGCCGCATGTTTTCTTAGCATTACAACGAAGTAATTGGCAGTCTTAAGTTCGGTTTGTTTCCAGTTATGTATTTATCATTAAAAGCTTTTGCCGCTTTGTTTGCAGCCATAGAAGAAAAGTCTGAGACAATATCGTATCCATAATAATCATCATTATATTCCGTACCAATCACTATAACCTTATTAAATGTTTTAGAAACATTTGCAGTATACATATTATCACAATATACTCTGGTATCAACCTTAAAAGATGTATAGCACACAGATTTTTTAAACCCATCTATCAATTTGGCACCAACAATAGGTAGCCCTAAACTTATTAGTACTGCTACTGTCACCCATGTACCAAACGTAGCTATCGCCACTCCAAGAACAACAGAAGTTAAATCACCCCTAGTAAAATTCCATTCTGTTTTATTATAGCGGTAGCTTTTCCCAAGCTCCTGTGCACGAGTTTTAGTTTCAGCCTTTAAAATATTACCTCTATAAAGATAGTCAGTTCTATATGTTTTGAGAATATTGAAACCACTAGATGTATCAAGTGCAGACTTGGTAGAGATTTCATGTGACTTAGTAATATTGTCTTCTGAACCCATGTTTTTCGCACCTTCAATTGGTGACATGAAATCACTTATTAGATAATTATGTGTAAATGAATCAACTTTACTTTGAGATGATTTTAAAGTTGTTGAACTATTAGTAGTATTATACTCCTCAGCAAAAATCTCTTCCGTGCCCAAATTAACAACAGCTTTTTGATTTAACTTACCATTTACATATAGCTTTACCTCAATTATATCATTTGTTTGATTAACAATTGACTTTATTTTATTGCAATCAGAATCGTAAAAAACGTCAGATTTATTATTTGCAAAACAAATAGCAGTTGTAGAAAATACCATTACAAACGATAACACTACGGATAGTATTTTTTGCATAGATTATCCTCCTTTAAGAAAATGTTTATATTAACTTGATAGTACATAAATTAAATTCAATAAAAAGTAGACAATATCCTTTCAGTAGTTTTGAAATTTTTTTGACACCTTTCAATAATTAAGTTGCCCCATCTCTTTCTTTATTTTATCTCTTTAATCTTTCTGGAACTTTTGGTTCATACAGTTTTCCGTGGCACATCATGATTGCAAAAAAGGATGCTGACGCACAAAGCATTTGTGCTGACAATTTAACGCTACTACTTCTTAAAACCTCTTTAATTTTTTTCATGATATTTCCTCCTTTTAATGTTGACTTATAGTAACCTAATTTTTCTAAACGCTTGTACCACCTTTCACGAAATATGTTATCATAAAATTTACCAAATTCTAGTGCTAGGTCGTGAAATAGCCTTTCTAGGTCGTGAAATAAGGTTTTTTCCGATTGTATGTCTATTTTTATCATGCTATGATATATGAGGAAAATATTTGAATCAAATTTATGGAGGATATTATGTCAATTTTATGGATTGGATGGGAATTACTAATTAATATTGTTGAAGATGGTATGTTTTGCTATCTATTAACAAAAATACTGGGATACAAAAAAGAAAAAGCCTTAAGACTTTTTCTTGGTTTATCTCTCCTCATTCTTTGTACTACGATACTAAATATTAACGTTCAAAATACAAATATTATAATTTTTCTACTTTTAGTTGCTGACATTATTTTTGCAACCATATGTTTTGATTCTAATTATAGTTCTAGTTTTCTATGGGGGTGTGCTGCGTCTATCATCGGAATTATTTCAAATACAATTGTTTTTTCTATCGTATCAACTTTTACCAACTATGACTTAAATACCCTGACAATTTCATCATTGATCCGAATTCAAATGACATTGGTTTATTTAGTGGTGTGTGCTATTTTTTACTTTACTATAATTCATATTTCATCTAGAAAATCTATTTCATTGCCATTTTTGTTTCGAATTTTTTTATTCTTGATGCTATCCTTAGGAATTATCGCATCGGATAAACTCATTGACCTCTCCATATCATTTAGCAATAATACCTGCGCAGGAACCGAGGCCTCCCACATCCTTGACTTTATCGGAGTGGCTTATTTATCTATTTTATTGGGTTGTATTTTCTTATTTGAGGTATTAGGCGTTTTCTATCAAAAAAATTCTGAACTCTCGATGCAATTACGAGAAGCGATCTTGCTACAAAATCACTTAGAAAATATTCAGGCATCTATGAAAACACTACGTCAATGGAAACATGACTACCACCACCATACACAAGCCATGCAAATGCTCCTAGAAAATCAGCAATATTCTGAGCTGAATAATTATTTGGTACAGTTTAACTCTGATTTTACAAATTTAACTTCCATGGTTTCAACAGGGAATCCTACTTTAGATGCAATACTCTCTAGTAAAATCCTTATTGCAAAATCCCACGGCATTACTGTGGAACAAACTATTTTTTTACCTGAAAAACTTTCCATACCACAAACAGACTTATGTATTGTCTTGGGAAATTTATTGGATAATGCCATAGAGGCTTGCAATAAACTAGAAAACCAGCAACAACCACCTTATATCAATATCACAATTAAGATACATAAAGGCATGCTTTATTTTAAAGTAGTTAATAGTTCGAATGGCATTTATCTTTTTGATAATAAAAAACTTATCAGCACGAAAAAACAACCTGAACATGGTTATGGTTTTCATAACATCAATAAAATAGTTGAGAATTACGGTGGTTTTTTCAATTATGTGCCTGAGAACAATTCTTTCGTGGCTACTATCATGATCCCTTTTCAAAGTGAGGAGGAAGACAAATGAATAATAATGTTGCTGTTGTTGAAGATGAACTTATATATGCGGAGCAGTTAGATAAAATATTAAACCATTGGGCAAAACAACTGAATTGCACGCTTTCTTTAGTGAATTTTAAAAGTGCAGCTGACTTTTTGAAAACTGATTTTAATATGAATGACGTGGCTTTTTTAGATATTCAATTAGACGAAACAATGGATGGATTATCTTTGGCCCAATGTCTGCGTAAAAATGATTATCAAGGATCCATCATATTTTTGACGAGCTATAAAGAGTATGTTTTTCAGGGATATGATGTTCAAGCTCTACACTATTTACTGAAACCTGTACAAGAACAAGACATCAAAAAATGCATGAATATGGTCTATCAATTGACCAAAGAAAAAAACTACATTATTCAAAATAACAATCAGACAATAAAAATTCCGTATCATCAGATTTTTTATTTCTCCAGCGCAAACCATTACATAGATATCTATACATTGGAAGCAACCTATTCTCATAAAGCAAAAGTGGCAGATATGATCAGTCACCTTCCTTATCACTTCACCCAGTGTCACCGTTCTATTTTAGTAAATTTGAACCATGTAGAGAAAATTGTGAAGAATGAAATATTTCTTTCTAACGGCGCAACGCTACCCATTAGCAATACTTACCTTGAACATGTAAGAAAGGCTTTTTTAGACACTATTTTATGAGGAGGCAATCATGATACTTAAAATTGCAAATACTTGGGCTGACTGGCTCGTGGAAAATGGAGCAAGTTCAGATGACCATGAAATATATACATATGGCGCAGAGTGCATACTTAATGAGTTATTCTCAGATATTTTGTTAATCTTAACAACATTGATATTTCACAAAACATTTGAAATGATACTATGGATGCTGTTTTTTACACCTCTGCGGATTCATCTAGGGGGAATGCATGCATCCTCTCATTTAAAATGCATGCTGTCATCTATTTTATTATCTTATTTATGTATTTTTTCATACCCCTTAGTAATTAAAACCCCAGCATTAATGGGAATCATTTTAGTAGTTAGTTTTTTTATTGTATACAAAATTGCACCAGTGGTTCACCCCAATCATCCTGTTTCAGAAAACAGAATGTCACAAATGAGAATGAGAGCATTGGTCATTATTTTAATTGAAATAATACTCACATGCATTGCAAATGAGTACTTCGCAGAAAAAGTGGCTGGTATGGCAACGGTATCTCTCTTCTCCGTTTGCATTCTTGCTCTGCTGGGGAAATATTCAGTACAATACAAATAGGAATGCAATTTTTTTTAGGTTCGCAGTAGAACCTGTTATAGATAAAATATCAATTTTGGAGTATATGAAAAGGCTAAGTTACAGATCGTTCGCTGACCTCCCACTTAGCCTTAATACCAGGAAATTCTCTTCAAAATCCTTGTGTCATCTATATTTTAGCTTATTTTCCGCCCTCAAATAGATGACATTTCCGCTCATTTTTAAGCCTAAAAAAGACTAAGATGCTGATCATTAATCAACCTACATCTTAGCCTTTTTATTATGAAATTCTTTTAAATAGCTGTAACTTGCTACTCACTAATTAATTTTGACTCAATTAATAAATTTCTTATAGCCTGTGCTGCTTCTGCATAAGTCAAATTCCCTTTAGGCGAAATCTTTGTTGCTGTTGTGCCGTTAAATACATGAGCGGATAATACATTCTTTACATTTGTTTTTGCCCAGTCACTTACTTGGCTGTAATCGGTGTAACTTTGGTATCTGTTTTCATCACTTCCTACAAGCTTCGTAATTTCCATGGCTCTTTGGTACATAACCATGGCTTCTTCTCTTGTAATCTGATTATCTCCTCTAAAATTTCCATCAGAATAGCCTGAAACAATGCCATACTCATTTGCTATCAGAATTGCTAAAGTTCTTTCACCCTTAGCACTAACATCTTTAAAATTATTCTCGTGCGTTGAGCCTTCTCTATATAGCCCCAATGCTCTAACAATATACTCTGCAAAATCTGCTCTTGTTATTGCTTTATTTGGCTCAAACTCCTCTGGATTAAAGATTACCAATCTGGAAGCCATATCATTTACGGCATCTTTTGCCCAATGATTTTCAACTGACTTTACAGTTACTGGATTCCAAATAACAGAGTAATCCGAATTAGTCATGGAATTCAACTTTGCATACCATTTACCATCTTTTTGATATACTTCTGTAGGGACATGGCTATAGGTACCATCTGCATTAAATACAATACCTGTTGTAATTTTATCAGGGTCAACGCCAGCTGGAATCTCCATAACTCTTTCTACATAGTTACTAAACTTGTTGATGGACTGTTCCTTCGCTGTTCCATCTGTTGTGGTAGTCTTTGCTACAATTTCAAATTCTACAGGTGGAAATACTAGCTCTGCTCCGTTTGCCTTGGCAACCTCATTGTACTTTTCAACCACTTTTTTATCCAGCTTAGTGATTTGCACTTCCACTTTAATGTCAGCAAGAGCTTTTTCCTGTATTCCAAGGTTCTCTGCAACTTTTCTTATGGTGAATTCAGCGGCTGGAATTACGTATTCTATGCTATCACGTTTTACAGACACATCAAAGGCATTCACTTCCAGTTTCTTAACAATATCCCCAGTTAATTCAACTTTTACTACATCAGATTTTGTGTCAGCTACTGGAACTTGAACAACATTGCCTATACCAGCGGTGTTTGTTTTAATGGCTTCATCAATTTTACTTTCAACGACTTTATTATCAACAGTTATAGTTACAGTTGATTTTCCATTTTCCGTTGTCTGCGTTTCTTTCCCAGCATTCTGCTCTTTACCGTTTACTACCACAACGGTATTCTGGCTTGGTTGGGTTGTAGTAGAGCTGCTTCCACCACCGCCTCCACTGCTACCACTAGATGCAGAGGTTACTGTTACGTTTACTTTGTAATAGTTTACGGTTGTTGCGTCTTCTGCAGTTACCTTAACAATAAAGAAATCTCCCGTTCTAAGTGTCTGATTTGCATAGGCAGTATCTGTTCCAAATTTTTCCATAGATGCACCCGAAACATACTTCACTACTTTCACCGTTGCGTTGGCATCGTTCTTATCAAACAATGTAATGAAGCTTCCCACATTACTAGTGTCCGCTGCCTTTGCTGCTGTTATGGTCACAGCCCCTGCTGTTTCAGAACCCAACGTTGCATTTGGCGTGCCAAGGTTTGTCACTACCTGTCCCTTAACTATTGAAGATGTTTTTAGTGTTGCATCGTTGCTTGGTGCTGACACTACTACTTCCACTGTTGCTGTATAGCTTCCTGTGTTTGCATATCCTGACGGAATTGTTCCCAAGGTTGCTGTGAAAGTATAGCTGCCTGCTACTGCCGTATTGTAACTATCTGTATCTACCCATGTGCTTACAGGCACCGTTACTGCACTTGTATTTGCAGTTGCAGTGGTTGGCAATGCTGCAATTACTGCCGCTGCATTGGCATAAGTTGCACTTCCTGCTGTTCCTGCACTTACGTTGGATATGGCATCAAATCCTGTGATTTCTACATCTGCCGGTGCTATCGTAATACTAAAGGTCTGTCCTGTTAATTCATTTGTACCATCACTTACTTTAAATGTAAAGCTGTCTGATGTTGTATCGGTTCCATCATGAACATAACAAATCTTTTCATCCATTAGATTTTTTTGAGTAAATGATGTAATAGAAATACCTGGATTATCAGTATTTTCCAACTGACCATTTGATAGCGAAGCTGTTAGCGTGTACATTAATGTAGCATTATCACTATCCGTATCATTACATTCCAATAAATTTAAATCAATTGTGGCTGTTGCTCCTTCATCTAAACTTAGTCCCTTATTTTTTGATACGGTTGGCGTATCATCGTCTACTGCATTTACTGATATACTAAAAGTCTGTCCTGTTAATTCATTTGTACCATCACTTACTTTAAATGTAAAGCTGTCTGATGTTGTATTGGTTCCATCATGTACATATTGTATTTTCCCATCAATTAAGTTTTGTTGGGTAAAACTACTTATGGATACTCCTGGGTTATCCGTATTCTCTAATTGTCCGTTTGCCAGACTTGCGGTTACTGTATATAATAATGTTGAATTATCTGTATCTGCATCATCCGCTTCTAATGTATCTAAAGGAATAGAGGCTGTTGCACCCTCATTCAATGTTAAACCTTCATTTGTTAACATTGTTGGGACCTGAGCAATATCTGTTGTTACAACTATTTTAGTCACACTTGCCTGAATATTTGGAGTACTCTCATCATCTTCAGCTACAAAATAGACATCATAATTTGTATTAGAACTTAGTCCCGTAATCGCTGTAAAACTGCTTGTATAAGGATCACTGCTTACCGCAGAACTACTTGATGCCAATGCATCACTGTTCGAGGCATTTTTCCCGTTTTTAATTTGAGAAGCAGTTGGAGCAGTATCTCCACTAACGACAACAACATAATAGATGGTTCCGCCTTCATCAATTGATGCTGAAGGGGTGAAACCCAACACTCGTTTTATTTACAACGCTTGGAGCAACATCAAATGCCGGTGCAGTGGTATCTATAGCTTGAATGTTGCTAATCGAAACATCATCAAAGTCTATCGCATAAGGATCTGTAGCAGTAAGCGTAACGCTTGATATTCCTTGAAAATCAGTATTAGCAGAAAGATCAACTGTTTTTGTCTCACCCGCAGTAATAAGAACACTATATGTTGCTCCATTACTAGATGTAAATGTAAAAGTATCATTCGTATTAACATTAAAAATAGTGATTGCATCAAAATCAAATATTTTGTCACCACTTACAGAAAAAACCAATTGCGTTTCCAACGCAGTCCCGTAATCTGTCGACAATGTTACAGTACCACTTATATCTTGACCAGAAGTCGTACTGGAATCTACTATAGAAACCGTAGTAGACTTTATCTCTAATGTATTCTCAGAGACAGTTTGATTCACTGTTTTAGTTCCAACGCCTGTAGTATCTGCTTCAAACCCAAAAGTTGCATTCGTTGCCGCAAAAACCGGTAGTGTCATTGCCGGCATTAGACTTAGTACCATAGCCAGTGTCAGCAGTATCGATAACCCCTTTTTTTGAATTTTTCTGTACATTTTATTCCTCCTCTTTTCTGTTTCCCACTATAATTTCTCTCTTATCTATCTTACATTAACTGTATTCCTTCTTGAGTATACCTTCAAGCAGCAATACATTTAGTCTGCCCACCACCAATAAGTTAATATTTGATTGAGTTGACAGTCCTATTCTTCTATTCAATCCCCTCAACAAATTTTTGTCATTATTCAAGAATAAAAAACAGCATTATTCGGCTCATTCTTTGCTCAAAACTTCACACTCCTTAATATCTTGTAATCAAGCACTATGCTTGTCCTTCATATTACCATAATTGACAGAATAGTTATATAAAAACATTACTTTTTTGGGTTATAGTAACTATATTTTAGATACTCATAGATTATAGTTTAGGCTATACTTCATTTCTATAATTCAACCTCTGTTAAAGTCAGATTCATTGCGCTCCCCCCAACCTTGACTTCCAGAATTTCATTTTTCTTTACTGTTAAAGAGACTAGAATTTCAGATGGCTTTTCCATGGAATAACCTTGTTCAAATACCATGTTTGATGCCTGCTCGTTGTTAATTTTTCCATAATGGTAAAGATAACAGCCAAGGGCACCATTTGAGGTTCCTGTTGCAGATTCTTCCGGGATATCATATAATGGAGCAAAATTTCTGCAATGAGCGTGACCGCCAAGTAGTGTTTCTAAGGCAAAAACATGATATCCAACTGCACTATATTTTTGGCTATTTTTTTTAATTTTTTCCATATCCGGATTTATTGCATTTAAAATTTCAATACTTTTTACTGGAACCATAATATCCCGTAGTCCTGTTGATACCACTTGTACAGGCAAATCATCCAGCATTTGCGAAACTCCTATATTTAATGAATCGGCAATTTCATCTTTATCTATGATTTCTGAAAACGCAGGAATTGGTTGATTCATCATAATTGAGAAATCTTTTTTTATTTCAATCCCCAAAATTCCGGCTTTAGTTTCCTGTCTATACATACCCGGTTTTATCAATCCCAGACTGGCCATTGCATAAAAGGTTGCAATTGTTGCATGACCGCACAAGCCAACCTCTTCCTTTGGTGTAAAAAATCTTACTTTATAATCTGCTACGTTTGATTGCAATATGAAAGCAGTCTCACTAAATCCAAGAACACCAGCAATTTTTCTCATCTCATTTTCCGATAATGAATCTGCATCCAGAACCACACCTGCTGCATTTCCACCTTCTTTTGTCTTCGCAAATGAATTTAATGTATATACGTTTATTTTCATAATCAATTCTCCTTATAAATTAACAACCGTTCCTATATTTTTTTTCTCGGCAATTTTTAGTATATAATCCGCTACAGATAAATCCTGCAATGCAATCCCTGTGCTGTCAAATATGGTGATATCTTGATTAGACAAACGACCTTTCTCATTTTGGTTTATTACAGCTCCTATTTCTGTTATAGCCTCTTCTTGTAATAATCCTACCCTAAATGCTGTTTGAATTTCACCAACCTTTGATGCCTGACCTATATCATCTACAAAAACTTTTGCCCTTTGAAATAATTTTTCATCTAACTCCTGTTTACCTGGCAGGTCTGCCCCAATACAGCTAATATGTGTTCCTTGTTTCACCCATTCCTCTTTTATTAATGCCTGACATGAAGGGGTGACAGTGACAACTGCATCTGCTTTACTCAGTGCCTCTTCCAAATTGTCTTCAGCAAAAAATTCCACCATTTTGATTCTTTGCAGCCATCTTTCATTATTTAGGTCATTATTATCATTGTTTATGCCGCTTAATTTGCTATGTATAGATTTTTGAAGTAATTGCGCCTTTTCCCTATTTCTTGGATTGTAAAGATAAACCTTTCGTATTGTTGGTACAGCAGATAATGTTGCCGCAATTTGAAACACTGCCTGATGACCAGTTCCCACTACTAAGAGCACTTCTGGATTCTTTTTTGCAAGAAATCTGATTCCCACTGCCCCCGCTGCTCCAGTACGCATGGCTGTCATGTGTCTTGCATTCATGAGCGCTCTCGGAGAGCCATTGTTCAAATCAAATACCATTGTCATGCCCGTCAATACAGGAAAACCTCGCTTTTCATTTTCACCAAACCAGGCAACAAGTTTTAATCCGAATAAATTTTCGGCCTGATAAATTCCGGATTTTATATCCATATCAGCCTTTCCCTCAATTAAATCAGCAGAAACAAGAGGCAATACAGTTGCCCGATTGTCTGCTTTGTTTCGATACGCATTTTCCACACACATTATCGTATTCTTCATGTCTAATATTTCTGAAACTTCATTGTCAGTTAAAATTCTTATTGATTGCATAATTCTTACCTTCCTTTTTTATGAAACTAGTATCCCTGAATATAGTCATTATACTTAAAGAAAGTCACTATGTCTCCAACCATCAATGGTTGATTTTATACCAACCAAATGTTATATTAAATTGAAATGACAGGAGGCGTCTTCTATGTTGGAATTCAATTGGAAACCAGATAAAACCTTTCCAATACCGTTGCATCTACAAATTGTGGGTTATATCAAAGAAAAAATATCATTGGATGAATGGTCAATTGGCACAAAATTACCTAGCCAAAGGACTCTCGCAGAATTGTTTGAAGTAAATCGGAGTACAATTATTGCAGCAATGGACGAATTGGCTGCAGAAGGAATTGTTCAAGGAAACAGCGGCGGAGGAACAAAAATCATTAACAACACTTGGAATTTAATGAATCAAAACTATAATTGGAACGGTTACATTACCTCATCAAACCACCAATCAAACCATATGATGATTCAACAAATAAATACGGCTGAGAGTGACCCCAATATGATACGAATGGGTTCATGTGAACCCGCTCCGGAACTCATTCCACAAGATAAGATTCAAGGTATACTAAAAAAATTATCTGTTTCATCACAGCCGTTGGGATATGAAGAACCAAAAGGCTCCCCTTTTTTAAGGAAAGAAATCTGCAAATACTTAAAAACAATTGGAATTGAAGTAAATCCATCTTCTGTCTTAATTACCTCCGGTGCATTGCAGGGTTTACAGCTTATTTCACTTGGGCTTTTGCACGCCAATTCCATTGTTTATCTTGAAAAGCCGTCTTATCTGTATTCACTGCGAATATTTCAGTCCTTTGGCATGCAGTTATCAGGAATACCTTTTGAATCAACAGGGATTAATATAAAGAAATTATCCGAAAAGCATAACAGAAAAAGAGGTTCTATCCTCTTTACGATTCCTACTTTTCATAATCCAACAGGAACCGTTATGCCTGTGGAAAAGAGGAAAGAATTGATTCATTTTTGTGAGAAGGAAGGGCTGCCAATCATAGAGGATGACGTGTATCGCGAAATCTGGTTTGAAAATCCCCCACCGCCTCCATTGAAATCATTTGATAATAATGGTCTTGTTTTATATGTTGGAGGCATTTCAAAAAACCTAAGTCCCGGTCTTAGAATTGGATGGGTCGTTGGGTCCGAGCAGGTTATTACGAGGCTTGCTGATATTAAAATGCAGTCAGACTATGGTTCAAGTTCCCTCTCCCAGAATGTAGCTACCGAATTATTCGCTAGTGGTTTATATCAAGAACACAATGACAATTTGAGAAAAAAAGTTAAAGTAAGAAGAGATACCGCACTTACTGCATTAAATGAGCATTTTAAAGATATTGCCACATGGAACATCCCTACTGGCGGTTATTTCATATGGCTAAAGTTAAATAATCCACTCTCCATGCACCAGCTTTTTGCGAAAGCATTAAATCGTAAAGTGCTCGTCCATCCTGGAGATTTGTACGAATTTCACTCAAATCAGCATATACGTATCTCCTATTCAAATGCAACACTAACGGAAATAAGCCAAGGAATTAGAATCCTCTCCGAATTAGTAATAGAACAACTATAATTTACTTTAGGATTTATATTAAAAGTAGATACACGTTTTAAACAGCTGTTAACCAAACACACAAAGGATCTATCTTTTATAGCTACAAAATCAGATGTATAAAATCATAGGTTCATTCCTGTAAAATGAAAGTGTAATCAGGACTGCAAAAAAAAGAACACCTCAGTGTAAAATAAGATTTGTTAATGGGAGTTAATGCATCAAATTTTACGGTGGTATTCTAATATGAAGTATAGCAAAATGAAAAAATTAATCAAATAGAAGAAGCAACTTTAGTAGTAGGAATTGCTATTGGAAGCAGAGAAACTTTATGCGAGAGCATTTGACCCGAGAGGCTGTAAGCTAGCCAGAACCTTTTCATTCAGTAACACTCTTTTCGGGTTTGAAGCTTTTAATGCATGGGTTCATGATGTCTGTGAGAAAAAAGAGCAAATAAAAGCAGTTGTCGGCCTAGAACCGACTGGACACTGCTGGTTCGACTTTGGAAGCTTTCTTGAAGAATGTGATATGACCATAGCAATGGTAAATCCGTACCATGTAAAGCAGACAATGGAACTGATAACAACAGCCCTACCAAGAATGACCGGAAGGATCCAAAAATAATTGCGAAGCTTGTCATTGAAGGGAGATTCAGTTTTCCATATATTCCGAAGGGAGTATATGCAGAACTACGGACTGCTGTGGATGTGGGGAGAAAGGGACAGACAACAAATTAGTAAGCGAGGATGAAGCCTTTTAAGGGGGTTGCTGTCTAAGGCTGTAATACCGCTAGTAGAATGAATGACTGAAGGAAATTCTAGTGTCTATTCCACGAATATTTTTTATTTTGATTTTTCTAAGCCTCATGCAATTTTTCTTTCAAGATTATATTTTTTTGTTTTAGGTTGAGTAATTCCGTTAACGCTGAATTGCTCATTTTTGCTAAAACGGGAATCTTTATTATCAATTAATCATAAAACAATTTGTAAACCAGACTGCTAAGTTAAACTTATATCAGCAATATGTATTTTAAATGTTCATCAATTAAATCCATCTTTTCCTTATACCTTTTACTTTATTATACATGCATTTGCATAATATTTCTATATTTAATCATCACCACCAGCTCAGCTGGTGGTTTGCTCTGCCCCTAGAAGGGGCTTT
>JABNAD010000480.1_pt1 | contig 23123 bp, 26 predicted proteins | sample 7240381 | NCBI WGS metagenome assembly JABNAD01 (sample SAMN11332834, study PRJNA596920) | anaerobic digester metagenome | biome: digested sludge; isolation source: digested sewage sludge-derived enrichment culture grown on H2/CO2 | place: Germany: Goettingen
TAAAATGTTGTTCTTTTTTCGTTGAAATAACTCATCTATTCTGTTCATAATTATTAAATTAATAATGTTTTGTTGTCTATCTTGTTTCCCGGATTTTTTATGACTTTAATAAACTGTTTAACCAACTTTGCGTCTTTAACAGCGGGGCTGATTTCAAATTTACTGTTGATATCTACTCCGATGCATTTCGGGTACGAGAAAGTTTTTAATGCTTCTGCATCGCCCGGTGTTATGCCGCCGCTCAGTAAAAAAAACGTATTACCACGGTAATTTAAAAGAGTCTCCCAGTTAAATTTCTCCCCCGAACCGCCGTACAACGATGTTTGGGTATCGAACAGAAAATAGTCGCATTTGCCGTGATAGGGCTCCACCTCTTCCTCCTTGAATTCATCGCCGACCCGGAAGGATTTGATTACTTTTACCCCGCTTCGGCGTATATTCTCACAAAATTCGGGCGATTCATTGCCATGAAGCTGTACCAGATCCAATCCGAAAAGCGATGCCGTTTCGTTGATCTTTTCTTTCGATGCGTTCACGAAGACACCTACCCGTTTGGCTTTCCTGGGTAAATAGTCCGGAACCTCATGCACAAAACGCGGTGATTCCGGATAAAAAATAAATCCTATCCAATCCGCTCTCGCTTGTTCTACTTCGCGGATGTTGGTTGCTTCGCGCATCCCGCATACTTTAACTAATTTCATGTGTATATTTTGTTATTGTAGCACTCCTTTTATAAATTCTTCCAGGCTTGCACCGGGATTAGCTGATCGCATGAAGTTTTCTCCGATAAGAAATCCCCGGTATCCGGCTTTGCGTAACTCTTTTACCGTTTCTGGGTTTGAAATTCCGCTTTCCGATACCCAGACGGCATCCCGAGGCAACAACTCTACCATTCTGTACGACTTTTTCAGGTCCGTTACGAAAGTACCCAGGTTCCGGTTGTTGATGCCGATAATGGTGGTTTCGGGAGAAGTGTATTCAATTTCCTTCTCATCATGAAGCTCCAGTAAAACCTCCAAACCCAGTTGTTTCGATAACCGGATAAACCGATGCGTTTCTTCTATGCTCAGTGCTGCAGCAATAAGTAAGATGGCGCTTGCACCCGATAACCGGGCTTGCAGGATCTGGTATTCGTCTATGATAAATTCTTTGCGTATTACCGGTATTTTTGCCTGTCGGGCTGCATGCTGCAAATCGGCAAGCGTGCCGCCAAAATAGGTTGAATCGGTCAGTACCGATAGTGCAGTGGCTCCGGCAACCTCATATCCTTTAGTTACATTCCCTGCGTTGGCATGTTGATTTATCCATCCCTTGCTTGGCGAACGGCGTTTAAACTCTGCAATGATTCCTGTACTGGATTGCAGCAACGCATCCTTGAGGGAATAGACGGGTAAATGGCAGTCTGCCAGTTCCCGTTCCAGCAGGGAATAAGGTATGCTGTTTTTTTGTGCCGCTATTTCGTTCCGTTTGTGGGCGATTATTTCATTTAGAATATCTTTCATATGGGTGGTTTATCTGTTTATTTCCACGAATTTCTTGAGCGCATTCAATGCCTTTTTCCCGTACAACGAGTTTTTGGCAATCTCAATACACTCCGCAATCGGTTTTTTGTTTTCGATGATCTGAATGGCAAATGCGGCATTGGCAATAACCACATCCATCTGGGGTTGCGTTGCCGTACAGTTGAGTACCCTGTTGAATACAGAAACCACATCTTCGATTGTGTTTCCTCCGAAAATTTCTTCCTGTCTCACACGATTAAACCCCAGCTCTTCGGGCATAAAAAGTTGTTCTCCCTTGTTGGTCACCACTTTGAATTGCCCGGTGAGTGAAATTTCATCATAACCGTCCAGGCTGTGAACGATACCGAATTTTTTTCGGCTTGCCTGGTAAATATAGCTGTACAGCCGCGACATCGATAAATCGTAGACGCCCAGCAACTGATACTCCGGATCGGAAGGGTTGATGAGCGGTCCGAGTACATTGAAAAAGTTTCTCACGCCCAGGCTTTTCCTCACCGGGGCGACCGCTTTTAGGGCAGGGCTGAAGAAAGGCGCGTGAAGGTACGCGATGTTAGTGGCCTCGATGCTTTTTCTCAGGACGTGGATGTCGGTTGTGAATTTGACCCCTTGCTGTTCCATGGCGTTGCTCGAGCCGCTGACCGAAGTGGCACCGTAATTTCCGTGTTTCACAACGGGGTATCCGGCTCCGGCAACTACAAAACAGGCCGAAGTGGAAATGTTGAACGTGTTTTTCCCATCGCCACCAGTACCTACAATATCAATGGCCTTGTACTCTTTTAGGTCGACGGGAACCCGCATCTCCACCAGCGCTTCGCGGAAACCGAGCACTTCTTCTACCGAAATGCTGCGCATCAGAAATATGGTGATAAGTGCCGCCACCTGTGTGTCGGGCACTTCTCCCCTCACGATTGCTATCAATAATTCGCGCGATTCGTCGCGGCTCAGGTACTGATAATCCAGTAGTTTGACAAGTATATGTTTCATTTTTCTAAAAAGTTTTTTATGATTTCCGTGCCCAACGGGGTAAGGACAGATTCGGGATGAAACTGAACGCCGTGAACGTCTAATGTTTTGTGCTTCAAAGCCATTATGTTGCCCGATTCATCTGTGGCCGTAATCTCCAGATGGGAGGGAAAGTTTTTGTCCGATACAATCCAGGAATGGTACCGCCCCACTTCTATCCGGGTTGGGAGGGCATCGAAGATATAATCGCTGCCTACCATCCTGATGGGTGTTTGCACGCCGTGGTGCACCAGGGGAGTATTCTCGAGGGTGGCGCCAAAGGACAATCCGATCGCCTGATGCCCCAGGCAAACCCCCAGCATGCTTTTGCCCGGCGCATATCGGTGGATTAGCGGTAACAGGTCTCCTGCTTCCTCCGGAATTCCCGGACCGGGTGAAAGAATGATTTTGTCGTATCTATCCACATCGTCCAGATCGATTTTATCGTTCCGGATAACGTCTATATCGGTGTACCCAAGCTCCCGGACGACGTGTCGCAGGTTGTAGGTGAAGGAATCGTAATTATCGAATATCAGAATTTTCATTTTTTTAAGACAGTTAGACAGTTTTAGCTTCACACATTATTCAACTTCTCCGCGAGGTCAATTGCTTTCTTCAAGGCCCCCAGTTTGTTTTTAACTTCCTGGAGCTCGTTCTCTTCGATGCTCTGCGATACAATCCCTGCGCCTGCCTGATACCAGAGCTGGTTATTCCGGCTTACAAACGTGCGGATGGTTATGGCCTGGTTGATATCGCCGTTAAATCCGATAAACCCGATGCAGCCGCCATATGCCCCGCGGTTGTGTTCCTCGATCTCCGATATCAGTTGCATGGCCCTCACCTTGGGTGCTCCCGATAATGTCCCGGCCGGGAAGGTATCGAAAAACGCCTGGACGGGATTAACGTCCTCGTCGAGCGTGCCGCTTACGCGGGAGACCAAATGAATGACATGCGAATAATACTGTACTTGCCGGTAAAAATCGAGTTTTACTTTGTGTGCGTTTCGGCTCAGGTCGTTCCGGGCCAGATCAACCAGCATCACGTGTTCGGCATTTTCTTTCGGGTCGCTTTTGAGGCGTTCGGTAGCTTCCGCGTCCTCCTGAAGGTTCCCTGTTCGCTTAGCCGTTCCGGCAATAGGGTCTATGCTGATGGTTTTACCCTTGATCTGACAATGTGTTTCGGGTGAAGAACCGAAAATGCGAAAACCGCCGAAATCAAAGTAGAAGAGATAGGGGGACGGGTTGATGGTTCGCAGTGCGCGGTAAACCTTAAAGTCGTCTCCCGAAAATTCCTGCACGAAGCGTCGCGAGAGAACGATCTGAAACACATCGCCCCGGTGGCAGTGTTCAATGCCCTGCCGGACATAAGACTTGAACAGGTCGTCGGTAATGGGGCTCGATTCCTGACCGTGAATAAAAAAGTCGTACGATGCAAAATTCCGGGCATTGATAAGGCTCTCCACCTTGTAGAGTTTGCTTTCCTCTCCATTGCCAAGCAGTTCGATCAGCAGCAGTTCGTCTTTCTGATGATTAAAAACCATCAGGTATTTATAGAGGATATACCGCATGTCGGGGGCGTCGTTACGGTTCTCGGTACTCTCCTTGACGTTGATCCCCTCGGTATATTTCACACAGTTGAACGTGGTATAGCCAAAAAGCCCCGTCAGGGAGGAGTTGTCGCCGTTTATGCAGAAGTTGTTGATGAAATTGTTTAATGCCCCGGAAATGGTAAACTCTCCGGATATCCTGTTCCTGACGGTGTTCCCGTCGGGATAGGTTTCGATGCACTCGCCCCGGTTTATGTCGATATGCGCCATGGGATTCAGCCCGATGTACGACGTGCTGTTTTCGTTGGCATGATAATCGGAACTTTCGAGCAATGCCGATTGGGGAAAGGCATCCCGGATTTTCAGATAAAGGCTTACCGGTGTATGCAGGTCGCCCATGACCTTTTTGCAGTTTGTTGTGAATTTGTAAGTCATATTTTTTAGATTGAAAGAGATTGAAAGAGATTGAAAGAGATTGAAAGAGATTGAAAGAGATTGATTTCCAGACTGTATACAACAACCTGTTTTCAATCTTAAATCAATCTGCATCAATCTGTTTAAAGTAAGTCTCCAGGTCTTTATCCCCCCTTCCCGAAAGTGTCAGGACAACTATGTCGGACGGTTTGAAAGTGATTTTATCGAGCGCAGCGAGTGCGTGAGCCGACTCCAATGCAGGGATAATGCCTTCATAACGCGTAAGTTCGAAAGCGGCTTTTAGGGCTTCGTCATCGTTTACGGCAACTACCTGTGCCCGCCGGGTAGTTGTCAGGTGGGCGTGGATGGGCCCAATACCCGGATAGTCCAGCCCGGCGGAAATGGAATAAGGTTCCGTGATTTGTCCGTCTTCCGTTTGCATCACCAACGTTTTGCACCCGTGGATAATTCCAATAGAGCCCATTTGTATGGTGGCTGCCGTTTCTCCGCTGTCGATTCCCTTGCCGCCTGCTTCGGCGAGTACGATTTTCACCGCATCATCGTTCAGGAAGTGATAGATGGTTCCCGCAGCGTTGCTTCCCCCTCCCACGCAGGCGAAAAGATAATCGGGAACGGCACGGTTTTCCTTTTCCATCAGCTGCTTCCTGATCTCTTCACTGATGACTGATTGTAACCGGGCTACCATATCGGGATAGGGGTGAGGCCCAACGGTGGATCCGATTATATAATGTGTGTCCGTCGGGTTGCAGCACCAGTCGCGGATGGCTTCGTTGGTAGCATCCTTCAACGTCATGTTCCCCGAAGTAACCGGAACGACCGTTGCACCCAGCATCTGCATCTTCTTGACGTTTACGGCTTGGCGTTCCACATCGGTTTTTCCCATATAAACAATACATTCCATCTGCATCAAAGCACAAACAGTAGCGGTTGCCACACCGTGCTGCCCGGCACCCGTCTCGGCGATAATTCGGGTTTTCCCCAATCGTTTAGCAACAAGAATCTGGCCGACTGTATTGTTGATCTTGTGTGCCCCGGTATGGTTTAAGTCTTCCCGTTTGAGGTAGATGCTGCATCCGTGTTTACCGGAAAGGTACCCAGACCAGTAAAGCGGAGAAGGCCTGCCTACGTAATCCCGGAGAAGCTGGTCAAAATCTTTTTTAAACGATTCGCTTTCCAGGATTCTGAGATAGGCGTCCTGCAATTCGGTAACGCATCTGTGAAGGATTTCAGGAATATAGGCTCCGCCAAATTCACCGTAAAATCCGGACTTATCTACTGAAAAATTCTGCATATACTGTTTTTTTTGTTTGATACCAACGAAAAGAGCCTGTCGCAGGTGCGACAGGCTCTTCTATGTTTATTGTTATTGAGTTCTTGCTATAGATACGACTGCTTCCCTTACGACCGGTTGAGTTGTAAGTAGCGCCACCAATATCCGTTAGCAAGAGAAATGTTCATATTCCAATTATTTTGCTGCAAATGTAGGTTTAAAAAAATAAAAAGCAATGTATTTTTCAAACTTTAACATTTAAAAAATGTTTCTTACATTTAAAACCTGTATCCTATGGAGAAAGAAGAGCGGATAAAAGCCCACGGGCCTTTGGTCTTTGCTTCTGCCGAAGTGGAAGAGACATCAACACGCTCTACCTCCGCAATTTTTTCCCCTCCAATTTCAATGTCGTTCAGGTTCTTTATAATCTCCTGTTTCAGGCTTGCTTGCTCTTCTGCAGACATTTCATGGCTGGAAGTTCCGTTAAATAGGGCTTTATTCGTGCCGTAGTGAGCACCAATGATTGTCCAGTCAAGCGCGATCCTTTTCTTTTTCCCGGCTAACCATTGTATTCCGATAATTGCTCCCCCACTGTGGGTATTCAAATTACCCTTAAGGTTAATTTCTTGCGGCACACTATTCTGATCTTCAAATTCTATTAAGAGGTTTGAAGCTTTAAAGCGTTCGTATTTGTAGTATGGGGCAATATAGAAGCCTTTACCGTAGCCGGATCTGCTTAAGTAAAAACGCACCTCGGGTGTAAAGGAGAACGTGCCAATCCGGATGTCTTCGAGTTGAGGATCATCTGAAAAACGGCTGATATAAGGGACCCCGCCCTGGGGCATAATGTTCACTCCCAGTACGGCGCTGATGTTTTTGCTAATGATCTGTTCTCCGTAGAACCCGAAATTCCGAGTCGCCCACCCCAGGACATTGGCCTTTAGGATGGTTTTGCCTCCCGACAGCAGCCCGTCAGCGGCATTCGATTGTCTGTTAATTTGTTGTGCGTTGACACCACCCATAATCATCAGTGCCAAAAGGGATAATAAAGCTGTTTTTTTCATGTGAGTGTTATTAAAAAGTGATACCGGGATTTTACCGCAAAAACAGGGAAATATTTTTGTAAGAAATAAACGAAAATCCCGGTAAATTGTTCAATAATTTTATATTATTTTTTATAATAAAAAGGTATAGCTGTTAAACTTGAATTTGGTCTGTTGAGTAAAAAATTGTTTCTTTGCTACAGCGTGCGGTCTATTTGGTTCAGTGATATACAGAAGATGTTTCCATCCTGATTATCTACTCGCATTAATAAGGTTGGACGCTGTTTGGTTATCAGGCTTTGAAGGAAAGGGCAGGTCTGCCTTTTTACTGACTTGGGGAATGAGGCACAATATATCGTCTGTTGGAAGATTTGGCCGTAGCAGTAACGGGTACAAAAGTTAAATAAAGAAAATCAGAAAAGGGATGAATTCTAAAAAATCCAAAATAAAATACAGAGTTGAGAAAGATACGATGGGGGAGGTAAAAGTTCCTGCTGATAAACTCTGGGGTGCGCAAACCGCACGTTCGCTCCACAATTTTAAAATAGGAGCGCCTGCTTCCATGCCTCTGGATATTATTTATGGATTTGCGTACCTGAAAAAAAGTGCTGCGTACGCCAATTGCGAGCTGGGGGTGTTGTCGCAGGAAAAACGGGACCTGATTGCGCAAGTGTGTGATGAAATACTGGAGGGGAAGCTGGACGATCAGTTCCCTTTGGTTATCTGGCAGACCGGCTCTGGAACGCAAAGCAACATGAACGTAAACGAAGTGATTGCCAACCGCGCTTATCAGATTTCCGGGAGGGAAGTCGGCGATGGAGAGAAGACCCTTCACCCGAACGATGATGTAAATAAATCGCAGTCATCCAACGATACGTTTCCAACGGCGATGTCCATTGCCTGCTATAAAAAAATTGTTGAGGTTACCTTGCCGGGATTGCGTGGTTTACAAAGAACACTTGCTGTAAAATCCATCGAAACGGAAGAAGTGGTCAAGATCGGGCGTACTCACTTTATGGATGCTACCCCCCTGACATTGGGACAAGAGTTCAGTGGATATGCTGCTCAGCTGGAATACGGTATAAAAGCCATTGAAACCACCTTGACTCACCTGGCCGAACTGGCTCTTGGCGGAACCGCGGTAGGGACCGGCCTGAATGCTCCCAGAAATTACGATGTCCTCGCAGCAAAATACATAGCGGAGTTTACAGGGTTGCCTTTCGTGACTGCAAAAAATAAATTCGAAGCACTTGCCGCACACGATGCCCTGGTTGAAACGCACGGAGCATTGAGACAGGTGGCGGTTTCGCTTAACAAGATAGCCAATGATATCCGTATGCTTGCATCCGGGCCACGAAGTGGAATTGGAGAGATAACGATCCCTGCCAACGAGCCGGGTTCTTCCATTATGCCGGGGAAGGTGAATCCTACTCAGGCAGAAGCTGTAACGATGGTTTGCGCACAAATCCTGGGAAACGATGTGACGATAGGTGTTGCCGGCATGCAGGGCCATTTTGAATTAAATGTTTTTAAACCGGTTATGGCGGCGAACTTCTTACAGAGCGCCCGCCTTCTTGGAGATGCCGCCGTATCTTTCAATGAACATTGCGTTTCAGGAATAAGGCCGAACTTAGGAAGAATCAAGGCATTGGTGAATAATTCCTTGATGCTTGTAACGGCCTTGAATACAAAAATCGGTTACTACAAGGCGGCCGAGATAGCCAAAGCTGCTCACAAAAACGGAACCACCTTAAAGGAGGAGGCGGTGCGGTTGGGTTATGTTACCGCCGAAGACTTCGATGAATGGGTGAAACCCGGGAATATGACCAAACCTCTGGATTGAACATTTTTACTGAATTTTACTAACTCAATACAATAAAATTACTTTTTATGAGGATAGCTCAACTTTTGATGGTTCTGTTTTATCTAGCAGTGACTTTTTCTGCTGAAGCGCAAACCCGTGTACAATTAACGTTAAAAAAAGGCTGGAAGTTTTCGCGTGAAGACAACGCATCTGCCTCGGGAATAAATTTCAACGATGCCTCTTGGCAGTCGGTGGAGGTGCCCCACGATTGGGCTATTTACGGCCCGTTTGACCGGTCTAACGATATCCACCGGATGGCTATTGTCCAGGACGGTCAGACAAAAGCGACCGAACATTACGGAAGAACGGGCGGACTTCCTTTCACCGGTGTCGGATGGTACAGGAATAGATTCTCGATTCCGGATTTCACCGGTGACAAGCGGGTGAAAATTCAGTTCGACGGGGCAATGAGCAATGCCCGAGTTTACGTCAACGGGAAAGAGGCTGGATATTGGCCGAACGGATACAACACGTTTTATCTTGATATTACTGGTCTTATAAACAACGATGGAAAGGAGAATGTGCTTGCAGTCCGCCTCGAAAATTTTGAAGAACAATCGCGCTGGTATCCCGGTGCGGGACTCTACCGAAACGTTCATCTGATCGTTACGGACAAGACACACATTCCCATCTGGGGGACTTACGTTACAACGCCTGTTGTGGAAAAAGATGTTGCGCGTGTGAATGTCCGCACCCGGGTACATGCCTCCGGAGAAGGCAATCTGAAACTGGTTACCGAGATCCGGGACAAGTCGTTCAATACAATCGCTTCCGCAGAGAATACACTCTCTAAAGCCGACATGGGTGAATTTTCACAAAACCTGGCCGTGGAAAATCCCCAATTGTGGGGGATTAAACAGCCGAACCTGTATACGGCGGTGTCCAGGCTCTACGAAAACAATCAATTGGTTGACGAGTACACCACGCCTTTCGGCATACGTACCCTGGAGATTAAGCCCAACGAAGGTTTTTACCTGAATGGCGAGAAGATAAAATTTCAGGGCGTATGCCTGCATCACGATTTGGGACCGCTGGGGGCTGCAGTGAACGAAGCTGCCATCCGTCGCCAGATCCGTACGATGCAGGATATGGGTGTAAACGCTATCCGCACTTCACACAATATGCCTGCACCTGAATATGTTCGGATTGCCGATGAAATGGGAATGATGCTGATGGTGGAAACGTTTGACGAATGGGCCATTCCGAAAGTGAAAAACGGCTACAACCGCTATTTTAACGAGTGGGCGGAGAAGGACCTGACGAACGTGCTGCATCATTATCGGAACAATCCCAGTGTGGTGATGTGGTGCATAGGCAATGAAGTAGAGGAGCAAAGTAACAAGCACGGTTCAAGGGTGGCACGTTTCCTGCAAGATATTTGCCACCGCGAAGACCCGACTCGTCCGGTAACCAACGGAATGGACCGTCCCGACCATGTGCTTTCCAACAACATGGGGGCTGTGATGGAGGTTCCAGGATTCAATTATCGTCCGTTTCGTTATCAGGAGGCGTACGACCGCTTACCGCAACAGGTAATCTTAGGCAGTGAAACGGCATCTACGCTTAGTTCCCGAGGGGTATACAAGTTTCCGGTGGAGCGTAAATCCATGGCGCAGTACGATGATCATCAGGCCTCTTCATACGATGTAGAGCATTGCGGTTGGTCGAATCTTCCTGAGGATGATTTTATTCAACACGAAGATTTGCCGTATACCATCGGAGAGTTTATCTGGACGGGCATCGATTACCTGGGAGAACCGACGCCATACTACAGCGCGTGGCCCAGTCACAGCTCCCTTTTTGGCGCGGTTGATCTGGCGGGAATTCCCAAGGACCGTTTTTATCTCTATCGCAGCCACTGGAATAAAGAGGAAGAAACGCTGCACATCCTGCCCCACTGGAATTGGGAAGGGCGTGAAGGGGAAGTGACGCCCGTTTTTGTGTACACCAGTTATCCGTCGGCAGAGTTGTTTATCAACGGGAAAAGCCAGGGAAAACGTACTAAGGAACTGTCTGTCCCGCTTGAAGGAAGTTATACGACAGAAGCGCAAAAGAGTTTCGAACGGCAGAAGCGCTACCGGTTGATGTGGATGGATACCCGTTATGAACCGGGAACGGTGAAGGTGGTGGCGTACGACAACAACGGAAAAGCGGTTGCCGAGAAAGAAGTGCGTACCGCTGGAAAACCGTATCGCGTTGTTATGCAGGCCGATCGCAACGTGATTAACGCTGACGGCGAGGACATTTCGTTCGTCAACGTGAAGCTTGTGGATAAAGCTGGAAATTTCTGCCCGGTTGAAGACAGGGAAATTTCTTTTACGGTAAAAGGTGCCGGTGTATTTAAAGCTGTTGCCAATGGAAATGCAGCCAGTCTGGAATCGTTCCAACTCCCCAGAATGAAGCTTTTCAGCGGACAGCTTACTGCGTTGGTGCAGGCCGGAGAAGAACCGGGAACGATCGTGCTGGAGGCAAAAGCAAAAGGAGTACAAAGCGGAAGGATTGAGATTCTGGTAAAATAGATGACGGGCTGAATGGAATATTGCATACCTTTGCACCTTCAAAAAAATAGGCAATGGCAAAAAAGAGAAAGCAACTTCCTTTATTGGAAAAGGTACCTGTTACCGGTGTAGCGGCAGAAGGCAAAGCAATTGCCCGGGTGGACGGAATGACGGTTTTTGTCCCGTATGCCGTTCCCGGTGATGTGGCCGATATACAGATCACCAAAAAGAAAAGTAATTACGCTGAAGGCAAAGTGACCCGGTTTGAATCGTTTTCCGAAAACAGGGCGGACCCTTTTTGCGAACATTTTGGAACATGCGGGGGCTGTAAGTGGCAGATCCTGCCTTATGGGGAACAGTTGAAATACAAACAAAAACAGGTTGAGGATAACCTGACGCGCATCGGCAAGGTAGAATTGCCGGAAATTTCACCCATTCTGGGTGCTCCGGAAACCACTTTTTACCGGAACAAACTTGAATTCACATTTTCAGACAAACGGTGGCTGACGGAGAAGGAGATTAGCTCCGGGAGTGAGCCCAGGCAGATGGATGCGTTGGGGTTCCATATCCCCGGTATGTTCGATAAAGTGCTTGATATAAACAAATGCTGGTTGCAGGACGACCTGTCTAACCAGATACGGAATGCTGCCCGGGATTTTTGCCTGAAAAACAAATTCTCGTTTTTCGACCTCCGCAACCAGTCCGGGCTGATGCGTACGCTTATCCTGCGCAACACCTCTGTTGGAGAGTGGATGGTTATTGTAGTGTTTTACGAAGATGATGCTGAAAAAAGGGAGATGCTCCTGAATTTTCTAGCCGGCAAGTTTCCGCAAATCACTTCGCTGCTCTACATCATTAACCGGAAGGCCAATGACACCATTACCGACCAGGAAGTGATCTGTTGGAAAGGGCGTGAGTATATTGTGGAAGAAATGGAAGGCCTGCAATTTAAAATAGGCCCGAAATCATTTTACCAGACCAATAGTCGTCAGGCTTACAGCCTGTATAAAGTTGCGCGGGAGTTTGCCGGGCTGTCGGGCAGTGAGCGGGTGTATGATCTGTATACCGGAACGGGAACCATTGCCAATTTTGTTGCGCGAAATGCTGGAAAAGTTATCGGGATTGAATTTGTGGAAGAGGCTATCGAGGATGCGCGAAAAAATTCACGCAACAATAATATCGAAAACACGTCGTTTTTTGCCGGAGATATGAGAAAAATCCTGACGGTAGATTTTATTCGTGAGCATGGCCGTCCCGATGTGATTATCACGGATCCTCCCCGAGCCGGGATGCATGACGATGTGATCGGGGCCATTCTTTTTGCCGAACCGCAGCGGATTGTTTATGTAAGTTGCAATCCTGCCACCCAGGCGCGTGACCTCAACCTGCTGGACAGTAAATACCGGGTCGCCCGCGTGCAGCCGGTGGATATGTTTCCGCAAACCCATCACGTGGAGAATGTGGTCTTGCTAGAGAGACGGACCTAGGTTTTGCCTATTTCACCGGCTCAATCCGGTATCCCATCTTCTGCAGTCCCACGATCAGTCCGTCTTTACCCACCAGGTGAAGGCATCCGACAGCGATGAACGATGGTTTTTCCCGCACAATATCCGGAAGGAGTTTTAACCACCTCTCGTTCCGGTCCTTGTTCATCGCGTCTTTTTCTTCCGGGGTGCCGGGGCAGGGATCTCCGGGCAACTCCTCTTCGTACAAAGCGTTCAGCGCGTTAATGTCCTGAGCCATGTACGCCGTTTGCAACCTGTCCATTTGCTCTTTCAGTATCCCGGGATGATTCACCATGCAAGTAAGCAGTTCGGCCTGCCTTTCGATGGTTTGCGTGCCCAACAATAGGCGAATTTGTTCTTCGGCCGTTTCCAAAGAGCGTACGGGACGGGAACGCCTGGCCGCTTCTTCCTGGAAGTGCTGATCGATGCTTGTGCTCCCTGATAGAGCAGGGTAATATTTCTGATATAAAGAGACGGAAATCAAATTGCTCAGCATGGCCGGTTTCATTCTGCCAAGCTGATCCAGTCCGATACCGGTAAGCTCTTTCAGTGTTTTGTCGAGCAACTGAAAATCCGCTTCGCTTATAAGTGTTCGGTAGTCGTACTCGTTGGGCATAATGGCAGCACCCATGATCTTTATTTGCATCTCACTCATTTTGCTCATATCGAGCTCACCCACTGTTTGTTCAGTCGCTTCGAACGCTTCTTCCAGGCCGATGATGCTGTCTAAAAACGACAACGGGACCAAGTGGTGTGTTCCAAACAGGTAGGACGGGAATTCAAGGCCGTTTCCCGAGATTTTCCACAATAGCGTGTTTGTCTCCCCTGTTGTGTTCGCACAGGCTGTCAGGGTAAAGAAAAGGATCAGGCAGCCGGTTAGTTTTCGTAAATTCATAAAATTATAACGGTATCAGTTGATTTCGACAAAATCTGTATCCACAGGGGTATTGGCCGTTTTGGCATCTTTCCCGACACCCAGAAAATCGAATAAAAACCAAAAAATAGTAAACGATGGAATTACATCGGTAACGGGTAGTATTTCTTCAATAAAGGTGATAACGGATGTGTATTTTCCCCTTTTCTCCCCGAACATCCTGTAGCTGATGGATGCCGCGATGGGTGCCCACACAACATCGATGACGGGTAGGGCTGCTGACGCCATACCGATAGCGTCGAGCACCATGCATTTGAAGAGCTTTTTGTATTTTCTTTCCATTTTCAAGTTTTTAATATGCATTATACTTGTACTTGCTAAAGTCCGATAAAGAACAGGATGTTAGATGAAGTTTAACCTAAAAAGTTTATTCAGAGACTCTCTTCGCTAAAAAGTTAACCAAACAAAAAAGGAGCCTTTCGGCGAAGAAGGCTCCTGAGTGTGTCTGGTTGAAAAAACTATGCACCAGTTGTAGCGGTGTTAAGCGGAGTATAGCTGCGTTGTGCCAGTTCTTTGTCCATTGTATAGATTCCGAAGCCGTTGGTGCCGATCAGTTTCAGGCTGTCGATCATTCCCTGCGCGGTTTCTTCTTCTTCAACCTGCTCGTTTACAAACCATTGAAGCATGTTTTCGGTCGCATAGTCGTTTTCGCTCCTGGCTAAGCCTACCAGATTGTTAATCAGTCCGGTCACCACTTTTTCGTGTGCCAGGGTGTCTTCGAAAGCTTTTAATATAGATTCCCATGAGGTATCTACTTTCTCAATCGGTTTCAACTCCACCTTGTTGCCTTTGGCAATCAGGTAATCCATGAATTTGAGGGCGTGGTCTTGTTCTTCCTGAAACTGTACTTTAAACCAGTTAGCAAATCCCATCAATCCTTCATTGGCGAAATGAGCCGACATGGACAGATACAGATAGGCTGACCAGAACTCTGCATTAACTTGCTCGTTGATAGCTTTTTCTAAATTTTTACTTACCATAGTGTTTGTTTTTTTAATAATTCGTTAATCCTACCCTGTTAAACGTTTTTCTCATGAAAATGTTTACGTTTGGTTTTGCTTTTTGTGCCACTCGACCGGGTTTTCAATAACCTGAAACAAAAAGGTAAAAGAGGTCAAGTGTCATATTATCAGTTGTTTTGATTTGAAAGTATATTTTTACCTGCCCACTTCGCATTATGAGAAATATTCGTATCTTTGTATCCTGGTTTTTATTGGAAATAGATAAAATATCCAAACTCATTTTAATTTTTATCTGATGAATCTGTTAAAAGAGAAGATGATGAAATATGATGCCCCGCAGAAATTTAAAGCGGCAGGCATTTATCCATATTTCAGGGTTATCGAAAGCGATCAGGACACGGAGGTAGTTATCAACGGTAAGAAAGTGTTGATGTTTGGGTCAAACGCTTACCTGGGGCTCACCAATCATCCCAAAGTAAAGGAAGCGGCTGTTGAAGCCACTCAAAAATATGGAACAGGTATGGCTGGTTCACGTTTTTTAAACGGGACACTGGATATTCATATAGAACTCGAGCGTAAGTTGGCTAATTTTTTAAGAAAAGATGACGCTATCGTTTTCTCTACCGGATTCACTGTCAACGAAGGTGTCCTGGGTGCGATTACCGGACGAGAGGATTACATCATATGGGATGAGCGGAACCACGCCTCCATTATCGAAGGTATTCGTGTCTCTTTCTCAACCAAGTTCAAATTCCGTCACAACGATATGGTATCGCTCGAAAGGCAACTGAAGCGTTGCGATCCCAACAAGGTGAAACTGATTGTGGTAGATGGCGTATTCAGTATGGAGGGGGACCTGGCGGATTTGCCGGGAATCGTTAAGCTGGCCAGAAAGTATAACGCCAACATCATGGTAGATGAAGCGCACGGACTGGGAGTTTTGGGGAGGAGGTACAACGGGAAGGGCACTTGCGACCATTTCGGATTACTACCCGATGTGGACCTTATTATGGGGACTTTCAGCAAATCCCTGGCCTCTATCGGTGGGTTCATCGCCGGGGATTATCACACGATCAACTACCTGCGGCACAATGCCCGGACCTATATTTTTAGCGCGAGCATAACACCTGCTGCGACTGCTGCTGCATCTGCGGCCCTGGATATCTTGCGTGCGGAACCCGAAAGGATAAAGAATTTGTGGGAGCTGACGCATTACACCATTCAACAATTCAAAGACCGCGGGTTCGAGGTAGGGCCTACATCTACACCGATTATTCCGCTCTATATCCGCAGCGATGAGAAAACATTTGCCATTACGAAACAACTGTTTGAAGAAGGTATTTTTGTGAATCCGGTTGTTCCGCCTGCTGTTGCACCCAACGAAACCCTTCTCCGTTTCTCGTTGATGGCAACACATACATACGAACAAATTGACTACGCCATAGATCATATTGAAAAAATGTTCAGGAAGTTTGGCGTAATCTAGCATACAGCACAGACAGCTGTGAGACCTCGAAATTCTGTTTCGGGGTCTTTTATTACATGCCAAAACTAAAAGCAACGTTCAGGCGTTAAGAATACTCACAAAAAGGAGAAATTTTGCAAGTCATTGATTTAACCCATAGAATTGAAACGGAACTACCTGAGGTCGTCGCTACCCTGGGCTTTTTTGATGGAGTTCACATCGGCCACCGGCACCTGATAGAACAGGTAAAAACGGAAGCTGACCGGCTAGGTCTGCCATCAGCCGTGGTCACTTTTCCTGTACATCCGAGAAAGGTACTGCACGCTGATTATCAGCCTAAATTGCTTTGCGGTTATGAAGAAAAACTGGAGCAGTTGACTGCAACAGGAATAGATTATTGCATCAGTCTGCCGTTTACCGTGGAGCTGTCGAAGTTGACGGCCAGTGAATTTATTACCCGGGTACTGAAAGAGAAGATTCATGTCCATACTATGTTGGTGGGTTACGATCACCGGTTTGGACACAACCGGGAAGAGGGCATCAAGGAGTATGTATTATATGGCAAGGCTGTAGGGATGAATATTATTCAGGCTACGGAAATGCGTGTAGATGGCGAAGATGTGAGCTCTTCCCGGATCAGGCGTTTGTTGATGAAGGGCGAAATTGCGAAGGCCAATCAATTGCTGACTTACAATTATACCCTGTCGGGAAAAATAGTGGAAGGTTATCAGGTGGGGCGGACCATCGGCTTTCCGACTGCCAATGTGAAAGCGTGGGAGAAATACAAGGTCGTCCCTCTATTGGGGGTTTACGCCGTCTTGGTTCACTTTAGGGATAAAACACATCAGGGAATGTTATATATCGGTACGCGTCCGACATTGCAGAACGGAACGGAGATCAGTGTTGAAGTGAATATTTTCGATTTCGACGGAGACCTGTACAACGAGTCGTTGACGGTTGAATTTATCGATTTCATCCGTGGGGATGAAAAATTTGAAAGTATCCAACAGCTTATTGATCAAATATACCGGGATAAGGACAATGTGATGAAACGGTTAAAAAACGTATAAACATGGAATATACTTTATTGAATAACGGCATCAAAATACCTATGCTGGGTCTAGGAACCTACAGAATTGGGGAAACAGATAATGATGTTTATCGTGCTATCAGGACGGCTTTGGATGTGGGTTACAGACATATTGACACGGCAACTTTATACGGCAACGAAGCTCCGATCGGCAAAGCTATTCGTGAGAGCGGAATACCGCGTGAAGAGATTTTTGTCACCACCAAACTTTGGGGGGATGATGTGATGAAAGAAGCTGTTCCGCAGGCTTTCGACAGGAGCATGCAACTGTTGAATATTGGCTACATCGATCTTTATCTGATCCACTGGCCCGTAAAAGGAAAGCTTGTTTCCACCTGGCGGGAAATGGAGAAAATCTACGCTTCGGGGAAAGCGAAAGCCATTGGATTAAGCAACCACCTGCAACATCATCTTGAAACAATTCTGGAAGAGGCAAACATCCCACCGGCTGTGAACCAGGTCGAGATGCATCCTTATGTGGTGTTGGATGATTTGGTCGGTTTCTGTGCGGAAAACGGGATCATATGTGAAGCCTGGAGCCCGTTGGGAAGCAATAAGGTCCTTCTTCTCAAAGAGCAGGTATTGCAGGAAATAGGGGAGAGGTATGGAAAATCACCCGCTCAGGTCGTGTTGAGGTGGGATCTTCAACGTGGAGTGATTGCTATTCCCAAATCGTCCAGCCAAGAACGACAGCAAGCGAACCTGGATATTTTTGATTTTGAACTCACCCCGGAAGAAATGCAGTTCATCCGGTCACTCGACAGAAATTACCGGACGGGTATCCACCCCGACGAGATAACTTTCTGAGGTGTTTTAAAAGATACCCCTTTCATTGAGCGCCCGCTGGTAACGCGCTGCATTGCGCGAATGCTCTGCGTGAGTGGCCGCAAAATTATGCCTGCCCGACAGATCTTCTTTAGCGCACATAAAAAGATAATTGTGCTGTTGTGGAGACAAGGTTCCGTCAATAGCCTGGATGGATGGTATTCGGATTGGCCCGGGTGGTAATCCGGTATTCCTGTAGGTGTTATAAGGTGATTCCACTTCCAGGTGACGGAACAAGATACGCCGCAACGAGAAATCGCCAACGGCAAATTTCACCGTCGGATCAGCCTCAAGCCGCATCCCTTTTTTTAACCGGTTGAGATACAATCCGGCCACAACCGGATATTCGTCGGAGTAGGTGGCCTCTTCTTCCACAATCGATGCCAGTGTAGAAACCTGCACCGGTGATAATCCGATTTTTTCCGCTTTACTTTTCCGTGCGTCGCTCCAGAAGCGATCGTATTCCTTTTTCATCCGGTTGAGGAAATGGTCAATGCTTGTGTCCCAGTACACTTCATAGGTGTTGGGGATAAACAGGGCCGTCAGCGTGTTTTCGTCAAACCCGACCTCTTTTATTTTTTCCGGGTCATTCAGTGCGTTTACCAATAGGGTGCTGTCCATCATCAGTTGCTGTGAGATTCTACCGGCCAGGTCTTCCTTGGTACGGACATTGTTGAACGTGAGTTTTACCGGTGTTTGAATTCCGGCACGCAGCATGCGAATCACGTCGGGCATGGTCATCCCGTCTTTAACGGCATATCTTCCAGTTTTTATGTTGCTGGGATAGTTCATCCTTTCCGACAAGATCCTGAAGAGCTGCTCCGACGGCAGGTCCGCTTTTTTTAATTGAGTGATTACCTCTTCGTAGTTCTTCTCGTTATCAATATAAATGTACACCGTTTCTTCCAGGCTGAATGGCTTGAAAATGGTTTTTCTGACAACAACTACCCCTGCAATTACTATCAGCAACAGGGAAAGTATTGCCCATAGAAAAATTTTTCTGCCTTTTCTTTTTGGTTTTTGCTCCATACGTCCAAAAGTGATTTGAAAAACTGCACAAATGTAGGAAGATTTAAATAGAAATCTCCCGTTTTTTTTGACAAGATGAAAACAATCTTGTATATTTGCACCCAATTTGGTCGGAAGTCCTACCGGGAAGTGTGGGTGAGTGGCTGAAACCACCAGTTTGCTAAACTGACGTACGGGTAACTGTACCGGGGGTTCGAATCCCCCCGCTTCCGCTGAAATCATTTTGAAGTACTCTGAAAGGAGTAAATAAAAAGACAAAAGTAAATAGTTAAGTGTCGTAATTCTAACGAGTTACGACATTTTTCTTTTTACAATACTAATTATTTAGAGTGGCATTAGAGCATTCAAATAATCTCAAAATACTCATAGTCGGGTACATTTTGGCTACAATAGAAATAACAAGAATAAAAATGTAGCCATGAGCACTTTCAGAGGTCGCACAGATAACTATCAAATTACTGTTTTTCAAATAATTATGTCGAACTTTGCAGTGGAAAGTTTTAAGAAAAAAGAGTAAAAAACAATGATATTTTAATAGCCTTATGGCTACAAAAAATTATTTCTTTTTGCCTAAAACTTCCAAAGCAGTAAAAAAAACAGTAAAATGAAAAAAATCTTCCGAACAGTCTTCTATTTAAGAAGCAACTACACAAACAAAGAAGGTCTGTCGCCTGTAATGATCCGTATTTACTTGAATAATGAACGACTTCCTCTTGGTTCTACTGGTATTGCTGTTGAGCCTAAACTATGGGATGGCGTTAAAAACAGAGTGAAAGGACGTGCAACGGAAATATTACAAACCAATCAACAGTTGGATAACATTCAAGCTGGATTGCAAAATATTTTTCGTCGCCTTGAATTTTCCGATGATCTTAGTCTTGAATTGATAAAATCTTATTATTTAGGCAAGAAAGAACAAACTGAAACAATCCTGACACTATTTGAAAAGCACAACAATGACATACGAAGTCAAGTAGGTATAACAAAAACAGCAGCGACACTCCAAAAATATGAAAACTGCAAACGGCATTTTAAGAATTTTCTCAAATCAAAGTATAGTCGAACAGATCTAAAAGTGTCAGAAGTGACAACTATAGTCATACATGACTTTCAAATTTATCTACTAACAGTAGCAAAATGTAAACTCAACACCGCTAATAAGATATTAGGCTTTTTAAAAACAGTTACTTTATTAGGTCACAGAATTGGAGTTATGATGCAAGACCCATTCAGAGAAATTCGTCTTCGTAAAGAATCTGTAGAGCGAGATTTTTTAACCGATGAAGAAATTAATGCAATTATCCAAAAAGAGCTGAAAATACCACGATTAGACTTAGTTCGCGATATTTTCATTTTCTCTTGCTTTACCGGACTTGCATATATAGATGTAGCAAATCTCACGGAAGACCACATAGTTGAATTGGATGGTAAACAATGGATTATGACTAAAAGACAAAAAACCAAAATCGCCACTAACATTATCTTGCTTGATATTCCTAAAATGATCATAGAAAAATATGCTTCTGTTAGAAAAGACGGAAAGCTATTACCCATACTTTCAAATCAAAAAATGAATTCTTATTTAAAAGAAATTGCTGATGTGTGTAAAATAAATAAAAACTTAACATACCATTGCGCTCGTCACACATTTGCCACAATGAGCATAAGTAAAGGTGTACCCATTGAAACCGTTTCTAAAATGCTGGGGCATCAAAGAATACAGACAACTCAAATTTATGCAAGAATAACGAACAAAAAGTTAGAAGCCGACATGTTGGCTTTATCTTCCAAATTAGATAAATTTACTGATTCAATGAATATTAACCCTTAAAACATCCAAATTATGAAAACAACAAAAAAAGAATTGTCGTACTACCGACTAAGATTGGAAACTTATTTGAAAGATTATCATCCGCATCGCTTATCGGATGAAAGGTTTATCACTGCTCGTTCAGATGCTTCGGCAAAGGCTTATGAAGAAAGTTTCCTATCGGGTGCATCGCCCGATGAAGCTGATGCAACAGCCTTGGAGGTGCTGTTTGAAGGATTGCATTTTTCTGAATACTTTTTTATCGAACAAATTCTCGACAACGAATTTTCCGATGAAGTTCCTGCTGAACTTACTCAGAAATTAAGCTTATTACTATTAAAAAATGATACAGTAAAAGCAACTATTGCTAAATACAGCCCCGACGACAAATTCGATGAAAAGCCGGAATACAGCCTGCTTTACACCGAACTTACAGGTGTGATACAACTCGTTATCGAAAACAACAGTGTTCTGAAAAGCCTGAAAGCATAACCTTAGTTTTTTTACTTCATAAAAAGGATAGTTTCTACCAAGAGATTATCCTTTTTTCGTTTTCAAACTTTCCGGTTATAATCTGACTTCATTTTTGTTCTTCCCGATTTTTTCCAAAAGGACGAGTATTGTTTCGTTCGGCGGGCAAAGGTAAAACGTGTTTCGTCAAATGCAAGGTCAAGCCCTTTGGATTTGGCTAAAAAATCTTCCTCTTTCCACTTCGTGGCGAGCGTATTTTTTGCCAAAACCTTGCTTTTTGCCGAAGCCACTACCTTTTTGAAGCCCTCGAAACGAAACAGGCATACTCCGACCTTTGGACGCAAAAAAAAATGTCAGAAGTTATGAAACAGTCAGAAAATTATTCAGAAAAGGATTTCGGGAAACGAAGCGACACCTCCTCCCATTACCGCATCAAATCGAGAGGATTTACGGTGCAGTTAATGGCAACTATGGATGGAGATAAACCTGCAGTAAAAAACGAATTCCTGATATGTCAAACAGGATTTAGACACGAGTTTATAGTGGCATCATTAAACGGATATAATACCGTGAAATTATTCACTTTAAAAAACTTTATTAAGTATGAATATGAGGAAAGAAACATCCCTGCCGTAACCATTCCTTTTGAGCAGTACATCAACCCCGATACCTTTTTGGCGATTGTAGCACAACATTTCTTTCATCTTACACCTAAAAAACAAAGCGTATGAAACCGATAGCCGTAAAATTCGTATCGCACGAAATTCCATCTTTAGATACTTACAGCGAGAGCAAAGTTTTCAAGTTGAGAGTGAAACTGAACAACGGAGAACCGATGAACAGAGCAGAAAAAAATTGGCTTACAGAAAATGTGAGGAGTAACGCTTATTTCAGAACAGCCATTCCGCTGATGGGTTGGCGTTTCGATTTTTCAGACGTACTAAAAAAGTTTGTGGTAAAGCAATACGACCATTGGTTTGAATACTATGCTCCTGATAAGACAAGTTTACGGAATGTCCTTTACGTACGCATCCAAGAGATTGTAGAAGTACATTTATATAAAAAGTAAACCTAATGAAATCAACCTCTTTACGGCTGATAATTGCTTTCATTTTGATAATCGGAACGGTTTACGCCGTTTCGGTTATCGCTACTCCGGAAACGATAATACTTGCAATGACTTTAACGACATTTATGCTACTGAAATTCATCATCCGAGCAACGTTTTACATCGTTTTCAAAGTGCTGAAATGGATAGTTATTATTGCCCTAATAGGATTGATGTTATCGTACTTATTATAACAATCAAATAACATTCAAACAAACAGAATATGAAACCGACCAATTTAATGACAATGCGTGAAAATCTTAGCAAGTTGAACGCCAAAGAGATTTATTATTTCCGTTGGACTTCGGGCAGCCTTTATGCGGTAATGGCATCAGACGGAAAGAGATACGGACAAATAATCACTATCGGGTACGTTAAGGAGACCAAGATATTGAACGAATTGGGACTACCTATTATACAACCATTGTCCCATTAGTTAATCATTTACAAACAATTAAAAACAGAATGAGATATGAAAAAAGCATTTAACATCACTGATTATATTTTGGTAAAAGCCGATACCAACAGCGGAAATATAACTACCAATAGTATGTATGTCATAACTTTCATAATAACGTTTTAGGCTATGGACAGTAGCGGATTGCGTGCGACTTTCTGTCGGCACTAAGTCCGTGTGAGAATCCGACGCTCGAACACGAGCTACACCCGCCATTGCCTGTGAGCCATTGTTGAACTAAATTCCCTCCGGGAAGAGCTTTAAATTGCTAATTTCCAAATTATTA
>JABNAD010000481.1_pt1 | contig 23036 bp, 10 predicted proteins | sample 7240381 | NCBI WGS metagenome assembly JABNAD01 (sample SAMN11332834, study PRJNA596920) | anaerobic digester metagenome | biome: digested sludge; isolation source: digested sewage sludge-derived enrichment culture grown on H2/CO2 | place: Germany: Goettingen
AATCCACTGGGTCCAATCAAAATCAATAATCATGTTTCGGTGATATAGGTCATGATGAAACTTATCCACAGTTTCTGAATAGCTTAGGTACGGAAACTGGGGTGGTTTGTTAATTACTTGATAGGATTGGTTATTCTGGTCCTGGAAGTAGGGTAAGTATTCTAGTAATGCGTCAATATCATGGATGTTGGGTACTATGGGAGACATATTGGAACATTTGATTTTATTTTGCATTAGATATTAGAGTTGAATTTCAACTCCTATGGGACAATGGTCTGATCCAATGATTTCAGGACGGGTGTAGGCTGATTTAATGTTATATCTGAGATTGTCAGTGGCGAAGAAGTGATCTAATCTCATTCCAATGTTATTTTCCCGAAGGTTGTACCCGTTACTCCACCAAGTATAATGATGAGGCTCCTTATTGTATTCACGGAAGGTATCGGTATAACCCTGGGCAATTAATCGGTCCAGGAGAGCTCTTTCAACTTGTAAAAATCCAGGTTTTTTACATGCATTTTGGGGGTTGGCCAGATCAATGGATGCATGGGCTATGTTGAAATCCCCACAGATCAATACTTGCTTATCAGATGATGCTAAAAATTCTGTGAGATTTAAAAACCTTTCATAGAACATTAATTTATTGTGAAGTTTGGTCTCAGAATTGTTTCTATTTGAATCAGCAGCTCCACTGGGGAAATAAATGTTTAAAAGGATGAAATTATCGTATTCTGCTTTCAGGATCCTTCCCTCGTCTTTGTACTTTCCATCTCCAAAACTATCAATAACCTTGTTTGGTTTAATTTTAGAATAAATAGCAACTCCACTAAAACCAGGAGTTACAGTTGAAGATGAATAAAAGGAATAGTAATCCTCAAATCCGTTTAAAGTTTCTTTTACCTGATCTTCTGTGGCCTTAATTTCTTGAAGACAGAATATATCTGGGGTTTCTTCTTGTAACCAGTCAAGATGTCCTTTGCTATATCGTGCTCTAAGACCGTTTATGTTCCATGATAAAATAGTTGTTGTCATGTTTTTCTCCAGATAAAAATAAAATTGATAATTAAAATTTCAAATAATATCATTCATTTGTTATTTTTGATTATTTCTTTCAATTCTTTAATTTCAGTTTGCATTGATTCAATTGAATCTTTAATTTCAGTCAATTCTTTTTTATCAGTTCTTTCTTTTCCTTGTCTCTTGTTTCTATATACCAGTAAGCTATTGATGCAGTTAACATTCCAAAAAAGATCAGACCAATCAGCATCACGAACATGCTGATCATTTTGCCTTCAGGGGTAATTGGAATAATGTCAACTGATCCAGTGGTTGCTACAGTAGGCATTACATATCATAGTGAATCCCATAAACTGGTAATTTTTGGGTTTTTTCCAGCTTCTATTAAATAGAATATTATTGTTCCAGCAAAAATCGTAAAGATTAGTATTCCTAGGCTTAGATGAAGATGAGTTTCCTTGATAAACTTGAAAAAATGGTGTAAACTTTTCCTGAATAATGAAATATTCGGATCAACCGGATTACTCTAAAAAATCTAAATGCAAATAAATATTGATAAAATACAAAGTCAGGAGTATCATGGCAATGATATCATACCAATGATCCTTTATGATCTTTTTTTGTCTTCTTCATGCCTAATTTTGAAAATGAATTCTACATATAAGACAAAACAAACGCATACATCAAAGTAAATTATATATATACAGTCGTTGGATCTAGATTGTAAAATGTAATAAACAATAGCAAAAATGTGTCAATAATTATTAAAACTATTATTGATGCATCAATAATTGGATGGAAATTTCTTTCTAGTACAAACATTTTTAACACTTGAATTATTATTTATAGCTCTAAAGTTGATTTAAAAAGATCTTTGTAACGCATTCAATCGTTAATTATAAATTATCATTAAAATTAGTTATTAATCATCATAATATTAAAAATTTATTCATAAGAAAAATAATGTAATTTGATTGCACTGATTATTCAAGAATAACCCATAAAATAGAAGTAAACATTATCTAAAAGTTTTTATAGAAGTTTTTAGTAATCTTAAATTCAAATTCTTCTTTTTATACTGTAAAAAAAAATATAATTAATAGTATCATTAATTATTTTTAACAATATTCATCGAAAAAATAAGGATATAATTATGAAATTAATAAAACCACCAAAAATACCTGCTACAAAAGAATGGTGTAATGTATTATCAAATGAATATGGGTTTCAATACATACAAGGTATCGATCAAATTCCTAATGATGCATTTTGGACTACTTCTTGTTCTAAAACGAAGTCCTCTAAAAAAAGAGGTTATCCAAAGGATTTTTATGTAGGGATTTATAACAAATTGTTTTACAAATATATTGATGGTTTAAATTTAAATTATGGGATTATTTCTGACAAATATGGTATTCATATGGAAGATGAATGCTTAGACTATTATGATATTCATCCAAGTAACCTTACTTTGGAAGATAAATATGAATTAGGGAATATCATAAAAGAAAAAATATTTGAAAGGGGGTTCAAAAAAATTATTTTTTATTATCCAAGTCCATTACAATCAAAACCTTATTTTGAAATTCTTTGGTTTTCAAAATTAACTGTTTATTACATATCCAAGATAAAACTATTGGAAAATTGGAAAAAAGATTAAAGGGTTAATGATAAACCTTGTTTTAAAAATCCTTCATCTATTAAAGTATCCAAAGATTCTTGGAGAGTTTTTTCGTCCATTCCAAGTTTATCTTTTGCTATGTTTTGGATTTCAGCCATAGTTATCCATTTAGACTGAATGGATTCTAAATTAAGCAGTAATATTTGGTCACTTTCCTTTAAAAAGGTAGTAAATATTTTTATTGCATCATAATTAAGCTTTTCTCTCATTGAATCTAGTTTAGAAGCAGTATATTCGGAATTTACCATATCAACTTTACTATACTGGATTAATTTTTTAATTCCATAATTAATCAAAGCTTCCTGATCTTGAGTTAATTTTCCTTTTGATTTAAAAATATCAAAAGTTTTCTGTATTTTATTAACATTTTCCCTGTTTTTCTTCTGATAATCTTCCCATTCACTTGAAATTGCATCAGAAGCTATATGCAGTGATGTTATCCAAGAATTAAATTCCCGAGCTAGTCCTTGTCTTTTTTTAATGTCATTTCTGAGCTCGTCCATATCTATTTCATTATAGGCAGATTCATATTCCTGTATTTTTTCTTCTAGAATCTTTAAATCTTTAGAAAAGTTTTTTGTATCTCCTATTCGTTGGTATGTTAAATAATCAGCTTTCTGTTGTTTTAGTGTATTTAAAAATTCAATTTCAGCATCATTAATATTTTCAATATGACTTGTGTACTTCATAACCAGTTGTATTCGATCACCTATTTTATTTAGGGAATCTTCTGATGATTTTAATAACGATGATAGGTCCAAATTACTTGATGGTGTTTTTAATGTTTGTTCCTGTTTGATGTTTGCTTCTTCAAGCTGTTTATACATGTAAAAAGCAGTTTTGTTATTTTCATTAACAGATTTTTTAGTTTTTTCTATTCTATTTTTAAGTTCTGATTGTCTTTTTTCGATTTCTTCAAATTTTGTGCCTAATTTATCGAGAGTATGCTTAATTTCAGAGGCTTTATCAGATATTTTTTTAATTTTTTCATTCATGAGATAAATCTTTATATTAAAATAGGGTATTGTGTCGTTTTCTTTATTGAATCCAAAAATTTCAAGCAATTTTTTGATGTTTTCTTCAGGGTATTTGCGTTTGAATTTAGTCTCAATATTATTAATTTCTGTTACTAATTCATCTTTTGAAAATTTTTTTAAGTAAAGATTGTTAAGATCTTCGAAATCGTTTAATAATCCTTGATATTCAACGATGTCGTTCCTTTTGAAATTATACTTTAACAGTATAACACTTTTATTAATTACGTTATCGATTGATTCATCTAGGTCTGTTTTCCTAAGATTAATGTCTGACATTAACTTTGGTGCAGCTTCTGAGGCTTCTTGAATAGCGAGCAAAAAATTATTATTGAAATGATTTAAAATTTTTGTACAGATATTTATTTTTAATAAATCGTGGGCCGATTCTGCTTCATTGTATGTTTTTGTAATAAAGTCATCAAATTCTTCAAAAACAATTAATTTGGAAGCTCTTTGCTTCTTAATGTAGTAATGACCAAATCTTCTAAATTCTTCATCTCCAACATTATTTTTATATTCACTGTAAATATTCCTTAAATTTTCCATAGCCCATTCAAGATTATTTATTTCAATCGTAGAATCATTTTTAGGACCAGTTTGTTTAATAATGCCTTTGTAATCTAGAATGTTTATAAAAACATCTTGGAATGCTCTTTCATTTCTATCTCTAATTATGAAATAACTCTTTAAATCCCTTAAACTTAGTTTACCCCCCGAATTTTCAATGAATTCATATATTCTATTCTCTACAGAATTGGTTGTAACTGAATATTTTCCTTCATTTTCAATTAAAAATCCATTTTCACTTAAATCCGATGACACTTTAGTTATTTCACTAGGACCATCTTCAAAGTCTGATGCAATAAACCCTCTTCCACCATATCTTTTGAAAAGCAAAATTCCGTTCATATTTACGTTATGGATTTCTTCTGGAGAGAAAGAACCGTTATAATTTAAATATAGTTTAAGTCCATCAGAAAATGTTTTAAGGTCTCGCGCATTTTTTAATTTGATTTGATTTATGACAAGCCCTTTTTTAATTTGATGGTCAATCCATGAATTAATTTTAGCTTTAAGATTCAATTCTTCTATTTTTTCTTTACATACACCTTCAAATAGATCCATATCAATTAAATCATCAAATTTTTTCTTTGCTTTATAACCAAATAGAAGTTTTTTAGCAAGAGAATGATGAAGTTGGATACCCATTACTTGATAATTATCATTTTGACCTAATTTATGCACATCCAATTCATCATAAGCTTGTTCTGTGAATTCACCGTTATGTAAAATTAGGACTAAATTTGTGGCTAAATCATCAGTTAAAATCTCACTAGCATCATTGATGTGGCTACGTTTAACATCTCCATTTACAAGCAAAATCTGAGTATTGATTTTTGTATTTGTTTCAGGAACAATTAACTGAAGTCGAGAGTTTATTTGATCATTAATCTCAAATATTTTCGATTCTTCCATAAACAAATAAAATGATTCTAACATATTTTTCTCATATTCCATGTTTAGATTATGAGATAAATATCTCCATAATTTTAATTTTTCTTCTTCATTCGTTAAATATGCTGTATCTGGAGGTATAGGTGTTGGATAAATAAGATTTAAGAGTGATTCATTTGCCAAATATTCTCTATCATCTTTTGTAAATTCCTTAAAGATGTCGCTTAAATTAGTTGCTTCTTCATCATCTTCAATTATACCTTCAAAGAACGCTTTTGTGTCTTCCTTATTAATGGGCAAATAAACTTGTGGGACTAAGCTGAAATTGTCATCTAACTGATAGTAAATAATTCTTTCTTTAAAATCTTCAATAGGTTCAGAAAACTTGATTTTAGGTATATAAAATGTTTTATTATCTTTAATGTAGTTATCTTCTGATAATTTTTTTAACAAATCATCTAAATTTTTAGTATCTGATAATGATGCAACCTTTATAATGGCATTTTCAATTTTATCATTTACTTTAATTTCTTCGTTGATTTTCTCAATTAACTTTTTAACAATAGAATTATCTTTCTGTATTGTTTCAGAAAGGTGATTTAAAGAGTTAGGTCTCAATTCTCCAATAACTAATCGGAATATCTCTTTACAACTTTCTCGATCTTCATTAGAGCTAATATCTTCTAAATATTTAATTATGCGTTCATAATTATTATCGATGCATGGTGTTTGACCACCATACGCAGTGATTTCATGTTTTTTTAGTTGTTCTAACAAATTGGAATAGTTTAATATTTCAATTTGATCATTTATTACTAAGCTCTTAAAGATTTCAGTGAACAAGCTAGTTAAATTACCCATATTCCTTTGACTGACTCTTAATAATGTATTAAAAACAGAAATATTATTAATGGGCATTTTTTCAGGTAATATGGGATTATTCCCATCCTTAGAAGTATATGAATAATTGATTAAATCCATTAAAAATTTAAGTCCCTCTTCTCGAGTAATCTGGGTAAGTCTAATTTTTCCAACTCTTCTGTCAAAACCTGGCATTATAAAATCGTAATTAACTTGAATTTTATAATAAGCATCGGGTGTGCATGATAAAAAAAAGTGTAGTCTATCTTTGTATTCACCTTCTTTAGCTAATGATTCAACTTCGAAATCGCCATTTATAGCTTCTTTAATGCCAGAAACGACTTTTTTAAGAGTTTTTGGAGTTAATAATAGTTCTTCAAATTCATCAATAAAGATAAATATTTTTTTATCATTATTTTCAAATAGTTGGTCCAATGTTCTACTAAGAAATGATTTAGGATTTTCTTTAATTTCCGGTATTAATTTTTGATATTTAGCATCTGATTTAATAACATTAAATAGATGAATTAATAGTCTATCTGGGTTTGCAAGAACGAATTTAGCAAAATTCATAATTGTTTCATTATCGTAGGAGTTTGCTAAACGTGATGCAGATAAAAAGAACAAATAATCTCCAGATTTTGTAATAACTGGTTCTATGATTCTTTCGTATGTATCGGTTTTCCCTTCACCCCAATCGCCCAAAATAAATCTTGCTGCTACTCCTTCAGTTTCTTTTTTACAATAATTAATAGAATCTTTAATCTCTTCCTCTATTGCAAGTCTACTTTTAATTGCAGTTTTTTCATTGCCTGAAAAAGTAACACCACTAATTGGAGGAAATCTTTTAAATTTTGTAGTTGTTTCCATTGTTACAACCCCTAAACTGTTATTAATTTATAGAATTCTTTTTTTCAACAATATAATCAAAAGCTTTTGGAAAAATTCCACTATTTAATCGTTTTCGAGTAAACTCCTTTGTTTTCCCAATTTTTATTTGTTCTTGGAATTTATTTTGTTCATTAACAAAAACATGGGCATTGTGAATAGCTCTTGCTTTAAACTCATCATTTAATAATTTCAACCTTGTATTAATTGACAATTTGTTACAAGATGGGCATTTGCATTGTTTCAAAATTTTTTTTTCAGGCTCATTGAGGAATGCACGTCTATTATTTCGTGATATGGGGTGTCGGTCACCAACACCAGGTAATTGAATTATACCATAGGCTGCTTTGAGCCTCCAACCTGTGGAATCAAGAGAATCAACACCTAAAGAATACATTAAATGCATAGTTTTGCTACTTCCCACACCGAAAGCATGTAAAAAAGAATTAGGGAATTCTTGCCTCACAATTCTAATAGCATCAATTACAAATTTAATAGGATCATTAAATCTTTTAGTGCCATTAGTCCTGAATAATAAAGGAACTAAACTTCCCACTCCAATCATTGATGGTTCATCAATTATCTTTTTCACATCCTTACAAGCAGATTTTAACTCTTTAAAATTATAACCATGAATAACAGGCATTAAATCAACTTTTCCAATGTTCTCAAACATTATTCTAGTATTTTCGAGTGTTTTCGACCATCTTTTTTGATTAGCTTTATTTGTTTCTGATGGATTAAATGGATGGTCTAAAATTACTCCTAAATCAGGCTTTGATTTTTCGTATAATTCAATGATTGATATTGGATCAATATCAATTTCATCCCTTTTTTGAAATAAAAAGCCTCCAGAATCCATTAAGATAGCTCCATCAAAATTAAGATGTTTGTGGATACCTTTTTCACATGCTGAAGTGGTATTTGTTTTTGTTCTTAGAATATCGGCAGCATTCACAATAACCGTGTTAATGTTTAAAAACTTCCAAGGGTGTGGAGTGCCACCCATTACATGTCCTAACCATAATGCAGGAGTTTGTATTTTTTTGTCATTAATTAATGCTTTGCCCCGTCTAGAGAAAAGTTCTTTATCGTAATCAAAAACATTAAATTTTAACTTTGAATCATATAGTTCTAAATAGTTTAAATCAAAATTATAGCTCAATAGATCACCATCAGGTTCTGCAAAGGATTTAATCTTTTGTAATTTCATCGAGGATTGCAAATGGATCATCCCCTATATCTTCTGATATTTCATCAAGTATATCTTCGGATGGGTTAGTTTTAGATGTTTCTTCAGGTATATCTTCGGATGGGTTAGTTTCCGATGTTTGGTCAGTATTTTTAGCTATGATTGTTTCAAGTAGCAACTTTTTTGAATCAGATTCATCAGATATTTCGATTTCTTTTTGTTTTTGAATTTTTTTATTAATTTTGGTTATTATTGATTCTAAGGCTTTATTTTCACCTTCATATTCATTTTTTAGAGTATATTCAAGAGTATCTAAATCCTTTTCTTGACAAATTTTAATAAGAGAATAAGATAAATTACGTTGAATTCTTGCATTATCATCATTTAATAATTTTAGTAAAGGACCAATCGACTTGTCAGTTCCTATTTTAGAAAGCGATTCAATAGATTTCAATTTCACATCAAAATCAGAATCATTTAATGATTTAAGTAATAGATCTTCTGAATTACAATCTTCTATCTCACCTAAAATTGCAACCAAGTAATATCTCAGATCTTCAGCATCATATTCAAGAGATTCGGCAATCTTTGGAATTGCATCACTACCAAAATTGGCTAAGGCTTCTTCTGCAGCCCACCTCATAGATGTTTCGTCATGCGTCAATGTTTTAATTAATGATTCAAGTGTTTCCAAATTTTTTAGCTTACCTAAATATTTAAGAACCTCTAATTTAATTTCATTATCATCATCATTTATTAATTTAACAAGGTATTTTGCAGCTCGAGGATTGCCACTCATGCCAAGAGTTTTCACAGATTCCATTCGAATATCAGGGTCATCATCTAATAGGTTATTAACTAATTGTAAAAATTTTTCTTTGCTTAATTCTTGTTCACTAATATCTTCTTTTTTTTCTATCGTATTTAGAAATTCTTCTCCTTCAAGTGAGATAATAAAATCAGTAGAGAAATTTGATATTAATTTGTTGCGATTATCAACGTGTTTTAGTAAATAATCAAGACCTAAATCATAATCGATTTCAACTAAAGAATTCAAACATTTGATAGTTAACTTAGGGTCTTCATCATCATCTAAAGTGTCAATAATTGTATTAATTGCATTTGAAGCTCCTAACTTACCAAGAGCAGAAACTGAAGTAATTCTAACAACAGTATTTATATCCTCTTCTAACGATTCAATCAAAGGTTCTACAGCTCTTTTATCTCCAATTAATCCTAAAGCTTTAGCAGAGCTACTTCTTACATAGGAATCATAATCATCTAATGTCAAAATTAAGGATTCTACAGCTCTTTTGTCTCCAATTAATCCCAATACTTTAATACAGCCAATTTTTATCAAATATTCTTCTTGGTATTTTTCATCATTTAACGCGTTTATTAATGGTTTTACAGCATCTTCACCTATCTGACACAAAACTTCAACATATTGATCTCTTTTAAGCTTTGATTTGTTGTTGAAGGATTCTATAAGAATTCCAACGGAATCTTTTTGCATTTCAATTAAAGTTTTAGTTGCATATTCTACAGTAGTTGGATCATTTAAAGCTTTAATTAAAAGTTCAATTGTTCTTTTAGTTTTATTATCGGTATCAACATCTGATTGGGTTATGTGGGTTTTTTTTGGATGTTTAAGTTTTTGGTGACATTTAGGACATAATTGATATCCTGATTTAGGTACAAAGTCTTGTTTACAACTTTGGCAAGTTTTAACGATATTACTGTAACATACTGGACATAAAATAATTTTTCCATCTGGAATAAATTTTTTATGGCAATTTGTGCATCGTCTCATCTTTTTTAAGCATTTAGAGCAGTGATGGGGATCATTTGAGGATGATGGATCAAAATATTCATGGCAAGTTGCACAGCGTTGTAAAGCTAATTTATTGGCTAAATTGATAGTATCATAACAATCTTTACAATATTTAGAATCTAATAATTCTGATTTAGCAATAAGTTTACCACATTCATGGCATTTAGAAAAACCTGAACTGGAATTGACTTTAGGATTAGATCTATGTCTTAATTTTCTAATATTTAGTCCCCACAACTTCTGTTTAATAATTAATATTATAATTAAATAAATATCATTTTCGATAAATTTTTAATCGTAACATTTATTAGTATTAATGAGTAATATCCTCAAGTTGCAGCAATATTTCGTAAATTGAACAAAAATCTATTATTCTGATTTAAATTTAAAATAAATTTTAATAATAACTATCTTTTTCAAAAATTGAATAAAATTCATCTAATTCAAAGGATGGACATAATATTTGTGGTTTTTCTTTATAATGGTATGATACAAACTGATTTTTGTCATTATCTTTAACCTTAGAGTTATAGAAGTAACATGCATTTTCGTAATATTTCAGTAATGGTAATAATTTGATTGGTTTTCGATTATTATCCATAATTAAATAAATATCTTTAGAATCCATGGGAGTTATAGATTCTAATTCTATTGTTATAAAACGATTTCTTGAACCCATAAACTTTTTTGCATTGTAAGAATGTATACCATCACGGTAAGTACTGTCTTGGGGCATGATTAACAAGTTATCTTTAAAAATATTTCCTATACAAGTATATAATTTAGAAATAGAATTTCTAAGAATTTTGTATCGATTTTCATATTCTGCATTAGAAACTACAGGTCCATGTGCATCCCAACTATTTCTGTATCTATTAACTTCACTTAAAATTTCATACAATTCATAAGAACTTAGTTTTTCAAGAAATTGAGCATTATAAGTGCCAAAAATATTCAATACTTGGTTTCGTTTATATTGCTTTTTTAATATATACTGAAGATTTTTTGCAAGACATTGCCCTAAAAAATTCCAATTTCCGAAACTAGGGTTATTAAACCAATTTCTAAACTTTGGATTGAATTGAGTGCAGCGATAAAATTCGCGATTGAAAAATCTTTCATCAGATATTAAACCACTTAACATAATTACAACATTAAATTCTGAGAAAGCCTCAAAAAAATGAAGCAGATATTTAACTTTCAGATCAGCTTTTGAAGTGCTAAAACTTTCCCAAAGTATTGAAGATAAAGGGTATGGTAAAGATTCAACCCATTGTTCAAACCGGTATTCATTTTTATCATCTAGTGATTCAATTTCTTCAATGATTAATTTGTATTCATTAGGAGTTTTCCATAATTGTTCTCTATATGTATTAGCTCTTGCAGATATTTCATTGATTACAGAATCAACTCTTAATACCTCAACTTGTGCATCTAAATCAGGTAAATAAATCTGAGTATTAACTATCAGATCATCAAATACGGAGGCCGTATATTTGCCTAAATTTATTGATTCTTTTATTTTATGGCCTAAAAGAGTATCATTAAAGTAGCGAGCTAAATATTCTGCCATACAATATTCAGGATTTAAAACCAGCTGTATATAATTGCTATTGCCAATTTTTGCATCATCAACTACAACTTTTAAATTTTCGTCAAAAGGTAAAAACAATGAGTTTGGTTCTTCTTTAATTTCAGAACCATTCAAATGAAAATTAAATTTTTCAATTATAGTGGAAAACGGTTTAGTATTGAGTTTTAAATCTTTACTTATTGTTATAGAATCGATATATGCATAAAATGATTTGAAGGTGAAAAATTTATCTATGGAGGTTATAAATCCCTGTTGGGGAATTTTACCTGGTCGTCTTAGAATTAAATTGTCTTTAAGAATTTTGTTGGCATCTGTTTCATGACTTAAACTACCCACAAATAGGTCTTTGTGATGATTTTTAGATAATATTACTAATATTTTATCAGTTCCGCTGGGAACAAGTGTATAAGGGATCTCAATTATTGCTTTAAGGTATAAACCAAAATTTTCTAAATTAGAAAAAGTTGACTTGGGATTTCTTTCCAGTAAGAAATCAGGTTCTAAAAGAAATATCCCTTCCCCATCCTCTTTGAGTTTTGAGGCCATATCCAGAAAATTTATGGAAATAGTATCATCAACAATTGGCTTTTTTAAATCTTCATGGATCACTGTGCTTTGACTAATTGGAGGATAACCAACTATAAAATCATAATCTTCATTAATTTCTTCTGGATTTATAGAATCAGTTTTAATTAAAGTGTTTAATATCTTTGAATTAGTATTTACTGTAACCAAATCATTATTATGATTTCCTAAAAAACTTTTTGACATAAAACCATTTAAAGGCCAAGGATCAAGTATGGTCCCCGATTTTAAATCGTTCAAATAGTCACAAATAAAGGTAGGTATAACCTCAGGTAAAATTACCAATTTTTCTCCAAATAATTGGTTAATTAACTCTAAGTAATTTAAAGAGATCTTTACCCCTTCATTAGAAATTAATTGAATAAAATTGTCAATTTCTAATTTATAATATGATTCTAATACTGTTTTAAGGATTTCAGTGAGTAGAATAATCTCTTTTTTAGTGTAATCCTTTGATAAATTATTAGACCTTAAAATATCGAAAATTTGATTTTTAATTTCAAGTCTCAAATTTTTAATTTCATCCTTTAAAGAAGTTTCATTATTTATTTTCTCTTCTAAATAGTTAGAATTCTCTTTGATTTGGGATTTTTTCTTTTCAATTTGCAATTCGATATTTTTAATCTCATCCGCCCATACTTTAAGTTCTTCAGCATTTTGTCTATTTTTCTCTAAGTTCGAAAGATCAATTTGCCAAATGGATAGTTCTTCTTCTAATGTGGGTAACTCTTTGACTAATATTTCTTTTTCTAGATTTAAATCATTTATTTTATCTGAAATTTTAATTTTTTCAGTTTCTTTGATTTTAAGGGATTTCATTGAGCTTTGTATATTATCAATGCTTGTCATTTATTACCCTCAATGAATTATTTCTTTATTTCTATTACTTTATTTCCAAATTTCCACATTTCTGGCATTATATTTACAGTAAAATCTTCTTTTGACATTCCTATTTTATTCACAGGATTTTGAATTAAAAATAAATTATAAGAATTGTTATTTTCAGTTAAAATATATAACCAGTAATTTTCTCCGTAACGTTTAGCTTTTAACCACTCATTTAGTGTCAATATGATTTCACTTCCAGTATCATCCAAATATTTAAATGAAATAAATCGGAATTTATCATCGTCCTTTGATTTGATATTAAAGCCTAAACTTGAAGGTGATAATTGAGGGTCCCGTCCTTCACTAATTTCATAGTCCAAAACTTTATTAATTTTAGAATCGTTGGGTTTGCCAATAGCTTTTGATTTAACATTTATCGTGGCAATGAACTTAGGTAAAGATATACTAAGGCTACTTTCTTGGATTATTTCTTTATTCAACTTTTTTAGCGAAGATTCATATTCTTTTTTCTTTGTTTCTTTATTGTATATAGCTAAATTAACATCTTCGCCAACATCGGATCTTATGTAAAGTTCTGTTAAATCAGCGTCTATTTCCGTGATTAATTGTTGCAATGATTTAATCCCATACTTTTTTTTCACATTAGCTTGACGTTCTCGTTCTATCTTCAGCTCTTTTAGATAGTTTTTAACCAATTCAATGACATGAATTTTTGTTTTTTTCTTATCTAAGTGAATATTTGAAGGTGTTGGATCATCAACAGGTTCTAAATTCCATAATATTGATGGATCAATTTTTTTAATTTCATATCCATCATCATAAATAGCAAACAATCTTTTGCCTACAATTTCATCCTTACCATCCTTCACAGTACCTTCATAAAACCATAAATATCCATTATATTCTCCTAAAGGATCTTCAAAAGTGCAACCTTTTAGCATTTTTTCATAATAGGATTTTTCAACCCATTCAATAAGACCCTCTAACAGAGGATGTCCAAATGTTACTAATTCGGTTCCATTGTTCGCATTGTCACGATTAAAGGTTATACTTGTATAAGTTTTTTCTATATTGCCAAAATTCTTTTTAAATGAATTTTGATCATTTATTTTACGAATTTCACGTGGGACTGTCCGAATTTGCATTGTACCATCTTTTCTAATGTTATATCTACCATTAGCTTTTACAAATGCTTTTTTAAAGAATTCTTCTAAATATTCGGGCACGAGACTTAATTCGGCATTCATCTCACTTAAATCAAAAATAGATTCATAATCAATGTTATCTACTAAACCTTGATTTAATAATTCTTTTTTTAACCTTTCTCTGTATTCTCCATCAACTTCAAAATCTAATTCATCTTGAATGTCAATTACACTTCTTTCTCCGGAAACTGCCTCAGCTATTAAATTATAAAGGTCTTTTCCGTGGAATATGTCGCCAATGACATCAAATACTTTGTCAGAGCCTATTGATTTTTTTATCTCATTTAATTTATCTAAAATTGTCGCTAATACTGCACCTTCACGGGTATTTTCAGCTACAAAATTGAATATATTCACATCTTTTTCTTGTTTATATCTGTGAATACGTCCCATTCTTTGTTCTAATCGATTAGGATTCCATGGGATATCATAGTTTATCATCAGATGGCAGAATTGTAGGTTTATTCCTTCACCAGCAGCTTCTGTGGCTACCATGACTTGAGTTTGATCTTTGAAAACCCTTTCAGCTTCAACCCGCTCATCCATGCTCATACCACCGTGAATGGTATTCACTTCATAACCCCAAGAGTTAATCTTTTCAACCAAATAATCGAGAGTGTCTTTAGCTTCCGTAAAAATAAGTATCTTTTCATCACCTAACGAATCCATCACTTCTCTCAGTTTAGATAGTTTTGTTTCATTTCTTTCATCTAAAATGGAGTTTGCTAAAGTTATAAGGTGATCTAATGTTTCAATTTCAGCTTTTAAGGCAGCAATAGTATCAACTGTAGTCTTTTTTTCCCATTCTGATTCCAGTCTCCAACGATCTTCTTCTGATTCATCCTCAAAATCCTTTTCATCAATGGATTGATATTTTTTGAGTAAATCTGGATTTTCAATGATTTCTTCGAAACTAGCTTTTTTCCTTTCCAAAGATCTTAATAGTGCATATATGCTTGACGCCATTCTTCGTTGAAGAATTAAAAGTGCAAAAGAAAAACCTACCCTCTTACCTCTCATTAAAGCGCGATTGAATTGCGTTCGAACATATCTTGATAAATCCTCGTATAATTGAATTTCCTGTTCATTTAAATCAAATTTCACTGTTGTTGTCGATCTTTTGGTAAAAATTGGTTTTTGATCAAAATCTCTCAGATCTTCTTTTATTCTCCTGATAAATAGCGGATTGTCCCCATTTCTCCTAGCTTCATTTATCATTGCGGGATCTGCAAAAAAACCAGGTAGCAATAGATCAAGAAGTAGTCGGTAATTTTCTGGATCTCCCTGATGAGGAGTAGCAGTTAAAAATAACATGTGTTCAGTAGTTCTTGATAGAACTTCACCTAAACGATATCTTTGTCGTTTTGAAATTTTTTTACCGTACATATATGCTGACATTTTATGGGCTTCATCAACTACTACTAAATCCCATTTTGTTCCACTTAACATTGCACGTATATCTTTTTGTTTGGCAAAGTCAATGGAAGTAATATATTGATTTTCTACATCCCAAGCGTTTTCTAAACTGTAACTATTAATATATGACCTATTAACAGTTCTAAAAGATTCATTAAACTTATCTCTCATTTCCCTTTGCCATTGACTGGCTAAATGCCCCGGAGATACAATTAAAATTTTTTGGGCTAGGCCTCTAAGTTTTAATTCTTTAATTATTAACCCGGCCATTATGGTTTTACCAGCACCAGGGTCATCTGCAATCATAAAACGCATTTTAGGTTGTTTCAAAGCATGAAGATAGACTGCATCTAACTGAAAAGGAAGAGGATCGATTTTAGAAGTATTCATGGCCAAAAAAGTGTCAAACATGGAGGTATATCTATATCTTTGTGCTTCTAATGATAAGAAGACTTCACTTGCTGGAGATGAAAAATCAATTACAAAATCATCAATAACTAATTTTTTTAGATCCTCATCGTCAAGCAAATTTTCAAAAAGCTGATTGGATTGAACTGTGGATCCAATAATAAGTGTATTTTCCCCTAATTTTTCAATTTTTTTGATTTCTATTTGTTCTGGCCAAAATGGACCTGATACCGTTATTTCTTCTTTTAACATCTTCTTATTCCCCTTTTAGAAGATTATTTGGTTAATTCCACCGAAGGTGAAATATCCAACTGTTCTAATGTTTCTTTGATTTTATTTTCATAATCAGAAGCAGAAATTTCCCCATCTTTAACAATTATATTAAATTTAGCTTTGGTCTCAACATCATCAAAAGGTCCTTTGAGGTAAGCGATCATTTTGATTATATCTGCTACATTTTCCAAAGAAACTTCTAATTCAAGTTCGATTTCTGAAATTATGTCTTTTTTACATAATTCTGGAATAACTATAATTTCATTTGTGGTTAATTTGGGGATTAATTCATCCTTTTTTAAACATTTGGGAGTCCCATCATCTAAAATTCCCAAAAGGAAATACCCTCTTTTAATCCCTTGATTTATAGCTACTTTGACATTTTGACGGATTTCATTAAAATCCAGTTCTGGGCTTTCGGAAACGATAGATTCAGTGATTTTTTGTGTTTCGAAAAAATCATATGAATCCAAGTATAGATTCTTAATATCTTCTGGAGTTATTTCAAATGGAGGGTGTGGTGGGTTTTCTTTACATAAATCAGGATTTATAATGATTTCTGGATACTCCAAATCCACTAGACAATCTTTTTTGAATGAGATACATTTTATTTTCTCATCTTCTTTTATTCCTAAACCAAAATCACCTTTTTTTACACCATCAATAATTGCAGATTGAACACTTTGACAAATTATCATTTTATCAACTGCAGGGTTCAATTTTGAATATAATTGTAGGATTTTAAGAGTTTCCACGTAGTCATCGGATTTAAGCACTTCATTCTTGATTTCTTCTGAAGTTGGTGGTTCGAAAGCGAAGTTTATACAAATTTCGGCATCAATTAATAACTCCCCATGAACTAATTCAGGTGAACATGCTTTTTTATAGAACTTACAGTATGGTTTATCATCTTCGAAATCACCTAATCCAAATAAACCCTCTTTGACACCTTCACGAATGGATCTTTTAAAAACTTCTTGTGATGTTATTCGGATTTCACCAGGAGTTTTGTAGAACGAGTCATGAATTTTAACAGTTTCAACGTGTCTTTTCCCTTTTAGATATTTTTCACGTATGATAAGTGGAGATAACTTTTCAGTTAGTTCATCTTCATTTTTCAATCGTTTTTGAATGTCCATTTCAATGGAATGATCCATTCCATAGGGATGACGGCCGAGATCTATTTCTTTAAGTCCATCTAGAGATGGTAGAAAAATTAACCTATATAAGTTTCGTATAAACTCTTTAGAATCATTTTCTAATTCTTTAATCTTTTTGATTACTTCATTTTTTTGATCAGGAGTGAGATCTAATAATTTATCTTCAATAACTAATTTCCATGCCAATTTATCTTTAATAGCATTTCTTAATACTCCTCTTTCGGATTCTAAAGGAGTTAGGAAGATTAATGTATTCCTATAAACTCTTGGACGATTTCCATAGTTTTCTAAGAAATCCATTAATAGTTCATTGTCATTTTCAACTATTAATTTCATATTTTTAGTATCAGGGATATCTTTCGAGTTATATGGCCATTTATAAACATCAAAGACTCTTTTTCCTAAAATTTTATTTAAGAGATTTTCTTCCTCTCCTTGAATCATTTCATCAGTTATGCCTTCTTTTTTAATTTCTTTAACTCGGTTAAGAGTGATTTTATTTAAAAATAAGTACCTATTGTCCTTCGAGTGCAAGTAAAGAAGGTTATCTTCGAGTCTATTGATTGCTACTTCTATGATGTTGCTTGGGATATCAACATCTATACAGGAAAGTTGGATTTCTTTAATTGATGCCCCATTTTTCCCACTTAAACCTGTTGGGAAAGAATATAGAAACATAGTAGTTGAAGCTTTGGTTCCTATATGGTAAGGCAAATATGCTGAACCAAGTGTAACATCAACTTCTTTAGAACCAGATGTGGGTAATGTTATATCTGAAGCTATTATGGCATCATATTCATGCCCAGCATATTTCAATAGTTCTCTTTTAATGGTTTCATCATTTAGATCGAAATCTGATAAATGAATGAGTGAATTTTTAGAATTTCGTAATGAATTGACAATTAATGAAAGGAACCTTAATACCCCTCTGGTGCGTTGAAATTCTGGGAATGAACCCCATCTGGTGTATAAAATATCTATTACTTCGGGTTGGAATGGATAACTCTGGATGAATTTCTTTTTATATTCTGATTTGTCTATTTTTTTAGGTAGAATATTTTCTTGATCAGCATAGTCAATGAATTCATCAACAATGTTTTCAGCTTCTACTTCATCCACAGAACTAAATAACCTTCTCCTAATAACTGGATATATCTCTTCATCCTGTACTGGAGTATATATCATCTCTACTCTACCCACTACCTTCTGAATTTTAATGGATAAATTATGATAGAGGGCTTCTGCTTCTGAATCAAAATGTTCTGTCTCACTCGAAGGTAAGGTGAGAATCATCATCGAATTTTCAACAGTGCTAATAGCAGCGGTAAGTTCCTGAATAAAGGCAAGTAATTGTGAAGCTAAATTAGATCTTCCCACATCTATTCCAGAAGCTTTAGTAGCATATTCCAATAATTCATCTATTAAAATCATTACTGGTTGTTTGGAAACTAATAAATCTCTTAATTTATCCTTCCCTGGAGATGTAGGTCCTTTTAATTTATCAATTTTTCCAGAAAGTTGCCTTTCCATTTCCTCCCAAATGTTAACATCTTTAGGATCCAATGCAGTACCATCAATAACAACAACATTCGCACCCATTTCGTGGGCTTTATGGTATAATGCTATCAAGGTGTGTGTTTTACCTCCACCAAAAGGAGTTTGAAGTTGTACTATGGGGTCTCCACCTTCCCCTTTGAGTCTCATCTTAGCAACATCGAGAATATTATTCAAACCCTGAGTTAGATAGGTCTTTTTAAAGAATAAGTTAGGATCTTTGTATTCCTCAGGACCCTCCTCCTTAAAAACATACCACAAATCAGCTGCAAATACATCCATTCTTAGTTTTTTCTCAAAAATATCTTTATGTGGTTTGGCAACCATTGAAAAAGGTTTCATTCTCTCATCTCGCTTAAACTAACTTACTTTGACACTCATCACTTAGATCTTTCTTCATCATATCTTTTCCTGCCAGAAATCCATCGATTAACTTTTTTTCAGAATTAGAGATTGGTAATGTTTCAGAAATCGCTTGTGCTACCTTATAAAAAGTTTCATTACTTCCCCATCCACTATTTTCTAACAATTCCCTCATTTCTTCATTTTTTCCATTTTTCCATAAAATGCAGACTGAATGTAGAGTATCTATTAATTCTATAGATTCATTAAGATCCTTTTTTTCACGTTTATCTGGACCTAAAACTTGAATATATTTGCCTTTTTTCAATATGAATCCCTTGTTCCACTCACTAGAAAGATCTATACCTGCACTTTGAGCTAATTTACGTGATTCATCAAAATTTACTTGAGAATCTTGATAATTCCATCGCCATAATAAATAAAATTTAGTTAAAGGGGATAATTCACCTGCAATTCCATTATGTAATATTTGCTTCATTGCATAATCTGTCACAACATTTCTCACATAGCTTAAAAGTTTATCTGCTCGAATTTCATTACCTTCAAAATCTAATATTTTCTTATATTTCCCAAATATTTCAATAGCGGATCCTATAGCTGCAACAACGAAATCAGCTCCGTAAATACCTTCTTCCCATAGTTTATCTAGTTTTTGTGGAATATGATTATTTATTTCCATCTTGACTTCATTGAACCATCCAATATCATTTTTGTCTGTTTTTCTTGCTACAATGTAAATAGATGATGATAAAGATGCAGTTTTTCTTGAATGCAAACTAGATTTCATTTCAGTTGAAAGTGGCCAAGAAGCCGTAACAGTCAATCCTGAATTTAAAATAGCATTAATAACAGTTTCCCAGCCTCTTGTAGTCTTATGAGCATAAACTATAGTTGATATTCCATTAGGTTTTAAAACTCTGTATATTTCTTCTAATGATTCACTTAACATTGACTCAAAAAATTCCATTGCTTGTATGGCCCCACCTTGTCTTTTAGGATTCGCTACAATTTCTTGATTTTTTGGGGTTGATGGTGTTAAGAATAGATCTGGATACAAATGACCAATAGAACGTTTCAACCATACATAAAAAAAATCCGAAAGCTCAGCGTAATTGACATTATCATAATAAGGTGGGTCGGTAAAAATAGCATCAAAATAGTTATCAGGGTAGGGCAACTTTGTAGCTGAAGACTGGGTAATAACAGCAGAAGAAGCTAATTTTGTTGAATGCTTTAAAAAGCGAGTTATCCAATCTAAACTTGAATCCCAACTTCCCGTTACTCCACTAAAAATATTTGATTCAATATAATCCCAAACCATTGAGAATGAATGTCTACTAAAAACATTTTCAATAGTTTCTCTTTTTGCATGATAACGAGAAAGTCTAGAGCATCTATCTGCTAGTCTATCTAGAGCAAGTCCTAAATATGATGTAACTGCTTTAGAGTAATCAGCAGAATATTCTTCAGACATTAACATATGCGCATTTCGGATTTTTTCGGCAAATGTTATTAAAGCAAGTTTCTGACGTGAATTAAAAATTAATTCCCATTTATCAATTCCATAATTCAAAATGCGTGTTTCTTCAGAGTTAACATCAATAGACTCCGAAGGTACTGGATCAAGACCCCAATCATTTTTAAGATCCTTTCGTTTTTTAAACAAAGTTTTTTCTGCATCTTTAAAAGCATCAACGGGAATATTCACGTTTGTATTATAAATTTTCCCTTTGCGTCCAGAAATCATTGATACAGTCGCAATTAGTCGATCTTTAGATTTTCCTGATTTAAACAAATCACGAGTTTTAGATGCTTCAATTGGAGTATTACAAATCGGACAAGTAACCACTGAATCCATTATAGTGCCTTTTGTGGGATCAAAATCAATAGGGAAATCATTATACCCCTTACCAACAATTTCAAATTTAATTTCATTTTCTTTATAAATAGGATGAAGAGAAACATTATTGTTTTTAGAAAGCCAAAATTGTCTGAAAAGAGGTATATTTATTCCACAAGATGGATTTTGACAATCTAAAGTTTTGGCCCATATATAACCAATCGGTAAAAGATTGTATTGCGATAATCCAAAAAATTCTTCTTTTTCGACTTTTTCTATTGGATAAAATTTTCCAATGTCTTTTTCTGCTTCTTGGAGAACCCAAGAAGCCCATTTTTCAACGTCTGTAATTAATTTTTCCCCATATCTTTGAGGATAATCCAAACTACATTTTTCAATTAATACTGCTACAGGATTATAATCATTTGCATAAGTTTCACAACCCAATCTCAGAGCTTCCAATGGAATTGAACCACCTCCAGAAAATGGGTCTAGTATTAAAGGCGATTCTCCATCATAAAAAGATAAAATATCTTGTTTAGCGGAATCCAAAAGTTCGTCATTAAATGAATTTTTCCATTTGGATAGTTCAATAATAAATTCACGTTTTTTCTTTAAGTCTTCGTTATTAGTTGCTGCTGGAATTAAAGATGCGTAATTTGTAGCTCGAGAGCTTGTAAGGGGCCTTCTAGCCCACCATATATGTAAAGTAGAGATGTGGCCATGTCTGATATTTCTTTCTTTGGCGGACTCTTCACTTATCTCTTTAACAGGAAAAGAATCTTCAATGAATCTTCGATCCATTAGTCCACCTTTTCATAAACTTTATCGCCTTTTTTCCACTCATCAGGATACACAACCAAACTTACATCAAACTGTTTCTCGGCTTTTAGATTAAAAACAGGGTCCTGTATTATATATAACGTAGGAGTTGTAGTAGCATTGGCTACAACATACAACCAATAATTCTCACGGAATCTTTTGGCTTTGAACCATTCATTGAGGGTTAACTTCACAAGTCCCTCTTCACTACGAGCTTTAACTTCAATGTACCTTAATTCATCTTCTTCTCCACGTGAACGAATATCAAAACCTAAATTCAACTTAGAAACGTCTTCAGGAGTTCTACCTTCAGCTTTTTCAAATTCCATGGTAACGTCCATTCCAATCATTTCAACATTAAATTCTGGTTCAGTTTCTTTGGTACTAATCCCATCTAGATCTATCCAATCTTCATCTTGAATGACTTTAATGGCTCCAATGAATTTAGGCATGGACATACTAACGCTTTCTTCTTTTATAATGTCATCCTTCAACTTGTTAAGAGCAATTTCATAGTTTTTCTTCTTTTCTTCTTTGTTGTGGATGGCCAAATCAACATTTTCACCCATACTTTGCCTAAAGTATAATGAGCTTAGATCAGCATCTAACTCGTCAATGAAGAATTCAAGAGATTTAATACCATATTTACGTCTTATTCCAGATTGTCGTTTTCTTTCTGTTTTTAAATTATTTGAATATTCATCAATGATTTTTATGGCATAACTTTGGGCTTTAGTTTTATCAAAATTATGTTTGAAAGGTTTTGAATCATCAATTGGTTCTAAATCCCATATTATGGATGGGTTGATATCTTCAACTTTTTCCCCACTTTCGTATAGGGCAAAAAGCTTTTTACCTACTGTTTCTCCTTTCCCATCATTAACAGTTCCTTCAAAGAACCAAAATAATCCTTCAAATTTATTATTGGGGTCATGGAAGACACATCCCCTTTGTAAAGTATTAGAATAATTCAGTTCCACCCATTTTAACACTGCTTCAAGA
>JABNAD010000276.1_pt1 | contig 23003 bp, 16 predicted proteins | sample 7240381 | NCBI WGS metagenome assembly JABNAD01 (sample SAMN11332834, study PRJNA596920) | anaerobic digester metagenome | biome: digested sludge; isolation source: digested sewage sludge-derived enrichment culture grown on H2/CO2 | place: Germany: Goettingen
ACACGTTTTTTGTACTTAACCTCTCTCTTTCTGTGCATGACGGCCTTTTTTTCCTCATCGTGTTCAAGTGAAGAGACAGGGGATGACTTACCGCTTTCTGCCTTGATTTTCTACAGTATAGACGGGAAACAGGCAGCATTCACAGCGCTCACCCACAGTGCGGTAAGCTGGGAGTGGGATTTTGGAGACGGAAATACCAGCAACGAAAAAGATCCCGTGCATGTGTATGGGGAGGGGGGGTATTACCTGGCAAAATTAACGGCAAAAGACAAGATTGGCAATTCAGTAACCGCGCAAGTGAGTTTGGCGGTTGCGCTCACTCCCTATGCCCTGCTAACGGGAGATCATACCGCTGAAGGGTACAATGGCAAGACCTGGAGGTTGACACAGTCGCATACCGTTAACGATAAGTTGGTAAACTCAGACATAGCATTTTCGTTGCTCGATGAAGATATTCCATCGTTGCCCGCAGGAGCTTTTAGTGTATTTGTCGGACTTCCGGAAGCCTATAACGATGAGTACACCTTTTACCACGACGGTGGTTATAGGCATACCCCTACAGATGGTTCCTCTTTTGGGGGTATTGTCTATGCGATGATCTTGCAACAGTCGGGATTAGCCCAGATTACAAAGACGGGGGGAGAAGCCGTGTTTGGACAGGATGTCTTTGCAATGACCACCTGTACTCCCCGGGAAGATGCGACATTTGTATTCAACGAAAGTGAAGATTTTTCCGTCCCTACGGTTCCGGGTTTTGCCACTGGAGTCCGTCCTGACGGAGTTCCCGTAGTTACCTATCCGGGGGTAATGACTATTGACTTTCCGGGAACCGGTGATTTTATAGGAATCAGGGATTTCCACCGCAAGGTTATTGTTCAGGAGATAAAAAACAGCACCATGCGGCTGGTGATGTTCATGACACTGGACCCTAAAGCGATAATCAGCCAGGATCCACTGATAGCACTGAGTACTTCTGCTGCAATACTTACTTTTGAAGCAGTTAATTAAATCCTGTTAAATGGTTCGGTATGAGACGGGCGTGATAAGAGCGCGTTTCCTACAATACCTTTGAAACTATTCGCAAAGCCAAGGAGCAAAACCAAGCTTGAGCGTGTTATGCTGTAGCGCGCGAATAGCTGACTTTATTGAAAGTTAATAATCTTAGTCGTATGAAAATAATTATTTTACAAAAGATAAAAAGCAATAATGTGTTGGCGTTTTTCTTGTCCGTATTCTTTCTTGTGGTTCTTGTGGAGAACTGTTATGCGCAACCAACAGGAGCCGGGCAAAACACCATACGTGTTACAGGAACAGTTACGTCAGCGATCGATGGAGCGATTCTTCCCGGAGTATCCATTGTTGTGGAAGGAACTACTACAGGTACTGTGACCGACATGGACGGAACTTACAGTATAGAGGTACCTGAAAATGCAACCCTTGTGTTCTCCTACTTAGGATTTGCCCTTCAGAAAATTGCTGTAGGAGGCAGGAACTCCATTAACGTTTTAATGGTTGAGAGTGCTGAGGCCCTGGATGAACTGGTAGTTACAGCTCTTGGTATCAGGCGTGAGGAGAAATCGCTGGGCTATTCAGTAGGAAAAATTGCTTCTGAAGAGTTATCGAAGGTTGTTCATGAGAATATCCTCACTTCTATGGCAGGAAAAGTAACCGGGGTAACCATTAACTCTACCGGTGGGACAGGATCTACGGTAAGCATGGTTATACGGGGGGCTACTTCCATGAGTACGGATAATCAGCCGTTGTTTGTTATTGACGGAGTACCCATGACAAGCTCGGTAAATAATGTAGGAGGTTTTGGCAGCGGCAATCTGGTCGACTACGGGAATTCCATTTCGGATATCGATCCCGAAAGTATCGAAAGCATTTCCATCCTCAAAGGCCCAAGTGCAGCGGCCTTGTATGGCACACGTGCCGGTAACGGGGTAGTACTCATTACCACAAAAAAGGCTAATCAGAGGGGAGGAATGAAAGTGGAAGTGGTTTCGAACACCGTTTTTGATATTCCTTCGAAGTACCTGGATGTGCAGAACCGTTTTGGATTTGGAGCACGGAGTTATACGGATAAGACCTTTGCCAATGGAGTTATACCGCCCTACAATGTATCGGAAGTGGCCGGTGCAGGCCCTGAATTAAATAAGGGGTATTGGCAGGTACAACCGTTTGCCCCACTCGACGCGAATGGAGCAGCAATACCAACGGAGCTGATTGCCTATCCTGACAACTACAAAAATTTTATCAACAGGAGTGCAATTACCAGCACCAACAGCATATCCATATCCAGTGTTACGGATCTTGTGAACTACAGGCTTGGAATATCGAATATGACCAATAAGGGTTTGGTGCCCAATTCTGATCTTAACAGAAATAATTTAACTCTTTCTGCAACGTCCGAAATGCGGAAGGGATTTACAGTCAGTACCGATATTAACTATACGCAAAACTGGGCCGACAACAGGCCGGTCACCCAGGAACGGGGGGCTAACCCTTTACAGTGGGCTGCCTGGACGCCACCCAACGTTGATATTCGTCAGTTGAAAGCGTATAAACTTGGTGGAAATGAGGTTCTTACCATCGGAGAGGGTTGGGAAAACCCTTATTTCCTCGTCTATGGGATCAACAACCGGTTTAAAAGAAACAGGCTTATCGGAAATGTATCGGCTACATGGGAGGTAACTCCGCAACTCAGTTTTATGGGAAGATACGCATTGAATAAGTCTGATGAAGTCAGGGAAACGAAAATGGATCCGGGCTTTTCAGGGGAGCCCAACAACGGGGCATACGGTATAGTAACCAGTGAAAGTGCTGAAACAAATGCCGATGTGTTGGCTACCTATAAAAACAACTGGAATGATTTTTCGTTAACCGCATCTGCCGGAGGAAACGTGTTGTACGCCAACTGGTCACACATCAGCAATTCGTCCAAACCCGGTTCAGGATTAATCATCCCTTATTTGTACACGGTCCAGAACATTGAAAATACTTCGTTAAACTATTCCAATGCCCGTTACGAAAGAGCAATCCACAGTGTGTATGCGATGGGTAATCTGGGGTGGAAAGACATGGTCTACCTCGATCTTACCGCGAGGAACGACTGGGCCAGTACGCTTCCCTCTGAAAACAGATCCTATTTCTATCCCTCTTCTTCTTTAAGTTTCATAGTGAATAACATGTTCGATCTGGGAAAACGGATAAACCTTTTCAAAATAAGGGGAGGTATTGCACAGGTAGGAAATGATACTTCGCCCTACAGCCTTTATGCCACCTATTTTGATGCGGGACAGTGGGGGGAAGCCATCAGGCTGGGGAAGCCCGGAAACCTGCTAAACCCGGTGCTCCTTCCCGAAGAAGCTACATCGTATGAAGTGGGGGTTGACTTGAGGATGTTCAATAACCGGCTGCGGTTTGAAGGTACCTACTACAAGGAAGACAACCGTAACCAGATTCTAAGTGTTCCCCTGGCAGGGTCAACGGGTTTCAACAGCATTAAAATCAATGCCGGATTATTGCAGAGCAAAGGCGTCGAGCTGATGCTCGGCTTTACGCCTATACAGACCAATGACTGGACTTGGGATATCAATGCAAATTTCACCAAGAACAGAACTCACTTACTGGAATTGTCGGAGGGGACAGATTTTGTGGAGTTTTGGAGCGAGGCAAGAGTTAAGAATATTGCGTATGCAAAAAATGAGGAGTTGGGCAGAGACGGTCTGATCGGGAATCTTTACAGCCGGAAAATACTGAGGGTTACCGACAAGAATTCAAAGTACTACAATTATCCTCTGCTGCCGGAAAACAGCGAGGATGCCGAATGGCAGTCGGAAGACGAATACTCCAAAGTAGGAAATTATAACCCCAGCTTTATCATGGGGTTTCAGACCACGCTTTCATACAAAAACTTCAGCTTGAGTATGACCTTTGACTGGAGATCGGGCGGACAATACGTGTCTCAAACCTGGAGGTACCTGACAGAAGGAGTTGTTTCGAATACATGGCTCAACCAACTCGTTATCCCGCCAGACGGGCTGGGCGGCAATCCGAGTAATGCCCTGCGCGACTGGGTAGTAGCCAACGCTGATGCCTTGATTTTTACCAACAATCCAAGGCCTGTTGGGGGACCAACACCTGATTTTGGCGGATATTACAACGATTTTTATACGGGAATAGGAGCTTATGACGGCACTTTTGCACCCGGCGTTTACGGATATTACGACGATAGCGGCAATTTTATCCTGACAAAGGAGAATCTGGGAAACGAAGGAACCGAGTTCAGGCCGTATGTCATGAGTTATCCCTGGGATATTGGAGAAGCGAACCTGTTTGATGCGGACTATGTAAAGTTAAGAGAGATTGCACTGAACTACCGGGTTCCTCAGAGAGCCTCCCAAAAATTGGGGATAAGGGACCTGAATGTTTCCGTGTACAGTAGAAACATTATGATTTGGACGAAAAATGCAGGTATGGGAATAGATCCCGAGAAAGCATATCAATCTGCGGGCAATGGAACGTTTAAACAAGGGGTCGAACGCTTCAACGCCGAACCCTGGGTAGTTCCAGTAGGATTCAAATTAAGTTTTTCTTTTTAAATGAGAATAATGTCATGAATAAGATTAAAAAACGTTTTACCGTAGCGTTAATATTGATGGTTGGCTTTGTTATCTCCTGCAAGGATCTCGAAGAGCTAAATATCAATCCAAATGGAGTTGATCCTGCCATTGCAGACGTGAATTTTTTGTTGCCTACGATTCAAACCAATACGGGACAAACAATATATAGCATCGGTTTTGGTACGTTTTCCGGAGTAATGCAACATACACAACATACCGGATGGGCAGGCGGACACAACAATTATGAATGGAACAGCCTTTCACACAGCTGGAATGGTTATTACAGCATTTTGATGAACAACAACGAGTACTTTAATAAAGCGGTAAAAGGAGATTACACCTTTCACGAAGGAGTAGCCCGTATTATGAGATCGTATGTTTTTGGCTTAATAACCGATATCTGGGGTGACGCACCTTATAAGGACGCGCTTAAGGCGGAACTTGGAGCTGATTACTTCAGGCCGGCTTTTGATCCGCAGCAGGAAATCTACCGGGGTATTCTGGCTGATCTGGATACTGCCAATACGTTGCTTTCAAAAAGTGCCGGTGAATATAAGAATATTGTGTCCAAACAAGACGTGGTTTACAAAGGAGATGCTTCAAAATGGCGGAAATTTGCGAACTCCCTTGCTTTGCGGTATTATATGCGGCTACAGGCGAAAGAACCCTCTTTTGCCGAGGCAGGGATCAAGAAGATGGCGGATAACCCTGTACAATTTCCATTGATAACCGTTGCGGAGGATGATGCAAACATCAGTTTCCCCGGGACTTCAGAAGGTGTCTCCAACCCGCTGAATACGGTCTACGATACCGATCCTGCCGGAGCCTATATGAGGGTGAAACTGGCAAAAACACTGGTAGATGTACTCAGGGAATACGATGATCCGCGGCTGGCGGTATGGGCAGATAAGATTGAGATTCCTTTGGTGTTGGTTCAGGGTAGCGGAATAGACCGGATCGTTGAAGGCAAGCGCGAAGTCTCGCAGGACATCGTGAGTGCTTTTGAAGAGACCAATGCGATGAAAGTAGATTTCGATCCGGAATATGCAGGCGTACCTGTTTCTCACTCCAGGGTACAGATCTTTAATATGAATAATGCCAACTCTGCCCAGGGGACAGTTAATCCGCACGCGTCCCATTTGAACAGCAGGTATAAAAAAACAACCGATCCTTTTGTGCTGATGAGGTTGATTTCAGCTTGTGAAACCAACCTGATACTCGCTGAGGCTGCTTATCGAGGGTGGATTCCGGGTGATCCTGCCGAATATTATGCCGACGGGGTCAGGGAGTCTCTCAAAGCCTGGGGGGTAGGGAATGATTTTGACAATTACATCACAAGAGTACCTTATGGTGGACTGGAGAGCATCATTGAACAAAAATGGATAGCCAGTTGGACAACGGCTCAAGAGGCCTGGTTCGACTGGAGAAGGACCGGACTGCCTGACCTGAAGACGGGACCATCGGCCATACGTCCGGTATTACCTATCCGGTGGTACTACCACACGAACGATGAGGTGGAGAAAAACAGGGCCAACGTTGAAGCAGCCGTTGAAAGGCTGGAAGCGACACCCTATCATGGTACCGATCAGACCAAAAATAGTGCCTGGTCGAAGATGTGGGTTCTTCAGGGAACCGGGAAACCTTATTGATAAACGAATATCACTGTAGAAATTCAAAAAAAAACCAGATGAAAATATATTCTGTCCTAATAACTATCTCTTTACTCGTTTTACTTGCCTGCGGGCCTACCGGAGGAGGTAGGTTCAAGGGTTCGGTAAAAGACGAACCGTATGTTACTCCAGTTTCGGTGAAATACAGGGTGTCGCCCGGGTGGGATGGGACTGAACTAAAAAAAGTAGTGGTTAACGGAGACAACAGCGTATTTGTATTGACAGACAAGGGGGTGTTCAGGGATTTTCCCGGGGAGATTATCTCCAAAGACCTTATGTACAGCTCTCTTGCCGATAAGATCCCGATGGATATATCTATCCAGGAAGAAACGGGTTACCTGTATTATCTCTATGCCGACCGGTTCCTGACTAACATGCATGCAGGAAATATTTGCGGGCAATTTCCTGAAAATCAATACATACGTTTGGCTGTTAATAAATCGGGAGAGGTTCTTCTGCTGGGGGACAGAACAAGCGCCGTATACCGGGGCAACAACAAGCTGTCGGACATTAAACTACCCGAAGACCGTTTTATTGATTTGCAGGTAGAGGCAGGCAAGTTTTACCTGTTATCTCCGACATCCGTTTATCGTTTGGACAACTGCCAATGGAGCAGGATCCACCGGGGAGAAGGTATAACCGCCATGGCCCTTGCCGGAGACAGAATCGTTATAGGAACGGTTGACGGATATTACGAAACCGATGAAAAAGGTACTGTGATATCGGAAAAGAACAACCGCTTACCCGTGCCGGAGATCAGAAAGTTGCTGTCGGCTAACGGCCGTCACTGGTTTGCAACAGACTTTGGCGCATATTACAAGGACAGGGAAGGTATCCGTTACTTTACCGAGGAACGTTGGCTGGACCAGAACAACGTGATCGACATGACACTGGATCGATCGGGCAATGCCTACTTGCTTACTCCCACCGGGTTAAACAAAATCCATTTCAAAGAGGAAACATTGGCCGGAAAAGCAACCTATCTGCAGGACAACCTCCGGAAATACCATTTGAGATTCGGTTTTTCTGCTGAAGCCCGGCTGTTGGATCCGGAAGACCCCACATCGATTCGGTTGGAAGACAACGACAACGATGGTCTTTGGACCTCTTTTTATCTGGGGAGCCAGGCTTTCCGGTATGCTGTAACCAAAGAGAAAGCAGCTAAGCAGTATGTCTGGGAATCGTTCGAGCCCTACGAACGCCTGCTCGTTATTCATCCCATCACGGGATTCTCAGGCAGGACCTTTGAGCGAACAGGATATATTGCGGGGGATACTATCCCTTGGCGGCCCGCCATTGATCCAGATTGGTGGTGGAAGGGAACGACCAGCACCGACGAGTTTGTAGGATATATTTTCGTAGCATCCGTTATTGATCAGTTTATTGCGGAAACCCCGGAAGAGAAGCAAAGGGTAGCCGATTATATCGATGCGATCATGACGCATATTGTATCGAACGATTATTACTTCATTGATTATGATGGCCAGCCCACCTTGTGGGGAAGATGGAATCCAGCGTATGTAAACTCTTTTGCTGAAACGCAGTTCGATAGAAGATTAAACAGTACGCTGACGATCGCGGGGCTACAATTGGCGTACAGGCTGACCGGCAAAGAGATCTATAAAACAGAGGCGTACCGCATGATGGAGGACCACGGTTATCTGGAGAACATGAAAATTCCGATGAAAAACATCCGGTTTACGTCCGGATTTCAGCACCAGGGAATAACCATGGGACAAGACTGGAACCACTCCGATGATGAGATGGCGTTTCTTACCTATTGGGTATTGTATCATTACGCATTTGACGATACCCTCAGGGATGAATATAAAAAAATGATCAACGATCATTGGGAAATAGAAAAACCGGAACGAAATGCGTTATGGAATTTATTGACTTACGGGACCTCGGGTGAAATTGACCAGAAGTCTGTAATCTGGTATTTACGTGAATTTCCTGCGGATACCCGAAGATACGCGGTGCAAAATTCCCACCGGAAAGATGTAGAGTTCTTGCCTAAAGACTCCATCGGAAATTTCAGGGAACAATCCTCCCGGGAGTTGCTTCCCAAGGGAGAACGTCCGATGAACCGACACAACGCCAACGAATTCCAGCTGAATAGCGACCGGGGAAGCAACAGGATTTTAGCCGGGGATGAGTATCTTCTACCCTACTGGATGGCCCGTTACTTACGAGTCTTGGAGTAATGAAATCGAATTTTAATTAATAAACAACGAACAAATGAAAAAAATATTTTCTGTAATCTTTATACTGTTCATGTCGTCAGTGGGTTTCGCTCAACTGAATGTAACCCCTGAAACGGCATTGATGCATTACCTGAATAACAACGATAATACAAACGCCTGGGAAGTACGTGAGACGTATCCGGTAAATAAGGCTCAGGCTTATTCGGTTTTATTTATCTCGCAAAAATGGCAGCAAATCCTGTGGAAACACGAGATAATTATTTTTGTACCACAAACCATAGCGTACGATGGCGCACTTTTGTTCATTACCGGCGGATCTGTAAAGGACGGATTTCCCAATGTGTCGGGAAAAAACGATGAAACAACGTCATTTATGGCCGATTTAGCGCATAAGAACAAGGCGATAACCGTTTTGCTCCGCCAGGTGCCTAACCAGCCCCTGTACGACGGATTAACGGAAGATGCCCTGATATCCTATACACTGAACGAGTTTAAAAAAGATGAGGATTACTCCTGGCCGCTGCTTTTCCCCATGACAAAAAGTGCCATTAAAGCAATGGATGTGGTACAGGCATTCTCGGCTGAACACCTGGGGCGGGAACTTAACCGGTTTGTCGTATCAGGAGCTTCAAAACGAGGATGGACCACGTGGCTGTCAGCTGCGACGGAAGACAAACGGATCGTTGCCATTGCCCCCATGGTCATTGACATGTTGAACATGCCGGCGACACTGGATTATCAAAAGGAGATGTATGGAGAATACAGTGAAGAAATTCAGGATTATGTGGATCTCGAGATACCGCAGTCGATAAACAGTGACTTTGGAAGTGCTGTTGTAAAGATGATAGACCCCTACTCATACAAGGATAAGCTTCTATTGCCAAAAATGATTATTCTGGGTACCAATGACCCTTACTGGACTGTTGATGCAGTAAAGCACTACATCAACGAGATCCCCGGGCATAACTTACTGCATTATGTGGCTAATGCCGGCCACAACCTGGGAGATAAGAAGCAGGCCCTGGCCGCCTTGAGTGCCTTTTTTGCCCTGAACCTGACAAATAGGCCTATACCGGCCTGTTCATGGACCCTTAACGAAAAGGGGCGAAATATTGATCTGGAGGTTAAAGCAAGTTCCGGGGAATTGATAGGTGCCAGGTTGTGGTCCTCCTCTTCAGATAGCCGCGATTTTCGCCAATCTACCTGGACAAGCCGGGAAATAAAACCGGATCCAAAAGATGGGTCCACTGTAAAGGCCCGCTTGAAATATCCAAAAGATTCCTATACTGCATTCTACATCGATTTGATTTATCCCGACCCCAATGGAGGTGAATATTCGGTAAGTTCACGTACCTTCGTTGCAGACAAAAAACAGGTATTCGTAAAATAGGACATCCACCGTTTATTATTGGAGAAATATGAAAAAAACAGCTTTTTTTTTACTGATTCTAATTTATTCTTGCATGAACTTGTACAGTCAAACCCTGGCTGAGAAATTGGGATTTACACGAAACGACAAAATCCTGATCATCAACAATGACGATGCCGGCATGTGCCATGCTGCCAACAAAGCTACGGTGGAGGGAATGGAAAACGGACTGATCAGTTCGGCGACCATAATGACGTCCTGTCCCTGGTACAATGAGATTGCCTCATACGCAGCAGCTAATCCCTGTAAAGGTTTTGGGGTACATTTGACACTGACCTCGGAATGGAAAAACTATCGATGGGGAACCGTGGCTCCCCGCAACGAAGTGCCCGGACTGTATGACGGGCAAGGGTATATGTGGAAAGAAGTTATGGAGGTATATGCCTCTTCAGGTCCGGAGGAGGCGTTGATTGAAGGACGCGCCCAACTTAAAAAAGCGTTGGATAGTGGTATACCTGTGACCCATATTGATTCGCACATGGGTACTTACCAATATTCGCCGGACTATATGAAGGTGTACATTCAGTTGGCAAAAGAGTTTAATCTCCCACTACGCATGCCTTCTCAAACGACCCTTAACAACCTGGGTGCTCCCGATTACAGGGAGATTTGCCGCAGGGAAGGCATTTTACACCCCGACTACTTCATACACGAAGAGTTTGAAGGGTATTCTACGGAAAATGTAGCCGGGTTTTGGACAAACTATATCAAAAACCTGAAGCCCGGAGTTACGGAAATTTACGTTCACGCATCTGCTGAAGGAGAAGAAATCCGCACCATCACCAATTCGGCAGCGAAACGCATTAAAGAGCTGGAGTTTTTCACCAGCAATGAGTTAAAAGAGCTGATTGAGAAGGAAGGGATTATAGTTATCAGCTACCGTCCCTTGTTGGAACTTCAGAGAAAGAAATGAAAGTAATAAAAACTATCGGGATCTCACTTCTGGTTGTAATAACCCTGATCTGTGTCTACGGTTACATCAATATGCGTGACCGCCACCCGGGATATCGCACCGACCTGATAATAGAAAACAGGAAACCCGGTGTGATGCGCGCCGGCTTTGCCGCAGTTTCCATTACGCCGGAGTATATGGAGCCTTGGAACGATACGGATAACAATGCACGTTATGAACCCGAGAAAGGAGATACGTATGAAGACCTGAACGGAAACGGGAAGTTTGATACACACTGGATTGCTGGTTTTGGAAATAAAGTCGCCGCACAGGGTGTTCACGACGATTTGTGGGCCAGGGCAATGGTGCTGGACGATGGCATTACCCGGCTTGCACTGGTGGCAGTGGATGTGATCGGCATTTTTCATCCGATGGTAATCGATATCCGGAAGATGGTGCCGGAAGAAGCAGGTATCACCTATCTGGTGATCGCATCCACCCATACCCATGAAGCTCCCGATTTGCTGGGTCTCTGGGGAGAATCACCTTTCAGGAGCGGAGTCAACAAGGAGTGGAAAGAGTATGTGAAAGAACGGGTGGTTCAATCCGTTGTGGACGCCGTGGAAGTGATGCGTCCAGCCTGTTTCCGTTTCTCTCAAAACCTCACGGAAGGGAAGGTAACTATAAAAGACACCCGTGAACCTTATGTCTTTGACGAAGGCCTCCGGATGATGCAGGTGACTGATGCCGAGACTTCAGAAACGTTGGGAACACTGATCCAATGGGCCAATCATCCCGAAACATTGTGGAGCAAGAACCTGCTTATCTCTTCTGATTTTCCCCACTACCTGAGGAAAGCTGTCGAGAAAGGGGTCTATCATGGAGACAGCCTCATCAGAAAGGGCGCCGGAGGCGTTGCTCTCTATGTGAACGGTGCTGTAGGCGGATTGATGACTACCCATGCCTCCATGGAAGTGGTTGACCCGTTCCGCGATACAGTGTATTTAGACCCGTCGTTTGATAAGATCCGTGCACAAGGAGACACCCTTGGATTGATCATACTCCGCACGATGGAGGAAAAGGCCGTAGAGATAAGGGAGGCCAGCATCAATCTACGTGCGAAAACGTTCGACCTTCCTCTGAGGAATCGTCTGTTTCGGCTCGCTGCGGCAATTGGGATTATGGATGCAGATATGACCGGATGGATGAAAAAACGTACAGAAGTGGCTGTGTGGAGTATCGGCCCGGCCAGTTTCATTACCTTCCCTGGAGAACTTTATCCCGAAATATTGAATGGAGGGGTAGTGGCTCTGTCCGGCCGGGATTTTCCGGTGGTTCCGCTGGAAACGCCTCCCCTGCGCTATATGATGCAGGGAACGTTCCGTTTTGGCATTGGGCTGGCCAATGATGAGATCGGTTATATCATCCCCAAAAGCCAGTGGGATGAGAAGAAGCCGTATGTATACCGGGACAAGCCCTATTACGGTGAACAGAACTCGCTTGGCCCGGAAACAGCTCCGCTTTTGTACAATGAGCTGCGTCAACTGTTGGAGGAGTTATCCGGTAAGCCGTATTAAATTTTTCTTCACTATAAACTCTTTTCATGCGATGGCGAAAAAAAGTATGCTGATTCCTCTTTTCATTTCTTATAGCCTGTTTGTGGCTCCTGTGTCTGGTGAAAATTATGACTTCTCTAACGCCTCCGTAATTGTTTCTGAAAACATAGCCCCTGTTTTCAGGGAAACTATTGTCGACATCCTTCGGGAGGAAACCTACAGGCTTGCCCGGATCCATTTACCCCAGGGCAAGGAGTGGACAGGTACCAACATTGCTCTTTCCCTGGCCGCTGACGCATCACTTTACGGAGAACCTTTTCCGGCGGGTATTGAACTTCCGGTAGAAGATGAATCATATACCGTGGCGTTGGATAGTGGTAATGGGAGAAAAACGCTCTGGTTGATCGGAAAAGATGAGCGAGGCCTGTTGTTCGCTGCAGGCCATTTGTTGCGAACGATGCTTTTCGAATCCCAGACGATCACTTTCAATTCCGGTAATGCCATCTGTTCTGCCCCAGCATATCCGGTACGCGGTCATCAACTGGGTTACCGGAACACAGCGAATTCATACGACGGGTGGAGCCCCGTGCAATACGACCGATACATTCGTGAATTAGCCCTCTTTGGTGCAAACAGTATAGAAAATATTCCTTTCGACACTTCGGATAGTCCTCACATGAAAACATCGCCTCAGGAGATGAATATCCTCATCAGTCAAATGTGTGAAAAGTATCGCATGGATTACTGGGTGTGGATTCCAGTTGAAAAACTATCCAACGATGCTGTTTTTAAAACAGAACATCAAAAGCATGCCGATTTTTACAAAAGTTGTCCTAAACTGGACCATGTGTTTATCCCGGGAGGTGACCCCGGTGATAATCACCCGCGGGAATTGCTGCCCTTCCTGGAAACCGTTTCGAAAGATTTGCAAAAATACCATCCCGGTGCCGGAATCTGGTTATCGTTACAGGGATTCAACGACGAACAAACCGATTATTTTTTCAAGTACCTGACCGAAAAATCGCCCGATTGGCTGAAAGGGGTTGTTAGCGGCCCCGGAAGCCCTTCTCTGGCGATAACCCGCTATCGCCTGCCGGACAAATACATGCACCGCCATTACCCCGATGTGACACATACCGTCAGGTGTCAATACCCCACACTTAACTGGGATCAGGCTTTTGCGCTGACTTTGGGGCGTGAGCCCGTTAATCCGCAGCCGTTTTATTACGCTAAGGTACACAATGAATATGCCCCGCATACCGACGGATTCATTACCTATTCAGACGGAATAAACGACGACGTAAATAAGTTCATCTGGACACGGAAGGGGTGGAACCCGGATGAAGACGTCACGGAAATTATGAATCAATACGTACGTTTCTTTTTCGGAATGGATAATCCTGAATCTGCTACGAACGCGATTATAGGTTTAGAGAAGAACTGGGACGGGCCCATTAACGAGAATGCCGGAATTGAACTGACGTTGAGCGAATGGAACAGGTTGGAACACGAATATCCGCATCTCAGCCGAAATTGGCGATGGCAAATGTGTCTCTACCGGGCTAATTACGATGCTTACATACGCAGGCGGAACCTTTATGAGAAAAACCTGGAGAAAGAAGCAAACCACATACTCTCCTGCGCAGGCTCAATAGGGATTGAGCAAGCTATGAAACAAGCGCTGGATAAAGTTAATGAAGCCGATACAATCAATGTTGCTCCTGGATTGAAGCAGAAGATTTACGGTTATGCCGACTCCCTGTTTTTGTCTGTTTCCCTGCAATCCAGCGTCGAACGATATAGGGCAAGCGGGCCGGAAAGGGGTTGTACGTTGGATTTTCTGGACTATCCGTTGAATAACCGCTGGTGGTTGGCGGATGAATTTCAAAAAATAAAACAAATGCCCACAGATGGAGAGAAGCTGGAACGTATAAAAGTCCTAAGTGAATGGGAAAATCCGGGTAAAGGGAGTTACTACGACAATGTTTCAAACATTGCCAAAAGCCCACATGTTTTAACAACAGTGTATGATGCTACCGATTTTGCCTGGTGGGATAACGGTATTTCCCGTAAACGCCTGTCAACACAGCTGTTTCAGAACTATCCGGAGTTGGAGTACACGGACCTGGATCCTGATGGGCGTTACCTGATTCGTGTTGCGGGATACGGAGATGCTTTGCTCAGAGTGGATGGGGAAAGGATAACCCCTGTCCTGTACAACAAAGAATTGGAAACATTCAAGGAGTTTCTGATAGACCCCCGTTATACGCGAGACGGCAGCATCACGGTAACTTTCGATGAACCGGAAGAATCGCACCTGAACTGGCGGCAACATTCTAAAATCTGTGATATCTGGCTGTTAAAACGGAATTAAAAAAGAATATACATACACGAACATTAAACGATAAAAAGGTATGAAATCATTTTCCATTGTAACTTTATTATTAGTAACGGCGCTATCCTGTAGCAGCTATCCAAGTGAGAAACACAATACGGAGCCAACGTCAGGCATCAAACACGGCATTGTCTACTACCAGGAAAACAAGTATGGCGGTTGGCCTGCGAACAACGGTATATGGATCTGGGACAATGAGATATTAGTGGGATTTGTCGAGGCAGACTATAAACCGGCCGACGGCTTACATACGTATAACCAGTCATCAGCACACCATAAATACGCCCGCAGTACCGACGGAGGAGAAACCTGGACGATAGAGGACGCTTACGAAAAGGGGCAAACGGCTTGGGGGAATGATCACAGCATCGCTGTAGACAAGGCGGAAACGCCGGTAGCTTTAAAAACACCGGTGGAAGACTTTACCGATCCCGGCTTTATCATTACATTTGTCCGCCATAACAATAACAACGGGCCCACCCATTTTTATTATTCCATGAACAAAGGGGGTGTGTGGTCGGGCCCCTATTCCTTTCCGGATTTAGGTACGGCAGGAATAGCAAACCGTACCGATTACATAGTGGAAAGCGATCAGGAACTCAGCGTGTTTCTTACTACGGCAAAAACAAACAAAAAAGAAGGGCGTGTTGCTTTTGCGAAAACAACCGATGGGGGTATAAACTGGGAGTTTGTCTCGTGGATTACCGATGAGCAGGGAGGATTCGATATTATGCCTTCATCGCTGCGGTTATCGGATACGGAATTGATAACTATCATTCGTACGAGAACAGCCGAAAGGCAGGATTTACTGACCGCTTACCGTTCCTCCGATAACGGTAAGTCGTGGGCCAGATTAAAGAATCCTGTAAACGATACGGGGAACGGAGGCTCTCCGCCGGCACTGGTCAAACTGCAAGACGGACGGTTGGCCTTGGCCTATATTTATCGGAGCGTATACGGTTCCCGTGTAAATGTGCGTTTCAGCTCGGATAACGGAGAAAGCTGGAGCGATGAGGTTGTGCTCAGAAGCGGCGACGGCGCCAACCGCGATGCCGGTTATCCGCGCATGGTACAAAGACCAGACGGGAAATTGGTATTGATCTACTACTGGAACAATGCGAACGATGAAGATTCAACCCCGTACCGGTACATCGCATCCACCATTTTCGATCCTGGAAAATGGAAGTAAAGGCAACAGGTTTTGCAATAGAAAACACTTTAGATTAATTATACTTTATGCAGTTAACCGTTATTGATATCGTTATTTTTCTTGTTTTTACCCTAGGAACTGTACTGTTCGGGAGTTCATTTTTGCGGAAAAATAAAACCGCTGGTGATTTTATGACCGCAGGAAAGGGGATGTCTGGATTTGTGGTTGGGATGTCTATCTTTGCCACGTACGTAAGTAGCATCAGTTTTCTGGCACTGCCCGGCAATGCATATACAGGAAACTGGAATTCATTTGTATTCAGTCTGTCCATTCCGGTTGCTATCTTTTTTGCTGCAAGGTATTTTGTCCCTTTCTACCGGAGTATCAACAGCCCGTCAGCTTACAGTTTTTTAGAAGAGCGTTTTGGAAAATGGGCCCGATTGTATGCTTCGAGTTGTTACTTGTTAACACAAATTGCCCGTATCGGCTCTGTCCTGTTTCTACTGGCGCTTCCGCTCAATGCCATGCTGGGCTGGAGCATCCCGTTGATTATTATCCTGACAGGAGTCTGCGTAGTGTTATATGCGGCTTTAGGAGGAATCAAGGCGATTGTTTATACCGATGCCATACAAGGATTGATTCTGATTGCCGGGGCATTGGCCTGTCTGGTAATCCTTATGGTATCCATGCCTGGAGGAGGTAACGAACTGTTGCGTATCGGAATGGAGTACGATAAATTCTCCCTGGGGAGTTTGGGATTGACTTTGAATGAGCCCACGTTTTGGGTAACACTCATATACGGGCTGTTCATTAATCTTCAGAACTACGGCATTGATCAGAATTATGTGCAACGGTATAAGACGGCCAGAAATGAGAAGAGCGCACGCTTTTCGGCCCTTTTTGGCGGCCTTTTGTATGTACCCGTCAGTTTATTGTTCTTTTTTATTGGCACGGCGTTGTTCGTTTATTATAAAACCCAGCCCGGTTTGCTTCCGGAAACGGTTACCGGAGACCAGGTATTTCCCTATTTTATCGTAAATGGCTTGCCGGCAGGATTTACCGGCCTGTTGATCGCTGCCATATTTGCTGCAGGAATGAGTACGGTCTCTACCAGCATAAATAGCTCTGCAACGGTTGTATTAACCGATTTTTTTAATGTGACTTCTCACAGTGAAGCCGACGAAAAGAGGAAAATGAATATCCTGCACGCCACATCAGTCATCCTGGGAGCATTGGGAGTAGGTGTGGGATTAGCCATGATGTCTGTGAAGAGCGCGTTGGATGCTTGGTGGAGCATGGCGGCAATTTTCAGCGGAGGCATGCTGGGGTTATTCTTCCTGGGATATATAGCTCGTGGGATAAAAGGGTCATATGCTTTTGTAGGAGTGATTTGCGGCGTATTGCTCATTGCTTGGATGTCGTTAAGCAAACAAACCGTTTTTCACAATTATTTAACCATTGTTCTGGGAACACTCGTTATTTTTACTGTCGGCATGTTGCTGGCAATTGCAGGTAGCAGGCTGAAGAAGGGTAATTAGGAAAAGCTATCGCAGACTAGATCCGTTTTAACCGATTTGTTTAGTGAAAACAGGAAAAACATGAGTATCTTTACTGAGGATTATCTGAAAAACAAGATGTCAAGTTCATTCGTTTTTAGTCTTGACCAATAATAAATTTAATTCCGGTATGGATAAAAAAATTAGAATATTGGCTTTTGGAGCCACGGCCTTTTCTGCTTTATATGCTCAGCAGAAACCCAATATTGTCCTCATTTACGCCGACGATATCGGTTACGGCGATCTTTCGTGCTACGGGGCCACACGCGTGCAAACCCCTTATGTGGACGCGCTCGCCAACAACGGCGTGCGGTTCAGAAACGCCCATTCGGCCGCAGCCACCAGCACGCCGTCCCGGTACGGCCTGTTTACGGGAGAATACCCGTGGCGCCGGAAAGGAACGGGTATTGCAGCCGGAGATGCCGCACTTATCATTAAACCAGACAGATACACGTTACCCAAGATGATGAAGGAAGCCGGATACGCCACCGGTGCCGTGGGCAAATGGCATTTGGGAATGGGCGCCGAAACCGGGAAACAAAACTGGAACGAAAGGGTATCTCCCGGGCCGGCAGAAATCGGATTTGACTATTCCTACATCATGGCGGCAACGGGCGACCGCGTACCGTGCGTGTACATGGAAAACCAGCGAGCCGTGGGGTTAGACCCCAAAGACCCGATAGAAGTGAGTTACACCAAAAACTTCCCCGGCGAACCCACCGGAAAAGACAATCCCGAATTGCTGACGAAACTGAAACCGAGCCACGGACACGACATGGCAGTAGTAAACGGAATTTCTCGTATCGGGTTTATGAAAGGCGGGAAGTCGGCACTTTGGGAGGATGAAAACATAGCCGACAGCATCACGGTACATGCCATTCGATTTATTGAGCGTAATAAGGATAACCCTTTCTTTCTTTATTTTGGGACTAACGATATTCACGTGCCTCGTTATCCGCACGGGCGTTTTCGCGGGAAGACCGATATGGGATATCGGGGCGATGCTATTTTACAATTCGACTGGTCGGTGGGTGAGGTGGTTCGTGCTCTCAAAGAAGCCGGAGTTTACGATAATACGCTTATTATCATCACCAGCGATAATGGTCCTGTGGTGGATGACGGATATCAGGATGAAGCTGTCGAAAAACTTAAAAATCATAAACCGTGGGGTCCTTTCCGGGGTGGAAAATACAGCACGTTTGAAGCGGGGACACGCGTGCCGTTTATTGTTCACTGGACAGGAAACGTCTGTCCGGGAGTTTCCAATGCGTTGGTATCCCAGATAGATATGCTGGGCACCCTTGCCGAACTTGCGGGAATAGATATTGCCGAAGCCGGGCAGTTCGATACACAGAAACACCTTCCCGCCTGGTTGGGCAATGACCCTAAAGGAAGGGATTATATTATTGGGTCTGCCGGTTCTTTGACATTACTGACCCGTGATTGGAAATATATAGAGCCGAACAAGGGAAATGCATATTCTGCACATACCAATACCGAGTTGGGAAATAATCCTGAAGACCAATTGTACAATATCACCATTGACAGAGGAGAATACGATAATGTGGCCGTAGAAAATCCGTTGATGGTGAAATTTATGAAGCAGATTTTGGAAGAGGAAAAGGCCAAAGGTACAGGTCTGGAACTTTAAACTCTTACGTATCTATAGTCTTTATCTATGATGGGCGGTGAAAAATCTATCAAGAAAATATGTTTTATAACATATTTTTCTCTATCTTTGTACTGATTTTAATGGCAAGCGAGTTATTAGAAATCAATTTTAGGTTATCAACATTATTCTGAAAAAAGTTTCTTGTAAACGGTTGCCGATAAATCATAACTTTTAAAGAAAGGATAAAATTATGAACATCAAAAACCTTACAAAAGAAGACATTTTGTCTCAAATCAAGTATTTGGAACAAAATATCAACAAAGGATCTGCTGTATATCAGACTAATCGAATCAGCAGGATCAGAACATTGAAATCAAGCTTGCGTAACCGCAGGCCAGTATCTCTGTGATAGCATCGCGATCGGTAACTGATCCGAATGCTTTACTTCAACTACAATTTACACCAGATATTTAACAAAAAGCTGCTCATCCGAACAGCTTTTTTTCGTTTTATCCGGCGATCATCTCTTCCGGTGAAAGATTCTCCAGCTTTTCCTCCTTTTTTTTCTTTAAGGCTATTCTCAACCAGGTATACCCAATTATCATCGATAAAGTAGATGCTACCAGTACTGCCAGTTTAGCGGTGTCTTGCAGGGATTTGTCGTCGAATGCCAGCATCGATACAAAAATTGACATCGTAAAACCTATTCCGGCGAGGATACCCACACCTATATATAACATCCAGTTGGGTTTGGTTTTCAGCTTGATGATTCGCGTTTTTGTCATTAAATACACAGCCAATGAAATACCTGCCGGCTTTCCGATGAATAAACCAAGAATAATCCCGATGGATAATTCGCCCAACAAATTAGCTATAGCCGAGCCGTTGATAAATATGCTGGTATTGGCCAACGCGAAAATGGGAATGATAAGGAAGTTGACAGGAAACAAAAGTACTTTTTCATAGACCGGAATCTTTTTTACAGGAAGCAATGCGGATAGAATCACCCCTGCAAAAGTAGCGTGAATACCCGATTGATACATACAATACCACATCACTACTCCGAGTGAAAGATATAAGATTCTGGATAGGGGATTTCGTAAATATTTTATTACCAGTACGATCAGTATAATACACGCTGCAACTCCCAATAGCCACATAAACTCAGGTTGACTTCCGTAAAAGAAAGCAATGATCAGGATAGCACAGAGGTCATCAATGATGGCGAGTGCGGTAAGAAAGATTTTCATCGAGTGCGGGACAGATTTTCCCAATAAACTTAAAATTCCCAGGGAAAAAGCAATGTCTGTTGCTGCGGGAATGGCCCACCCCGACTGATAAATCGTTCCTTTGGTGGCTGTTAAGAAAATGATTGCCGGGAAAATAACGCCAAACAATGCGGCAACCATCGGTAGCATCATTCTACTTGGTGTAGAGAGCTCGCCTATAACTGTTTCACGCTTGATTTCCATGCCCACCTGAAAGAAAAATAACGCCATTAAGGCATCGTTTATTATGTGCAGGATGCTGTGTGGTAAATGTATGGAGTGTAAGAATGGAATTTCCGTTTCCCAAAAATGGTTGTAGCTTTCGCCGATGCCGGGTAAATTGGTTAAAATGAGTGATGCTGTTGTGCAAAGCAGGAGCAGTACGCCAACTGCACGACTGTCGTGTAGGAAATCTGTTATGGTAAATTTACGGCTTTTTGTTCCTGTAGGGTGTAGATGCTGAGTCATAAATGGACTGTTTATGAAAGTAAGAAATTGAAATCATCTTCGTGGGACAGCTCCCTGGGCTCTTGCCCGAATTTAAAAATACGTGCGTTACGTTCTCCAACAAGAACCAGTTCCTTGTCTTCCAGCAATAACATTGTTCCTTCGCGCAGTCCAACGACAAAAAGATCTCTATTGACTTCGATAAATTCGTTGATGCGCACCTCGCGGGTTTCTCCACCGTGGTTGGCCGGATGATCATCCAGGTAATGCGGGTTTATCTGAAACGGAACCAGCTTGAGCGTTTTAAATTTATCCGGCTCCACAATAGGCATGTCATTAGTGGTTTTCAGCGTGGGACAGGCAATGTTTGAGCCAGCACTCCACCCGATATACGGTGTTCCTTTCTTTACGCGCTTCCGAATGACTTTCATCAATCCTTTTTCCTGAAGAATTTTCACCAATTGCCAGGTGTTCCCACCCCCGACCACTATTGCGTCAGCATTTTCAATAGCCTCTACGGGATTGATAAACCGGTGAATACCGGTTACGTGATGTCCGATTTCGGCAAACCTGTTGTTCACCTTTTCTTCGTATTCATCGTAAGAGAACGTGACGGCCGCATAAGGTATAAAAATAGCGTTTTTGGCTCTGTCGCCCAGGAAATTCTTAATGTGCTCTTTGGGATAATCCAAATAAGCTTCTCCTGGATTCGTGGAGTTGCTGATTAACAATAATCTCATCTTTTTGTGGTTTTGAAGTTTTGTGGATGCAAAGATAACAAAATTGTTGAAAATATCCGGTTTTAAGGCTATATTTGCACTCAAAATTCTTATCAGACAAGCAGATATGAATGAGATATTGCAACAGATCAGAACGGATTTACGCCGTTCCATGAATGGTATCGCTTCTAAGAGTATGCGGGAGAAGGGACTGCATTACAAGCTGAATTTTGGAGTGGATGTTCCCCGGCTGCGTGAACTTTCCAAAAGATATCCCATTGATGCTCAATTGGCCGAACTCTTGTGGAGACAGGAAACCCGTGAGTTAAAGATATTGGCAACGATGTTGTATCCTGTTCATGAATTCGATATGGATAAAGCCGATGAATGGGTGAAAGAAATTCCCAATCACGAAATTCGGGAACAGGTATCTATGAATTTATTCCAGAAACTAGACTTTGCGGACAAGCTGGTGCAAAAATGGACAGATTCGAAAGATGAAGAAGTCCGGACCAGCGGTTACTGGTTGTTTGCCCGGTTGTTGATTGTGAAGTCGGGTTTGGTCAATAAGACAAACCAAAACGAGATTATGGAAAAAATGATTTCAGACTTGAGTGCCGGGTCCTACTTCCTTCGTCTCTCCGCACAACGTGCATTGACCTTTCTAGGCAGGACTGCGGAGTCGTTTTCAAAAAAGATTTTGGACGGGATTCAGGATCTTCAAACTTCGGGTGATGCTGCCAAAAAAGAAATCTTTGACAGCCTGAGCTTCGAATTTACGGATTTTCCCGATTGACTAAAGGCAGTTTGGATATTAAACTATCAATCTCCTCCTCCTTGCAATGGATAAAAATGTTTTTGTGGAAATCACAAAGTTTATCGGATGCCTGCAAAAACAACTCTTTTTCCGGTGGCGCAAGTACGTCGGATAACATCGTGGCAGACTTCCACAACCCGGGAAAAACCTTCGTCAGTTCCGCCCTCCCTTTATCGGTGATAAAAACACGCATCCTGCGCTTGTCTTCCTCGTCGCGGCGCTCACCGATAAGCTTCGCTTTCAGAAGTCGCCGCATAACTTCATTGCCTGAAGTTTTTTCAATCACATTCCTGTTGTTGATCTCTGTCTTGGACAAACTCTCTTCATTAAACAATGCTACCAGGTAGGTGTATTCATCGACTGTTTGGAGCAGTGATCCCTTCAGGGCTTTCTTGATGTAGAACTTGGAATACCGGTGCAGGAAACTTATGTTTTGCGCAATACGTACCGTGTCGTTTCTGTTCTCTTTGATTGTCCGTCTCTGTTGCAGAAAAAGAATAAAGTCATTCAGCAAAAGTTCTACTTCGGTTGATTGAGTTGTTTTCTCAAACTGATCCAGTAATTCAATTATCTCGAGCAACAATTTTTTTGATTTCATAAACGAATAAATTTGTACGTAAAAGTACTAAATCTTGTGTTAATATACAAAATATCCTGATT
>JABNAD010000484.1_pt1 | contig 22937 bp, 22 predicted proteins | sample 7240381 | NCBI WGS metagenome assembly JABNAD01 (sample SAMN11332834, study PRJNA596920) | anaerobic digester metagenome | biome: digested sludge; isolation source: digested sewage sludge-derived enrichment culture grown on H2/CO2 | place: Germany: Goettingen
ATGGGATGAAGATCAACCTGGATGCATATATGCCGAAACAGCAGACACTGGATGAATTTTAAGGTTTAAACTTAAAATGTTATTTAATTTCTTTTTTTTAAGGAAAAGTTGAAATTACCGTAATATACAGGCATATGATGAAGTTCACATTACTTAAACCATCCTTCACACCCCCCACCTCCGGAGAAGACTGCGTCTAAGAACTATTTTTTTCCATAAATTTGATAATCAAACCTTCTTCTGCACCCAAAATCCGCTCAATAAAATAGAACATGGCCATGAATTTTCTCTTAAATTCCAGAGAATTGGGGTCAAGATTCTCTATTCCTTGGAGTATAATCATTGTTCCCATATATACGCCAGCAGCTTCTTCAGGATACTTAATATTGAAAACACCTTCTTCAATACCCTGTTTAATTATACGTGTAAGTAATCCAGCAGTTTCTTGTGGAATCCTTTGTTCAAGCTTCATACGTAGATGAACATTCTTTTCTTCTTGAAGACGATGCATTATGCTCTTATGACCACCTGGAAATGATAAAGAGAAGGGGTATATGTTCATCAATTTTTCTAATGCTGTTAGATCTTTCTGATTGGCCATATTCTCCATATTTTCAACAAGGATAGAAATGTATTTGTCAATAATTGCATCAAGTATTGCTTCTTTGGATTTGAAATAATAATAAAAAGTACCCTTCACTACGCCTACTTTTTTCGCTATTTCTAATACTTCAACCTGTTCATATCCTTTTTCTATAAATAAGTCTTCTGCGGCGTTCATTAGTTCTTTACGCCTTATTTCAGGTTTTTTTGTCACGCGCATCAATTTATTCCACCCAGACTAAATTTTGATTGTTTTTATTATATGAAACAATCTTAGAATAAGGTTTTGTATGGAGAGAAAGGAATAAGATCATCTTTTTGTCCGCCATCTAAAACACAAAATTCCCCCTATAAAAAAGATCAGTGCATAACCAAGAACCCAATAAAAATCTATAATGATATCTCCCCACCCTGATCCATTTAAAATGCCCCTAGTGGCATCGAGGGCATAAGCAAAAGGAAGGGCATATCCAACAGCTCCAAATATTCCTCCAACCATTTTTAAGTCCATCCAAGCGCCGCTGAATAAGGATATTATAACTATCACTATAGATCCAATTCCTCCAGTCTGACTTTCTGAGAAGAGTGATCCTATTATCATACCTATTCCAATACAGGCAAATGCCAGGGTAAATAAAATAATTAAAGCAAAAATAATGCTTAAATTAATTGTAACGCCATATAAACTCCCAACTACAAAGCAAACTATAATTTGGAGGAGTGCTATCGGTAAGAGAGGTAGAATATAAGACAAGATGAAGTCGGATGGTTTGAGTGGTGTTGTTAAAAGCCTTGTTAAAAATGCACTTTCACGATCTCTTGCTAAAAGCATAGCAGAATATAATGTTAGAAATCCGAAACTAAAGACAATTACTGCAGGTGTGAGTGCGTTAGCAGTGAAAATCTTGATTGGGGCATTTTTACCAATGGATGCAAAAAGTACCAACAATACAATAGGCAATCCCAATCCCAGACCCATAGAAACATGATCTCTATATACTTCTTTTATATTCCGATTGGCTAAGCTGATAAATCTCATTTGTTCACCTCATTTTCGGTAAGGCTAAAAAATACATCATCTAAAGAGGGCTCTTTCATAGAAATCCCTTCAATTTTTGCTCCTTTGGAGCGAAGGTAGTCAACTATATCATCAAAATTTAATTCCCGTGCTTTTATCTCAATTCCATTATCTATCTCTTTTACATTGAGATACATCTTCCCCAATCCTTCCATAATAGTAGAAGAAAGTTTTTGAGCCTTAATTATCATGGTTTGCACCCCATAGATATCATTCTTGAGCTCTTTTGGCGTCCCATTGCTATTATATTACCCTCGCTAATTATAGCAACTCGATCTGCGAGAGCGTCTGCCTCCTCAAGATAATGAGTGGTTAAAATGATTGTTTTTTTCCCTTTGAAACGTTCGATCTGCTTCCAAATAGCCCTTCTGGCTTGAGGGTCTAAACCCAGGGTCGGCTCATCAAGAAAGAGTACGGGAGGATCAGAAATCAGTGCCATTGCTATACTTAACCTTCGTTGCAATCCTCCTGAAAAATTCTGGACCTGTTCATTTGCTCTTTCAGCCAGCCCCATTAATTCTATGAGTTCTTTAGCTCTCTTTTTCGTTTCTTCTTTTTTCAGACCATTTATTCCGCCCATTAACATAAGATTCTCCCAAGCTGTCAAATGGCTAGCAATAGCAGTTTCTTGTGGTGAAATATCAATAACTTCTTTTACTGCTGAAGGATTTTTCTTTATGTCATAACCCATGATAGTTGCAGTTCCAGCAGTTGGTTTTAGCAGACAGCAAAGCATTTCTATGGTTGTAGTTTTACCTGCACCATTAGGACCGAGTAAAGAGAAAACTTCACCTCTTTTAATCGCCAGATTGATGCCATTTACTGCTTTTTGATCTTTATATTTCTTGGTGAGACCGAAAGTCTGAATTGAGTAATTATTTTCATTTGCCAAATAGTTCATAGTATCCTCCTTTATTGACTGATGTCAGTCAGTATTAATTTAACAATATTTAAATCTTTTCATTAACATCACTATCTTAATTCGTTAACTTGACTATTTTTAGTCATATGGCTGTTATAGTTGAGAATTTTACGAAATAGGCAGCTAATATATACTAATATTTGAACCAAACGGCTGTCTAATTTTTTAAGAGAATAGAGTTTTTAAATGAGGATTTAAAAAATAATTCTTTTTTATTTAATTATTTGAGACTATTAGTAATGTTTTTAATAAAAAAGTCTTAATAAAGCTAAATAGCATTAACTCTTTGAAAATGGTATTAATATGGCCCTTTGTGTAGTTTAATCTAATTGGGATATATCATTTTAAGAAGCTCTCAGAATCCTTTTTTAAGCAAAATAATAAGCTATACACTAAATTACTCATGGGATGCATAAACATTAAGGGATTAATACTAACTTCTTTATTTACGAAATTTATTAAGTTAACATATACTAAATAAAATTCACAGTTAACTTTAAATCTAATCAAACAAAAACAAATTAAGTAACAGCTCTTTTTGCCTCGGTGGCTCAGTTCGGTAGAGCGCGTGACTCGTAATCTCGTGGTCGGGGGTTCAAATCCCCCTCGAGGCTTGAATTTCTTTTGTATATCATTAAAAATATTTTTTTTGCGACTATTTTTTAATTAATTTAAAATTAATATTAAATAGATAATTTTATTTAAAATAAGAAGATGGGACTTTATACCTTTGTAGGCCCCATAAAACCACCCCTTATCAAATGATCCACTAAAACCATTGCAACTGCAGCCTCAGCCACAGGCGTTACCCTTGGACAGATGCAGGGGTCATGCCTTCCCTTTATCTCGATTTCAGCATCTTCCATCTTCTCGATATTAACTGTTTTTTGGGGTCTTGATATGGAGGGTGTGGGTTTGACTGCCATGCGTGCAACGATTGGCATTCCATTGGACATACCTCCAAGGATTCCACCTGCCTGGTTGGTTGTTGTTCTGATTCCCTCCTCAGATACGTAGTATTCATCGTTCATCTCGTATCCTGTGAGCTCTGCAGATTCAAATCCTGCTCCGATTTCAACCCCTTTAACTGCTCCTATGGCCATGAGTGCCTTGGCAATGTCGGCATCCAGCTTGTCAAACACAGGGTCTCCAAGACCTGCAGGTGCGTTCAGAACCAGTGTTTCAACGATACCCCCTACTGAGTTTCCCTGGGACTTCAGATCAAGGATTAAGTTCTCCATCAAGGATGCTGCAACAGGATCGGCACATCTGACAGGATTTTCCTGGATATTAGATGCTATTTGTTTGATGTTGACCTTTTTGGCCTTGATACTTCCTATCTGGGTTACATGGGCAACCACTTCTATGCCAATGGTTTTCAGGAGTTTCTTTGCAACTCCCCCACCTATAACATGGCCTATTGTTACCCTGCCGCTTCCCCTTCCACCTCCACGGTAGTCGTAAGAGCCGTAGCGTGCTTTCCATGTGTAGTCTCCATGGCCTGGTCTTGGTGTGTTTTTAAGGGCCTCGTAGGCTGAGGAGTTTGCATCCCTGTTGTAGACAACTGCGGCTATGGGTGTTCCATCTGTCCTGCCCTGGAAGACCCCGGATAGTATCTGGATCTGGTCCTTTTCGCCTCGGGGTGTTGTTATTTTACTTGTGCCTGGCCTTCTTTTATCAAGTTCTGCCTGAATATCCTTTTCATTCAGTTCTAATCCTGCAGGGCAGCCGTCAATAACTGCTCCAAGTGCTGTGCCGTGACTTGAACCGAAGGTTGTAACCTTAAACATTTCGCCTGTGGTGTTTCCTGACATAAATTCACATCCTTTAATAAATATTTTATTTAATTCTTGCGTATAATGCTTGATTGTATATTTTATCAGATTTTATGACACTGTTTCTTAGAATACCTTCAAGATTAAAACCATTTTTTTCAAGAACTCTTCTTGAGGCAGTGTTGTGTTCCAGTGGAACTGCAAATATCCTTTCAAGTTTTAACTCGTTGAACCCGTAGTCTACCACGCCCTCTAAGGCTGAGGATATAATTCCCCTTCCCCAGTGTGCTTTTCCCAACCAGTAACCAACTTCTGCAGAGATTCTTTCAATATCCTCACCTAAGGTAAGGCCAATACCACCCACAGCTTCACCCTTAGCTGTTATTGCAAAAAAACAATCATTGGTCTCTGCAAGTTCTATCCACTGCCTGCCATGATCATGGGTGTATGGAAATGGAAAGCCATCCCTCATGTTGCTGGCTATATCTATGTTGTTGGCATTTTCAACCAGATTTTCAAGGTCAGAACGCTTCCATTCCCTTAATATACATTTATCACATTTAATTATCATTCATAACCTCTGTTCTTATTATTTTATCTACTTTATATTATCTATAATGCCTATTTTAAATTCTTCTATGATTTTCAGCTTATCCTACAGCTACTCATATGATTTTACGTTCCATGAAATATTAGGAATGGATACATATAGAACTCCATCCTATCTAACAATATGAATAAAGGATCTCATCACGTGATCAAGCTATATCAAAAACTCTACGATCTCTACGGGCCGCAGGGTTGGTGGCCTTTGACAAACCATGAGGGTTCAAATCCCACAAAAACAGGCTCACTGCGAGGATATCATCCAGAAAACTATGAATTACCAAAAAAGGATGATGAGATCTATGAGATAATCCTCGGGGCCATACTGACCCAGAACACAACCTGGACATCAGCAGAACAGGCTCTGAAGAACCTCAACGACCTGAATGCCATAAAACCTGAAAAACTCCTGGAACTATCTGATGAAACACTTAAAGCTGCAATAAGGTGTGCAGGGTTTTTAAACCAGAAGGCAACCTATCTAAGGGAGGTCACAAAGTTCTTCATATCCTTGAAAGGCCGTAAACCGGGTAGAAAGGAAATTTTAAGTGTTAAGGGTGTGGGGAATGAAACTGCAGATTCAATACTCCTCTACGCTTATAAAAAACCTGAATTCGTTGTTGACGCCTACACCAAGAGGATATTCTCCCACCTTGGATTGATAGGTGATAATACAGGTTACATGGAGGTCAAGGAACTCTTTGAATCCAATTTACCAAAAGAGGTTCCAGTGTACCAGGAGTACCATGCACTGATAGTGGAACATGCCAAACGGCACTACCAGAAGAAGCCCTACGGTGTTGATGACCCGTTGAGGGATTTAATGGATTGATCAATGATCATGACTTAAATTCAGAACTTAAATAAGAAAAACAAAATTTTAAGAAAAAAGAAGATTTAAGTGTTTTCCATGGATTTCTCAGACATAAGCGTCAGACTAATAAAAAGGACCTTTAAACTCAGGTTTAGCCTTGCAGGGCTTTGCAGAAGAGTAGCTCCAGTTGCAAGTATGGCAGATAGGCTGTTCTTTGAGGGGGATGATATACAGGTTCTTCCACGAGACAGCACTGTGAAACCCTCTAAGATCATGAAGCTTGAAGAAATTAACGTGAATACTTCCATCCCTGTAATGGAGGAGTCTGTTCTCCCAAGTGATGTTTTGAAGGAGATGATCCTAAGATCCAGCCACCACTTCCTGATGAACTCATGTATATGCCGTGTTTCAAATGATTGTAAGGATTATCCCCATGATCTTGGCTGCTTATTCCTTGGCAGGGGAACAAAGCGAATATCAACCAAACTGGGGAGGATGGTTTCAAAGGAAGAAGCCATTAAACATGTTGAACAGTGCCAGGAAGCAGGGCTGGTCCATATCATAGGCAGGAACAAGATAGACAGTGTATGGATGAACACAGGTCCAAAGGAGGATCTTCTATCAATCTGCAACTGCTGTCCATGCTGCTGCCTCTGGAAAATGGCAAAAGAACTTCCAGAAAATATTGGAAGTAGTTTAACCCCAATGACTGGTGTTGAGATTGAATTCAACCCTGAAATCTGCACAGGCTGTGGAAGTTGCACTGAAGACATCTGCTTCGTGGATGCCATCCATATCCATGATGGAAAAGCTGTTGTGGATGCAGATAAGTGCAGAGTATGTGGAAGATGTGCTGAAACATGTAACAAGGATGCTTTGAGTGTTAAGATGTCTGTTGATGCTGTAGAACGTTCTATTAAACGTGTTGCAAGGCTTGTTGACGTTGAAAGTTCATAAAAATCATTAATTGAAAGAAATTAATTATTTAATGAATCAAGTACAAACCCGTAATTGAGGTGTTTTTAATGGGAGTGCCAGATTTTCAGACTATAATGTTACCATTGTTAAAAATTACAAGTGATTGTGAAAAACATTCACTGCATGAAGTTATCGAAGAACTTTCAGAAGAGTTTAATTTAAGCCATGAAGATATGAAAGAACTTTTACCAAGTGGTAAACAACCAATTTTTGATAATAGGGTTGGATGGGCTAGAACTTATTTAAAAAAGGCAGGTTTGATTGAATATAAGAGAAGAGGATATTCAAACATAACCGAAAGAGGATTGGCAGTGTTAAAAGAAAGCCCTGAAAAGATTACCATAAAATTTTTAAAACAATATCCTGAATTTATGGAATTTATTTCTGTGACCAACAAAAAGTTGGATAAAACAGAAAGTTATAATGAGGATTTAAAAACACCGATAGAAATTTTAGAAAATGGATATAAAACAATAAATGAAAATCTTGCCATTGATTTACTGGATCAAATTAAAAATTGTTCTCCCAGTTTTTTTGAAAATTTAGTTGTTGATCTTCTTTTAAAAATGGGTTACGGCGGTTCAAGGGCAGATGCTGGTAAAGCAATTGGTAAAACAAACGATAACGGCATTGATGGAATCATAAAAGAAGATAAACTTGGATTGGATGTTATTTATATACAGGCCAAAAGATGGGAGAACACTGTGGGACGCCCTGAAATACAGAAATTTGCAGGGGCACTCCTAGGCCAACAAGCCAAAAAGGGAATATTTATTACAACTTCTGATTACTCAAAGAATGCTAGAGACTATGTATCTAATATAGAAAGTAAGGTTATACTAATAGGTGGAGAAGAATTATCCAAACTAATGATCGATCACAATGTTGGTGTATCAACAGTTAATTCATATGAGATTAAAAGAATAGACTCTGATTATTTCATTGAAGAATAAAAAAAGTGATAAAATGCAGTTTCCAGTTACAAGAATGAGAAGGTTAAGGAAAACAAAACAACTGAGAAATATTTTAAGTGAAACCAGGCTCAATCCAGAGGACTTCATATACCCCATGTACGTTAAGGAGGGACTTGAAGATGGTCAGAAGGAGCATATTGATACCATGCCCGGCCAGTACAGGTACTCAGTAAACGACCTGGTCTCTGAAGCCAAGAGACTTGAAGCTATGGGACTCAAATCTGTGATCATATTTGGAATGCCCATTTCAAAGGATGATAAGGGATCTTCTGCATATGCAAGGGATGGAATAGTCCAGAAAACAGTCATGAAGCTCAAAAAGGAAACAAACCTCATAGTTATCACAGACGTGTGCATGTGCCAGTACACATCCCATGGTCACTGCGGAATCATCCGCGATGATGAGATAGTCAACGATGAAACCCTGAACTACCTCTCAAAGATAGCACTGAGCCATGCTGAGGCTGGTGCAGATATAGTGGCACCGTCGGATATGATGGACGGTAGGGTGGCTGCAATAAGAAAAACACTGGATCTGAACGGACACTACGACACAATAATAATGTCCTACGCAGCCAAGTATGCATCATCATTCTACGCACCCTTCAGGGATGCAGTGTGTTCAGCACCATCCTTTGGAGATAGAAAAACCTATCAGATGAGTCCACAAAACAGTCTTGAAGCCATGAGAGAGGTTGAACTTGACGTGGAGGAGGGTGCAGACATGATCATCGTGAAACCTGCAATGCCCTACCTTGACATTGTGAAGGGTGTTAAGGATGAATTCCGCATGCCAACGATTGGTTACCAGGTCAGTGGAGAATACTCCATGCTCAAAGCAGGAATAGCTGCAGGATACCTTACAGAATCATCCATACATGAATCCTTGCTTTCAATAAAAAGGGCTGGTGCAGATCTTATAGTGAGCCACTTTGCTCCTGATTTTTTAGAGGGACTTGAAACTTGCCTTTAAAAAGAACATCTTTTTTTTGAGTTGCTGCATGTTGGGCAGGATCCCCTGATATAACTAATCAAAATAATCTTTTGATAATATCTCAAAGAAATAAAAATAATCTTTTCATTAAACTAAAGAAATGGAGAATCAAACTTGGAACCAGATTACATTGCAAAGGCTGCACAGATAGCATCGGTACTTGAGGTCAGCGGACATCCAAAACCTGGAAATGTTCACAGAACCCAAGACTTCGACGACATGGTATTTGAAGACTTCCTAATAAGCGGAGTTGTCATTGGAAACATCATGCAACAAACAGCAGAGAAGGGTTTGAAGTACAGGGAACCTGAAAACTTCCATAAAATAGGCCTTGGAAAAGAGATAAAGGATGCTGTAATTGAAACCAATAAATGGGTTGCAAACAACACCAACCTTGGAATAATCATGCTCCTAACCCCGATATGTGCTGCGGCGGCCATGACCACAGACCTGAACGATCTGAGGGAGAATGTGGATCTTCTCATGAGGGCAACAACCCCTGAAGATGCTGTAAATCTCTACGATGCCATAAGCATAGCTGATGCAGGTGGTATGGGTGAGAGAGATGAGCTGGACGTTGGAAGCAGTGATGCAAAGGATGAACTCATTGAGAAGGGACTTAACATGTACGATGTCCTTGAAATATCCTCTGGATGGGACAGACTTGCATATGAACTCACAAACAAAATGCCCATAACCTTCGATGTTGGATACCCCACATTCAAAGAGGTTAAATCCCGGGGCAGTCTCAACGATGCAACTCTTCAGACCTTCCTCACCATTCTCTCACGTTACCCCGACACACTCATCGAGAGAAAGTACGGTAAAAAGGTTGCAGGGGATGTATCAAAGGATGCAAAAGAGCTCCTGGATGCTGGTGGAATACTGGCAGAAAATGGAATGGAAGAAGTCAGGGCCTTTGATGAAATGCTGGTATCCGAACATTTGAATCCTGGTACAACTGCGGATCTCACGGCATCGTCCCTCATGATCTCCATTCTTGATGGTGTGATTGGGGACAATCATTAAATTTATGAACTGACAATTAACATTGTGGATGATAAAAATGAATGATGATAAACTTAAAAAGGTCATTGATGAACTGCATATTTACGAGAAGAAGGTTCTAAAAAGCTTAGAATCCTTCAATTACGAATCTTCACCAGAAGCCATATCAGAGTCCATAGATATGGACATAAAATCAGTTATGAGTGCAGCAGGTTCCATGGCATCCAAGGACATCATAGAAGTGGAAAAGGATGTTCAGGAATTTGCAGGACTAACAGATATCGGCCTGGACTACTCAAAAAATGGTCTGCCAGAAAAACAGCTCCTAAAAGCCCTTGATAAATATGGAACCATCTCAATGGATGAGATGCCGGAAAAATCAGGGTTAGAAGCTGTGGATGTTAAAATAGCAATTGGTTGGCTTTTAAGGAAGCGGTGGGCATCTGTTGATAAGGGAAACGTTACAATCACAGAGGAAGGAAAAACTGCCCTCACCACAAGAGACAGCGATGAGGAACTCATAGATACCCTTACCCAGGGAAAGGTGAACCTCCAGGACCTTGGAGGAGACCTTAAAAAGTCCCTTAAAAACCTGAAAAAACGTAAGAACATTATTAAGATCGACAAAAAAACAAGTCACACACTTAAAGTTCTTGACAAGGGAATGAAACTCCTTGATGTTGGGATTGAGATACGTGAAGAGGCAACCCAGCTCACACACCAACAGCTTAAAACTGGAGCATGGAAATCATTACACTACAGGGGCTATGATATAAATGCAGAGCACCCTGAAATTTTTCCAGGTAAGATGCACCCCCTTCAGAGGATAATTGAGGAGATACGTGATATTTTCCTTAACATGGGCTTCACAGAGTCTGGAGGTAACATACTGGAATCTGCATTCTGGAACTTCGACTGCCTCTTCCAGCCTCAGGATCATGCAGCAAGGGAAATGCAGGACACATTTTACGTTAAAAACCCAAGATACGCAAAGCTGCCACGGGAAGAGCTTGTGAAGAAGGTTGGAGAAGTTCATGAGAACGGTGGAGCCACTGGATCCACGGGATGGAAGTACCCATGGAACAGGGAAATTGCAAAACAATCAGTACTCAGAACCCACACAACATGCCTTTCAGCACGGTTTTTAGCTGAAAACAAACCACCACTCAAGATGTTCTCAGTTGGTAGGGTCTTCAGAAGGGAAACCATAACCTACAAACACCTTCCGGAGTTCCATCAGGTGGAAGGAATAGTTGCAGGTGAGGATATAACCTTCAAAAACCTCCTTGGAATACTCAAGGAGTTCTACAAGAAGTTAGGATTCGAAGTCAGATTCAGACCAGCCTACTTCCCATACACCTACCTCTCAACTGAGTGTGAGATCTACCTGCCTGAGAAGGAGAGCTGGATAGAGCTTGGAGGATCTGGAATGTTCAGACCAGAAGTACTTGAGCCTCTGGGTATCGATGTACCAGTACTGGCATTTGGCCTTGGAATTGAGCGCCTTGCAATGATACGCTACGGTATCAGCGACATAAGAATGCTCTACAAGAGTGATATTGGATGGTTGCGCAGGTTACCAGTTTCTCAGGGTGTTAAAACAGACTGAAGCTCTGAAACATCCTTTTTTTATTAAATATTTCATTTTTTAAAATTATTTTTAAATTCAAGATTATTTTTAAATTAATTCTTTAAAAAATAGAAAATCAGATGTTTTTTTTAATGAAACCCCATTTTCACACTAAAAAAAAATAGTGGTTTAAATCACCATGCTATTTTTTCATGTTTGTGGTGTTCCACGTTTTAAAAACAGCGACAGAACAAATACAAATCCAAGTATCACTGCTCCTATTGTGAATGAAAAGTTCACACCAGATATTAATGCAGATATTTGCTGTGTTGAATTTGGATTAATGATGTTTTGAAGGTAGTTTTGTTGGCTGAAGGTCATGAAACTTACAAATAGAGATGAACCAATTGCACCTCCAATTTGCTGTAAAGCTGTCATTATGGCTGAACCTGAAGCATAATACTTAGAATCCAAGTTTCCCAGAGTATTTGTCTGATTTGGTGACATTAAAAGGGCTGATCCTATATATAAACTGCAATTTATAATTAACACGGTTATAAGGGTTGTTGAAGCAGAAAGGTGCGAGAAGAATATCATGGAAATACACATAAGGGCCAGGCCTGAGCTAATGACAATTCTTGTTCCGTGTTTGTCATATATATGGCCTGAGAGAAGGGGTAAGAAACAGTTTAAAATACTTCCAGGCAGTATTACAAGACTGGCAATAAGAGCTGTGGTTCCAAGTGCATTCTGCAGGTACATTGGAAGTAGAATCACTATTGCAAAAACTACCATAACATTAATTACATTAATTATTATCCCTATTGTGAAAAAAGGATACTTAAAAACGTGAAGATCCAGTAAAGGATTTTCCACAATTAATTGGCGTATTGTAAATATGATAAGGCTAACTAGGCCTATAATTAGGGGAATAGTTACATTTAGACTTAATCCATAGTCTCCTAGGCCGCTAAAACCAGTTATAATTCCAGTAAATCCCACAGCAGCTAAGATAACAGATAGAATATCAAGTTTAGGATGTGTAATTTTTGTGATGTTTCTTAAAGAAGATAGTCCTAAAATTGATGTCGCTACAAAAAAGACTAAAACCATTAAAAAGAACCAGTGCCAGTCCATAAATCCCATAAGGAATCCCATAAGTACTGGTGCAAACATTGGTGCGGAGAGCACTACGAGACTCACAAGTCCCATCACTAATCCTCTTTTTTCTCGTGGAATCAATATTAGCACAGTGTTAAATATTAAAGGTACGAGGATACCTGTTCCAATTGCCTGTATCAGCCGTCCAGTAAATAAAACTGGAAAATTTGTTGAAATGCCTGATACAATAGTTCCTATAATTAAAAAAACCATTGAGGATATGAATAATTTTCTTGTTGAGAACCGCTGGATAAGAAAGGCGCTGATAAGGAATACAATGCCTGAAACAAGAACATAGATTGTGGTTAACCACTGCACAGTTCCAGCTGAAATATTGTATTGTAACATTATATTGGGAAATGCAATGTTTAGTGCAGTTTCATTTAACATGGATATAAATCCACCTATTAAAAGTACAACTAAGATTTTTTTAGTGTTATTTTTGTTAAGTGAGAAATTATTTTCATTTGAATTTAAAACCATTTCTGAATACTCTCCTGTATTAGACCAGTCTACATAATATTAGGAACCCCTCTATAACGGTTCAGCAAACTAATTAGATTGGTCTACATAATTTTTATTAAAAAAAATCATTAAAAAAGGCTTCAATGATCCTTAGTTCTTATTTTCTAGTTTTAATATGGATGGAATGACTTCTGCAACCTCAAAAAAGGGTACATCACTTTTTTTGGTCAGGGACATGACTATGGCTCCTTCAATCATGGATTGAATTACCATACTTAATTTTTTGGCTTCTTGCTTTGTGAAACCTCCCTGGATCAGTTTTCCAGCATAAACATTCTGCCAAGCATCAAAAGCAGATTCACAGGCTTTCCTTAAATTTTCATTGCTTGAAGATGTTTCAAGTGCAACCAGGTTAACGGAAACCTTTTTAGTACTTCTAAGGGAGATTTTCTCGTTTTCCGCCATGTCAATGAAATCTGCCATCTCCTGAATGGCATTTTTAATGGATTCAGCAGGATCCTCAATCATTGAAAGCCTTTTCCTTATGGTTTCTTCAACGAAGACCTTGGTTAACTCAATTGATTCAAGGGCCAGTTCTTCCTTTCCATTTGGAAAGTAGTAATATAATGAACCCTTAGGTGCATTACTTTCCCTCAGGATCTCATTCAATCCTGTGGCATGATACCCCTTTAACTGAAAAAGGCGTGTTGCAGCCCTAACTATTCTATCCCGTGTGCTGATCTCTTCATCCATATTACCAAAACCAAATTATAATGACTGGTCTATATAAAAACTACTATCATTTATGTGCTGGACCATATTTAAAGTTGATGTTGGTATGGCAGTAAAAAAAGGAATATATAAAGGGGTCACGAATTAATAAATCGTAACACATTGATCTTATTCATAATGATTTTCAAAGTTCCTTTTCATGGTTTCAAGCTGTTCAGCCCGTGTTTTAAGTCCAAGGGTCAGAACTGTCATTATGATGGCCACGAATCCCATGATCATAAATGCAGATTGGTAACCTCCCATCATTCCTGCCTGGGATCCTATTATTGCTCCTATGAGTGCCCCTCCAATAAGCTGCCCTGCGCTGCTGTTTATGTTGATGAGTGCCTGGCCTGAAGCCCTGTGTTTTGGTGGGCTCTCAACGATCATTATGTACCTTGGTGGTGAGCCTATAACCGTGGCCATACCAACTCCAATGAGCACACCTGCAGTTATGAAGAGGTAAAATGATTCTGGGAAGAACCCCATGATGAAAAGGCCTATTACAAGTACTGATGTTCCTGTGATCATGATTATTTTAGAGCCCAGTGAATCCAGGAGTTTTCCTACAATTGGTGCCCCTATAGCCATTGCAATCGCCATTGGCATGACCATTAAACTGGCATTTGAGGTTGTGAGGGATAGGGCAACCACTGCAAATGCAGGTATGAAAACTGTTGCAGCCTGGGTTAGTCCAGTTCCAATGAAGAAGGTTCCAAGGAGCTTAACCTCCCTGCTTTTGAAGAGGTCTATCTGGATAAGCGGGTCCTTTTCACTGTTTTCAACCTTCCAGAGAACTGGAAGCAGCACCAGGGCAACAAGCAAGAATGGAAGAACATCCAATGAAAATAAACTTGACAGTACATCGGTGGTGTTGATTTGGTTTACTCCATAGGCAAGGCAGGTTACAAGAACACCAAGTACAGAGAGTCCCTTCCAGTCGAAGTGCATTCCGTCGACCCTTTCACTTTTAGGGAGTATGTAAATACTTGCAACTATTATGAAAATAGATAGGGGTATGTTTATAACAAAAAGCCACTGCCAGCCATACTTAAGGAGTAAGCCCCCAAATACTGGGCCTAAAACTCCTGAAAATCCCCATACCGAGCTTGTTATTCCCATTGCATTGCCCTGTTTTTCTGGGGGGAATGTGTCCCCAATAACTGCATTTGCAACTGGAAATATGCCTCCAGCTCCAAATCCCTGAATGGCCCTTCCAAGAAGGATCATTTCAAAGGATAATGCGAATATGGTTACAAGTGAACCAACGGCAAATAGGAGTACGTCCACTATGTAGAGGGTCTTTCTGCCGTAGGTGTCTGATAGTTTGGCCATTAAGGGTGTTCCTATCATGAGGAATAGGATGTATAAGGTGAAAAGCCATGACCCCATTCTCTCGTTCACTCCGAAGTAGGATTGAATTGCAGGCAGTGCAGGGCCAACAATGCCCAGGTCGAGTGATCCTATAAAAACTCCGAGAAAGAGTACCATCAAGATTTTTTTGCTGTCAGTTGATTCCATAGGTGGAGTTTTTGTTTTAAACTTTAAAAAGGGTTTGTTTTTTATTTTTTTGCTGAAATTATGCCATTAATTTATAGGATGATCAGTAATGTGTAACCGATAAATATAAATATTGGATAACCGATAGTTAAGAAAACTGATGTTTTAATACAATTATTATTAGTAACACCTGTAATTGAGCAACATCTCCTTTTGCAAGCTATGTTCAATTAAATCGCTCACATAATGTCAACAGGTTAAAAACAATTCATTGGTATCCAGAACATTGATTTTGGATACAATTGACAAATTAAGCGCAAAACCAAATGTATCACACGATTTTTTTTATGCCTCTCTTTATTTCAAGCGTTTTCTTGCTGAATTGGAGTAGGACTTTACCAAAACTAAAAAGAGGATTTTATGAACTGGAATTTTTCAGAAGTATCAAAGTCTTTTTTAAAAGAGGATAAAGGAAAGCTACTGGTAGATGGCAATTTCGGCATAGAAAAAGAGTGTCAGAGGATTGTGTCCTCAGGTGATCTTGCCCTGACACCCCACCCCTCAGTATTTGGGGATAAAACCGAAAATCCACGTATCACCACGGACTTTTCTGAAAGTCAGATTGAGATGATAACACCAACCTTCAATTCAATTGAAGAAGCATATGATGAATTAAATGCAATAAGTATTGAGGTTGAGGATGGTATCGGCAATGAACTGCTCTGGCCACTTAGTATGCCTCCAAAGCTTCCAAATGAAGATAGTATCCCCATTGCAAGGTTTTCTGATTCTGAGGACGGAGTAAATATGGAAACATATAGAAAAGGGTTGGCACTGCGTTATGGCAAGAAAATGCAGATGATATCAGGAATTCACTATAATTTTTCCTTTGGCAAAGGAATGGTTGATTATCTATATGAACAATTTGGAAATGAAAAGGATAAACGTTTATTCATTGATGAAATGCATTTTGCACTTGCAAGAAACTTTTTGCGCTATCGTTGGATGTTGATTTACCTTTTCGGTGCATCACCATTCTACCATTCTACCTATTATTCAGTCATAAACAATGAAATTAAGTTAATCCAAAAATGCAGTCAGTGCTGTGTGGATGTTATTGAAAATTTCAATAAATATGCAACATCTCTACGCGTAAGCAGATTTGGGTACTCAAATACTTTTAAACACAAGCATAGTATTTATTTCAATGGTTTGGAGGAATACTCTGCAAAGCTTCGTAAGTTGATGGCAACCAAAAATACAGAGTATTCAAAGTTGGGCATATACAGGAATGGTTCTCAAATACAGCTGAATGGGAATACTTTGCAAAAAGAAAACGAATTTTACTCTTCAATTCGACTGAAGCAAAATATCAACAAAGGGGAAACCCAGCTGGATGCACTGGAAAAACGAGGAGTGAAATATGTAGAGCTAAGGATTTTGGATTTGAATCCATTTGAAAAAATGGGTTTAAGCATTGATGAGATGTATTTCCTTCAAGTTTTCATGCTTTTCTGTTTGTTTGAAGGAAGTGCCACCATCACCGAGGAGGAACATGGAGTAATAAATTTAAATCACCATTTAGTGGCACTCTATGGAAGGAAGGAGGATTTAATGCTCCAAAAATATAATAAAGGAGCAGTTGGTCTGAAATTGTGGGGAGAAGAAATATTTGAAAGGCTTAAAGATGTAGCAGAGCTGATTTCTGAAGGCACCGGGAATGAAAGATATCTTAGGAGCGTTGAAAAGGAATACAAAAAGCTTTTTGATATTTCATTGCTGCCGTCTGAAATGATGCACAGGGAAATGAAAAAGAACAATGAAAACTTTTTAGAATTTGGAACCAGATATGCGATAAAAAATTCACAGAAAAATATCATGAGGAAGACTTGATCATGTCACTAAAAAGCTATGAAGGACTTGAACTTTCAACACAGATTGTTATAACTGAAGCATTAACTAGGGGTGTAGAGGTTGATGTACTTGACCGGGATGATAATTTCATCCGTTTAAAAAAAGGTAGTAAGGTTGAATATGTGAAACAGGCGACAAAAACCTCTGCAGACACATATATAAGTCCATCAATCATGGGAAACAAAGAAGTGACCAAGTTAATTCTTAAGGAGCAGGGTATCAATGTGCCTGAGAGTATAAATGTGAAAGATCTGGATGAAGCTTTAAAAAAGTATTCTGACGTCCTTGGTAAGGATATCGTGATAAAACCTAAATCCACTAATTTTGGAGAAGGTGTTTTGATACTCAAGGACCTGAAATCACAGGAGGATTATAAAAGTGCAGTTGCACAGGCCTTAGAATACGATAGTTCCGTTATGATTGAAGAATTCATACCTGGCAGGGAGTACAGGTTTCTGGTAATCAAGGATGAGGTGGTGGCAGTAATGCACCGAGTTCCAGCAAATGTTGTGGGGGATGGACTCCACAGTATCAGGGAACTGGTTTCTGAAAAAAATAAAAGCCCATTAAGGGGTAAGGGCCATGTTACTCCGCTTGAAAAAATCAGCATAGGAACTGTAGAAGTGAATCACCTGGCTTCTCAGGGGAAAGACACAGATTACGTTCCACAAAATGGTGAGGTTGTGTATCTCAGGGAAAATTCCAACATCAGTACAGGTGGTGACAGCATTGATTTTACAGATGAGATGTTAGAAGAGTACAAGATCATTGCTGTGAAGTCTGCAAGGGCTGTAGGTGCAAAGATATGTGGGGCAGATATGATCATCCAGGATGTAAAAGCAAAGCCTGATCAACACAATCACAGTATCATTGAACTGAATTTTAACCCGGTACTGTATCCACACAATTTCCCATGTCAGGGTCAGAACAGACACGTTGAGAAGAAGCTACTTGATTTATTAGGATTTTGAGATTATAAGTTTGGCTACCTCGTGCTCCTAAATTTTTGGAGATCTTTAATGGGATAACCAAATGAATCCCTAAAATTTTCCAGAGTTTTAATCAAAAAAAGATTTGGATTATTATTTTTTGGTCCATCCAGGTACGTCCACACCCTTAAATTTTTCTGAAGCTGGTACTCCACCTATTCCCCAGTGGGATTGAGGTACCTCATGTACTAATATCTCCACGGCTTCTGCTGGAATATCTATATCCACAAAGACTTTAGTCAAGTTTTCAATTAAATAGTCGATTTTTTCCTGCTCAAAACCCTTCCACACATTTACATGAACCACTGGCATTTTATCACACTCCCATATTATGATATTTTTCACTTATTAAAAATAAAATATGTAATTTCCTATTCAAATAATTACTAATCAAAAAAAAATCTATTAAATTTAACATGAAAAGAGTAAATCTGTAAAATATTAGAAAATGTTTCCATTATTTTCAAAAAAAATGAGTCAAGATAATAAGTATTATTTTTGAACTATACAAATATTACTTTCATGATTTTTCCTGAAAATTCCAAAGTTTTTCCTCGAAAATTAAAAATTTACAAAACTGCTCTAAATAGATCGTTAGGTGTATACCATAGGGATGAAATTGGTAGGTTTTTACAGTTTTCAAACAGGCCAGATCTGAAGATAAAACTTTACTTCGTTATAGGTTAGTTTAACGAAGTAAATTTGTGCCTTGACATATAACTTTTAAAATTTCTTTCACCTTCATCAAAAAAGGGCCCTGCAAGTAAACTTATATTGTCCGGAATTTTATTATTCACAAATGGAAGCTTTTTAAATTCTTCGTATTAATTCATGTTTTTTATTATAACAGTATAAACAGTACAAACATTATTTTATTGCATGTTTGTAATGTTTTGATAACTGAATAAACTTAAGAATATCAAATAATTTTTTTTTAAAAGTTATTAAATTTAAACTTTCAATTAAAATAACAACTTTGCAGTAAAAAAAATCGATCCTAACGAAGTAAATTTAGATCTTTAATTTCAGTTCCACTTGACAAAAATTATTCATAAATCTTTAAATTTTGATCCATAAAGATCAATTTAAATGTGCCAGATATAATAGACATCTATAGATAAAAAACTGTATAATTCTAATTTGTTTAGAAGATGGTTATAATGAGTGAGAATCAGGACAGCCGTTTAGGTTGTAGATGGACCTTTGATGAAGATATTAAAATGTGTAAACTACGTGAGAAAGGTTATAACTTTAAGGAAATTGGTAAAATTTTAAAGAGAAGTGAAAAATCCTGCGCAACCCGTTACAGTAATCGCGGTTATACATTGAATCCTTTAAAATTGATTGTAAATGTCGTGATTATATTTTTAGGATTGTTATGTGGTATAATTACAGAACCTACAACCCTAATTGAATAAAAATTATGCATTGACCTTTGGAGTGAACAATATATCCATAATGTATTTTTCTAATTAGCAGATAAAAATACTCTGGAATTTCTAAAATAAAAAAAAGTGGTGAGTAAACTCTATAATAGCGCGTCCACATCACCAGTGTTTGCATTCACATACATGTAATCACCGAAGTAGGGTACTTTCCAGTAATATTCCCCTGCAACTTTAATTAAAGTAGGCGTGCCTGCTTTATAGGAACTTGGGACTCCTCCATCTTGCCCGTTTTGTTCTACAAGTTTTTTTGCTTCTGCTGCAGATATTTTTACATGTGGCTTGTTATTTGTTGTGTTAGTTGCTTTTTCTGTCTTAGTGGTGGTGTTCTGTGTTGAGGTTGTGGCATTGGACTGTGTAATTGTATCATTGGTTGTATTTGTGGTATTATTCATGGGCGTGCTGGAGTTTTGAGTTTCAAAAACATAAACTGCTCCAACTACAATCAAAAGAACTATTATTATTGCTGCAATAACTTTATTGTCTATTCTTTCACCTCCAATGGAAAAGGAAGGGGATTTCATCTTTTCGTAGGTTACCCCATAGATTAATTAAAAGTTTAATAATATAAATCTTTTCTATTATTATGATCCCACTATCCCTGGATCTTTCCCTGAGTACTTCTTCAGTTAAATTGTTTACTCAAAAGTTAAATCAGTTGGGGATTATAATATTTTGATTCTCTGGGCATTTTTCATTGAAAAAGGGAAAAGAATGGATGAAGATACTGGCAATAGGTTATTATGAGGAAAAAAGAGGGAAAAATAAATGTTTTAGAACTTATTCAACCAAACCACTTTCCTTTAATTTTTCCTCAAGACCCTGAGAATCTTTTATTTTTCCCACAACCAACAAAGTTAACACCATGGTTACACCTGTAAATATGAACAATATCCCCAGGTTGTACCAGTAACTCGTCCATAAAACTCCTGCAACCACTTCTCTGATGGCTCTAATAGCATAGGTCATTGGTAAAAATGGCTGTATAACTTGGAAGAAACCAGATTGCAGTTCTGCAGGATAAACTCCTCCTGATGACGCAATTTGTAAAATCAACAATACAACTGCCATGACCTTTCCCAGACTTCCAAAGACTGAAACCAGTGAATACAAGATTACCATGAAGCACGCACCTATCATCAGTGCAGTTAAGATCAGTAGTGCTGCTGATGAAGTTTGTACATTCAGGAACAATGCACTCAATGCAATTAATAACGCCTGGGATATGCTTATCATTAAAAATAAATTCATTCTTCCAAAATAAGCAGCTCTAGCCCCATATTTTTTATTCGATTTCAAACGCACAGATACTATGGCCACAGATATAAGACACCCTATCCACAATGATAGGGCAATGTAAAATGGAGCAAGGGCGGACCCATAATTGTTCACAGGATACATACTTTTTTTATCCAATTCCACAGGAATTTCAAAATAATTTTTAACATCCTCCTCATCAGTATCTGAAAATGAGATCAACTTATCTATATCATTCTCATCTATTGAGTTAAGTTTAGCTGCAGCTATTGGAATAGCACTTTTAATTGTAGGCCATTTTGAGTTAACCAAACTTAATGTGGCAGCAGCATTATTAATTTTCTGGTTTATACCTGCTTTATTGGCTGCTAAGGTATTTACTCCATCATCCATCTGGTCAATTAAAGATTTTAACTCTGCCAGTTTTCCTTTTGGATTTTTACCATCTTTTATAGCAGTTTCTACATTTTTCAAAACAACGAGAACTTGATTTGCTTTGGTGATGTTGTCTTCAATTTGGGCGATGACTGGTTTTAATTCTTGGTCCCCTGTTGTGTTGTATAAACTGGTTAAAATAGCATCAACATATTTGAGGCCAGTTATGGTGGTGTTGACCTGTGATTCCATGTTCTGAACTTTGCTTAAGGATTTCTGTGGATCCGATAGGATCTGATCGTATATTGAATCATAATTTTTCCTTGCGTAGTTGGAATATTTTTGTATTTCAGGCAGTGCTGCACTGACTTTGGGCCATATCTGGTTTACAGTATTCATATCTGAATTTGCTTCGGATATGGATGAATCAATGGTGCCAATCTTTCCATTCAACTCATTTACCGATGATCTTAATTTAAGGAACTGTGCTTTGTTTTCTTTAGCTAACTTCCCTGTATCACTAAGCTTACCAAAGATGATCCCGTCAATGGTTTTAATTATTTCATCGTTAATTTTGTTTTGTACCCCATCTGCTCCAGCACTGGTAAGTCTTGTTGCAATGGGACTCAATTTTTCATTGTCTATGTATCCTATTTTAGCCCGTTGAGGAGTTGTGGTTTCGATGGAAAGCAAATTTTCACTAAAATCACTCGGAATTATTAATGCTGCATAATATTTTCCATTTTTAACACCAGATAATGCAGTATTTTTATCAACGAACTGCCAGCTTAAATTTCTATTATTTTTTAATTCATCTGACAATGTATTTCCAACATTGTAGTATGTTCCATTAGTGGTGTAACCTAAATCATTGTTAACCACAGCAACTTCAATATTCGAGGTTTGAGAATATGGATCCCATACCGATGGAACAGTGAGCAGGATGTAGAGTGAAGGTAAAGAAATAATCACTATCAAAAAAACTATAAGTAATGGGAGGTTTTTAATCGTTTTAAGATCATTTTTAAATATTTTAATTGCTTCTTTTATCATTGGACCCTCTTCAACAGTTTGTACAATTTATTGACTAAAAATGAAGCCAATCTCTTCATGATTTTAATATATTTAATTCAGTTACTTTAGTAATGGTTACTTTTATAATAGTTACTTAAGCAACTATTATTTAAAGATTTAGTCTGGAAAACTGGAAAAAATAACAAAAGATTATGAGGAATATTTCCGTACATTTTCTTCTATACGTTTTAAAACATTTTTAACAATTTTTTCCTCATCAGAACTGATACCCTCCAATAATTTTTCTCTTTCATGCATTATTAGAGGAATAAAACTATTAAAACGGGATTTACCCTTTTCTGACATGTAAATTTTAAACATTCTACGATCATTCTCAGCTATTTCTCTGCGCACGTATCCCTTGTTTTCTAGTTTGTCAATAAGCCGGGTTATATTTGGATAATCATTTAGAATTTTATCTGCAAGCTGTCTCTGTGATTGACCATCATCCATATACAATTTGTAGAGTAAAAAGGCCTGTTCTGGTGTGAAGTTTGGTTCATTTGCATCCAATAACTTTTGAAGTTGAAACCGTAACAAACGTGCGGATCCATAAATTTGGTAGATCAAAAAGTCATCCAGATCCATTAATTCATTTTTTTCCATGGGACACCCCATAATCATTGCTTAAGCAACTATTATAATTTGGTGTTATAAACCTTTT
>JABNAD010000485.1_pt1 | contig 22915 bp, 15 predicted proteins | sample 7240381 | NCBI WGS metagenome assembly JABNAD01 (sample SAMN11332834, study PRJNA596920) | anaerobic digester metagenome | biome: digested sludge; isolation source: digested sewage sludge-derived enrichment culture grown on H2/CO2 | place: Germany: Goettingen
CTATATATGAATGGAGAGATGCCGATCCATCTGTATTTTTAAACATGTATAATAGCCAAAATTGGAATTCGAGAGAACTTAATGAAAATTTTCGTTGTTCTCAACATATTTGTGATGCTACAAAAATCTTCTCATCATTATCAGATACATCTATTGCTAGAGGTGAGACAAGAGATAGTTTAATTAAACCTATAATAATGAAATACAATAAAGGGAATAAAGACATTTTAATTCAAGATTTTCTTGATTTATGCAAGAAAGAACAAATAACTATTTCACCTGAAAAAGTAGCGGTGTTGGTACGAGGTCGTTCAGGGTTAACTGGAAAGGATTATTCAAAAATAAATGAATTGTGGCAAACACCAATAACTTTACTATTTGCTCAAGCTACATTTTATAAAGGAAAACAAAACATTGAAAAAACCGTATCGGTTATAGAAAAAATTTTATTCTACCTTATTTTTGACAACCAAGCTAATGTTGTTGACTATTGTCGGATTCAAAAAATATATAGTATTAAAGAGTGGAACCATTTAGTATTTAAACTATCTACACTATTGCCTGATTGCCAAATTTCACTTAAGAGTTGGAAATTAGCAATTAAAAGTGTGGTCGATAAGTTTATTTCAAATAATAATATCAAGTGCAAGTATGAAGTAGAGATAAAAATAAAGAGTAGGGTACGGGACAATAGCTTAAAAGATTTCTTAGAGCAACCGGTAGAAGTTTTTTTTACTGATACCTATAAAAGGGATTATCTGAGTGCAACCATTCATGCCGTTAAGGGATGTACCTTTGATGCTGTGATGCTCATAATTAGTACAAATGGTAAGTTGACAAGCAATATGATTAATCAAAAAGAAATTGATACTGAAGAAATTAGAACATTTTACGTAGCGGCAACACGAGCAAAAAAACTATTTGTGCTAGCTATTCCGGATACTATCAAAGATAAATCTCTAGTAAGATTTCCAAGAGAATTTTGGGATTATCTATAGCGTTGAATTTCTCATTATGTTTATACACTGAAAAAATTACTCTGTTAATATCATAAGAATTGTGACTTAAGGAGGTAATGATGAAAAGGTATTTATGGCTAGTTGGATTAATATCTGCCTGGATAATGTTATGCGGATGCAGTACTGAAGTAGTTCCGAGTGAAATGATCTTAAAAGTGAATGATACTTTGTATTATGGAACGGATGAGGTAGGCCCTATGGGGGACTCAGGGTGTGTTGAAGGAGAAATTACATCGTCGGTTGAGCCGAATGCTATTCCTACTAAAAATGGTTCTTCAAACTTTGGGTGCATTGGAAACATATATACATATGATGATGGCGATGGGTTTATAATGGTTCGATTAGATGATGAACAGTGGCATTGTTTCTATGCAGAAAGTAAAGAGTAATGTAAGTCATAACAATTTAAATTGCTACCATAATAAAATTGCATATTATTTTTAAGGGCGGAGAAGCATATGTTTTCCGCCTATCTTTTTACCTCAACAAACCATTTTGGTTTTTCATAAAATAAGTATCTTTCCTTGCCATGTATCCGACATAAATATCGTATCCCTTGGCCGCCTGCTTTTAAACTGGCGGATCTTCTTTCATCTAGAATCTTATCAATCTCATAAATAGTTCCATCATCCCATCTTAGAGATTTTGGTATCATTTTGCCATCAATATTAAATTCAACAATTACTTCAACATAGACTTTATCATAATTATCCAAATGAATCCCCTCTAAAAATTATTTTAAGAAACTTACTGGGTGAATCACATGATCGGTTTTCGGATCCAGATTAGACAGAACTGGATTCACTAGCATACTTGCTCTTTGAATACTAAAATGACCAAAACGCCGACGAATATCATCAACTGCATTTTCTAACTTTTCTTTCTTTACCATTATTTCAAATTCATCCAAACAAGATAATTGACGTTCGCTACTGACTGACAGATTACAAGCCCTTACACCAATACTTCTTAATGCGAAGTGAGGCTTATTTGCCTTATAAATAGAGAAGGCTTTCTCAAATAGATCATTTGAGCCACATGTGGGAAAGAGCAATTTTCCTTGTCGTTCACAGGAAAATAGGTTTTTATCCCTTAGCCAAATCTGAACAGTATTAGCAATGAATCCGCTGTCTCTTAAGCGTTCTGCTACACTTTCACAAAGGATATATAACGTAATCCGTACATCTTCCTCACTTGAAACATCATAGGGTAAGGTTGTGCTATTACCAATACTCTTGATAGCAGGGTAGGAGTTTATTTCTGAAACTTTAGACTGGTCCAAACCATTTGCGAATTGCCACAGCATAATTCCATTAATACCAAGTTCTTGTTTTAAAAACTTTGGATTGGTAGCGGCTAAATCACCGATCGTATGCACATTTAGTTTTCTTAGTTTAGAAAAGGTTGCACGTCCAACGTAAAGCAAATCATTTGCAGGGAGAAACCAAACTTTTTCTTTAAAGTTACCCTTTGTTATTATCGTAGTCGCATCAGGCTTTTTCATATCGGAACCTAACTTTGCAAAAATCTTATTGTAGGATACTCCCACCGATGCTGTAACCCCTAATTCGTCTTTTATTCTCTGGCGTATTTCATTTGCTACTTTTTCGCCATCTCCGAATAGTTGTGTACTATTGGAAATATCAAGCCAACATTCATCAAGCCCAAAGCTTTCAACCTGGTTGGTATAATCTGAATATATTTCCCGAGCCATTTTAGAATAGTTTAAATATTTGTCGTAAGAAGGTGGTACAAACACGATATCGGGACATTTATCCCTGGCCTGCCATAAAGCATCGCCCGTTTTTACTCCATATGCTTTGGCAATATAATTCTTTGCTAATATAATTCCATGGCGCTTCTCTACATCTCCTGCAACAGCAACAGGTTTATTCCTGATTGCTGGATTGTAAAGACATTCAACTGAAGCATAGAAATTATTTAAATCAGAGTGCAAAATTATTCTATCCATAGTCACCACCGCAAAAGAAAATTTGTTCTGATTTGGATTATAAAACAAATATATGTTCTTATCAAGTGGAAATAATATCAAATATACATTCTATCAGAATTGATTTGCATAGATAGTCAACACTATATATGAGGTGTATGGTATGTGTGGACGTTATGAAATGTTTATTAATCCTGAAAATAGGGAAATGATGCGAATTGTGAAAGACATAGAGAATAAATATGGTGCAAAAAATAATATGAGAACAGGTGAAATTTTTCCTACAAATATTGTCCCCATACTTTCTTGTGATAGTAGTAATATTACACCGGAATTATTAATTTGGGGGTTTCCCAAATTTCATAGTAAAGGAGTTATTATTAATTCAAGAGCAGAAACAGCGATTGATAAACCTACATTTAAAAGGAGTCTCTTAGAACGAAGATGCGTAATACCTTCAACAGGATTTTACGAATGGAAACAAGATGCTTCAAAGCAGAAATATAGATTTAATCTCCCAGAAAGTGAAAATCTTTATATGGCTGGAATATGGAATGAGTTTAAGGATGAAAAGAGATTTGTTATTTTGACCACAGCGGCAAACAATTCAATGGTAGATATTCATAATAGGATGCCAGTTATTTTAGAAAGAGAAAAGATAGAAGACTGGATAATGGATACAGTTTGCGCAATGAGTTTATTAAAAGAAGAACAGCCTAAACTAGAAAGATATATTGTGTAGGAGGGGACTATTTTATTAGTTAAAGAATCTAAACGAAAGGGTATTATTATGAAAATTTTATCCGACAAAAAAGTCGGATGAGAATGCTAATTAATTAGTTAAGCATTGCACATCCGACATTCATCCGACTTTTGTGTAATTATATTGTATTATACTCTATCAATCTGTAATAATATAAAACTGCAATATGTCCCGTGAATATAGAGTTTGGCTTAACCGAAATATCTCTTTAACAAGCCTTCGAAAGCCTTACCGTGTCTCGCTTCATCACGAGCCATTTCATGTACTGTGTCGTGAATTGCGTCCAAGTTTGCTGCTTTTGCACGCTTTGCAAGGTCAGTTTTACCAGCAGTTGCACCATTTTCAGCATCAACTCTTAATTCAAGGTTTTTCTTGGTTGAGTTTGTAATAACTTCACCTAACAGCTCTGCAAATTTTGCAGCGTGTTCTGCTTCTTCCCAAGCTGCTTTTTCATAATACAAACCGATTTCAGGATAACCTTCTCTATGCGCAACTCTTGCCATTGCCAAATACATACCAACTTCTGTGCATTCGCCTTCAAAGTTTGCTCTCAAATCCTTCATAATATCTTCGCTAGCACCCTGAGCAACGCCTACAACATGTTCAGCAGCCCAAGACTTCTCTCCGCTCTGCTCAATAAATTTTTCTGAGCCTACTTTACAAACTGGACAGATTTCAGGTGCAGAATCACCTTCATGAACGTAACCACATACGGAACAAACAAATTTTTTCATATAATTTTCCTCCTGAATTTTTAATATTATTTACTAACTAATAATGATTATAAACTAATGCATGGTATTTGTCAACACAAAATTTTAAATATAGAAATTTTTTCTATCCTGTGATAAACTAGTGATTGCATTCTAATATTTCTTTTAGAAAATAAACAATTTGTTTTCTTTAACTATTTGCAAATGAAATAAGGAGGTTCTTATATGGAATTAAAGCTTAATTCAGTTATACATGGCTTTCTACTAAAGGAAAAAGAAGTTATCTCAGACATTCACGGAGAAGGGTATTTATTTGAGCATCTAAAAAGTGGAGCTAGGCTCATTTATATAAAGGCCAAAGATGATAACAAGGTGTTTTCTATTTCTTTTAAAACGCCTCCTGAGGATGATTGCGGTACCCCTCATATTTTGGAACATTCTGTTCTATGTGGTTCTAGAAAATATGCTTCCAAGGATCCTTTTAATGAATTGGCGAAAGGGTCATTAAATACATTTTTAAACGCCTTAACTTATGCAGATAAAACCATGTACCCCATTGCCAGCTGCAATGAGGAGGATTTTCACAATCTAATGGATGTTTATTTGGATGCAGTTTTTTATCCCAACATATACACAAAAAAAGAGATTTTCATGCAAGAAGGTTGGCGATATATTGTCAATGAAGAAACTGGTGAGCTTGACGTTACAGGTGTTGTGTATAATGAAATGAAAGGAGCTCTTTCTGATCCCGAAAGTTTACTGCAAGGGGCTATCTCTAGGAATTTATTTGGAAAATCCACATATGGCTTTGAATCTGGTGGTGATCCAGCTACAATTCCGGATTTAACTTACGAAGCGTTTCTTGATTTTCATAAGAAATATTATCATCCTTCAAATTCCTATATCTATTTGTATGGTGATATGGATATTGAGCGTTGTTTAGCCCATATTGGCGATGAATATTTGAATGATTATATGCGAACCATTGATTTGCCGCAAATACTGGAAACAGAAGCAACAACTTTGCAGAAAATATCAAAGGAAACTTTTCCAACCGATAGTGAAGAGGAAACAGGGTACTTAGCATACTCTGTGAACGTTGGTTTATGTACGGATGAAGAGCTTACAATGGCTTTACAGGTACTTTCCTATGTTTTGTTGGAAACAAATGCTTCTGTGATAAAAACTGCCCTTATGGAAGCAAAAATTTGTGACGATGTTGAAGGTTGGTTTGATTCCTCTACCTATGAAATGCTGTTCAGTATTGTTGCAAAAAATGCAGATTTATCCAAGGTTTCCGAATTTGAAAAGACAATCAATCAAACTCTAAAAAGTATTCTACAAGATGGTCTTGATAAGGAATTATTGTCCAGCAGCCTCAGAAGACTCTCATTCTTATTAAAAGAAGAAGACTATGGCTCGACGCCAAAAGGCTTAATTTATGGAATGAAATTAATGAAGAGTTGGCTTCATGGGAAAAATCCTTTTTTCTCTCTACGGCATTTTGAGACTTTAGAGAAACTACAAGATCCAAATTATGATTGGAATTCTTTAATAGAAAAACGTATTCTAGATAATAGGGAAAAAAATATCTTGGTCTTTTCTCCAGATAAGAATAAAGAGAAGCAAATAAAAGAAGCCTTTATAAAGAAAATGCGTGATAAAAAGACTTCTTTAACTGAAAATGATATGAAGCTAATTCGAGAAGATATGAAAAAACTTGAGATTTTCCAACATACAGAAGATACTCCTGAAATTCTTGAACAAATACCCATATTGCAGCTATCTCAGATTAATCCTGCACCTTCTATTCCTGTATACACTAAAAGCAGGGTGGGTGAGGGGAAACAAATATTTGTCCCGCTACAGAGCAATGGAATCATTTATTTAAAATTACACTTCGATGTGGATTCCTTAGATAAAGAGCTTTTGCCTTATGCAGGGCTTTTAACAGATGTTCTAGGTAAGTTGGATACAGGAAAATATTCCTACCAAGAATTGCCCATGGTAACCAACAAAGTTTTTGGTGGACTATCTTTTCAAAATGATGTCTACAGTAAAAACACTGCGGATTATACTGGATTTTTAACAGTTAAAAGTAAATTTCTAAAAGAAGATCTTTCAGAAGTAGCTGAACTGACAAAAGAAATCCTTCTCAATACAAATTTTGATGCCCTTGATAGTTTGCAAAAGATTGTTCGAGGAGCAAAAATAAAAGGGGAAAATTATCTTCTTAATTACTCTCACTTGGAAGCTATCCACTATAGTGTTGCTCAATTGTCAACCGGTGGAAAAATCAATGAAATCACAAGTGGAATTGATTATTTTCACTTTTTGGTTAGGATTGATAAAATGCTATCAGAAGCACCTGAAGTTGTTATCAACAATCTAAAGAAAGCTGCTAACTTTCTATTTACACAAAAAAGTTTCCATATTTCCATTGGATGTGAAGAAGAAGATCTCAATAGAGCCATTGAACTGCGTGATTTTATTTATCAGAATTTAAAACCTGGCGAAGATAGAAATTTTGAAAGATTTTCATTTGATAAAAGTCCTTCTTCTCTAGGATTTTCAGCAAATAGTACCGTACAATACAATATTTTTTCAGCGGATTATAAAAAATTGGGCTATATTTATAGCGGAAGAATGCAAGTGCTGAGAACCATATTAAATCTAGAATATTTATGGAATGAAGTACGTGTTAAGGGAGGAGCCTATGGAAGTGGATGCAATTTCCAGCAAAATGGAATTTGTTATTTTTATTCCTATAGAGATCCGAATGTGACGGAAACCTATGAGATTTATAAGGATTTATGGAAGAAACTAAATAATTTTAATGCTACAGACCGAGAAATGACAAAATATATTTTAGGTACCATTAATCGCTTAGATCAGCCTAAAACAAATGCAGAAAGGCTTAACGAAGCAATTAGTAAAGAATATCGGGATTTCCCAGAAGATTTTGAAATTATGGAAAGAAATCAAATTATACACACAGCGAAAAATGAAGTTTTGGAATTTAAAGATTTACTAAGAGATGTTTCTGCTGTGAAAAATTATTGTACAATTGGGAATGAAGGAAAAATCGTTGAAACTAAAGAATTTTTCGATTCAATCCAAAAATTAATACCATAACAAAAATAAGAAACCCTTATGAAATATAAATCATAGGGGTTTCTTATGTAATTTGAATGACAGTTGTGCTATAGCGAAATTTCCATTCTAATACGATATTGGTTATAAAGACTTATGGTTGCAATGGGGTAAACGCATAACTATTCGCAAAACGACACTTTTACGAATAGTTATGAAACTGAAAGCTTAAATCATTATATCCCAGCTATATAGCCGTTGTATTTCTTTATATTTAATAAAAGTATTAAATTCTTCTTCAAGTCTCAAACCATATCTTTCATATAGCCCTTCATGGGTTGTATATAAATAAATTCGGGCTATCCCTAATCGTTTGCAATTTTCCTTGGCTGATGCCATTAATAAGTTTAAATAACCCTTGCCTCTATGTGGTTTTTCAATATAGACATTAATTAGCCATGGATAAATATCAGGTCGAACATCAAGATCCGTTACAGACAATTGGTAAACACCAATCAGCTCTTCATCTGCCAGCAATATATATGTTTGTGGAATTCTATTTTCACACATTGAATTCAATACATATGCTTGCATCTTATTGATACTAAAGCCTTCTTGTTTTCCCCACCAATTATAAAACCAAGAACAAATTTTTGTAATATAATGTGTATCTTCCTTTTTAAGCGTTACAACACGCACTTGCATTCAAAACCCCCCATGTGTTTACATAATATAATTATTGTTTACAACTAAACGTGATTTAAAAAACACCCCCACAAAACTCTATTTATATTCAAATAGGCCTTCTGTGAGGATGTTCATTATCATTATTCTTTTTTTAATCAATCAACGGCTAATATTTTTAACGCCTAAGTAAGATTGAGGGTTAACATATGAACCATTTACCAAAACTGAGAAATGACAATGGTTACCCGTTGAAATTCCGGTACTTCCGCATTTTGATATGGTCTGCCCTCTTTTTACCATTGCGCCTTTAGGAACAACAAGGGAAGAGTTATGACCATATAAGGTGGAAAGTCCGCCGCCGTGGTCGATAATAATTGTATAGCCATAGCCATTCATCCAACCAGAATATGTAACCTTTCCTGCCTCTGCTGCAACAATAGCCGAACCGTAAGGTGCGGGAATATCATAACCACTATGGTTCTCACTTCTTCCTGTAACAGGGTTGACTCTGTGTACAAAACCACTGCTTAAGCTTGAGGAAGATGCTGATTTTGCAGGAACCGGCCATCCTAAAGAACCATTTCCAGTATAATACGGTGTTGAGTTACTTGATTGCTGGGAAATCAAATTTAAAACCTGTTGATCCGCCTTTGCATTTGCAGCAATTAATTGCTCTTGCTTTTTAACATCCTTACTGTAAGATGCCACGAGGGCTTTTTTATCAGCAATTAAACTATCCATGCTTTTAATTTTTTCTTTTTGCATTTGCACCACTTCAGCCTGGGCCGCATGGTTTTTTGTGATCTCTTCTTTCTTGGCTTGAATAGTAGTCTGAATTGCCTGAAGCTGATCTAAAATATCTTTATCGAAAGACATAATGTCATTTACATACTGCATTCTTAAAAATAAATCAGAAAAACTTTCAGCTTCCAAAAGAATTTCCAGATAGCCTGAGGAACCCTTTTGCTGCAAAAAGCGCATACGACTGCCCAACAGCTCAAACTGTCTATCTCTTTTTGCAGTTGCTTCTTCTAATTCCTTTTCTGCAGCCTTCAAAGATGCAGTAAGCTCATCCAAATCTGATTGTGCATTATCCAATTCTGCTTGTAAGCTATTCATAACTTTATCCATGGCATCAATTTCTTGTTCCACAGATAACTGCTTGTTCTTCAAATTGGCAATTTCTTTTTTTGCTTTGTCTGTCTGCTGTGACAGCGTCTTTCTTTTTGCTTCTAATTCCGCAACGGTAGCAGCACCCGTCTGATAGGTGGGAAAAACACCCATGGTCAGAAAAGCCGTTAAAACAAGGCATGTAGCCTTTTTTAATATTTTCATTATAAAAACCTCATTATTATCACAGTTTGCCTCTTTATATTATACAGATTTTGTGACAATTTTCAACTTAAAAACACAATTTAAATGTTTTTAATTTTCAGTTAAGATATTCCAGTCAATTTTTTTTATTTCCTGAGGGAAGTTTCCTCTTTCATTGCATAAAGAAATGATATAGTCTTCCATATGAAATGATTTTAAACACAATTTTTTTCCTTCTACAACGATAATATTTCTATTACGCAATCCATCCATTACAGAGAAGCTATCAAAGGGATAGGCGATTCCTTTTCCCATCCATTTTGTGACGCTTTCTTTCCATGTCCACAGCTGAAAAAAGAACTCTTTCTTATCTTTTTCGTCTAATTTATAAAAAAATTGCTCTTCTTCCGGTGAAAAAATTTTTGCGACTTTCGGTAATTTATCTCTGATTTTTTCAATATCACAACCAATGGTCTCGTGTGAAAAGCTGCAAATTGCAAACCTTCCTGAGTGAGACAAACTAAAGAAATATTCTTGATTGGGCAAATATAGCATCCCTTTTTTAGTTACTTTGATTTCATCATAAAGAGCTATTTCATTCTCTTTTAAAAAAGCATATCTCAATAAAAGACCTGCGCACAAAGATAGACGCTTACTACTCTCTTTCGCCATTCTTTCAACCTTGGCTCGACGTTGCTCACCCACAAGTTCCATGGCAGTCTGAAATTTTGCAGTATCTTTTAATACATCCCCATCCATCATTAGCAATACTACCATTTTAATCACCTCATAGCACAAAAAGCAGAGCTGCTAGAGAACAAGCTCTCACAACTCTGCAATAATATTTCAATGGATTTACTTTACAATAAGATTTACGATTCTACCAGGTACATAAATCTCTTTTACAATTTCTTTTCCATCCAAGCGACTCCCTAAAGTCTCTTTCGCCTGGGCCAATACAGCTTCCTTATCAGCATCAGCGGAAATTTCCATGGTTCCTCTTAATTTGCCACCAATTTGAATAGCAATTTCAATGGTATCTTGTACAAGCTTGCGTTCATCCACAACGGGCCAACCTGCATCAAAAACAGAGTTTTCATGACCCAATTCTTTCCAAAGTTCCTCAGAAATATGGGGTGCAAAGGGAGCCAGCATAGTAACCACCGTTTCCAGCGTTTCCTTTGAAAGACCACCTTGTTTTTTTGCAATCTCATTAAATTTATTGGAAGATTCCATAAAACCACTGACAATTGTATTCATTGTTAAAGCTTCCAAACGGCTAGTAATATCTGCAATCATTTTATTGCAAACAAACTCTTCCTCTTTGCTTGCCTGAACTGGCGCATCTTTATAGGTATAAATCATTTTCCAAATTTTATTTAAGAAACGGAATACTCCATCAATACCACTGTCGTCCCAATCGCAATCCATTTCAGGAGGACCTACGAACAATTCATACATTCTTAAAGAATCACAGCCATATTTCTCAACCAATTCGTCGGGAGATACCACATTACCCAAGGACTTACTCATTTTGCCGCCATTCTTTGTAATCATACCTTGGTTAAACAGCTTCTGGAATGGCTCTTCAAAAGGCACTGCACCAATATCGTACAAGAATTTTGTATAGAAACGTGCATACAACAAATGCAATACAGCATGCTCAATACCACCAACATATAAGTCAACAGGAGCCCACTTTTTCAAAGCATCCATGCTAGCCAATTCTTTATCATTATGGTTGTCTACATAGCGCAAGAAATACCAACTGGAGCCAGCCCACTGTGGCATGGTATTTGTTTCTCTCTTTGCAGGCTTGCCGCAAACAGGGCAAGTAGTGTTCACCCACTCGTCAATATGAGCCAAAGGTGATTCTCCTGTATCCGTAGGCTTGTATGATTCTACTTCGGGAAGCAACACAGGCAACTGATCTTCCGGAACGGGAACAGCGCCACAGTGCTCACAATGGATAATAGGAATAGGCTCACCCCAGTATCTTTGTCTGGAGAATACCCAGTCACGCAACTTGTAGTTTACTGTTTTTTTGCCAATACCCTTTTCTTCCATCAAATGAGGCACTTTTTTCTTTGCCTCAAAGGCCTTCATTCCATTCCAATCACCGGAATTAATAATAATGCCGTCACCTACATATGCTTCGGTCAAAGGTTTTTCTTCTTCCCCTTCAGGCAAAATAACCTGAATAATTGGCAATTCAAACTTTGTGGCAAATTCAAAGTCACGTTCGTCATGGGCGGGTACACACATGACTGCACCAGTACCGTAATCAGCCAATACATAGTCAGCAACCCAAACAGGAATTTCTTTACCGTTTACAGGGTTTACACAATAAGTGCCGGTAAATACACCTGTTTTTTCTTTATCTGTCATACGGTCAACAGAGGACTTTGTAGAAGCATCGAAGCAATATTTCTTCACGGTTTCCTCGTATCCAGGAGCAATAAAATCATCAATTCCTTTATACTCAGGAGCCAAAACCATAAAGGTACAGCCGAAAAGTGTATCAGGTCTGGTGGTATAAACAGCGATATTTTTATCACTTCCACTTACTTTAAATTCAATTTCCGCACCATAACTTCTGCCAATCCAATCTGACTGCATCTTCTTTACTTTTTCAGACCAATCAAGCTTTTGCAAATCTTCCAACAATCTGTCTGCGTAAGCAGTGATTTTCAACATCCATTGGCGAAGATTTCTCTTTGTTACTGTTGAACCACAACGTTCACAAGTACCACCGGCAGCTTCTTCATTAGCCAATACACATTTGCAGCTAGGGCACCAGTTCAAAGGCATTTCTTTTTCATAAGCTAAGCCCTTCTTAAACATTTGAACAAAAATCCACTGGGTCCATTTATAATAACCGGGGTCTGTTGTATCAACCTCTTTATCCCAATCATAAATTGCACTGATTTCGTGGAGCTGTCGTTTTACGTTTGTAATATTATTTGCAGTGGCAATACGAGGATGCATGTTATTCTTAATTGCAAAGTTTTCCGCAGGCAAACCAAAAGCATCCCAGCCCATGGGGTGAAGCACCTGATAACCTTGTAAAACCTTGTATCTGCTGACAACATCGCTTAAAACATACCCTCTCCAGTGACCAACATGAAGGCCTGTACCTGAGGGGTATGGGAACATGTCCAGACAATAAAACTTAGGTTTTTTATCATCCTCTACATTAATAGGGTTTTTCTCCCACGCATCACGCCACTTTTTCTCAATTTCTCTAAATTCATAGCGATTGTTCATACAATCTCCTCCTTAATAAATCTATCTCCCAAACAAATCTATTTCCTAAACATAACCCAATTTTCAGTATAATTATTCAGATTTAGTAAAATAGAAATAAAAACACCTTATGAGGTCTGGAAATTTCAACTTAAAAATAAAAAAACCTTCGTCTCAGTTAGAGACGAAGGGATACTCCGTGTTACCACTCTAGTTTGCCAAAAGGCACACTCAAAACCGATAACGGTGGCAGCCGTTGCAACCTACTAATCAAAATGATGTTCAGGGCAAAACTCCGAGGCCAGTTCCAAAACACGTTTTTACCGACTCGCACCAAACCGACGGCTCTCTGAAAAAAACAAATTGTATTGTACTCTTCCTCATCAAAGTCTATTCACGAAACTATTTATATCATATTTACCAATAAAAATCAAGTGTTTTTGGTTGTTTTTCAAAAGAATACAGTCTACACAATTTTTTATACCGCTTGTTCCGATTCAAATTGGTTGCTGTAAAGACTATGATAAAAGCCCTTCTTCTCCATCAATTCCTCATGGTTCCCTCGTTCGATAATCTCCCCATGGTTTATAACAGCGATCAAATCGGCGTCTTTAATAGTACTTAAACGGTGGGCAATGACAAAGCTGGTGCGCCCTTTCATTAAATTCTGCATTGCTTCTTGAATTTTCACTTCTGTTCGTGTATCCACACTGCTGGTTGCTTCATCAAGAATCAATACAGAGGGGTTTGCCAAAATTGCTCTGGCAATGGCAAGCATCTGCCTCTGTCCTTGGCTAAGGTTTCCGCCACCATCTGTCAAAACGGTATCATAGCCATCGGGTAAGCGTCGAATAAATTCATGGGCATTGGCAAGTTTTGCCGCAGCAATAATCTCATCGTCTTTCGCATCTAATCTGCCGTAGCGAATATTCTCACGAATGGTATCAGTGAATAAATAGGTATCCTGCAAAACAATACCCAGGTTTGAACGCAAACTCTTCCGCTTGATATCTTTAATTTCTGTGCCATCAATGGTAATGGTACCTTTGTCTATATCATAAAAACGGGTCAACAGGTTTATAATTGTGGTTTTTCCTGCACCAGTAGGTCCTACAAAGGCAATCGTCTGTCCTGGTTTGGCATACAGATTTACATCTTTTAAAATAGGATGACCTTCGTCATATGAAAAATCAACATTTGTAAGAACAACATCGCCTTTTACATCGTTTAGAGCAATGGAATTTGGTTGATCCTTCATCTCCTCTGGCTCATCCAAAACTTCAAATACTCTCTCTGCTCCGGCAAAGGCGGCCATCATTGCATTTACCTGATTTGCCAATTCGTTTAGAGGTCTCGTAAATTGCTTTGAATAAATTATGAAGTTAGAAATGGTTCCCAAGGTCATTGGGAGCCCCATAACCATCATAAGTCCCCCAACAGCCACAACAATGGCATAGGAAATATTATTCAGTGCCATCATGATTGGCGCAATGATTCCGGAAAAGATTTCAGCGCGAATCCCTACTTTAAGCAATTCATTATTTCTCACTGAAAATGCCTGGGTCATTTCTTCTTCTTGACAGAATACCTTTACAACCTTTTGTCCTGAAATGATTTCTTCAATATAACCATTCAACTGTCCAAGTCGTTCTTGTTTTTCTTTATAATTTTTTCTGGAGCGTGAGGTTATGGCTTTCGTTGCAATAAGCAAAATTGGTATGGTAACGATGGAAGCAATGGTTAAAGGAATATTTAAATAAAGCATCATAGCAAAGGTTCCAACTAAGGTTAAACCACTTTGTAAAACTTGAGAGATGCTATTATTCAATGCCATAGATATATTATCTACATCGTTTGTGACACGGCTCATGATTTCGCCATGGGTTGTCGTGTCAAAATATTTTAAAGGTAGTCTTTGTATTTTTTCAAATAGCTCTCTACGGATGGTGGCAACAACGTTTTGCCCCACTAAAAGAAGCAAATAGCTTTGAAGCCACATGCACAAAGAAGAACAAACATAAATAGCTAAAAGCATGGAACAGACTTTGGCTAAACCAACAAAATCAAACTTAGATATATATTGATCAATGGCAATACCAATCAATCGAGTTGCATAGACTGTTCCCAGTGTGACAAAGGCAATGCATATAAAAGAAATCAATAAATAAAACCAATATTTGTTTAAATATTTCAAAAGCCTACTAAGAGTTTTCTTTGTATTTTTAGGTTTCCTGGGCTCTATCGGCGGTTTTCCACCCATACGGGGATTAGGCATCAATAACTACCCCTTTCTTCATTTGAGATTGAAAAATTTCTTGATAATCCAAACTGGTTTCCATAAGATAGTTATGGTTACCTTCTGCGGCAATTTTACCGTCCTTCAGCACAAAAATTTTATCCGCATGTTTAATCGAACTGATTCGTTGGGCGATAATAAACTTTGTACACTGATCATGTGAATTCTTCATTGCTTGACGAATTCTTTTTTCAGTTAATGAGTCCACCGCACTGGTACTATCATCAAACATGATAATACTTGGATTTTGAATTAGCGCTCTGGCGATAGAAATACGCTGTTTTTGGCCACCAGAAACATTTACACCCTTCTGCCCTAGTTCAGTATCATATCCATTGGATAGTTCCAAAATAAAGTCGTGGGCTTGAGCTGCCTTTGCTGCAGCAACCACTTCTTCCTCTGTTGCATTCTTATTTCCCCACATAATATTCTCTCTGATTGTGCCGGTAAATAAAATTGTTTCTTGCAATACAACAGCCACTCTTTTTCTTAAGTCATGGATGGAATAATCTCTCACATCAACATCGTCAATGTATACGGCTCCTTCTGAAACATCATAAAGGCGAGGCATCAAATTAACTAGGGTGGATTTCCCAGAACCTGTCTCACCAAGAATGCCAATGGTTTCACCAGCATTTACGGTAAAGCTGAGATTCTCCAAAACCGGCTCGCCACTTCCGCCTTTATAGCGGAAAGAAACATTCTTGAACTCCACCTTTCCCTGACTTTTTTCAGGAACAATGGGATTGGCAGGATCCGCGATGTCAATTTTTTCGTTTAAAACCTCATTGACACGGACGATTGAAATTTGCGCTCTAGAGATATACATAAATACCATAGCAATCATCATCAATGCGATAATCATTTGCACTAGATAGGTAATAAAAGCCATAATCTCTTCAATTCTTAGACTACCTTCGGAAACTTGAATTCCACCATTCCACAAAATACCAATAATGGAGACGTTCAAAATCAGCATCATCAAAGGTAACATAAGTACTACAATGCGGAATGCCTTCACGCTGGTTTCTTTATAATCTTCATTGGCTACATTGAATTTTTCCATCTCATAATCATGGCGCACAAATGCCTTTACCACTCGCATGCCTGCCAAGCATTCTCTCATGACAGTATTGACACCATCTAGCTTTTCCTGAACCAATTTAAATTTTGGCACTGCCTTACGCATAACAAAAAAAGTTGCTACACCTAGAATAACGATAGAAATTACAAAAATCATTGCCAATTTGGGATGTATGGAAAATGCCATAATCAAACTGCCGAAACATAGCAATGGTGCACGAATCAGCATACGCAAAGACATCAAAATAACCATTTGAATTTGGGTAATATCATTGGTTAATCTGGTAATTAACGAAGGTGTCTGGAATGTATCAATATTATGGAACGAAAAGTTTTGAATCTTCGTAAATAAATCTTTTCTTAAATCAGTTCCGGCTCGCTGACTGACAACACTTGCCGCAATCAAACAGCCAATACCGCCAATAATACCTAAAAGCGCCACAAAAATCATACCTGCGCCCATCTTTAAAATATAATTTGAATTTGACGTTCCAACACCATGATTAATCAAAAGCGTCATCAGCTTGGGCATAATCAATTCAGATGATGTTTCAATCAGCATAAAAAGCGGCGCCAAGATTGCCAATTTTCTATAAGGCTTCATGTATTTTAAAACGATCTTCAAGCATTCTCCCTCTTTTCATTTAAATCCTTATTCATATTCTCTAATATTCTTCCTAAATAATGCAAACATAAATCTTTTTCTTCATCTGTAAATCCACGCAAAGCCACATCATCAATGGATGTGCCCTTTACCATAAATGCCTGAAATTTTTCTCTACCTTTTTCAGTAATGCAAACACGAATGCTTCGTAAATCTTTTTCATCTCGAATGCGGTCAATCAATTCATCCCGTTCCATTCTCTTTAAAATATCAGTCATGGAAGCTGGTTTTATACGTATAAATTCACACAACTCTTTTTGAGTCTGCATATCTTTTGACGCAAGAGACATTAAAATTTGTGGTTGACCCCATGAAAGTCCAATCTCCTGGGCACTGTTTTTCATATTTACATGATAAAGTTTAAACAATACACTTAAAACAAAAGAGAAATCTGTCACATGATCTCCTAAAACCTCCCTCTTTTTTGCAAATGCATCACAAAACATTCCATCCCTCCTCAATTTTTGCCTGGAAGTTGTATTTTCCCAATTTTTCATAATAAACAAAAAATCACTACTTTCACGTATGTAAAACAAAGGGGAAAATATTGTGTAAGACAATTATAAACAATAAAAAAATAGTTAGATGTCTAACTAATTGATTAGACACCTAACTATTTTATCATATTATTTTTAATTGTCAATTAAAAAATTATAATACATATTGAAACATAAACGCTATGTGTAGGCTGCTGCCAACCATAACAAAGATATGAAAGATTTCATGGAAGCCAAAATGTTTAAATGTAATATTAGGCCTTTTCAATCCATAGATAACAGCCCCAACAGTGTAAACAACGCCGCCTGCAAGTAAAAGACCAACGCCATTCCAACTAACGGCCTTTTCCAATGGTACAAATACAATGACTGCCAACCATCCCATAACAACGTATATCAACGTGGATAACCATCTGGGTGCATTCATCCAAAATATTTTAAGAAGAATACCAGCTAAAGCAAATGCCCAGATTAAAACCAGCATCGTCCAGCCCCATGTGCCGTGCAAGGATACCAAACAGATGGGAGTATAAGTTCCAGCAATTAAGACGAAAATCATCATATGATCAATACGTCGTAAAACATTCACTTTATTTTGTGATAACTTTAATGTATGATAAATTGTGCTGGCTCCGTATAAAAGCAATAATGAAATACCAAAAATAGCAAAACCCCATTGATGCCAAACGCTTGCTTCAAGTTTCGCTTTATACATCAGTAAGATAAAGCATGGGATTACTGCAAGAAAGCCAACAAAATGTGTTAATGCACTTATAGGGTCTTTTACTTTAAAAATTATTTTACTCATAGTCTTCGCTCCTTCATGTAGTTATCAATACTACATATCATTATATCCATATAGTAACACATTATTTAAAATAGCGCAAGAAGAATTTGGAATAAAATCTTGAAGCATTCTTTGAAATAATATATAATAAAAGAAAGAGAGAAATTTAACAAAATAAATATATTGGGGTGAACAAATGGCAGCTCTTGAAATGATTATAGATACCTTCACACAGCAAATTAAGTCTTCAGGAAGTATTGATATCGAGGATATTCCAAATATTGATTTATATATGGATCAGGTAACTACCTTTATGGATAAGGCTTTGGTGAGAAATAAACGTTATGATGAGGATAAGATATTAACAAAAACCATGATTAACAACTACACCAAGGCAAAAATTTTTCCTGCACCAATTAAGAAAAAGTATAGCCGTATGCATATCATGCTTTTGATTATGATTTATCATTTAAAGACTGTTCTTTCAATCAGAGACATCGGTATTCTATTTCAACCGGTGCTTTCGGTAAAATCTTTGGAAGATCAGGAGAAGATGATTCAAAATATTTACAAAGGATTTACCAAACTGCAACTTTCAACTCAGCAAAATATGCAGTCCTCCGCGGAAGGAATGCAAGATACGGCAATTCCCGTAAAAGAAATTATTGGCGCGTATCAAGATGAAAAAACAGAAAAGATTTTATTGGTTTTGCTACTTGCAATTCGTGCCAATGCAGAAAAGCAACTGGCAGAAAAGGTTTTAGACACATATTTTTAAACAAAAAAAGCGATACATCTTAAGAAAATAGATGTATCGCTTTTAGCTTTAAACTGAAAAACTGTTGAAATTATTAATAAGCGAGAATTTAGACTGCTATGAAAAATCACTTTATCATCGAAAGCATCTTATTACCGCTGTAACAATTATATTAAAGAACAATACAAAAGTTTGGAAACTATTAAAATAAGCTAAGCTGATTCGTTTCGGGAATACCGTTTAAAACTCCGTTTTCCTTTAAAAGATCTATGAGAGATCGCCCTAAGGTTGTTCTATTCTTCAGTTCCTCCAAGGTATTGAATTCCCCTGTTTTCCTACCTTCCACAATACTTTCTGCTGCAGTGGTACCCAGGCCCTGCAAGGAATTAAAGGGAGGTATCATCCCTTCCTTTGTGATAATAAATTTTTTGCTATCCGATTTATAAAGATCAATAGGCAGAAAGTGGAACCCTCTGGCATAAAACTCAACGATAATTTCTAAAACAGTCATTTTATTTTTATCCTTCGCCGTGGCTTCCATTCCTTTCGCCTGAATCTCTTTGATTGCTTCTTTCGCCCTCTCCATCCCTTTACACATGGTGGCATAATCAAAATCGTCGCTAGCCCTCACTGTAAAATATGCGGCATAGTATGCCTCTGGATAGTGAATTTTAAAATAAGCAATGCGGAATGCCATCATAACATATGCAGCGGCATGGGCCTTAGGGAACATATACTTAATCTTTTGGCAAGATTCAATATACCAGTCCGGAACTTGAGAGGCCTTCATATCTTCAATATCTTCCTCAGTCAAGCCCTTCCCTTTACGTACCTTCTCCATAATTTTAAAGGATTTCTTTCTATCTACACCTTTGTTGATTAAATAGATCATAATACTATCGCGCGTAGAAATGGTTTCTTTCAAAGTGATGGTACCGTTTTCTATCAAAGTCTGGGCATTGCCTAGCCATACATCAGTCCCATGGGAAAGCCCCGAAATACGTAATAAGTCGGCAAAAGATTTTGGGTTCGTATCCAAAAGCATGCCACGAACAAATTTTGTTCCGAATTCCGGAATACCTAGGGTTCCTGTTTTACAATTGATGTCTTCCTCCGTAACCCCCAAAGCTTGTGGTGACTCAAACAAAGACATGGTCTCTGGGTCGCCAAGAGGCACTGTTTGTGGATTTACTCCAGTTAAATCGTAAAGCATACGAATTACTGTCGGATCATCATGCCCCAAAAGGTCAAGCTTCAGTAAACGTCCACTGATGGAGTGATAATCAAAGTGAGTCGTGGTAATCTTTGAATTCACATCATTTGCGGGGCGCTGAATGGGACAAAATTCGTAAATACTATGGTCGTTGGGCACAACCATCAACCCTCCAGGATGTTGTCCTGTGGTTCTTTTTACACCTGTGCAACCCAATATCAAACGATTTATTTCCGCATTATGCACCGTCTGTTCACGTTCATCAAAATATTTTTTTACAAAACCATAGGCAGTCTTATCTGCAAGGGTTCCAATGGTCCCCGCTTTAAAAACATGTCCTGTTCCGAAAAGCTCTTCTGTATAGGCGTGGGCACTTTGCTGATATTCCCCGGAAAAATTCAAATCTATATCTGGTTCCTTATCCCCTTCAAAACCAAGGAAGGTTTGAAAGGGAATGTCGTGTCCATCCTTATGGAGCTTTTCACCACAATTTGGGCATACCTTGTCCGGCATATCACATCCACAAGCCTCCTCTAAGGAGAAGGCCTTGACAGTTTCAGAATCAAAATCAGAATATTTGCAGTTTGGGCATACATAATGGGGAGGCAGAGAATTTACCTCTGTAATTCCCGCCATATTTGCTGCAAAAGAAGATCCTACGGAACCACGGGAACCAACCAAATATCCGTCCTCCACCGATTTCCAAACTAGCTTTTGTGCAATTATGTAAAGCACTGCATAACCATTACTGATGATGGAATTCAGTTCCGTTTCCAAACGTTCTTGAACAATGGGTGGTAAGGGTTCTCCGTATATGGAATAGGCTTTATCCATACAAATACGTCTTAGTTCATCGTCCGCACCCTCAATTTTAGGTGGGAAGGTTTCATCAGGAATAGGCTTAATTTTTTCAATACGATCGGCAATCACGTTTGTATTTGTGATGACCACTTCCCTTGCCTTTTCTTCCCCCAGATACTGAAATTCTTTCAACATCTCTTCTGTGGTGCGAAAATATAAAGGTGGCTGTTTATCCGCATCGGAAAACCCTTCTGCTGCCATTATGATTTTTCGATACACTTCATCGTCAGGGTCAATGAAATGAACGTCACAGGTAGCAACAACAGGCTTATGGTATTTTTCTCCAAGGTTAACAATCTTTCGATTGATTGCCTTTAAATCTTCCAAGGAATGTATTGCATCAACCCTTGGGGAGTCAATCATAAAATTATTATTCCCTAATGGTTGAATTTCCAAATAGTCATAAAGCCCCACAAGGTTTTCTATGACCTCTTTTGGTGAATTGTCCAATAAAGCACGGTAAATCTCTCCTGCCTCGCAGGCACTGCCTAAAATCAGACCTTCACGTAAGCGTAATAGCTCACTTTTTGGTATTCTTGGCCTTCGAAAAAAATAATCAATATGGGATAAAGAAACCAATTCATATAAATTCCGTAAGCCCGTATAATTTTGTACCAAAATAATGGCGTGATGGGCACGCAGTTTTTTATAATTGACTGTTCTGCTAGAAAAAATATTTATTTCATCTAGTGTAAAAACATTTTTTTCTGCCAGCATGTCCATAAATTTTAAGAACATTTCAGCTGTAGCCTCGGCATCATTTACAGCCCTATGATGACCTACCAGTGAAATATTCAAATGATCACAAATTATATTTAGCTTATGCTTATTCAATTGGGGCAATAAGGCTCTGGCTAGCTCTAAGGTGTCTAATACAGTATGCTCCACTTCGATTTGGCAATATCTCTCCGCAGCCACTCGAATGAAACCCATATCAAAGCTAGCATTATGGGCCACCAAAACAGCATCCTTGGCAAATGCCAAAAATTCCGGCAAAACTTCTTTTATTTTCGGAGCATCGGCAACCATATCGTCGGTAATGCCTGTTAACTTTGTAATTTCTGCTGAAATTGGTTTTCCTGGATTTACAAAGGCACTGAAACGATCAATAATTTTTCCGTTTTCTAATTTTACGGCACCAATTTCCGTAATCATTTCCATCTCTCTGGAAAGTCCCGTTGTTTCAATATCAAAAACCACGAAGGTTTCGTTGAGCTTTTGCCCTCTTGACATGGTTACAACATTACCAAGGTCATCCACAAGATATGCTTCCACCCCGTAAATTACTTTTAAGTCAGATTTGCCTGCGGCATTCATGGCATCAGGAAAAGCCTGTACAACACCATGATCGGTAATGGCAATAGCTTTATGACCCCAATCGATGGCACGTTTGATATAATTTTTCACCGGAGTCACACCGTCCATGCTGCTCATTTGGGTATGTAAATGGAGCTCTACTCTTTTTTCTTCCATCGTATCCATTCTAAGTGGTGGAGCCTGTGCAAGATTAATATTCTTAGCCATAATATTAATTTCACGGGCATATTTGTCAAACTGAACATCACCTTGTACCCTTAAATAAGCACCCATTTTAAACCGATCTTGAAGTTCTCCGTCAAAGATACTTTTCTTTACAAAGAATTTGACGGTGGTGGAGTCTGTTTTATCTGTAATATCAAAGGATATAATATATTTTTCCCCTTTAATTTCCCTGCTTTCCACATTAAAAATACTGCCCTCTATGACAACCGTTTCACCAATTATTTTACTTTCAGAAATAGGTATTTTGGTTCCAACACATTCTTTCCCAAATAAAATCCCTTTTTGAACAGAATCAGAAACCCCTGCAGCCACTGCAGCTGATTTTTCTTGCTCCGCCGCCGTTTGTGCCGCAACAATTCTTTGAATAAACTCCGCAGCTTTTTCTTCTTTTGCCTGCTCAAACATTTTGGTTTCTTGTTCAGAAGTGAC
>JABNAD010000486.1_pt1 | contig 22878 bp, 22 predicted proteins | sample 7240381 | NCBI WGS metagenome assembly JABNAD01 (sample SAMN11332834, study PRJNA596920) | anaerobic digester metagenome | biome: digested sludge; isolation source: digested sewage sludge-derived enrichment culture grown on H2/CO2 | place: Germany: Goettingen
AAATAATATTTCGTATTATGATATGTCTTTAAAAGAACAATTCAAAATTGATTGAACGATAAAGCAACGGGCGTTATGATCAAAGTATATTTGTTTCAAGGCGATTGTTTCCCCATGGAACCTACTCTCCTTTTGCTGTATTCCCATTTCCAATTTCTACAGCAGAGTGATGTGTATCTTTCATAAATCTGTTAATCACTTTAATCATTCCTTTTTTACCTGATCAAATAAAAAAGGGATTCTATTTTTCAAAACGAAAACAGAACCCCTCTTTTGGGAAGATTCATTAAAATATATTTTACAACAATAAATAATCTTCTTTCCATCCAGAAGTAAATTCACCTTTTTAACTACCAAGAAGAAATCTGGGCATAGATTATATTAGCTTCTTATAACCACTCCAATCGGGATTCAAGTTATAAATTTTTCCATCAGGATTTAAATGAATATAAACAGTCTTTCCGTCTGCAAATTTCAAACTATTTTCAACTTTGAAAACAACGTCAACATGGCTCTCAACAACATTTTTTAGCAACTCTTTTTTCGCCTTCTCTTTAGCTTCTTTTTCTGTTTCTGCAACAAAAAAACCATATTCATGCTGCTCTCCGAAGGTTTCCTTTAAATATCCACCCATATTTATAAAAAACAGATTAAGATGTGTATTTTGGGGATAATCTGCAATCTGAATGGCATACCCATCAGCGCCTGTAAGTATTTTATATTCATCTAGGTGTAAATGCTCACCATACCAATCCTCTTTAAGGGTCTCATACGTATTTTCGATGCAATCTGCTATAACCAGTTGCACATCATGTACTTCAATATTTGCTTTGGGACTACTTCCACCAATTCCAATCACAAATAAATTTTTCATATATTCCTCCTACCTTACGATTAAGCAATCTAAAACTGTACTTCGTCATTTTTATTAAAACTTTTTTCTCCATGGGTTTTGTCCAAAAATCGCTTTACCTTAAATTCTTGTTACTATTTGAACGATTATGCCCGGAGACATCCTCTTTCATTTGTAAATTCTGCATATCTCTTACCCGGCATTTCAAGATATATTATGAAATTCACACTATTGCTTTAACATAAGTGTTATATGCCCTATTTAAAACTGCCCACGCAATTTCAATATCTTTTTCTTCTGTCCTCCAATTACTGATTGCAGCACGTATTCCAGGTTTTCCTTTGTATACGGTTTGAGTAAAAAATGCGCCACCATCTGCATTCACTAAATCCAAAAATTGTTGTATATTCTCTAATGTTATCGTATGTTCATCAAGATGAATGGTAAAGCAGACAACATTTAATCTAGTAATTGACAGCAATTTGAAGTTGTTAGATTCATTGATTTTTTCACTTAACAATTGAGCTAATTCGCAATTCCTCTCGACGATATCCTGATATCCATTTTTACCATACGCCTTTATAGTAAACCAAGCAGGAAGGGCTCTAAGCCTCCTTGAATTCTCTGGAACTAAATGAACATAGTCAGGTGTTTCAGAAATATCCCCTAAGTAAACGGCGTTATTTTGAAAAACTTGCAGCTGAAGTTGGGGATGCTTTGTGAATTGCATTGCACTATCATAGGGAACATTGAGCCATTTATGGGCATCTATCGTAATAGAATCTGCTTCCTCCATTCCCTCTATAAAATGGGAATATTTTTCGGAACAAGAAGCAAATCCACCAAAGGCGCCATCAACATGGAGAAAGAAATTATATTTTTTCTTTAATTCTCCAATCTGCTTTAAATCATCAAAATCAACTGTATTCACAGTTCCTGCATTTGCTACAACAATACATGGTTCACCTTTCAATTGCTTTAAGTAATTTTCTAATGCTTCAATATCAATTGCCTCTCTTTTGTCTATTGTTGGAATATAATGCATATGATTTCTTCCCATGCCCAGCATAGACATTCCTTTTAAAATACTGGAATGAGGCGTAGCACTCACAATCTGAATCGGTGGAATTGCATACAGTCCATCTAACGATAAATGTATACCTAATTGATTGGCTACCCATTGCCTACCAATTGCCAGTCCTACAAAGTTCGCCATGGTAGCGCCTGTTACAAATGCACCTGAAAATTGTTCTGGCAACCCAAAAAGCTGTTTTAATAAATTTATAGCCTCTTCCTCAATTTTTGCAGCACTTGAATGATCACAAGCAGTAGCATTTTGATCAAATGCACTCACCAACCAGTCTCCCATTAACGCCGCCGGGGTTGCCCCGCCCGTTACAAAACCAAAATACCTTGATCCCCCACTTGAAGCAATTCCCTTGTAAAATCTTTGCATAAACTCTTCCAAGGTGTTTTCGCCGCCTAATCCAATTTTATTTAATTGTGCAGGCGAATAAACATTACTCCTGTCAGGATAAGTTGATATTGCATTAATGTTTTCTAAAAAGTCAAATGAGCAGTTCTTTGCTTTTTCTAATAAAGTATTCATGTTAATTAAATCCTCTTTTAAACTTTTATCCATAAATTTGCTCCTTTCAAGTTTTCATGTGCAAAATTGTTATAGTATGTTATAATATAATTACTATATATCATGCATAACAGTCAACATCAGACTATAACACTTAGGAGAGCAAAATGGACCTTCAAATAGATCTAAATAGAAATACAAATATATCTTTATCCAAACAAATTTATCAGTCAATTGCTGATCGTATCTCCTCGGGTTTTTTGGATAAAGGCTCTAGATTACCTTCTGTCAGAAGCCTATCAAAAACACTCAACGTGAGTATGGTTACCGTTTCTAAGGCATATTCCATGTTGGCAGAGGATAATATCATTTCTACAATACAGGGAAAAGGAACTTATGTGCAAACAGAAAACAGGAAGATTCATAAAAATCATGACGTCAATCCCACTTCTCTTAATTGGCAGCTATCCATCCCAGATCACCTTCCAAGAGCCCAATTTTGGTGGCAAAACATTAGTTTAACCGCAAAATCACAACTATGGTTATCAGCCGCATCCGTTCACGGTTCATTACTTCCCGAGCACCTTATTTCCAGACATATATCATCTTTCATCTTAAAAAATCCAGGTATTCTTTCAGAGTACGGATCTATCCAAGGAGATTTGGAATTTCGTGCTGCCATAGCTGATTATTTAATTTCCAGCGGTATTTCAATATCTAAAAATGAAATTATCGTAACCAATGGTTCGCAACAAGCAATTAATTTAGTGGCTAGAACATTTATAGGTGCAGGGGACATTGTAGTAATGGAAGCCCCAACCTATACCGCTGCTATTGATGTTTTCCGCTGGCAAGGAGCTACTATTTTATCTGTTCCTGTTGATAAAGATGGCATGCGGATTGATTTGCTTTTACGGCTTTGCGATACCTATTCCCCAAAATTAATTTATACCATACCGACTTACCACAACCCAACGGGAACTGTAATGAGTATGCAAAGAAGAAAAGAAATAATTGAAATTGCCAAAGACTTTAATTGTTTAATTGTTGAAGATGATCCTTGGCGTGAAATTTCATTTGAAGAAAATCAATTACCTGCTTTAAAAAGTTTGGATACCGATGGTCATGTTATATATATAAAAGGATTTAGTAAATTTCTATCACCTAGTTGCAGAATTGGTGCGTTAGTAGCATCAGGTACCATCCTAAATAGACTTCTTGCGGCTAAGTCCAATTCTGATCTTGGTAGTCCATTATTAACTCAAAAAGCGTTATTACCTTTTGTTCAAATAAACTTCATGAAAAAACATCTTAAAAGTATGAATCATATTTTATATAAAAGGCGTAATTTAGTTCTAGATCTTCTCAAAAAACATATGCCAGACACTGTTGCATGGACTTCTCCCATGGGAGGACCAAATATTTGGCTTACTCTTCCAGCATGGCTAAGTGCAGAGAGTCTTGTTTTTGAAGCTCAAAATAACAATATTGCCTTCCTATCCGGATCAACTTGTTATTCAAGCGAGCCAGAATTTAACCATATACGCCTAAGCTTCTCTTCTTTGGAGCAAGAACAATTGGAAAATGGCATTAAAACTTTAAGTAAAATTGTATTCTCATTTCTAGATAAATAATAGAGATTGATTCTTTATATAAATCAAACATTTTTCACTTGGCACCAATGGGTCTTTCCTTTTACCAGTAAAAAAATCAGAGGCATCAAGATTTTTATCTCAAAGCCTCTGATTTTTTATCATCCATAGTCTTTTACTTTTATACTTATATTATTGGTTATACAGTTTCCTGCTGTCCAAATAAGCATAAGAAACAACTGGCTTAATATCAATGCCTTAATTACTTTCCCTTTCTTGGCTAATTCAAATAGTCTTTTTTTCTATTCTATGAATAGAATTTTAAAAAAAGGAACTTTGAACATGAATGAATATTTAGTATCCTTGCTGAAAGAATATTGGTCTTCACCCGCTACGGCACCAATACAAATTACCATTCCAGTTGAATACATTCATAGAATCCTTAAAGAATTACAAAAGCTTGAATCGTTTTACAGTTCAAAGTGTAATTCAGATGAACTTTCAAACGAATATATAAATTGCATTCATGATTATTGTATTCTGTGTCGAATTATAAAGAAAATAGAAAACCTTATTTCTTCTCCAACTCATTTATACGTATTAAACGTAGATTCTGAGGAATACAAATTTTTACTCCCTTTGATTAATCAACTATTTGGCTGAAGCTTCAATACCTGATGTGTCTGAGAAATAAACTTACAGATTATGATACTTAATATTATGATTTAAGTGCTAATAAATCCTTTTAAATAGCGAAAACAACACCTAAAACATTAGAACTGAAATGGGAAATCACCCATCTCTGATTATATACATCATCAGTTATGTCTAATTAATATACTAATGATTTAGTTTATCAAAAAATCCTCATACCACTAAGAAAATTGAAATAGACTTTCATAGTTAACTACTTAATATTACAAGCAGAAGATATCTACGGGTAATCTAAATGATACCGCCTATTTCCTATGCTGTTTCTACGCCAAAATGAGCACACAATGCTGCTAATCCACCGCTAAATCCGTTTCCAACCGCATTGAATTTCCATTCGCCATTATGTCTATAAATCTCACCTACAACCACAGCGGTTTCAATAGAAAAATCTTCGCCCAAATCATATCGAATCAGTTCAGATCCCGTAGATTTGTCTACAATTCGGATATACGCATTGCTCACTTGTCCAAAATTCTGTCGTCTTGCTTCTGCATCATAAATCGTAACTGTAAAAGAAATTTTAGCAATGTTTGCAGGAACTTTAGAAAGCTCAACCATGATCTGCTCATCATCGCCATCCCCTTCTCCTGTAAGATTATCTCCCTTATGGTCTACAGCCCCACTTGGGTGTACCTTATTTCCATAAAAAATGAAATCTTCAGAAACTGTGATTTTTCCGTTTTCGCCCAATAAAAATGCACAAGCGTCCAAGTCAAAATCCGACCCACCATCATATGCATTTACATCCCATCCAAGGCCAACCATCAGGCTGTTCAACCCCTCGTTTCCTTTTGTTAAATCCACTTTCTGTCCTTTTTGTAAATTAATTGGCATTATATTGTACCTCCTCTAAAATATTAATGATTTGACAGTTTTGATTTAAAATCTTCTTTAATTTGATTAAGTCTTTTTTGATCTTCAATTCGCTTTGACCGGGCATTTTCTTGAATCTGTTGTGTCTCCGCGATACCGTTACAAATTGTCTGCCATGTTGCTTCCAATGTTTCAATCTTAACAGAACTGCTTGATGCTAAGCGAGTTGTATTTTTAGATTGTTCCACTGTATTTTGTGCATTTTTAAGCAGTAATTCATTTGTTTTTTCATCTAACACTGCCATGGCATCTGCCTGAATTTTTTGGCGTTTCAATAATATCGCCTGTGATAAGGCCTGTTTGAATACAGGTAACGTTATAATAAATGCAGAATTAATTTTTCTTACTAAATTCATATTACTAAATTGCATTGTTTTAATCATTGGAACAGATTGCATAGCAACATTTTCCGCAATTCTTAAATCTTGTGTTCTCTGTTCAAGTAGCATTTTTGCCTGTTCTATGCCTGATAACTCCATTTGAATACTACTATCTCCAGTATTAGCAAATTCATCTTTTCTTTTTTCAATATATTCTTCTAATTCTCTAACCCCTTGTTCCCCTGCTAAAATGTATTTCTCCAGCTCGTGAAAATATCCCACATTTGAATCGAACATCGTTTGCAAGGATTTGTTAGATTCTTTTATCTCAGCCTCATATTTTTTTAATTCAACATATATTTTATCAACGTCGTCTCCCATTGTGTGGTATTTTGCCAAAATCTTGTCCAACTGTTTTCTAGCCCCACCAAATATTTTCCCTAAGAATCCGGGTTCTTCCTTGATTTCATTAATATCGAATCGCTTCATAATATCATTTAAAGAAACAAGCAGTTGACTTGATTGGTCAATTTGGTTCATGTTCATACTATTTAACACCACATCTGATGCTTTAGAAATATTTTCTGCAACTTCTGCCCCAAAAGACACCATCGACTCCATATTAAAAACATCAATGTTACTTACAATGGCATCAACTTCTGGTGAATTCACCATTTTTTGTGTTAGTTCTTTCTTTTCTTGTTGAATATCAAATTCTGGAACTACTTCCTGTCTGGAAGTTATTTGTGAATTTGTACTATCTAAATTCAGCCCCATTATAGAATCCTCCCTTTCGTTTATCTTTTCAGAAGTTTTTTTAGAAATCCTTCTTTTTGCTCTTGTTCACTTAATTTGCTTCCTTGTACACTAATGGGAATTTTCAAATCATACATAAATTCGCCAATTTGATGCTCAATAAAGAATGGTTGCGTATAATATTTTTTAATGAGTCGATAACCAGTAGGTACAAATAATGCAATATCAAAACCAATGAAATGCAAATATGCTAAAATAATACTTTCTTCCAACCCATATTCCGTTTCACCAGTATTTATTAAAACTAACTTTGGATTTTTCTTGGTAAAATCCATTTTCTGAATTAATCTTGTAATATTCTTATCCAAATTCATAACAACACTAATTATATTTTGTTCAACCCCTGCTGTAAACGTACCTTGAATGAGCCTACTGTCCAGCAATTCTTGAAGTTTATGAAGCATATACTCCTGTATTTCTTCTCTGAAAATACCATATTTATAATTTCTGTTTCTAAAAATACTTGTTTTCTGTAAGACACCATTCTTAATTGCATTTTTAGAATCAAATTTTTCATCAGAACTTTTATAAAAAGAAACTTCATCAATCAATATGGTATCATCAACCAATAATTTTTTTATTTCTTTCCAATATTGTCCCACGTCCTCATTTTTTACACCACTTATCTTCGCAACGATTGCAGGTATTACTACTTTATTTTGAATAATTTCAAAATTAGGACGCATATTAACTTCTTGATCCCATAATAGATATATTTCCTCATACATGGTTTTTAATGTAACAGCCACAGCATCCTTATATTGTTGATTTCTATACAGCCCTGAATCCTGATATAACATAGAATTCAAATCCTGCTCTGCATGATAGGCGATGGTTCCATAATGAACATCTTCTATCTTTGTTGGGAACTTATCGAGCTCAACAGACTCCTCATATTTTCTATCGAACAATCTTGGATCAGCCAGCAAGCACTCCTTCTGGGTATTGGGATTAATCACGAAAACATCCAGTGGCAATGAAGCAAAAAATCGTAACATCATGGTTTCTGCTACATTTTTACAAGTTCCAAAGTAAATAAGAACAGGTAAATTTATTTCGTTTTCTTTGGTAAACAAAAATTTTACGTATCTATTAAACCAAGCAATCAAATAGACCCCTTTGCTCTTTAACCTTGCAAGATTCTCTTCTTCATGTTGGCTTTCTTCCACAATACAATCGACAAATGCTTTTTGGGCTTGATTACGTAATTTTGGATATGGGCATCTGATCTTCCCTACCAAATCCGTAATCATTTGTATGGCATCCATATAGTTTCCATGTTGAATTTTGCTGACCTCTTCTGGTGTTGGTGGTATTATTTTCTCTAGTACATAAACGGTTTTTCCTTTTTTCTCTAGCTCCGTTTTTAAATGGAATAGCTCCTTGCAATACTCGGTTTTATCTTCAACCCCAGTCATCCGTATAAAAGCATTATAGCAAGTATCCTTGCCATTTCCTCTTTCGTGGTCTTTCATTAGCAAATCTGTAAAAACATCTCCACTTAGCCATGTATTTGTAGCCATTACAACCAGAGCATCTTTACGATACATCTTTTCCAAATATTGTTGTTCTTCAATAAACTGTTTGATTGCTAAGATTGAGAAATCAGAGGGAAACGCTTCACAATTATCTTGTTGTAGTCTTTCAGATATACTTAAGGTGGAATCTACATTTTGATATTTTTCTTCCCCGCCATATCTTAATAGAACAATATCACATCCTGAATGAGACAATATCTTGAGCGCGATTAATTCATAATTCGATATTTCACCATAATATAATATCTTAGGCGGAAGATCCGAACCAATATTTCCAATGGTAGGTCTGAATTTATAGTAAAACCAACACATGAATTTTACAAAAGCATTTTTTATTATATTCATATTTTTACCTGCATTTTGTAATTGTTTCAACTCAGTCCATATGGCATTCGACAATAGGTCTATCTGGGTTATACTCAGATTCCCAAACATTAGCTTTGTACTTCGTTTTATAAATTCTAGTTCCATATTGAACTCAGAACCTATCATATTTTCATAGTACATTAATTGATTCTCATCAGGATTTTTCATTTTCTGATCCAACCATATTCCGTCATTTTTTATAGAACTTATATATTTTATTAAAAATTCTTTCAATTCAACGGAATACTGGTCGATTCTGCAAAAAAATACCCCTTGAGGATTTCTTTCTGATAATTTTAAAAAATAATCATTTAATCTAGTTATCATAGCTCGCTCAATCAATATTCATCACAACCTTTGTATCTCTTATACGTCAGCAATTTTCTTAATAATGCCACAAGCCTTGTAGTTTCCTAAACTCACCTTGCTTCTTTCTATAGGAACACCTTTTTCTATGGCTAATTGTTTAATATGCGCTAGCTCATCTGCAGTATCATATTCCTCATTTATGAGTATTTTCCATGGTACCCTTCGCAGTAATACACGGGTAGTTTCTCCAATTCCTGGCTTAACAAGATTTACATTGTCTATTTCATATGCCTCTTGAATGTTTCGAACAATCTGTAATCCAGCCATTCCTTTTACTATATCACAATTTACTGTCTTATAATCAAAACATCTTTCAATATCATCTATATATTCGTTTGATTTATCTTCCCTTAAAAGGTTTCCATAAAATGCAGCTCCGTGAAAATCCATTTTTGAAATAATATCTTTTCTCAAAAAAGTTCTGCTAAGCAATCCTGTTATTGTACTATTTAAGCAGGAACTGGGAATCAATATATCTTCATGTGTTCCACATAAATCGGTGATATTTGCTGGATCGGCAACCACCGCCAATCTCTTATCAATGTTAGGATAGTTCACAAGCTCTTTTTCTAATTCATGGAATATGGCACCTTTTCCAACCCAACCATCTAAGAATTGAATATCCTCTGCACGATGTCTAGCTAAAATGTAATTCATTGCATTATGATCAATGCCTCTATCTCGGATAATGGAAATTGCGTAATGCTTAACATTCACACTATATTTATTCAAAATATAGCGATGGACTAAGATACCGATGGGTATCCCGGCTCTTGCCAATGAAACAATGACCAGATTTTTTCCTTTTTCTTGGAACATTTTTTCTGAAATCCTGGCTGTAGCATCCGCAGTGATTTTAGCATAGTTTTTCATAGCCATCTCGTATGTTTTCATATACTTTTCAGACGGTTTATATTCTACCGGCAGCATTTCACAGTAATGTGTTCCCACTTGGATTCTCTTTTCTCTCTCCTCCGTGGGTAATGGCTCAACCAAGCCGGAAATATCCTTTAAGAGTAGTTGAACATCGTTTTTGTTATATGTACTTTTCATCATTTACACCATCTCACAATTTGGATATTTTCATTTCCTTGGGCTTCTAATGCGGCTATCAGTTGTTGGCCTCCACTTGTATCAGTCTGGGAATCCGTAATTACAATAACATAATCATACTTTTCCAGATTATAGATAAATGTGATTCTGTTTTCTTCGTAAAAACTGCTAATTGTATATCGATTAAATAACGGATAACCTTCGTCCTTACTAATCATAATTGGACTTCTCGTTGTTGCATGAAATTCCACTTTACAATTTCTATATTGATCTTGCAGTTCTTTTGCAAAATACATGGGTAAAAACATAAATTCCTCTGTTCCTAAAACCAGTATTTTTTTATATTCTTTCTTAATTACCAAACGGCTTAAAACCTTCTCAACAAACCCGTCGCAAGCTTCAATGTACAAATCCTTGGGCTTGATTACTCTCATATCACATATATCATGGACTAAAATTTCATTTGCCATGCTAGAATCAGAAGATACCTTCTGGTGTTTACAATCTTCATATTGATACTTGTCAATCTCATTGACTTTATATTCAAATTCCATTCTTGCAATATATAAACAATCTACATCAAGCTGGGCAAGTTCTGCCATTCTTGTTTCTTTCATACTGTTCAAGATACATAAAATTGTATATTTCATTTTAATTTCCGGAAACGTTTCATTTAAAGCTGTTACTAATTTCATAATTGTATTTCCAGTTGTCACTTCGTCTTCCACAAATACAATTCTATCTACTTTTTTTAAAACCTCTGAATAGTTATCTATGATGATCCCTTGCTCTTTGGCATGACTATGGGATTCTGTAAAATATAAATAATTGGAATTCTCAATTTTTTCTCGAGTAGTTTGGCTCATAAAGGCTACATTACTGCCAAAATAGGCTACTGCCGCTCCAATTCCCGTTGCAGTCTCTGCAAATCCAATCACTGAAATTCTTTCCTCGGGATATTTTTCCTCTAGCAATCCTGCCATTTCCTGAAATAAGTCCATGGATTTCCCAGGGTTTACAGAAAGATGTTTCCCTTGTAAGGGATCCACATAAAGGTATGGTCGAATGCTATTATTATCCCTCTTCGCTATTCTGACTAAGTCTTCTAATTTGTAATTCATTATAATACTCCATATAATTCTGCCAAAGCTGTCATTTTCATTGCCCAGTTTTTATGGGTTTTCACTTCGTTCATTCGCTCACCGGCAAAACTTTTGCCTACCTGTAGGCTTCGAATATCCCAATTCAAAATTGCTTTTGCATCCTGAAAATCTTTTTCTGATACCTTAAGCATTTCATTCACCACATTTATTTGTTTTGGATGAATGACCGTTTTACCAATAAATCCATTTAATCTATCGTATTTCAACTCTCTTACTAATCCATTTTTCCACTCATCATTATCACTTGAAAAGAACTCCCAAACCAAACCTGATACCACATATTCTCTTGAAAATACAGTTAGTATATCACCCATTAATTGTGAAATCGGCAATATATCATAAATTGTTTCATCATAATGCCTTCTGATGGAAAACTCATTACAAAAATCATTTCCCCCAACCCGCACATTTAAAACATACTCCTTCATTTTATCAATTTTCTCTTTAATCATATTGAGCACATCAAATCTAGTTTTATAATTTGCAATATCCTTACTTTCTAAAATTGGCATCATATAAAGCTTTTTATAGGAAAGGTCATTAATCTTTAGAAAATTATCATTATATTCATCCCCATTACCCACGGAATATTTAGGGAAAATAAACCCGCAGAGGACTTCTTCATACAAACAAATTTTTTTGTATACTTCCAGTAAGTGATTGGCACAACGCACTCTTACAAATATTTTAGGCAAATAAAAATCTTTCCTCTTATGTTCTTCATAAATGCTTTTCAAGGTGTTCTTTAATTGCTCAATAGCCATAGCAACGGAATCCTCTGGGATTGTGTCTTCAAGACAAAGTGCTAAGGAATATTTCTTCCCAAATTTTTCTGAAATCACGGAGTGAGCCACTGTATTATTTAAAGCTGGGGCATATAAAAGTGCTCCAACGCTATATTTCATTTCAATATTATTTATCATCTAAAAGTCCCTTCTTATATAATAGACTTATTTTATCGCAGATTTCATCGGAAATCATCGGACTATTTTCAATTATTATTTTGTTTTCATTTATAATTCTGTCGGAAATATGGGTTGGAACAAAAGCAAAATCGCCCATTTCCAACATGGAATAATCAAATTCACTATCTCCTGCTGTCAAAGTTTTTATTTTTCCATATTTCCCATGAAATCGTTCGATAGCGTTTCCTTTGGTCAGCATTTTTGGAATGCAAAAAATTTTTTTCCGATCTACCATAATCTCAATGTCATCTGCTTTTATTTCTTTTTTCAATATATCATAAATTGACTCAACATTGTCACTACTTGCATATGTAAAAAATGGATATTCCCCATGTATATGTTTTTCTTCCATAAGATTCTCAAAGATTTGTGTGACTCTTTTTACAGCTGGAATTGCACCTTCACAAATAGAAATACTTTCGTCATACCACTGTTGATTGCTCGTTCCTTCCTCTAGCAAAACTGCTCCATTTCCTACCAAAGCCAACTTACAGCCCAATTCATTTTGTAAAAAACCCAATCTGGAATACTGTACTTGGGTTCTTGTGGTAATGGGAACAAGCTCTAGCCACGTTGCATTTTTTAGAAATGAATAGGTATACTTTGTGATGAAGGCTTGCTCTTTTCCATGAAGCATTTCAATTAATCTAAAGTCCTTCGTAATATTGTGCCGATGGGAAAAAATCATTGTATTATCCAAATCTGTAAAGAACCTTACCATTTTATCTCCTTCTGTTTCATATCATAGCAGCCTAGGCGCTAATGAAATTCCCATTTTTTATCCAAACTTTAACACCGTTAGAGCAACACCGGAATTTCAACATGAGATACAAACTTTTCCTGCAAATTATTTTCCCATTCCTTCTCTATCCCAATGATTTTATTCACTGCTAAATTGGGTATGTTTATACCGCTGGCTACACAACTAAGCTGCACACCACCGGACATTCGTGTATTCACTTCCAAAAAATACGGGATATCCTTTAGATATTTAAATTGAATATTGCACGGATTTTTTAAATCTATTTTGCTATATAAATCCTGACAAATATCAAGAATTTCTTTCTCATACCTAATGCATTCTACCCGTCCAGCAGATTTGATTCTTGGTATCATAATAATTCCACTTTTTGTTTCCAGACAATCAACACTAACTTCATCCCCAGGTAAATATGGCATCATCATAATTGGTGAAAATTCTTCCCGCTCGCTTAACGCTTCAATAACGCTATCATAAGTCATTCTGGTATTTTGCTTTTTAAATAAAGCTGCATACCCTTTTCTATGATTATCAATAAGTCGGTAGCTCTTTCCGCCCTCGTCCTTCACAAATTTAAAACAAATCTGCTCATAATGATTCAATAGATTTTCATAGGCATTCTTAAACTGCGCTACTGTTGTAACTGTTTCATACAATGGCACTGTACCAATTTGTTTCTCACGAAAATACTGATAAGCAAGGTCTTTCTTGTTTAACATATTCATGGTCTCATAGTCCTCAACCATGACTTTTATTCCAAGTGCTTCAAAACAAGCCTTTTCTTTACTGATTGCAAGCATCCCTCGTCTTGGCATAAATACATCAATGTGATGCTCCTTGCAAAAATCCAAGCAAAAAGTGACGTATTCTTTTTCCCTCAATTTAGGCTCAATATACCACTCATCACATACCGTTCGGATTACAGATTCATTGTTTTCATTGCTGCCAACGATATAAAAATCCTTGTCCTCTTTTATTAAATTTATTATGTTATAAGCAGTGCTAAACCAATGGTTTAACCAAATTCTTGTCATTTGACTCTTCCTCCTGGAAATTAATTATGCCAATGCTATTTAATATAGAAACATATGGTAAGTCAGCACTCACACACTCATAAATTTCCTTTTAATTGAGGCAAGAACAGTTTTCTTTTCAATTTTTTTAGCCATATAAATTCACCTTCTCTGTGCTTACCATAGACATAATTTATTTTTGCATGGATTCTTTTGTAATAAAACTCCTGCAATGGGCTTTTTTCAGATTACAATATAAATTTCTTTAATCAGTGGAATATTTAAAAGTGCCGTAGGTGAGAAATTTTAAACATTCTTAGCTTATGTGTTGTAACCCATTTTATACAGATTATCCTATGTACATCAAAATGACAAGTAGTAGTACCATTGAATAAGATGACCCATATCAATTCGCTTCATTCTAAAAGCTAAAACGAACGATTGTCATACTAGTTAAGCTTTCTCCATTGAAGCAATATCAATGATACGTAAATTCTCTTGTGTGATATTCAGTTAATTCATTTCTGAAACAAACAACGTAGCAGTTATGATTCCAACAAAGTTAGTAAAGTAACCTTTTTTCAATAAAAATAAGGGGAAGTTCTTGTAATCGCCTGGACATAACTCCATCAAGTAACCAAAACTTCCCTCATCGTATTTTGTTATTTCAATTATACAATTGCACCATAAGAACGGCAAATTGCCTCAAGACCACCCTGATATCCAGCAGCAACAGCGTTAAATTTCCACTCACCATTTTTCTGATAAATCTCAGCAACAACAAGTGCTGTTTCAATCGAAAATTCTTCTTCAAGATCAAATTTTAAAACAGGTTCTCCCACTGTATCAAATTCATCTGCCATCTTAGCAATTCTTATATACGCATTTGTTACCTGCCCAAAATTCTGTCTTCTATTTTCTGCATCAAAAATTGTTACACAAATAGTAATTTTTTTAATTTCATTTGGGATTTTAGTGAAATCAATCATAATTACTTCATCATCGCCATCGCCTTCGCCAGTAAGATTATCCCCAGTATGAACAACAGCTCCGTCTCTACCATTAAGATTATTATAAAAAACGAAATCCTCGTCCTTGATTAACTTTCCATTTTCCCCCAGCAAAAATGCTGATGCATCTAAATCGAAATCATGTCCACCATCGTATTTATTAGTGTCCCAGCCTAATCCAACAAGTGCTAATTTCATCGTATTGTCTAAGGATACTCTTTGTCCTTTTTGCAGATTAATCGCCATAATATTTTCCCCTTTTATGCATAGATTTTTATCAATGAATCTAGTCTGCTTGCTTGCTGAACTCCCTGGCCAATTGCATTGAACTTCCATTCACCATTTTTTCTATAAATTTCTCCAACAACAAGACCTGTCATCCCATTATAGTTTTCTGATAAATTGAATCTGCAAATCTCATTTCTTGTCCCCATGTCAACAAGTCTAATAAAAGCATTTTGAATCAAGCCAAAATGTTGTTTTCTTGCTGCTGCATCAAAGATATTGACTACAAAAATCATTTTGTCAATATTTTGTGGAACCAATGGTAAATTCACCATAATCTGTTCATCATCGCCTTCGCCGGCTCCCGTAAGATTATCCCCCTGATGTACGATTGCGCCACTTTGGTGTCTTAAGTTTCCAAAATACACGCAGCATTGTTTCACGTCTTTACTAATAATTTTGCCATTTGCTCCGCATAAAATAACCGACGCATCACAGTCAATAGATTGATGCCCGCCGAATAAACCGCCTAAAAATCCATTGCCTTGTTTTGTCTCATCCCAACCAAGACCTACCATCACCTGACTTAGCCCAGACCCGCCTTTTGTCAAATCAATTTTTTGTCCCTTTTGTAAATTAATCGCCATTTGTATTTCCTCCTTAATTTTTTACGAAAAATACTCTTACTCAGTAATTTATTTTACTCTTACTGCTTATTGTTTGCTGGAAATCTACAAGCATCAGATGTTCTTGCTATAGAAAACAACCTTGACCTTTACGAAGGCTGTTTAAAACAATTTTTCTCATTATGTTGTTCTATGACCTGTTAACAATACTTTTTCGAATTAAGTCTACAGGAATCATAGTAAAAGCAAGGATTATGACAACCACCCAACCATTCATGCCCGGTGGAACACAGCTGAACATTTCTCCAATCCATTTAAATAATGGGAAAGGTATTAAGGGAGCATTCACAATTAATGCTTGAACTGCAACAATAATGACGAATGCTTTCATAAAACCGGTATTTTCATTCAATCCTTTAAAAATTTTATAATTATCATCTCTAACATTAAATCCATTAAATAAAGCTGCCCAAATAAACAAAACAAAATATGCTGTATATTGCTGCTCTTGGGTTTCGAAGAAACCAGCAAAAAAATCGAGCTTTAAAAATAGAAAACTTATAACGGTCAGCCAAAGACCCATAGTGATTATTTGAGCCATCATCTTTTTACTTATAATTCCCTCATCTCTTCTTCTTGGTTTTTCACTCATATATTTTTCAAGTGCAGGCTCATTTCCAAGCATAATTGCACCTAACCCATCCATTACAAGATTAATAAATAAAAGATGCGTTACTTTTAAGGGTTCATTTATTCCAAAGAATGGGGAAATAGCACTGATTACAACTGCCGCAACATTAATAACTAACTGGAATTTACAGAACTTCAAAATATTATTATACACTGTTCTGCCATACCAAATAGCGTCTTTAATGGATTTAAAATTATCGTCCAGAACAACAATTTCTCCTGCTTCTTTTGCAGCCTCTGTTCCACTTCCCATAGCGAATCCTACGTCGGCTCGTTTCAATGCTGGTGAGTCATTCACGCCATCACCAGTCATTCCTACAACTAAATTCATTTCCTGGCTTAATCTAACCATTCTAGATTTATCTGTTGGCAACGCCCTTGCAATCACCTTTATTTCAGGTAAAATACTTTTCACCTCATCATCACTCATTTGATTCAGTTCAGCGGACGTCATAACTTTGTCTTTTTCAGAATGAATTAATCCCGCATCTTTCGCAATGGCAACGGCGGTTTCCAGCCTATCACCGGTGATCATGACTACCTGAATACCAGCTTTCTGAACTTCATATATTGCTTCTTTTGCTTCTGGTCTAACATCGTCTCTTATACCTACTAATCCAATAAGAACTAAATCATCATGAATACTATCTTGAACAAGATCTTTTTCCGAATACCCAAATGCCAATACTCTCATTGCTTTTTTTGCAATTTCGGAAATTTTTGAATCTAAAACATCTTTCTCAAGCGTTTGAATCTTGCCTTCATCATCAAGATATTTTGTGGCTCCAGCAATTAGCTTCTCAGGAGCTCCTTTATAAAATGTCTTTCCTAGTGCTTGTACATGGGTTTGGCTAAATTTATTTTTCGAATTAAACCCTTGGGAAATTGTCATAGCATATTCTTTTTCCTCCGCAAGCATTTTGAAGGTTTCTTCACCCATAAACTTCGTTAATGCTTGATCTGTTGCATTTCCACCGATTACCCTATGTTTACTGTCATACATAGAAGCCGTATTTTTACCAATAGCAATATCTAATAATCCCTTGATTTTGCTATGTTTGCTCAAATCATGTGCCTTTATGGTTGTTCCATCTGCCAAAAAAAACTCTACAACTTCTAAAGCACCCTTTGTGATTGTTCCAGTTTTATCGCTAAAAAGAATGTTTAATGAACCTGCTGTTTCTATACCAACCGCTTTTCTAACCAAAACATTGTGATCCAACATCTTACTCGTATTCTGCATCAACACAAGGGAAATCATTAATGGCAAACCTTCAGGAACAGCACAAACAATGATTACAACTGCAAGGGATACTGCTTGAATGAAATCCTGAAGAATTGAAGTCCAGCCAGTCGCCAAATAGCCCGAAAAGCCCCCTGCATTCATTACAAAGAAAGCCATATAAAAAACGGCAATAACCACTGCACCTATATAACCAAACGTGGAAATCTGTCCAGCTAGTTTTGAGAGCTTTACTTTTAATGGTGAATCTGGCTCTTCTTCTTGCATTTCTTCCGCCATTTTCCCCATCATAGTCTTTAGTCCCACATGACGGATATCCATCACACCTTCACCATCAAACAGAACGCCACCCCGAAATAAAGAATGCTTATCTACAAATGTGTCACCTGTAATATTATCAGGGAAATCAGTTGGGCCATCAGCGAAAGTTTTATTGCATTCTTCTGTCTCGCCATTAAGCGCTGAATTGTCGACTTTAAGATTTCCGGAAATGAGTATGCCATCAGCGGGGATTTTATCTCCTGCTTGAAGAAGGACCATATCTCCAACAACAACTTCATCTACATCTATGACCGTTATAACACCATTTCTGTAAACTTTGCACTCTTCATTTTTCGTATTTTCTTTTAATTCTCTATATTTACTATCACTTGCAACTCCTGTTTTTGCTGATACAGTTGCAACGATGAGTATTGCAATAATCGTCCCAACCGGTTCATAAATCTCTGCATACCCAACAAAAAACATTACGATCATGATTACTGCAATAATTAGTAATATTTTTATCATTGGATCACTAAAAGTTTCTTTAAACTCGTCCCAAAACGTAGTTGGCTCCGAATCCGGAATCACATTACTGCCATACTTTGCTCTTGATTGTTCAACCTCTTGATCGTTCAAACCATTCATTTTCATTTGTTTTCTCCATTATTAAATCTCATTTTGTGTGTATCACGTTGTATTTCAACCAGCTCATTTCTGCCATCATCATATATAGATATATACTTATCCATATTTGCCTAGATAAACATCATAATCTCTGGATAATTATTCCATGTAAATCTGTAATTATTTTACCATCACCTAAACATTCACAATTTTCATCCAAACTGGGTTTGGATAGCATTCATCATTCTTCTATTTATGGTAGCCTTCTTACCAGTTGATTTATCAATTCTCCCCGATTTTTAAAGGGTAATTCTGATTCCTATGGCTTTTCCTTTTTTAAATAATCATAAAAAGCATTCAGAACCTGTCTGAATGCTTCATGCACTTGGCTTAACATGTATGTTCTTAGACAGTCGCCAGCCCCACTTATATTTTTTAATATTTTTCTACAAAATTTACCAATAATAACCAACTTTCATTAGTATAATTCCTGATAAACACCTTGTCAATTACATTTTGTTTAATTTTTTCTGGTGTACTATTAGTATATCATTTTTTTGTTTTATTAAAAGTATCGAATAAAAATACCCTTTTATTGATATATCAAAAGCCTCTATATTTATTATGAGATGAGTTGCTAATGTGCAAATATTGCAAATTGTATACTCTAGCTTTAAGGCATCATTGCTTCTCATCCCCTATGTTTTCTTCTCGCAGGCTGGTTTTTACTGTTTCTCCAACAACAAGGTGTACAATGGTACTTTACATTTCTCTATTTTATTCATGTAGTTTAATTTCTCCACTTCGTTCAGCCCGGTCAAAATATCAGCTACTCTACAGATATTTTCATTTTTGTCTCTCACCAAGTCTCCAATAAAAACCGTAGAAATCGTTTTTGTTGTTCCGTCTGCCATGGGTATCAATGTTCTTTCTGGTAAATCATAATAGTCTGCACTATACGCCATTCTGAATTTCTCCCTTCCAAAACGATTCTCGTCTCATTTTACTATTAAAGGAGACCATGCACCCCGATATCCCCGCGCCTCGCACCTTTTTACCTATTATACATGTTTCAGCATAATATTTCTATATAAAATAATAATAGAGGAACCAAAGTGTCTTTTTATGACATAAACTTAAACGCTAATTTCACTTTATTTTATTTTCCGTCTAGCGATGAAACTTGATTCGCCATTTCTTAAAGAGAAAGAGTGTTAAACTATATGAAATTTTCTGAAGTTATTCATAAAAGGCTAGTATCTTTTAAGATATGAGCATTCGTTCCGTATGCTCTTTTTAAGTTTACCAAACGCTAATTTTGTTAACTACAAAAGTAAGGGCAACTTTCCTGTCTTTCACTTGGGTACCCTCTTTCTATCTCGCTATCCCATGCCCAGTGTCGTTCAGCGTATCCTTGCAAAAGGCTCTATGCAGATTTTACATTTCTCGGTGATATTTGTCTAAAACCATGACATGACATTGTCATGGTTTTGCTGTATAATGATATTTATTCTAACTTGAGAGGTGTGCCATGAAAAATGACCGATTATTTCAGCTTGTATATTTACTGCTTGAAAAAGGCAGCATGAGTGCACCCACACTGGCAAGAGAGCTTGAAGTGTCGGTGCGAACGGTATATCGTGATGTAGAAACCTTATCGATAGCAGGAGTTCCTATTTACACAACCACTGGCAAAAATGGTGGTATCTCACTGATGGAAGGCTACAGCTTTGACAAAACCTTATTATCCGACTACGAGCAAAATCAACTGCTTTTTGCAGTACAAAGTCTGAAAGCAGCTGACCAACAGGTAGACAGCCTGCTGTCTAAACTGGGCGGAGCCTTTCGCAAACCATCACAGGATTGGATTACCGTAGATTTTTCCCGTTGGGGGCTAAAACAAGTGGACAGTGTTCGCTTTGAAACCATTAAAAATGCTATACTAGCAAAACAAGTTATGCAAATTTCTTATTGCGGCACATCAGGAGAAATAACTAACCGTCGAATACAACCCTTACGCCTTATCTATAAAGATAAACATTGGTATTTGCAGAGTTATTGCCTAAAATCCCAGGATTTTCGCCTTTTTAAAGTAAGGCGAATTGTAGAAATCAAACCTATAGACGAACATTTCACCCAGAATTATAAAGGGGAAATACCACCCATCGAAATGGCAGATGTGCCATACTCTGAAACAAATATTAAGTTGAAAATCTCTGCACGACTTTCCTTTCGGGTGTATGACGAGTTTGATCGTGAGCATATTACCGTAATGCCCGATGGCAGTATGTTGGTGGATGCATGTTTCCCCATTGATTCATGGGTGATAAGCTATATCTTTTCATTTGGCACCGATGTAGAGATACTGCAGCCACCTGAGCTTCGATATCAGCTCTCAGAATATGCAGAAAAAATTTCAACTCATCATAAACCCTGACAGACTGTTGTCAGCTTTTGTTTGGTATCATGGAGATACTAAAACTTAAAGGAGGACAAGATTATGTCAAATGAAAATCAAAAATTTTGCCAAAGCTGCGCAATGCCAATGGATGGTGCCGCGTATGGCACAGAATCTGATGGAAGCAAAAGTGGTGATTATTGTAATTATTGTTATAATGGCGGTAAATTCTGTGCGGATGTAACCATGCAGCAGATGATTGATCTTTGTGCAAAGCCCATAGCAGATGCAACAGGCATGACCGCAGATGAAGCAAAAGCACAGATGGCAGCTTTTTTTCCACAACTAAAACGCTGGCAGTAAACACAAGGAGTGTGTAAAGGATGAATTGGAACGAGCAATATCCTAAAATCACGATGCCGAATTTACAAGAGGTATCCTGCTTTGTAACAAGTCCTTTATGGGATGAACTTTGTGCCCGTATAGAGTCTTGCTATGGTGTTTTGCCAAAAACAGAGCATAGCATTTGTTCCGGTGCGCCCGGTTGGAATATAAAGTACAAAAAGAGCGGGCGGTCTCTTTGCACACTCTATCCTGCTAAAGGTTTTTTTACCTGTCTTGTTTCGGTGGGTAGCCGCGAGGCCATGGAAGCGGAGCTTCTGTTACCAACTTGCACCGATTATGTTCGTAGCCTATATCGGAATACAAAACCCTTTAACGGTGGGCGTTGGCTAATGGTATCTGTCACTTCTGCGGAAATTCTGGAAGATGTGAAAAAACTCATTGACCTGCGTGTACAAAAAAAGGGTCAATGACCACATATCCCAGTATACAAATACAAAATCCACGTTATTAATTAAAGAAAATGTGTGATCGGTAAAATCAAAATCTAACTTTTTATAAATTCAGCCGCTGCACCTTGAAATAGATGCAACGGCTGTTGCTTTCTCTATTACTTGATAGTCTTGATTTGCTATGGTAAACTACCTAATGTATTAAATGATTGGGTAAATGTATTTATTCCCTTTGTACTGGATCGGTTTTATATTTGACGAAGGAGATAAGATAAGGTTATGTTAAAACAATTAAACAATACTTTAAATATTATAATGGGATCAACTATTGGTGTAACTATTGGTCACAGTATATATCAATTTATTAATTATGAAAAATTTCCCAATTTATATGCAATACAGTCTGCACCTTGGTATACTAGCATTTTAATATATGGCAGTGTTACCATAATTGTTTTGTTAATATCCATTATCATAAAAATAATTATAAAACAAAAGCTCACAAACAAGTAAAATCCCCACCTGCAACGGTTATGCGCAGTCTATGATATAAGGCCTTCTTCTACTAAATATAATTCCATGACTAAGAAACAAGATACGTTATTCCATTCACGGAATAATCGCACCTAAAATAAAACTTTTTTTAAATAGTAGTGAGAAAATTTAACGCTGGGTAAGCAAATTTATATGACCTCTCTTTAAGCTGTTTGCATTCGCAGACAGCTATTTTTAAAATATTTTACAATTGCGTGTAACCTTTTGCCATCCCCGTTTGTACTATTAGTGAAAGGCTTTTCAAGAACAAAGGAGGAACTCATGAGAGAATCAGTAGACGTGCTGATTGACAAGTATAAGAACAATTTGTTTGTAATTGCATTTCATGTTTGTAAAAATATTCATGATGCAGAAGATGTTGTTCAAGATACTTTTATTCAGTACATATCACTAAAAAAGGATTTTGAAACAGAGCAGCACATACGCGCATGGCTGATTCGAGTAGCGATTAATAAAGCTAAAAATA
>JABNAD010000487.1_pt1 | contig 22790 bp, 21 predicted proteins | sample 7240381 | NCBI WGS metagenome assembly JABNAD01 (sample SAMN11332834, study PRJNA596920) | anaerobic digester metagenome | biome: digested sludge; isolation source: digested sewage sludge-derived enrichment culture grown on H2/CO2 | place: Germany: Goettingen
GTATGAGGACTGTGAGGAATATTCTCTGGCGGATCAGTGGATTCTGCATCGCAACAATGAAGTGATCCGCGAAGTCAGCGAAAACCTGGAACGCTTTGAAATCGGAATCGCACTCCAGAAAGTTTATGACTTCCTGTGGACTGAATTCTGTGACTGGTACATCGAACTGAGCAAGACTGCGTTCACCGGAGCCGATGAAAAGGCCAAAGGCGTCACCATGAACGTTCTGGTCAAGGTGCTGTCGGATGGATTGAAGCTGCTCCATCCGGTCATGCCCTTTATCACCGAGGAAATCTATACCCATCTGACCGGAGAGGAAACCATCACGCTGGCAGCCTGGCCCATTTATGAAGATCACTTCTCCTTCGGGGAGGAAGCCCGTCATATGGACCATATCATTGCTGCCATCAAGGCAATCCGGACGATTCGGCAGGAAATGAACGTTCATCCCGGCCGCAAAGCCAAGACTTACATTTTACCGGCAACGGACGCCAGAGAAGCCTTTGGGCAGAGCGGTGCCTACCTGGAACGGCTGGGTTTTGCCAGTGAAGTGATTTTAGTGGAGTCCAAGGAAGGACTGGCCGATACAGTCACTCTGGTCACCCCGGGCGGAGAAATCTTCCTGCCCCTGCTCGATCTGATCGACAAGGAAAAGGAACTGGAGCGTTTAGGCAAGGAAATTAAAAAATATCAGGGAGAAGTCAGCCGGATTGAAGGCAAGCTCTCCAATGAGAAATTTGTGGCCAAAGCGCCGGAGAAAGTAATTACCGAGGAACGGGTCAAATTGGAGCAGTATCGCGATCTGCTGGCGAAAACCCAGAAGAGTTACGACGAAACGCTGGTGCTGTAACATGGAGCTGATGACGGAACGTCTGCTGCTCCGCCCCGTATGCGAGGGCGACATCGAGGAAATCACCAGAATTTGCCAGGACCCGCAGATCTATCAGAACACCTTGCTGATCCCCCGGCCCTATACCAGAGATCATGCCCTGGCGTGGCTGGGAACGATTGAAACCAGCCGCCGCGAAGGGCGGGCCGGACATGATTTCGCGATCTGTCTGAAGGAATCGGGGAAGTTTATCGGAGTGATCGGCCTGTCGCCGTTCAACCGGCATGATGAAACAGAAGCCGGCTACTGGCTGGATCGAACTTACTGGGGGCAGGGCTATATGACGGAAAGCCTGAAGCGGGTGATCGAGTTTGCTCTGACCCAGGGTGTTCACCGCGTCATTGCCAGGCATTTCTCTTGGAACAAGGCTTCCGGCCGGGTGATGGAGAAGGCGGGGATGAAGCAGGAGGGCGTGCTCCGGCAGGCTGTGAAAAAGGACGGGGCATATCTGGATCTCGTCTGCTATGGCATCCTGAAGGATGAAGTCAGAGTCTCCCCGGGACGCGATCGTCAGGGTGATTACAGCGCCCGGTAGGACCTGCCGGCAATCAGAACCGGAAGGGGAACCCACGGACCCCTTCCGGCTCTTTCTATGCTAAAATAGACTATATCAAACGAACCGAATCAGAAAATCGGATCGTGCATTCGGAGTATGAGTACTATGGATATTAAAGAAGCAATGGCCTTCATCACCGGGACCCAGAAATTTGGCCAGAACCTGGGACTGTCCCGCATGGAATGTATGCTCAGCAAGTTGGGAAATCCGCATCTGGATCTGCGAGTGATCCATATCGCCGGAACCAACGGAAAGGGGTCGGTGGCTGCCATCACCTCGGAAGTGCTGATGAAGCACGGGTATACCGTTGGATTGTATATCTCGCCCTATATCGAAGAATTTAATGAACGAATCCAGATTAACCGGAAGAATATTGACGATGCCGATCTGGCCTTCTATACGGAAAAAGTCGCGGGAGCCGTGGCCGAGTGCGTTGCGGAAGGCTTGGAGCATCCGACGGAATTTGAGATCATAACCACGGTCATGTTTCTGTATTTTCAGGCAAAGCAGCCGGATTTCTGCGTGATCGAAGTCGGTTTGGGCGGCGATCTGGATTCCACCAACGTGGTTTCACCGCTGCTGTCGATAATAACTTCCATCAGCTTTGACCACATGAATGTGCTGGGAAACACCATTGGCGAAATCGCTCAGGCCAAGGCCGGCATCATCAAACCCGGGGTGCCGGTGGTGGCCTATCCGCAGCTGCCTGAAGCGGAGCGGGTGATTATGGAACGGGCCCGGCTCATGGAGAGCCCGATTGAGTTTGTCGATCCAAATCACGTCTCATTCCTTGGCTTTGCTGAGGAAACAGGGGTTCAGCGAGTGCGTTATGAAGCCGGAACCTGGGACTTTGAAGCGAACCTGCGGCTCCTGGGCGTGCATCAGCAGGTCAATTCCCTGCTGGCGGTGTCGGCTCTGTATCGGCTTTCTCAGGTCGCGGGCCTGAATTTGTTGCCGGATCTGGTCGCCGAAGCAGTGGAGACGGTCCATTGGATGGGGCGCTTTGAGATCATGAACCATGATCCGCTGGTGATCATTGACGGAGCTCATAATGTCGATGGCATCCGGCAGCTCAAGAATTCGCTGAATTTTTACTATCCGGACCGCCCTTATATTCTGATCCTTGGAATTCTGGCCGATAAGGATACCCATCAGATGGCGGATCTGATTGCCCGCGACGCGAACGCTGTGATTTGCGTGACCCCCAATTCTACCCGGGCTTCTCTGGCACAGGATCTCTATCAATACATTCATACATTCAATGACCACGTAACCTGGGAAGAGGAATACGACACGGCGCTGTCCAGCGCGCTGCGGCAATGTCCGGATGACGGTTATGTCATCGCGTCCGGTTCCCTCTATATGGTGGGTGACATGCGGCGCACCATGCGGCAGAGATTCGGTCTGCCCTATGAGCACTAATCGGTTTTAACAAACGGGACGCACAATAAACGGGAGGAAATTATGATAGATATCAAATTGCTCAGAAATCAGCCGGATCTGGTCCGGGAGAATTTAAAAAAGAAATTCCAGGAGGCCAAGCTGCCGCTGGTGGATGAGGTACTGGAACTCGACATCAATTACCGGGCCGCACTGACGGAAGCAGAAACCCTGAAGAGTCAGCGCAATGCGCTGTCCAAAGAAATCGGCAAGCTGATGGGGCAGGGCAAACGCGACGAGGCGGAAGCGATTAAGGTGAAAGTACAGCAGGAAGCCGATCGTCTGGCGGAGCTGGATGTCGAAGCGAAACGCCTGGCGGAAGAAATCCGGGTTCGTATGATGGTGATTCCGAATATCATTGATGATTCAGTGCCCATCGGCCGCGATGATTCCGAGAATGTCGAAGTGGAACGATTTGGCGAAGCCCTCGTCCCGGACTTTGAAATTCCTTATCACATGGATATCGTCGAAGCCCTCGACGGAGCCAGCATGGATACGGCCCGCAGAACCTCAGGCAATGGCTTCTGGTTCCTGAAAGGCGACATGGCGCGGCTTCATTCCGCCATCATGAGCTATGCTCGGGATTTCATGATTGACAAGGGATTTACCTACTGCATTCCGCCTTACATGATTCGCGCCAACGTAGTAGAAGGCGTCATGAGCTTCACCGAACGCGACAACATGATGTACAAAGTCGATGGGGAAGATCTCTACCTGATCGGTACGTCCGAACATTCCATGATCGGCCAGTATATCGACAGCATCATCCGGCCGGAGGAACTGCCCCTGACCCTGACATCCTCTTCCCCCTGCTTCCGCAAGGAAGTCGGCGCCCACGGCATTGAGGAACGCGGATTATACCGGGTACATCAATTTGAAAAACAGGAAATGATCGTGATCTGCGAACCCGCCGAATCCATGGACTGGTTCCATAAAATGGCAGACATTACGGTGGAGTTCTTCAGGACGCTGGATATTCCGGTTCGCAAGCTCGAATGCTGTTCCGGCGACCTGGCTGATCTGAAGGTCAAATCCGTAGACGTGGAAGCCTGGTCTCCCCGTCAGCAGAAATTCTTCGAGGTCGGTTCCTGCTCGAATCTGGGGGACGCTCAATCGCGCCGGCTTTCCATTCGAGCCAAGGGATCGGACGGAACATACTTCCCCCATACCCTGAACAATACCGTGGTGGCCCCGCCCCGCATGCTCATAGCCTTCCTCGAAAACAACTACCAGGAAGACGGCACAGTCCTGATTCCCGCAGTTCTTCAGCCTTACATGGGCAATAAGACAAGAATCGTAAAGCCGTAAGCCAGTCGGGCACCCGCCCATAGGGAAAGAACAGGAGCTATTCTGCCATTTGACAGGATAGCTCTTGCTGATGACGGGAAAATAAGGAAAGTCCAACCTGAATCCAACTCTTTGGTCATGCCGAATTTCAGGGAGACGCCTTCAATTCTCACCGAGGGTTGCCGGGAACAGATCATGGGAACGACTCTGCAGAATCGAGGTGGTGCGGGATGAGTAAGAAATTGAGTGAAATGACATTGGAAGAACTCTGGCAGTTATTTCCGATTTACCTGACGAAACACCAATCCTGCTGGTCGGACTGGTATGAAGAGGAACTGAATCTCTTGAGGTCTGTCCTGCCATTGGGTTCTATTTCTCGGATCAGTCACATTGGCAGTACAGCAGTTGATTCAATCTGGGCAAAGCCGATTATTGATATTCTGGTTGAAGCCCGGGATCATCAGGAAGAGATCAGGCATTGCCTGGCAGCGGCAGGCTATACCTGCATGTCAGAGAGTGAAACCCGAGTGTCATTCAATAAGGGATACTCGGAGAACGGATTTGCCCAGCGCGTATTTCACTTGCATCTGCGTCGGGAGGGAGACCATGATGAGCTGTATTTCCGCGACTATCTACTGACGTACCCGGAAATTGCCGCGGAGTATGAACAACTGAAACTGGCACTCTGGAAACAGTATGAGCATGATCGGGACGGCTACACCAATGCTAAGCACGAATTCATCGCAAGGCATACCCAGGATGCCAGACAGGCATTTCAAGGCAGGTATGAAAGAGGCGCCCTCCCGGATGGCTTCAAACTTCCCACATAAAGAACCGTGATATTTGCTCCGCCAAAGGCGGCGCAGGTGCGATCCACAGGAACTCTCATTTGTGTCTCAGGATTAAAAAAGAACAGGTTTACATTCAAACCTGTTCTACAATATTTTCTCTATGCCAGCCAGTCTTTGATTATCAGGGACCGACTGGTATTTATTCTTCCCGGGAAGGGGAAGTTTCGGTATCGCGATTGGCGGTCAGAAGGTTAAGGAATTGATAGTAAATTACTTCCGGATTGCGTTTCCAGTTATCGCAGATATATTCGGCATCTTCCTGACTGGGCACTTCAATACCCAGATTGAAAATCATCCGCCGGCCTTCCTTGGCATGAATCTCAACCAGACAGCGGCCGTCCTCTACCGGGGAGTATGAAGCATGGATCGTGTTCTTCTCAATGAGCTCATTCTTCATTTCTTCCATATAGACATCGATCATGGAACGCTTATGGACATCCAGATTCGAGGAGAAGAGTTCCAGCATGGAACGGCCGGAATCTGTAATCTCAACGTACTCATCCAGACCATCCTTGTCCAGGAGAATGAAGCGTCCGTCTTTCAATCCGTAAATGGAATCCTGGAAGTTATAATAGCTCATCAGGAGATTATCCAGCATAATCATGGACAAGTCATGCTTGGTCATGGCATACCGGGCGTTAACCAGGGCGTACAAGATCAATATTTTATTTTCAGCAATGTTTCTATTGTCCTGCATAATGTCCTCCAAAAAACAATCATATATCCTATAATATCACATCAAACACGAATCCCAGGGCAGGGAACTCTGAAATGAGAGAATAATTTCAGCAAATTCCTTGGGCAGAGCATGCGGCCTGACCCGGAAGAAATGATCAAGTGCATTTCTGTGATAGTCAGGCAGAATGCGCCCGGACAAGAAGTGCATAACCGAAGGAATCGAACACTGATTTAAAAAAACCAGTACAGTCAAAACTGAAAGAATATTGAAATCGAATACACATTTTGTTATTATTAGGAAGTATAACTGGGTCCATGCGATAGTAAAAAAAGAGATAAACATTTTGGGGGAGACCATGGAACATAAGGAAAATTGCAATTTGATCAAACTGGAAGGGACCGTCTGCAGTGAACTGGCGTTTTCGCACGAGCTGTATGACGAAAAATTCAATGTGTTCACCTTATCGGTGCAGCGCCTCAGCGATAAAACAGATGACATTCAAGTCACAATCGCTGAAAAAAGCCTGAATGGGCAAATTCTGACTCTTGGCCAGAAAATAATGGTTCAGGGCCAGCTGCGAAGCTACAACAAAATGGAAGGCGGCAGGAACAAGCTCATTCTGACAGTGTTTGCGCGGTCACTTGGAGAAGTCGCTGAAGGAACACCGGATCCAAACCACATCGAGCTGGAGGGGTATGTCTGCAAGAAGCCTGTTTTTCGGACCACTCCCTTTGGCAGGGAGATCGCAGATCTGCTGGTTGCTGTTAATCGGGCATACAAAAAATCCGATTATATTCCGGCAATCGCCTGGGGCAGAAATGCCCGGTTTGCGGAACATCTCAATGTCGGGGACAAAATTCGACTGGAAGGAAGATTCCAAAGCCGCCAATACCAGAAATGTTTCGGTACAAACGAGCGTGAAATCTGCACGGCCTATGAAGTTTCGATCGGCCGTCTGGAACATTTGGAGAAAAGTGACGAAGACACTGCCATGGACTGCGAAGAAACGATGTCTTCAATGGCCTAGCAGCAGCGGCGACCAGGCATGGACACAAAAAATTAACCAGAAATGACCGAAGGATAACGAGTCTTGCGGCAGTCTTTTCGGGCTATAATGATTGTAAATCAGTCAATGCTCAGGAGGCTGGCGAAGCGGGTTATGCTGAAGAACAAAATTGAAATATATAATAATCAGGATGAAGTGACAAAACGCATCCATGAATTGAAGCAAACAGGATACCATGACACGGACATGTATGTCATTGCCAAGGGGGAGCATCGGATCGACAATATCAAAGGCCGCCTGGAAACACTGGCGGATGAGTCGAAATCCACTGATGTGAGCTTGTGGGATAAGTTCAGGAATCTGGTTGGCGCACAGGAAGAATTTGAAAATGCGTTTACCCGCCTCGGAGTAGAGGACGACGAGATTGAAATCTTTACGAATGCGATTGAGTCTGGCAAACTGCTTCTGATCATTGCCAATGATGAACTGTAAAACAGACGCCTGATCCGATCACCCCCTGATTAAGCAGTGAACGGAACGGGAAAGATATCAAAATCATTCAGACCGTTCAGAACCTGAAGAGGGGCTGGGCCAAAAAGCAATTGAGCAAGCACTCCGGAGCAATCCCAAGGAGTGCTTGCTCAAATATTTGCAGGCCAGTGGCTGATCCGTCATGATCAAAAAACCGGAAAAATCATCCGGTCGGAATGACATCCAAGCAGTCACATTTAAGTGAATCACAACGATCCCGAAGAATGATCCGGAGGAAGCAGTCCGATGAATTTTCTCGAAGACCGATCCAAAGGATTAATTCAGATGAATCCTCTCGAGGATTCAACCGAAGGAAGCAGTCGATGAATCTTCCCGATCCATTATCCTCCAACTTATAAGCCTGGGGTGACATATTTTTGAACTTCGACGTGGTTAACTAATTACGGCACAAATACAAGGTGACATTATCACAGACCATCAACAAACATCTCCGTTAAGTCATTTCCCTGAGTGAATGAATGAGTTATAATAGGAATAGCGCTTATTTTCAATCACAATCAGCGCTGTCGAACATGGAAAGGAACTCATTATGTATCAGGATTTTTCAGCTATCTACGAAGAGAAGATCAAAGAGGATTTTGATTATCAGGCTATGGCTGATTTCATTCTGGGTCAGATGCGTCAATTTCACGTGAAGGGGAAGTACGCCCTGGATATGGGATGCGGGACTGGCAATGCCGGTTTGATGATCCTGCCCAGTCTGGAACGGATGATTCTGTGCGATCCATCTGAAGAGATGCTGACCCTGGCCAGAAATAAATACTCCGGTTCCGGGCAGGCCACTTTTTTAAAAGGGGAGGCTCCCACATTTCTGTATCCGGATCGGTTTGACCTTATTATTTCAGTTCTTGATATTCCGAATTACTTGGACTCACTGGAACTGGAGGCATTTCTGCACAACAGCTACCGGAACCTTGAACATACAGGGATTTTGATCTTTGATATCTCCAGCGTCCATAAGCTGACCAAAGCAGCAATGACCGGAGTGTTCGTCTATGATGACGAGGATTATTTTCATGTTTGGGAGAATCAGCTGGTAGGGAAAACCCTCGAGCTGACTATTAATGCGTTTATCCGGACCAGGGGAAAGAGTGCTGGACAATACAATCCACCGCTTTATCACCGGGTTACGGAAGAGCAGGTCATGCATCTGCATACAGAAGAAGAAATTGATGAAACAGCACAAAATGCCGGATTTATGATTGCCGGGAAATACGACGGTTATACAGAAAAACCCGCTTCTCCGGGTTCTGAGAGAATCGTCTATGTGCTTACAAAAGGAGTTACGATAAATGGATAAACTGATTCGAGCAACCGCCATGAATGGCATGGTACGGATAATTGCCGCGGATACGAGAGAGATAGTTGATGAAGCCAGGCGCCTTCATGAGCTCCCGGCGACCGGTACGGTCCTCCTGGGGCGCATGCTCACCGGCGGACTGATGATGGGCGCGGTCCTGAAGAATGAATCGGATCGCCTGACGGTTCAGATCAAGGGAGATGGACCATCCATGGGCTGCCTTGTCACATCAGGCATGAACCTTGAGGTTAAAGGCTATCTAGGCAATCCGGAGATGGAGCTTCCGCTGAATGAGCACGGCCGCTTTGATGTAGCCGGAGCCGTCGGCAGGGAAGGAAAATTTACGGTGATTATGGATATGGGATTAAAGGAGCCTTATGTCTCCAGTGTTCCAATCTATACCGGCGAGATTGCGGAAGATATCGCCTATTATTACACGGTATCAGAACAACTGCCTACGGCAGTGCTGCTTGGCGAAAGCCTGAATCCGGATCTGACGGTTCAGGCAGCGGGCGGACTGATGGTTCAGATGATGCCCGGACATGATCCCATGCTGGCAGATCTGATTACTTTCCGGCTGGAAGAAATTCCACCGCTGTCCAGTCTGCTGTGCGATGGAAATTCAATTCACGAAATCCTGAACATGCTCTTTGACGACATGGATTTGATCATTAATGCGGAAGCTCAGCCTCGTTATTTCTGCGATTGCTCCAGAGAGCGGGTGGAGCGGGCATTTATTTCCATCGGCTTAAGAGAACTGAAGCAGCTTCATGAAGAAGGACGAACGGAGGAACTGGTATGCCAGTTCTGTAATAAGCGTTACTTATTCTCGAAGGAGGATATTGGCAAAATTATCACTGAGATTTCAAAAAATTAGCTGATAATGTCACCATTTCGTAATCACTAAATATAAAACCAAATTTATAATTTTAATTGAGATATATATATAAAACATTTTTCGAGGGGGATTTGGTTTTGAACAGGACAGATGTAATAGCACTCATCGCTGAAGAAGAATCGATGACAAAAAAGAAAGCAGAGGAGATCGTTCGGCTGATCATCGACACGATGAAAGTCGCACTGATCGATGGAGAAAAGGTCCAAATCACAGGATTTGGCACGTTTGAGGTGAAGGACCGTGCACCACGCATTGGAAGGAACCCGAAAACGAATGAAGAAGTCAAAATTGACGCCTTCAGGAAACCTGTGTTCAGACCAAGTCAAACACTAAAAGAACGGATCAATAAGTAGAATGGCTTTGCCATTCTTCTTTCTTTTTTGTAACGTTGTAATAAACTACAAATTATAACGGTGACAAATTATAATTCGGGGATTGCAGTGATACTCAGATCCTGGCTTACTCCGGTAAGATTCACCTTTCGATTTGGATAGGACACAGACTGTATCGCGCAGTACCGCACAGGAATGCTCAGCACCGTTCAGCACTGCTCGCCTGGTAACAGATGTTCGAATAAGTTTCGGTTTGTGGTATAATAAAAAAAAGGAAGGAGGTTTTGCTTATTGTCACATTGTATCGTATGCGGCCAGCCAGGGGATAAGCACCATGTAATTCACAAATCAGAGGGCGGATTGGAAACACCGCTTAATTACATTTATCTATGTCCGGAACATCACCGGGGTGGGCTAGGCCCGCATCAAAATCCGGAGACAGACCTGGCATTCAAACTGGAAATGCAGAAGAACCTGGAGAGCATTTTCTCCAATCGGTATTATTCTGCCATGGAAATCCGTTCGATCAGTCAATTGAGCAATTCCAACATGAAAAAATTCATGAAGACCAACCGTCTGCACAAAGAAGGCTATGAGCGCAATGATATCATCTTCTTCCTGATGGGTGGAAACATTTACCGTCATGATTATGCCAATCCTATGTTCCTTGAACGCATTCGTCTGTAAGAGGTTAATACCCCCAGCTCTGATCTTTCATATAACTGGGAATTCACGTAATCAGCTGTTCAAAATATTTGAGTAAAATTTTCAGATATATTTTCTCGATGGGGGAGGAATGCGTTCCTCTCTTTTTTTCGCCAGATGATTCGGCCGACGGCTGATCATCCTCTGCCATCCTATCGTTTGGATGGTTGATTCTCGCGTCACCGCTAAAAATCAAGCGATTGTTGGACTCATATCCTGCAGCGGCGAAAGAATTTTGCGAAGTTCCAATATTTTCTTGACAACAGAGCTGCATTCCTTTATCATAGAAAAGTACGAAGCAGAAACTGCCGTTTCTCACCTGCCGGATATTGTTTTGTCAGGTCATGCTAAACTGGAAATCAAGCATGCGATCGTCGGTCAACCGATGAACGCATAACTGTTAGAGTTTACGAAGGACGGCGTGATGCCGTCCTTATTTATTATCCCCGGAGGTGAAAAATATAAGCAAGAATTACCCGACCAACAACGAGATCAGAGAGAAAGAAGTCAGAGTTGTGACCTACGACGGAGAACAGCTTGGAATTATGTCTTCGAAGGAAGCTCAGCGGATCGCTGATGAAAAAGAAATGGATTTAGTCATGATCGCTCCTACCGCCACTCCTCCTGTCTGTCGCATCATGGATTACGGCAAGTTTATCTATGAACAAACCAAGAAAGAAAAAGAGGCAAAAAAGAAGCAGCGCACGGTAGAGATCAAGGAAATCAGATTCTCACCAAACATTGAAGAACATGATATGACCACCAAGGCCAACAACGCACTCAAGTTCCTGAAAGACGGTGACAAGGTCAAGGTAACAATCCGATTCCGTGGGCGGGAAGCAGATCACAGCCATAAAGGCTACGATCTCATGAAAGAGTTTTTTGCCAAAGTCGAAGAATTCGGAACCATTGAAAAGCCAGCCACCATGGAAGGCAGAAATATGACAATGGTGATCACATCCAACGTAAAATAATCAATTCACAGGAGGAACCTTATCATGCCAAAAATGAAAACTCACAGAGGGGCTGCCAAGCGCTTTGGCAAAACCGGAACTGGAAAATTCAAAAGATCCAAGGCCTTCAAGAGCCATATTCTGACCAAGAAGTCAGCTAAGAGAAAGAGAAACTTAAGAAAGACAGGATATGTCTCCACTGCCCAGGAAAAAGTAATCAGAAGATTACTTCCTTACATTTAGAAGGAGGATCAAGATAAATGGCAAGAGTAAAAAGAGCGGTCAACGCAAAGAAGAATCATAGAAAAGTCCTGAAGCTTGCAAAGGGCTACTACGCCGGAAAATCCAAGCTGTTCCGTACAGCGAATGAAACCGTCATCCGGGCCCTGAGAAACGCCTATGTCGGCAGAAGACTGAAAAAGAGAGATTTCAGAAAGCTCTGGATTGCTCGTATCAACGCAGCGGCCAGATTGAACGGAATGACCTATTCTACGTTCATGAACGGACTGAAGAGAGCGGGAATCGAAATCAACCGCAAGATGCTGTCTGAGATTGCAATCCACGATCCTCAAGGATTTGCAAACCTCATTGCTCAGGCAAAGAGCGTAAGAGAAGCATAATACTTTTTTCAGAAGAGCCCATCCGGGCTTTTTCTGTTTTTTGGGAGGATTTTTTAAGTTAGACAGTTGTCGAACAAGAAGAAGTGATCGGAATATGATAAAATGTAAGCAGATTGTTTCAAAGGAGCATATTATGACCAATAATGACATTTTGCACGGTTTCCGTCGGGTGGGAGAGCAACCCTCCAAGGAAACAGGTTCGACCATTGTGTATTACGAACATGAAACCTCCGGTGCCCACCTGGTGCATCTTCAGAACGAAGATCCCCACATGGCTTTTGGCATTGGTTTCCGGACGCCGCCGGAGGATTCTACCGGTGTAGCCCATATTCTGGAGCACTCAGTACTGTCCGGATCCCGAAAGTTCAAGACCAGGGAACCATTCATGGAACTGCTGAAAGGATCCATGAATACATTCCTGAATGCGATGACGTTTCCGGATATGACGATTTATCCCATTTCCTCCCAGAATCGCAAGGATCTGCGCAATCTGATCGATGTCTACATGGATGCTGTCCTGTTCCCCAGAATTCATGAAATGAAAGAGATCTTCCTGCAGGAAGGCTGGCATCATCATATTCTCTCACCGGATGAACCCATTACTTACAATGGCGTAGTCTACAATGAAATGAAGGGGGCGTATTCTTCCCCGGAGGCCAATGTAGCCATCCAGGTAGCACGCGCATTGAACCAGGGGACAACGTATGACCACGAATCCGGCGGGTACCCCTATGACATCCCCCGGTTAAGCTATGAGGGCCTGAAGGAATTCCATACGAAATATTATCACCCATCCAACAGCATGATTTATCTGTATGGCGACATTGACCGGGAGGATCTGCTGCGGCTTCTGGATGAAGAATACCTCTGCCATTTCCAGCGGAAGAATCCGGACTCTGACCTGGTTTTAAAAGAACAGGAGCCTGGGATCAAACGCTTTGACTTTGAGTATCCCGCCGATGAGAACCAAACGGCGAAGGAGCACGCTTACCTGTCCTATGCTGTATCCCTGGGGCACGCTGATTCGGTGGATGACTATTTTATCAATACCATTCTCAATGAAGTCCTGATCCAGTCTGAATCTTCTCCGATCAAACAAGCTCTTCTGGAAAAGGGACTGGGCGAAGATTTCATGAGCCTGTCCGGTGACACCTATTACCTTGACTTTGGACTGGCAGCGAAGCACACGGCAGATGGCCGGCTCGATGAGTTTGTCGGTGTGATCGAATCAACCCTGAAGCACATGACGGAGCAGGGGATTGATGAGAAATTGCTGCTGGCCGCTTTGAACCGGACGGAATTCAAGCTGCGGGAAGCCCGCGGAACCCTGAAAGGCATCATCTACTTCATCAATGTCATGAGTGCATGGCGCTATGGCAATGATGCAGCCAGCTACCTCAACTTCGATGATGTGTTTGCCCGGATGCGTCTTGGCATGAAAGAAGGATTGTTTGAACGCATCATCCAGGAACGGATTCTCAACAATCCGGTGAAGATCCTGGCGATCCATCGTCCCAAAGCGAACCTGTTCGGCGAACTGGACCGCAAGGTGGAAGAAGAGCTGGCTGAGCTCAAGGCGGGCCTGTCCCAGGAAGCATTGGAAGATCTGATTGCAGAAAATGAGAAGCTGCTGAAATTCCAGACAACGGAGGATTCCAAGGAAGACAAGGCAACAATCCCTCATCTTGACCTGTCAGACATCGACCGACACATCCCCCATATCGAGGAGGAGAGTGTCCGTCTGGGCAATGCCGAGCTGCTGTTCCATCCCTGGAACTCATCGGATATCACTTATCTGACCGCTGCGTTCTCCATGGCACCCCTGGAACGAGAAGACATTGTATGGGCAGGCTATCTGGCTGCTGTGCTGGGAATCATCGGAACTGACAAATATACGTACTCTGAACTCAATAATGAAATCAACATCTATACCTCAGGACTGCATTTCTCTCCCAGCGTATTTAAAAAACTGAGCGGTCCGGATGAATACGAAGCACGATTCAATGTCTACAGCTCCGCAATGGGTGACTACTACCCCAAGATGTTTGAATTCCTGGATGAAGTCCTTTTCCGGACGGGCTTTTCCGATAATAAGCGCCTGAAGGAAATTTTCCTGATGCTGCGGTCCAATTTGGAGTCCAGCTTCGACTTCCAGGGTCATACCATCGTCATGCAGCGCGTTGCCTCATTCTTCAATCAGGCATCCCGCTATCTGGAAGAACTCTCGGGCATTGATTTTTACGATCACCTGAATCTTCTGCTGAAGGACTTTGACGGCAACTCGGATCTGATCCAGACGAATCTTCGCCGCGTCGCCAAGCGCCTGTTCGGTTCTCAGGACCTGGTGCTGAGTCTGACGGGAGAACCGGAACGCAAGTCAGAACTGATGGATGCAGCTGCCGACTTTATCCGGAGACTGCCCCAGGGAAGTGCCCGGCCAGCGGTGCCGCTTGTCTTTGAACTGGGACATCGCAAGGAAGGACTGACCTCCGCCTCCGGAGTGCAGTATGCGGCGAAGGGGTACAATCTGAAAAAGCTTGGTTTTGAGTATACGGGAGAAATGGTTGTTCTGGCGTCGATTCTATCAATGGATTATCTCCACAACGCGATCCGTGCCCGCGGCGGGGCTTACGGAGCCGGAATTTCCATCGATCCGTTCGGCAATGCCGTTACGTATTCCTATCGTGATCCCAATCTGAGAAATACGGTCAATGTTTATGACGGAATGAGTGACTTCCTGCGCAATTTCGCACTGGATGAGGATGATGTCAAAAACTATATCATCGGTACCATGCCGCGGTTTAATCCGCCCTTGACCGCCTCGGACATCAACACTCTGGTACTGGCTCGGCGATTTTCCGGTTCATCAGAAGCGGAAATCGAGAAGCGGATGAGCCAGGCCATTGATACGACAAAAGACAGCATCATGGCCAAAGCCCAGCTGATGGATCAGCTGATGAAGCAGGATTATCTGTGCGTACTGGGAAGCCAGGACAAGATTAACCAGGAAAAAGATCTGTTCAGCGTGATTCGCCCCATCAAGATCAACCAGTAGCAGCAAGCGAGCCAGTACCAGTTCGATCATGGCTTGGAATGACGCTGTTCCAGGGAATGGCAAATAACGTAAAATTTACAATCAATCTTTATGGGAACAGTTGAACTTCTGACAAAGTCGGAGTATCCTTTGTTAAGAGATGAATCAGAACTAAAAAACGAAAACCAGTCTGGCCCTTTGGACCGCTGCCTCGCGGCAGCGGTCTATTGAACGGCGCGGATTGGACTTGAATTGAGGAATCACTATGACTTTACCAAAGAAAGTTTCATTGCCAAAAATGCTGAAAATAGAAATGAATCCAGTCCGGGTCCTGGCTATGGGATTCGCCCTGGTCATTCTGCTGGGGGGACTGCTGCTCATGCTGCCCATTTCCAGCCAGGCTGGAACAGTGACACCATTCATTGACTCCTTGTTTGTTTCCACCAGTGCGGTTTGTGTAACCGGCTTGGTTACAGTGGATACAGGAACCCACTGGACCTATTTTGGAAAAACCGTGATCATCAGCCTGATACAGATCGGCGGGCTGGGTTTTATGACCTTTGCCACATTAACTGCTGTCTTCATGGGCAAAAAACTGGGACTCAAGGAGCGCCTGCTGATGCAGGAAGCGTACAACGCCATGAACCTGCAGGGAATCATTAAGATGGTCCGGTATGTGGTTGGATTCACGTTTGGTGTCGAGCTGGCGGGAGCACTGATTCTGATGACGCAGTTCATTCCCATGGTCGGTTGGGCAGAGGGGATCTATTACGGCATATTCCATTCAATTTCTGCCTTCTGCAACGCCGGTTTCGATCTGATGGGGAACTTTGCCTCACTGACTGGTGTCAATACCAACAAGATCATCCTGACAACCATCATGACCCTCATTGCGGTGTCCGGTCTTGGATTCTCAGTTTGGATGGAAATCTGGAACTTCAAGTCCATTACTCGGTTGTCACTCCACGCCAAGCTTGTCCTATCGACAACGCTGTTCCTGATTTTCGGCGGGGCATTGCTGTTCTTTATCTTTGAATATTCCAATTCAGCTACCATGGGTTCCATGAGCTTTCTTGATAAAGTGACCAATTCCATGTTTGCGTCGATTACCCCGAGGACAGCTGGTTTCAATGCAATTTCCATCCCGGATATGTCCATGGCATCCCGTCTGCTGACCATCATTCTAATGTTTATCGGCGGATCTCCCGGATCCACGGCCGGTGGTATCAAAACAACCGCCATCAGTATTCTGTTCCTGACCGTGCTTTGCGTCCTCAAGGGCCGCCATGACCCGGAAGCCTTTGGCCGCCGGATTGATAAGGACAGTGTGTTCAAAGCCTTTGCCGTGGTAGTCATTGGCTTGGGTATTGTATTCGGCGTGACGCTGGTCATGAGCTTTTTTGAGTCCGCTCAGGGAACGTCGATGGAAGCGCTGATCTTCGAAGCCACATCCGCGTTTGCTACGGTCGGGCTGAGCGAGGGGATTACTCCCGATGTTCAATTTACCTCCAAAGCAGCTCTGATTGCCGGAATGTACTTTGGACGGGTCGGCCCCATCACAGTCCTCCTGGCACTATCCCGGCAGAAGACGCCGGCTCAGATCGCTTACCCGGAAGGGAAGATTCTGATCGGGTAAGAGTACTCAGGCAGAGCATCGTGTGTCCCGGACAGACATGAAACGGGAGATATGAAACGGGAGATATTGAAGGAAAGTATAACAGATCAAAAAAACCCGATCGGGGATCGAGAAAAGCAACCCGCCATCATGCGGGATGAGAAAGGTGTTAAAGAATTATGGCAAAGCAATTTATCGTCGTCGGATTGGGCCGTTTTGGCATTTCCGTAGCAGAAACGCTCTCAGAACTGGGACATGATGTCCTGGCCATCGACAAGGATGAAAATGTCATTCAGGATATTGCCGATAAAGTGACCCATGCGGTCCAGCTGGACGCAACGGATGAATATGCCCTGCGCACGTTGGGAGTCCGTAATTTTGACGTTGCCGTCGTCACGATTGGTTCCAATATCCAGGCATCCATTATGATTACCTTGCTGCTTAAGGAAGCGGGCGTAAAATACGTCATATGCAAAGGCCAGTCAGAACTCCATAAGAAGGTTCTTTTGAAAATCGGGGCAGACCGGGTCGTGCTTCCGGAGAAGGATATGGGTTACCGGGTTGCCCACAATCTGGTTTCATCCAACCTGGTGGACCTGATTGAACTGTCCGATGATTACCAGATCATTGAGATGAATGCACCAGACAGCTGGATTGGCAGAACCATTAAGGATCTGGATGTTCGGGCAAACTATGGCATTACGATTTTGGCTCTGCGCAGCAAAACGGATGATATTAATATTTCTCCGACAGCGGATGTGGTCATCCCGCCGGAATCTGTCATTATTGCGGTCGGAACCAATGAAGACCTGCTTCATCTGGAGCACACGGTTCTGGCCGATGAAGACTAACATTACAAGCCTTCAGAATCCCAGACTGAGAGAGCTGCGAAAGCTCAAGGAGCGAAAATACCGGGAGCGGACGGGTACATTTCTGATTGAAGGACAGCGGTTTCTTAAGGAAGCGCTGCGCCAGCAGGTTGAAATTGACTGCGTTATCGTTCAGGATGAAAAACTGCTGGAGGGACTGAATCTCAAGTCGGAGTGTGAGATCCTGATCGTTCCGCCGGACCTGATGAAGGACCTGGCAGGCACGGTGACGCCCCAGGGGATCCTCGCTCAGACCCGAATTCCCGCTCCATCCTCAGACGCATTTGAGAAAACCAGCGGCCTGTGGCTGTATCTGGACGAGATTCGAGATCCGGGGAATCTTGGCACGATTATCCGAACTGCTCATGCGTTCGGCCTGGATGGTCTGATTCTGTCCAAGGGCTGTGCGGACCCTTATCAGGAAAAAGTATTGCGCAGCACCATGGGCAGCATCTTTCAGGTGCCCCTCATGCTGAATCAGGATACAGCATGGCTGAATCAGCGCCTGACCCAGGGAGCGACGCTCTATCTGGCTGACTTTCAGGATGCGGTTGAACTTCCGGCGGTAGATCCATCCGGCGCCAGCATTGTGGTTATTGGAAATGAGGCTCATGGCGTCAGCGACACCATTCGCGCGCTGCCTCACGTTACCGTCCGAATTCCCATGCCTGGCGGCGCTGAGAGCCTGAACGCGGCGGTGGCTGCTGCTCTGATGATGTATGATCTGAAAATCCGCTGAACCGGATCGAGGGATGGATGAACCCTCCCGGAGTCATCGGGTTAAAACCGTTTTGGCATCACTGGTAGTCATTGATCGATCGGACATTCATAAGAACATGAATCAAACCGGAAGCAATGACCCAATAATAAGATGCCATGAATCATAACAGATGCAAGATCCAAAACAGAAATATGATACATCAAAACAGCCTGGACCGTCATTTCGACGATCCAGGCTGTTTTGATGTTTATCTGTCCGATACTTGGAGTCCTTTGGCATTCCCGTCATTCGGCAATTGTTTTTGAATTTCTGTCATTTTTCAGTCATGATACCGCGTGTGACTTACTTAACCAGATCACCGGTGAACGAGTTGACTCCTCCCAGGTCGAAAACCACCGCATACTGCAGTTTCTTGAGCTGGTTGGCGGCAGTAGCCGAACGATTGCCGCTCCGGCAATAGAGGAGAATGGTCTTGTTCTTGTCTGGTACCTGGGAAGCAATGACTTTCTGGATGTCGTTGAGTGGGATATTAAGGGCTCCGGCCAGATGGCCTTCGGCAAATTCCTGATGTGTCCGCACATCGATGAGCACAGCCGCGTCGCCCAGATGCATCTGAAGATTTGGACCAAGATTAATAGGGGCTATTATGGTTGATGAGGTTTCTTTGATCAAGCGGCTGGAGATTGCTGTTGCCTGGGGCGGATAGGATTCCCGGATGGCATCCTGAATCGTGAACTCCACCAGTGCACCCGGTTTGTAGGACGGAGATCCAGCTGGCAGCTGGATACTCAGCATGTCATTGGTCAGGCGGTACAGCGCGGGGGCTTCCATCACAAATACGGTGCCATTTGTCAGGATGACGCCCTGGATCGTAATGGTATTCTGTCCGCCGGCCGGCGCTGTCGTGCCGGCGGGCTGTGAGCTGACGGTCGTTGACGGAGTGGGTTGAGCACAGGCGGTCAAACCAAGGGATGTGAGCAGCAGGATCGACAGGAATCGAACCGCTGGATGACTCAGGCGATTGATTTTTTTTAACATAGTTGTTGTCTCCTTGTTGCATCGCAGGTTATTGTTTGTTAGCAGGAATGGAATCTTATGATGGATTGGATGGCACATTCCTGACCAGCGGAGTTCTTCCGGATCCGTTGCCGTGCCATTGACTCTATTTTATACCAGAGTGAAGGATCTTCAAGCTTATTTTGGTTACAAAAACAGCGATGCCGTTTAAGGCACCGCTGTTTGAATTTCGAAATATTCTTGACACCCGGAGGAATTTCAGACAGAACATTGCTGCTGGAAAGACCTCGAATAAGCGAAGGCCTGGTTCAGTACAGATAATGGGATTACTTATCCCGGATCTCGGCACCCGCTGCAGTCCGCAGCGTGCTGATGATCTGGTTCATCATGGTTTCAATGTCGGAGGCAGACAGCGTTTTCTCGTCCGATCCGATCCACAGGCGCAGGGTCAGAGACTTTTTCCCTTCAGGAATCTGCGTGCCGCGGTATTCTTCAATGAACTTCAGATCCCGAACCTGATCCTTGATCGCCTGTTCAATCTGATGCCAGGTGACCTGCTCATCGAGAAGCATGGAGAGATCCTGTTCAACCAGCGGGTAGGTCGGCAGATGACGGAACATGTTGTCGCGGGAAGGATAGGGGATCATGACATCAAAGTTCAATTCGGCCAAAGCGGCGTATACCCGTTTAATTCCGGCTGCCTGGGCTGATTTCATGGAAAGAAGTCCCATGGAGCCCATGGTCTGGCCGGCACAGGTCAGATTGAGCCAGGCTTTGCGATCGGCCCAGGCAGGCTGATCTTCCCGGTTGAAGGACAGCGGGAATGCCATGGCAACCCGCGGCAGACTTTCAAGGATGCCTTTCAGTTCGCGGAAGAGCCGTTCCGGATCATCTCCGACCAGAGCAATGCCCAGATGCTTTTCATGCACCGGCAGAACCTCTGAGGGATCCGACGGACTGAATGTCTTGTCCTTGCGGAAGATCTGAGTCATTTCGAAAATTTTGAAGGACTCAAAGTAGCGGCTGTTTTTTTCGATGGCTTCCAGAAGCCCGGGAATCAGAGAGTTCCGGATGCCCGCGGTTTCCGGTGAGGGCGGTGCTGACAGCCGGAGCAAGTCCGACGGTTCTTCTCCGGCTGCCCGGACATAGCTTTCATCAATCCAGGGATAGGTAAAAACTTCCTGCAGACCGCAGCGGAAAGCCAGGTATTCCCGGGTCTGACGCTCCAGATCCGGCTTCTTCTGGTTGACCGGCCCATCCAGAGAGATGGTGGGCGGGGTAAACTCAAAATTCTCATATCCGATCATCCGGGCCACTTCTTCCAGAACATCATCCCGCAGGCTGACATCGCCGGTTGCTCTCCAGTGTGGGACCAGAACCCGGAAGGATTCTCCGGCATCTTCAACGCTGAAGCCGAGAGGAGCCAGGGTGGCGCTCATCTGCGCTGTAGAAATATCCTGACCCAGGCGGGTATTCAGGAAGGATTTTTCAACAGTGATGACCGGAGCTTCGGTGGGATTAGGGTATTCATCATGGTAGGCCACGATTCGGGCATCAGGCAGCGTCTGGCCAAGAATAGACTGGAATACGCCCAGGGCTTCATCGACCCGCTGGGTGTTGATGGCTTTTTCGAAGCGCATGGAAGCTTCCGTCCGAAGTCCGTGAATCTGGGTAGTTTTGCGGATTCCGGTGGATTCAAAGGAGGCGACTTCGAGAATCATTTCGGTTGTCTGGGGCAGAATGGAATCGTTCAGTCCGCCCATGATGCCGGCCAGTCCCAGGGGATCTTTGGAATCACAGATCAGAAGATCTTGATCCTTCAGGTCCAGAATCCGTCCGTCCAGCAATTCTAAGGTTTCACCGGGGCGAGCCGTGCGCACCTGAATTCCTTGCTTGACATGGGAATAGTCAAAGCCGTGGGTAGGCTGTCCGGTGGCCAGCATGACGTAGTTTGTCATGTCAACGATGTTGTTGATGGGACGCATTCCCACCTTCCAGAGTTTGAGCTGGAGCTCCCAGGGAGAGGGGGCAACTTCCAGATTTGTGACATGGGTCGCACTGTAGCGCATGCAGCGGCTGGAATCTTCGATCACAACAGGGAAGTCAGGCGTTCCCGCCGTTGGGGCGAACCGGGGAAGCGCCCGGAGGGGCGTCTGGTAAATGGAAGCCAGCTCACGGGCCAGTCCATAATGCCCCCACAGATCAGGGCGGTTGGTCATGGATTTGTTATCAATTTCCAGGATGATGTCATCCAATCCCAGGATGTCAGCAATGGGCTGTCCCGGAACCGCGTCAAAGGCGGTAATATCCATGATTTCGGTCTCAGCTTTTGGGGGGAGCAGTTCTTCCAGTCGGCCGACTTCTGAAGCACCGCAGATCATGCCGAAGGATTCCTCTCCGCGCAGCTTGCTTTTCTGAATGGCAACCGGTTCGCCTTCCCCGTGCCAGCGCACAAAGGAACCGGGCAGGGCTGCGACGATCATCTGGCCGGGGGCAAGGTTTGAACCGCCGCAGACAATTTGAACGGGTTCCCCGCGTCCGATGTCGGTCAGGACCAGACGCAGCCGGTCAGCCTGTGGGTGAGGTTTAACTTCCAGAATTTTTCCGGCCACGATGTGGTCCAGGCCGTCGGCCGGATTATAGGTGCCCTCCACTTCCACGGTCCGCATGGTGAGGTCGTAGGAGAGTTTCTCCATGGTCAGGTCAGCCGGCAGATCGACATATTCCCGGATCCAGTTTAATGATACTAACATATTGATTCCTCCTACTTGAATTGAGTCAGAAAGCGAAGATCAGCCGAATGGAACAGGCGGACGTCGTCCACGCCGTAACGCATCATGACGAGCCGGTCCAGACCGATATTAATATAGAATCCGGTCCACTCCGTGGGATCCAGTCCGGCACTGCGCAGTACATTGGGGTGGGGCACGCCGCCCGGCATGACTTCGATCCAGCCTACGTTCTTGCAGACCCGGCAGCCGCTTCCGCCGCAAACCAGGCATTTCATGTCAATTTCAAAGCCGGGCTCTACGAAGGGGAAGAATCCAGCCCGCATGCGGACATCAACTTCCTGGCCGAAGACTTTCTCCAAAATGGTTTTTACCAGCAGTTTTCCAGAGGCGAAGGAGAAGTCGCGATCCACGATCAGGGCTTCGTACTGGAAGAAGGCCCGTTCATGCCGCGCATCCGTATTTTCGTTGCGATAAACACGGCCGGGATAGACAAACCGGGCCGGCGCGCCGTGTTCCCGGAGATGACGTACCGAACCTCCGGTCAGATGCGGCCGCAGACACAGGCGCTGTTCCGCTTCTTTATCCTCTGTCCCTTCCAGCCAGAAGGTATCCATGGATTCACGGGCAGGGTGGGAGGGCGGGAAGTTCATGTGGTCAGAGGCAAACTTCTCACTGTGAATTTCCCCTTCCTCATCTCCCCTTCCCCTATACCCATCCTACGCTGCCCACCACAC
>JABNAD010000488.1_pt1 | contig 22782 bp, 20 predicted proteins | sample 7240381 | NCBI WGS metagenome assembly JABNAD01 (sample SAMN11332834, study PRJNA596920) | anaerobic digester metagenome | biome: digested sludge; isolation source: digested sewage sludge-derived enrichment culture grown on H2/CO2 | place: Germany: Goettingen
CGTAGATCGGGCCGGAGGATATACAACCCGCCGAACGCAAACTCCTCCCCGTAGTGAACGACCGAGACTGTGCCGATCACCCTGCCATCCGCTTCGAGAGCGAAGAAACCACCCGGGTCGGCGGAATAGAAGGTCTCGGCATCGTGCAGTCCCGGGTTCCAGCCCTCCTCAGCCGCCCAGTCCACCGCTATCGCGAGCTCCCCGCGGGAGAGCCTGCGAACCGTCACCGGCGGGCTGGTCGATAGGGTGAATGGGAGATTCATGCTCGATCCACGATCCCCGGACGTTTCAAGGTTCATAGCCGGTTGAAGAGTGCGACCACGTCCGCGAAGTCGAGACGGCCATTTCGGTTGAAGTCGAACGCCTCGACCGGCTCGGACTCTCCGCACCAGTCGAGCTGGTTGAAGAAGAGGACCACGTCTGCAAAGTCCTGCCGACCATTGCCATTCACGTCCTCGCAGATCCCGTCATGGTCCAGGTCCCGCGGCGATGCCGTGGTTCCAGGGAAGGGGACAAGGGGGCGGGAGTAGGTGACCGTCACCAGGTCCGTGCATGTAATGCTGGTAGATCCCCAGGGGCTGCCGGCGGTGAGCGTCACCGAGTAGGTGCCGGGCGCCGAATAGACGTGGATCGGGTGCTGCTGGGTAGACGTGGTGTTGTCGCCGAAATCCCAGGTCCACGAGGTGGGAGTCCCGAGCGACAGGTCGATAAACCGGACGGTGAGCGGTGGGCTGCCGAACGTGGGATCTGCCTGGAAGTTCGGATCGGGTACGACCCGGATGTAATCGGTCTTCTGCTCGACATCGGTCGTCCCGGGATACGTTGCCGTCAACCGGACGGTGTAGAGCCCTGACTGGAGATACCTGTGGGTGGGATCTCTTTCAGACGACCGGGCGCCATCCCCGAACTCCCAGTGCCAGGCCGACGGCGTCCCGAGGGACCGGTCCGTGAACGAGACAGCCTTACCGACAGCGACAGTCCTGGGCAACGCGGAGAATGCAGCAAAGGGCGCGGAGCCGACGGTGACGTACCCGGCGGTCATGTTCGAACCGTGCTGGTTCGTGACCGTCAGGGTGACCGTCCTTGACCCTTCCATCGTATAGAGATGGGTTGGGTTCTGCTCGGTCGACACTGAACCGTCCCCGAACGCCCAGAGCCAGGACGATGGCACCCCCGTTGAACGGTCAGTGAAGGTGACGTTCAGCGGTGGACGCCCCTGTGACGGGGAGAGGTCGAATGCAGCAACGGGAACCGAGGGGCTCGGGGTCGCCGTCGGGCTGAGGGAGGGAGTCGGGGTTGGCGTGAAAGTGGGCCCCTCATCCCAGCGGAGGAGGTAGGTGTTCCCCGCCGGTTGGTTGATAATCGGGACCGAACGGTTGCCTGACGCTGTGATGTCAAACGTGGACCCGGTCACTGGCAGCTCGTACGACGGGTTGCCGTAGTACCACCCCAGGATCGACTGGAACCCGCGCCCACCAACCGAGTCGACCTGGTGGAACCGGGCAAGCGTGAGGTTCGAGGCGAATGCAGACCAGAGCGCCCATTCCTCGGCACCATAACTGGCACAGTCCTCGAGTCGGATGTTGCGGGCACTCTTGACGATCTTCCAGCCGTACGTGGAATTCCGGTCGGTACACCGGGAGAAGACAACCTGGTCTCCTCCTTCCACGTAAAAGCCTGCGTTCTTGTTGTCAATCGACTGACAGTCGGTCACGGCAGCATTGAAGTGGACGTAGAACCCCGAGAGAAAGGTCGAGGTGTAGGGATAGGTGGCAGGGTTCCGCTGCCCGTTCCGGGACGCAACGCAGCGGGTGAGAGTGATCGCCTTCTTGACCGTTCCCTTGTCTTCTCCCGGTTCGAAGTGGAACCCCGACTGCCAGTTATCCTCCGCGCGGCAGTCGATCACCTGGACATCATACAGGTCGTTGTCCTCCTGGATGTCGAACCCGGTCACCCAGTCCGACTTGGAGCCGCCGGCGACTCCGTACCCACAGCACCGGGCGACGCAGTTGACGAACTTGATGTTTCGGGTCTCCCTTGGAGAGTTGATGGCATTCAGGTTGAACCCGTGGGTATTCGCTTCCTGTGCAGTGCAGTCGATGAACGCGACGTCTTCGATCGTCTCCCCATCGGCCCAGATGTAGAACATCCCGTTCCCGCGTGCCGGTTGGAGCGTCCCGTCCGGGCTCCGGCTCGTCGCGAACACCTCCTCAACGACGACCCGGCTCTCCTTAATCATCACCGCGCTGCTCCCCATCAGCGAGAAGCCGCGGAGATGGACGTCCGGGACAATCACACTGATCGGCTTGTATGGGCTCTGAGGATTGATCACCACGATCCTCGTGGACGCCGGGCCTGCACCGACGAGGGTCGTCCTCTCGTTCGGGAAGATACTCTCGGGGCAGGAGAAGGTCCCCGTCGAGAGCTGAACGGTGCCGCCCTCGGCAGGAAGGCGGTTGAACGCGTTGTTGATATCACGCTGGTCTTCAACCCCGTCGCACAGGATGTCTGCCGCCATACGTTCAGCGGGCGACGCATCCTTCGCGGCGACCACGATCGTCGTCGCACTCACCACCTGTCCGAGGACCAGCCCGAGCAGAACCAGGCCGAAGAGAATGCGCAGCGCCCTCATGACATTATCCAGTGCTGAGTACGCATGGAACGACGGAATAATCAACCTATCCCCCTCCTCCAATCAGCTCGGTGGGGGCCTCGAGGGTGATGGTATATCGGTCGAGATTTTCAGGAGCAACGATCAGGTAGAACTCCCGGTTGGAGGTGCGGATCACACGGTAGGCGGTCCCCGGATACTTCAGGTCCATTCCGGTGATCACCTGACCAGACGAATTGTCGACGAGGGCGAGCCTGAGGCGGGCATGCTCAGGCCACGATGAACTGGACGTCCGGGTGACCAGTTTCCAGGTCGAGTACGAGACGTAGAAGCGTTCGCTCACCCCTCCTCGAGACCCGTTGATATAACCGAAGACGATCGAGTCGTTGAACCGCCATGGGGGATCGGACGCCCCGTAGACCTCCAGGTTCGCCGGCATCCGAAAGAGTGGGAACTCCCAGGGGTGTTCAGAAAAACCGATCGCACGAGTCTCGACCTGTTCGCTTGTCGACGCCGATAGGATCGTGGGGGTCGGGATCGTGGTCGGGATGGGGATCGGAATGGTCGGCAACGTCGGAGTGGGAGTCGGCGTCGGGGACACGAGTGCGAGGAGAGGAGCCGGCGGCCTGATGACAAGGGCAATCAGGACCACGACCAGGATGCCGGCGCCAATCGCTCCGATACTCCGCGTCTCCATGATGAGAGCATGGGGGTTCGGACCGGAAATGAGTTTTCGTCCTGGGTCAGTCCAAGTTTTATATCCGCTCGCTGCTGATCATGAAAGAGATGGAGATCCCGGGCATTCGAACGTGGATCATCTACTTCCTGATCTCATTCGTTGTGCTCCTCTGGGCCGTCTTTCTCTCGGTCAAGGGGGCGATGCTCTGGGTCAGCCTGATGCTCGTGATCGTCGTGACCGGGATCAACATCGGGATCATGGTCGGCGAGGTCCGTCGGCACACGGCCCGGCAGGAGCTGATGAAGGAGCTCTCATCAGATACAAAGGAGGGGGGAGGGCTCCTGCCCCCTGGGGAGTGAAGATCGGGTCTCAATCGTTTTTGACAAAGACCTTCTGGGAAGAGTTGTGGGTCTTGAAGAGATGGTCGACCTCGCGTGAGAGGTACTCGGTCTTTCCCATTACATAGAAGCCGCCCGGAGAGAGGGCACCGTGAAAGAGCCGAGCCAGGTCGTTCTTCTGTGCCTCGGTGAAGTAGATCGTGACGTTCCGGCAGGAGACCATGTCTAGGAAGCGCGCGATCGGCTGCCCCATCATAAGGTCGTGTCGAGTGAAACGGATCATCGAGCGGAGGTGGGGCCGCACCTCGTAGAGGCCGTCCTCCCTCCGAGTGAGGTGCTTACGGACCAGTGCCTCGGGTATCTTCGACAGCGCTTTTTCTTCGTACACCCCGTCCTTCGCCCGGGCGAGCACCATCTCGTCGATATCGGTGGCGTAGATCACGGCATTGCGGATGTTCGTGATACCGAGAGTCTCCGCGAGGAGGATCGCGAGCGTGTAGGCCTCTTCACCCGAGGAGCATCCAGCGCACCAGAGCCGGACTCTGCCCCGGTTCTTCAGGATCGTGGGGAAGAGTTCCCGGTGGACGATTTCAAAGACCTCGGGGTCCCGATAGAACTCGGTGACGTTGATGGTCAGCGCGTTCCGAAGGAGCTCGAACTCTCCTGGATTATCGCGAAGATACCGAAGGTAGGCATCGTAGGACTCGCATCCGGCAGAGCGCATGCGCGACAGGAGTCTCCGGCGGATATACGCCTCCTTGTAGTTCTGGCACTTGATGCGGAGTGTCTTCTCGATGAGCCTCTTCAGGGCCTCAAAGTCGTCGCTCTCCATGGTCACGATGACTGGGCGATCAGTCCCTCGAGGATCGCAGGCATATCGATCCAGATAACAAGGTTCCTCTGATCCTCTTCACCCTCGGTGGACTCCTGTCGGATGATGCCCCGGACGAACCCGGTGTAGTCAGCCGACGAACCCTCGCCCTTGAGTTCGATCCGGTGGGCCGGCACCTGGTTCACCGAGTGAACGTTGTCGACGATGATGCCCACGTTCGATCCATCGGCCGCTTCCGGCACGAGAACCACGATCTTCTGCCCCTCGCCAGTCCCCGGGTCGGGAAGCCCGAGAAGCTGGTAGAGGTTCAGGATTGTCGTTATCTCCCCACGAAGGTTGATGATACCGGTGATGTGGGACGGCGATCGGGGGATCGGTGTGATCGGGATCATCTCCACGATCTCCCGCGCGAGGCGGATATCCAGTGCGTACTGTTGACCGGCCATCTCGAAGGTGACCACCTCCACGTCGGCACCGAGGCCCGCTGCAGGATCGGCGGCGGGTGCTGCAAATCCTTCCATCCCTGGAAGGGAAACACGCCCAACGGGCGTTTCGGACATCACCTCCGGTGATGGGGGGACTGAGGGCTGCATGATCTGGTCGTACAGGGTAATCTCCTCTTGTATCGGGGGTTCTGGTTCGGTCTGATTCAGGACCGGCAGGTCCTGTTCTGGTGCGTTTCGGGGGAGCTCATCCGGGCTCAGGAAAGGCGCAGACAGGACTTCTTGCCCGGATCCCGGAAGATCGGGCTCATCGATTGGACCGGTGAGTGGCGCACTTTCCACCAACACAAGGTCATTTTGCCCTTCAGGCACACTCTCGAGCCGATCGAGCGCCTCGTTCACCTCCGCACGAAGCGGCATGAGTGGGTCTGCCTCGTCGAGGAGGAGACGTTCGCCCCGTTCCCCGGTGAGGGCGCCGAGGAGGAGACCCGTGATCTCCGCCGCGCTCATCATCATGCGCCCATCGGGATCGGGGGTCGTTTCGGACGGGACGACCTCTGACCGTGCGCCGAGGGTGGTTATCCGACCCCTCAACTTCTCTGTCGCTAGGTTGAAGGACGAGGCAAGGGAGGCAAACCGGCTGTCCGGTGCGAACTCGATGGAGTGGTCCAGATCGCCCTCTGAGAGGCAGAGGAGGGCATGTTCGAGGTCGGCCATTTGCTCCTGGTCCTGCTCCTGGAGCAGAGCGGCCCTCTCCTCCAGTCCGGCGATCCGATTGGCCTGGAGGTCTCCATCGGTCCGGTCCATGAAGGTGACCAGCAGTCGGAAGAACTGACCGGCAGCGTCCCTCACGGGGAGTGCGTATCGTTCAAGACGGCGGCGCTCACCGCCGAGCTCGATCACCACTTCTCCAAATGCCTCTTCGCCCCGATCAACGATCTCGTCGAGGGTGGGACCCGTCTCCTCGACCAGGTGCAGGTCGGCGAGCATGTGGTCCGCGAGCCACGCATCATCGAGCCCGAGGAGTGCACCGAACGCAGGAGTGTGGTCAAGGACGCGGAACGAGGCATCGAGGAGCGCGATGGGAAGCGGCGCCTCCTGCATCAGGGCCTCGAATAGACGGGCGAACCCGTCACCATCCTGCACCGGCGAGACCGGTTCGGAGGCATATATCACAACGAGCCCCTCGACCTCTCCCACGTCGTTTCGAACAGGGCTCGCGTACTCGACAAAACGTGCCTCGCCATCAGCCGTATCCAGGCTGACCGTCGCCCGGGTGGGCGCCTCCCGGCGGAGGGCCAGGACTGGTGGGTCGCCGTCTCGCCGACGGATAAAACGCGACATGGGGGTGCCGACAAGCGCTTCTGCGGTCAGACCGCAGAGCTCACTGAAGGCCTCGGTCGCGTCGAGGAGACCGAGGTCGCGCCCGACCAGGAGAGCCGGCAGGGGCAGATCGTGGATCTCCACGGCGGGACGCAGTTTACGTGCCGGACCGGGCACGATCATTTGAGGACGCCTGGCTGCCTCTTCCTCGGCGCGTTCGAGACGGGCGCGGGTCTCGGCCAGTTCCTCCAGGAGGCGGTTGACCACCATAACCACCGGCCCGTACACCTCATCAACCGCTCCCGGGTCGACAGGGGCTCGATCAGTCACTGCCCGTTCGAGGACTCCGGCGAGGAGGCTCGGGGCAGGAGCAGGAGGAGCTGTTGTCGTCGTTTCGTCCCGAACCTCGGGAGGCGAAACCGGCGCTCGGGCCTTCCTGGTGGGCGGAGTAGCCGGTGAGAAGAGGGCGCGACGCCCGGGGCGTTCTCCCGTCTCTCGATTCACTCCGCCTCGACGGCCTTCGGGCTCCCGGCGATCATGTGTCACCATGAAAGAACCCCCTGCGCGATCCGACGGTAGGCCACTCCTGCAGCCGAGTCGGGGGCGTACTGGGCGATTGGCAGACCTCGCTGCTGCGCCTCATAGACCTCGCGTGAGAAGGGGACGGTCTCGACCCTGCCAAACCGTCGCTTCACTTCCGCCTCGATCCGTGCACGCCGATCGTCCTCTGCCGCCGCACCTCGAGCCGCATTCGCCGCTTCCTCCGAACGAAATCCATCTCGACCGAAAAGGCGGGCAACAAGGCCGGACAGCCCGGAACGGGCAGGGGGGACTCCTACCGCTACCGATGACTCTTCCCACCGCGTCAGAACGGCAAGGTCGGCAGTCACCCGGTGACCGACGATCTCGCTGATGTCAGCGAAGATCGTCTCCAGACCGTCGATTCCACGGAGTGCGAAGATGCCGGCATCGATCGTTACCACGACGTGATCGGCCGCAACCAGACCATTGACCACGAACTGCCCCATCGATGGAGGGGTGTCGATAAGGATGTAATCATAGGAGTGCCGCACCGGCTCGAGGAGGTCACGAAGGATCCCCGCCCGGTCGTCGATCATGTAGAGGGAGGGTTCCACTCCGACCAGGTCCAGATTTGAGGGGGCGAGGTCCACCCCAGCCTCGGTCCTGGTAATGACCTCGGTGATTGGGACGTCGGGGAAACCTTCAAAGACTGACATGAAGACGTCATACATGTGGCGCCGCCGGGAGTCAGGGTAGATGCCCAGGCCCATGGTTGCATTTGCCTGTGGATCGGCATCCACCACAAGAACCCTCTTCCCTGCCAGTGCGAGAAAACCGGCGATGTTCAGACACGTGGTCGTCTTCCCCGTGCCGCCCTTATGATGGGAGAAGGTGATGCAGGAGATGGTACCACCCGTAATCAAACGGTACTCGTCTGGACGTAAAAAGGGGTATGGTCACACCCAAGGAGAATGAATGTCAGGAGAGGGCACGTTCGAGCGCCAAGACCAGTTCAGCGATGCTGTAGGGCTTGGGAAGCACACCGACGAACCCATGCTCCACGGGACGTATCATGACCGGGTCGTTGGAGTGACCGCTCGAAACGAGAGCCCGCACCCCGGGGTCGATCTCGAGGAGCAGGTGAATTGCCTCGCGTCCACCCATACCTCCCGGGATGGAGAGGTCCATCACGACAGCGTCGAAACAGGTCCCCGACTCCAGCGCATCCCGATACGCGGAGACAGCTTCCGAACCGTCCCTGGCGCAGGAAACCTCGAACCCCCGTCGGCGCAACATCTGGCTCATGACTTCGAGGATGCTCTCTTCGTCATCCATGAGAAGTACACGTCCGCGGGGTCCAGAACTCGGAATCGGCTCTACCATCGATACTGCACCTTTTTTATCTTTTTACGAGAGATACGAAGAGTTGAACGGTCTTCCGGCCAACCTCTGGTTAAATACGTGTTTGGATTCTCGTGCTTAAAATCGTATCCTATTTATTATGGCCGGCATAAATACCAGGGACTACAGGATGACAGTCTCCCGGCGTTTTACCATCATCTGCCTTGTCGCCCTTCTCTCAATCGCGGGCTGTACAGGAACCGAGCCAAAATTCGGAGATGTGGAGTACCGGGACGGCGAGTTCGCTGTGACCGTCTCCAGCGGTGTTTTGATCGAACACGCCGGCCTGCAGGTGGCGATCGCCTACCTGGAGCCTCTTGGGCAGCGCCAGGTCTTCTCCGAGGCGCAATACGTCAACATCACAGCGGGAATAAACCGGTTCGTCTACCCGGTAACGCTCTCGCCGGGAGATTACCGGTGCTATCTTCACCTCCACAAGGGGGACGAACGGCTGGCGGCCGTAATCCAGGAACTGACGGTTCCCAGGGGTGACAGGGCGTGAACGAGACGATCCGGGCCGCGCTGGGCGAGGTGCCTGCCGACCTCCTGCTCCACGATGCCTGTATCTTCAACCCATTTCTCGGCGAATGGGAGGAGACGGACCTCGGTATCCATTCAGGGACGGTACTCGGCCCAGGCACGTACCGCGCGCGCAGGACGCTCGACCTTGCCGGAGCACGGGTGGTCCCCGGACTGATCGATGCACATGTACATGTCGAGTCCTCCCTTCTCTCGCCCTTCGAGTTCGCGAGAGTAGCTGCAGCGCACGGGACGACGACCGTCGTCGCCGACCCCCATGAGATCGCAAACGTACTCGGCGCGGCGGGAATCGAATACATGCTCTCCTGCAGGCTGTTCCTCCCGGTCGACCTCCTCCTGATGCTGCCCTCCTGCGTCCCGGCGACTTCGCTCGACCGTGGAGGGGCAGTCCTCGACGCGGAGGCACTGCGGCCGTTCGTAGACAGGGAAGGCGTGCTCGGTCTCGGAGAGGTGATGAACGTTCCAGGACTCCTGGCCCAGGACCCGGACCTGGTGGCCAAGACCACCGGGTTCGACCTGATCGACGGGCATGCTCCCGGGCTGGAAGGGGCGTCACTGAATGCGTACGTCATGCTCGGGGTCCAGAGCGACCACGAATCGACCACGCTGGCTGAAGGACGAGACCGCCTCTCCCGAGGCATGTGGCTCTTCGTCAGGGAGGGGTCGACCGAACGGAACCTCACAACTCTGCTGCCTCTCGTGGTGCCGGCAACCGCACCTCGAATGGCGTTCTGCACGGACGACCGGCACGCCGATCTCCTTGTCCGGGCTGGGAGTATCGATGATTGTGTCCGCAAGGCGGTCGACGCCGGCCTTGAACTCGAGCTCGCGCTCCGGATGGCGACACTTTCTGCTGCCGAACGGTTCGGCCTTGCGGATCGTGGAGCGCTCACCCCCGGTCGACGAGCCGACATCTGCGTGCTTGCCCCGGGAAAAGAGTTCCGGGTGACCCGGACCTTCGTGGGCGGAGCAGAGGTGAAAGATCAGGGGCCCGCACTCGCCCGGGTGACGGGGCCGATCCGGCCGATGCAGTGCCGGATCCCGACGGCAGCGCACCTCGCAGTACATCTCCGTGGCATTGCTCGGGTTATCGAGCTCGTGCCCGGCCAGATCCGGACCCGTGCCGTGGACCTCCCGCTCTCGGACTGCTCGCTCCCCGACCCGTCCGCCGACCTGCTTGTCGGTGTGGTCTGCGATGCTTACCGGGGAACGGGTTTCGGGATGGGCATCGTCCGGGGGTTCGGCCTGCGCGCCGGGGCGATTGCGGGTTCGGTCGCCCACGATGCACACCAGGTGGTTGCGGTCGGAGCCGATCCGGAGGCGATCGTCACCGCGATCCACGCCGTCACCTCGACAGGAGGGGGACTCGGCGTGGTCGGAGATGGCAAAACCACCCTCCTGCCGCTCCCCATCGCGGGCCTCATGTCCGACCGTCCTCACGACGAGGTGGTTGAAGGGCTTGACCGCCTCCATACCCATGCATCCGCCCTCGGGGCGTGTGAGGGTGCCTTCATGCATCTCTCCTTTATGGCCCTGACCGTGATCCCCGAACGCCGGTTGACAGAGCGCGGGGTCTTCGATTCGAGCACGTGGTCCGACGTGCCGTTCGTCTACCAGGGTTAGAACAGGATGATTTCCGCAGCCCCGAGTACCATCATTCCTGCTCCTGCCACTCACTTCACCGGACCCCTCTCACCATCGATCGTGCACCCGAAGAGGACCGAGATGAGCCCACTGGTCCGCCACAGCGCGTTCGCATGCGGCACCATCGCAAAGAGGAAGGCGGCGTACAGCGCCATGATCCCGACGGCGAAGAGAAAGCCGAGAGGCGTGATCTTCCTTCGTGCTCGCCATGCGACCGATGGTGTGACAGATGTCCGACGACGCGTTGCAGCAAGGGCCAGAAAGAATCCGCCGATCTGCTGAGTCCCCGGTGCGGAACCGAAGATGGGGTCGGACTGCTGCACTCCACTGTTCGAGCTGTGACGAGAACGCGCAGGAGTCCCGTTTCAGGGCGATGACCGGCGTCAGAAGTCAGCTCTCACCCTGAACCATGAGGAGAACGCAGGTTTTCAGGTCGAGCACCGGGGTGTCAATCACGCTGGTGGAGGAAGAAAGCCGAGAGGTGACCGTCACCGCCGAAAAGTCCCTACAGTTGAGCCCCGCCAGGCACCTGATACCCGAGAGGTAGCCCACCCTCGCAACGGGGGAGCCAACCAAGAGCGGGACTCGGGTATCACCGGGTCGACCACCCACGGAGTACTCGCCAGTGTTTCAGGTGAGACAGGACGAGGAGGCCTGGAGACACCGCTCAAATAGACGAGAAGTGAACCGGATCGCGCCTTTCGGTTCGGTCAGGAACGCTGTCATGCCGACTCCCGGTCCAGGTTGACCAGATCCGAGGGATTGGAGAAGAGAGGACGCGATAGAAAAAAAGGGGATGGACGGTGCCGGCATCAAGCCGCCGCCGTCACCGTTCCCGGCCCTTACTTCGGGACCGAGACATTGACCGCCGGAACGGTCACGTTGATCGCCGGAACGGCGGGAACAGACGAATTGTTGACCGGGATCGTTACGTTCTCAGCGCCAGTCGGGGCTGCAACGGTGGTCGCCGCCGCGACAGCGGTGGTGGTCAGATTCGGCGCCTGGTTGTTGTTGATCTTCAGGATCGTGTTGTTCATCGTCGGTGCAGCGGACGCTGCCGGCGAGGGGGTGGTGCTGCCTGACGGGGCCTGGGTCGTGCATCCGGCCACGAAGAGCATCCCCACTGCTGCAAGGCAGACGAGGCAGAGGATCATGCGGTGATTGAGTGACATAACTCTCCATCCGGTGCCTCCCACGATGGGCAGGAGACATCGCTATATAAATTGACCGGATCAGGCATTTATGCATTATGATCCATCACCGTGTCCCTCGTCAGGATAATGGTCAGGGATGGGCAGGATACTGGAAGGCCGCCTCAATCTCCGCCCGCATGAGCGGCTCACCGCGAACTCTGAGCGACCAGCGGACCGTCTTGAGACAGACCGTCTTCATCCCCGGGAAGAGTGATGCCACCTCGTCCTCAGTAAAATAGTGGGTCAACTGGCCGTTCTTTCGAAGGCGGGACCCTTCCTCGACAAGGTCTCCCCTGGTCGCACGAAGATCCTCACGAGAGAAGACCCGGAGGTGTACACAGCCCCCCGGAGCGATCACTCGCTCTGCCTCGGTGAGGATCATACACCGCTCGGACCGATACCCATGGCCGATCACATGGAGCATCAGGACCAGGTCGAAAGATCGGTCCCGAAAAGGGAGACGCCCGGCATCGGCGAGCACCAGGTCTGGCGGGGTACCCCGGTGCTGTTCACGACAGAGAACGAGTGCCGAACGAGCTGAGTCGACGCCCACGGCTGAACATGTGCGCCCGGCAAGTGCGTGCAGGGATCGCCCGTCTCCACACCCGAGGTCGATGACCCGGGACCCGTGCGGAATTGGAGGAAGGCGGACCTCACCCCGGTACAGCCTGCCGCGAAGCCGATAGTCAGCCTCCCATCCCCCGGTCGGCATGTACTGAAAGTCGGCGGTTGGACAGGTAATCCTGCCGTATCGATCCGGATCACCGGGCTTATCCCCAGGTCCAACGATACCCTAGTGCATGGGGATCCTGAGCCCGCCGAACCGGTACCTTATACTCGCGGTCGTGCTCGCAGGGGTCTTCATGGCAGTGCTCGATGGGGTCGTTGTCTCCATCGCCCTTCCGACCATCACCGCACGGTTTGGGGTGGATCTCGACACCACGCAATGGGTGATCACGGCCTATCTCTTGACCATGACCGTCCTCCTCCTGCCGGCGGGAAGACTCTCGGAGTTCATCGGAAGAACCCCACTCTTCGTGTCAGGGCTGGTTCTGTTCACCCTGGCATCAGGCGCCTGCGGGATCGCTCCATCCTTACCGGTGCTGGTCGCGGCAAGGATGGTGCAGGCAACCGGGGGTGCCATGGTCTTCTCTCTTTCGAATGCCCTCATCTTTGATGCCTTCCCGTTCAGCGAGCGGGCCAGAGCCCTCGGTTACCTCGGTTCAACCGTTGCGATCGCCTCGATCGCCGCGCCTGTGCTCGGGGGACTGCTCGTGGAGACCTGCGGCTGGGAGTCGATCTTTTTCGTCAACCTGCCCATCGGTATCGTTGTTACTGCCGCGGCGTTGCGTATCCTGCCGCGGGGCCATATCCGACCCGACCGCCCGTCGTTCGACCTTCCCGGCGCAATCACGCTCGGTATCGCCCTCTCCGGCCTCATGCTCTGCCTCGGACACCTGGCCGACAGCGTCGCGATAGACCTCGCTTCTCTACTTTATGCACTCGTGGCGGTCGCAGGAACGGTGACCTTCGTCCATGTTGAACTCCACCAGGCCGACCCGCTCATCGACCTGGCCCTGCTTCACGAGCCGCTATACATGCTGCCTGTCCTGGCCATGCTTCTCTTCTTCGTCGCAAGTTTCATGCTCAACCTGGTGGGCCCCTTTTACTTCGAGCTGGTGATGGGGCTTTCGCCAGGCACGGTCGGCCTCGTGTTCATGGTCCTCCCCGGGGTAATGGCGGTCACAGCCCCTATCTCGGGGTGGCTGTACGACCGCTCGCACTACCCGTACCTTGCCGCTCTCGGGATGGCTATTGTCGCCGGGGGTTACATCATGGCTGGAATCGCCGCCATCGACGGTCTCCTCCTCCCGATCCTCGGGGCATTCGCGGTCATGGGTTTTGGGTCCGCCATCTTCCAGGCACCCAATAACACGGACCAGATGAACTCGGTGCCCGCTCGCCGGCTTGGGATCGCTTCGGCGGTCACAGCAGCCGGGAGAAACCTGGGAATGTCACTCGGAGTCTCGATCGGCTCAATCCTGCTGAACACCCTCCTCTTGGCCGGGGGGCACGTTGGACCGGTCCTCGAGGCCGATCCCACCCTGGTTGGGGAGGCTATCGGCGTGGTATTCTTCGTTGGAGCCGGCCTGGTAACCCTCTCCGCGCTCCTCTCCGCCCTGCGGGGGTGGAGGGTTGCGGCAGCACCTGCACACCGCTGACCCCGTCCACCATCGGAGGGGAGACGTGGGAAACCCCTTCTCTCGGGGAGAGAAGGAACAGGTTTTTCTACGCATCACTCGTACGATCCGTGAGGAGGGACCCCTATCGAGTACTCGAAGATCTACGCAACCCTGGTCGACGACGACACGAACGCGGCGGGAGGGGACACCGCGGCCGACTGGGTGAAGCGGGGCCTGTGTCTGCTCGAGAATGGCGATGCCGCACGAGCTCTCTGGTGTTTCGAGGCGGCCCGCGAACGCGAACCCGAGAATGGGCCGGCGCTCAGGGCGTCCGCGAAGGCGCTCCACCACCTGGGTCGCGAGAAGGAGGCCTTCGAACTGATCGAACTTACTTCGCAGATCAGGGCAAACCGTTTCGACGCATGGCTCCAGCGCGGATTCGACCTGATGGACGAGGAGCAGCACGAAAAGGCCTGCTGGTGCTTCGAGGCCGCCCTCGAGATCAACCCGGAGGACCCGACAGCATGGCTGATGAGGGGCATGATGGAACAGGTTCTCGATTGCTGCGAAAAGGCGCTCTACTCGCTTGAACGCTCCCTCGACCTCGACCCACAGCGAGCGACCACCTGGGCACTCGTCGCCGAGGTGATGGAGACGCTCGGGAGAAGTGACGAGGCGCAGCTCTGTCGAGAGACGGCAGCGAAACTCGGGCTGTGACGAACCTTTCAAGTAGCCGCCTCGCCATTCTTCTCGCATGGAGGAAGAGGTCTCAATCTACGACATCGCGGAGGGGCGGGCCGTGCCAATGCGGCGTTGTCGCCTCTCCGACGAGGAGTGGCGGAAGCGTCTGACCCCCGAGCAGTTCTTGGTTGCCAGGAAAAAGGGGACCGAGCCGGCCTATCGAAACGAGTACTATGCAAACAACCGTACCGGCATCTATCGCTGCGCCTGCTGCGGTATCGACCTCTTTTCGTCCCGGGATAAGTTTGACTCGGGAACGGGCTGGCCGAGTTTCCTTCAACCGATCTCCCCTTCGAACGTCTACGAGGAGACCGACCGTTCGCTCGGCATGACCCGTGACGAGGTCCTCTGCCGACGGTGCGACGCCCATCTGGGTCACGTCTTTCCTGACGGACCACCCCCGACGAACCGTCGGTATTGCATGAATTCCGTATCCCTCCGGTTTGTCGAGGAGTGAGCGGCTTGGAAAAGACAGAAATATTCGATCTTCTCTGGCGGCATCCGCCGGGGATGACAAGGAGCAGGGTAGTGGCGTCCGACACAGGCCTCTCGGTCCACGAGGTCGTTGAGGTCGTCCGGCCGGCACTGGAAGCGGCCGGCATCCAGGTCGTGCTGCGGGAAGAGGAGCATGATGGCGAGGAGGAACTGGAAGGGAATGGACGGGACCTCTTCACCCTGTTAGAGCGCGTCCGCGAGGGAGACCTCTACTGCCGGGCAAGGTCCAGGCGTGAAGAGATCGCCGCCAGGCGCCACCCGCTCGCCGAGGACGAACTGCCGGCAGGGCACTTTACCGAGTTCATGATCCGTAAGGCGATCCTCCTCGCGGTCGAGGGCGAGGACTAGGCGAAGTGTTGCCAGGCGAGGAGGACCAACAGGATCGCCGGTTCATGAAGCAGGTAGACCGCAAGAGTGTGGCGACCAATCCAGGAGAGCGGACGGGTCCAGTCTGGAATGGGGCCGAGAGAGAAACGTCGTTCTCCTCCAGGATAGACAAGACGACCGAGACCGACTCCGAGCAGCAGAACGCCGAACCATGGTAGGATCGGGACGTAATCGAGCGAGATGAAGTCGACAGGGTGGAACCCGAGCCAGGCAAGATACATGGGGCCAGGGATGGTCGAAACCACCGGTCCGAGCGAGATGCAGGTGATCCCGACCACTGTAGCGACAATGGGGTGGCGGAGAAACGGGATGGCCAGAAGGGTGCCCACTCCAATCAGGTGGAGGATGCCGAAGAGGATCATCCCCTGCTCGAGCGCGACCCCTGTCACAACCGTGATCACGAGCCCCCACCCGATCAGTTCGAATCCCCGCCTGCCAATCCGCAGTGTGATCGCTCGGGGCGTGGCGCCGCGGCGCCGCTGGGCGCTCTCGGAGAGAGTGAGCGAAAGACCGGCGATCAGGATGAAGAGTGAGGCTGTGGCATAGGCAAACCAGCGCCAGAATCCCGTCAGCACCTCGATTTCAACAATGCCCAGGTACGTGATGGAGAAGAGCAGGTGATAGACGAGCATCATTACGAGCGCGAGCGCACGCAAGATGTCGACCTCGGCGAGGCGCTCCGTGGTTCTCCCGCCTGAGCTTGGCCGGCGTGTCCTGATCCGGGCAATTATGGCTCGTGCGCCCTCGAAAAACGCGTCGATCCGACCACCGTTCATTCATTACCCATGCGCGTCCATACCTGTTGAATATGGAGGGGATGGAGTACCCGGAGAACGACGAACACGTGATCGAGGCAGTCGGAAAGACACGTGTCGTTATCCGGAAGGGCTGCGTGGTGGAGGTCGGTGAACCTGTGATCGCGGATTGTCCCCTTGCTCGGCGTTTTGCCGTCCCGGTCGACGAGATGACACCGGGAGCGATTCGGGCCAACATGGAAGCCCGGATCAGGAGTTTCGGGATGTGCACTCCCGAACGGGAGGTCGTCTCGGAGACCGACTTTGTCCTCTTCGGCGCTTCAGAATTAATGATGGAGGGACTCCGGTCCGGGCTTATCGACGCTGCGGTGCTCGCCTGCGACGGTGCAGGCACCGTGGTCGTCTCGACTCCCGAACTGGTCCAGGGGATCGGGGGTCGCATGTCGGGCCTGGTTGTGACCACGCCCTACCTCCCGGTAATCGATCGAATTCGGCAGCACGGCGGGTTTGCCGCCTTCCCCGATACCGGGACGATTGACCAGGTGGCCGGTACACGCGCAGCGCTGGAACACGGTAAGACACGGATTGCCGTCACCGTCGCCGGCGCGCGGATGGCCGAGGAGATCCGCGAGACGGTACCCGGCGCCCTGATTATCGCCGTGCATACCACTGGCATCTCGCGGGAGGAGGCAGCGCGAGTCGTCGAGGTGGCCGATATCGTGACTGCGTGCGCCTCGGGCACCATCCGCGAGGCAGCCCGAGCCCGGGCCCTGGTCCAGGGAGGGACGGGAGTCCCTGTCTATGCGCTCACTCCCCGGGGTAAGGCCCTCGTGATGGCCAAGCTCTCAGCCACGACCGTACCGCTCCTTGTCAAGGGGGGTCCGCTGCCGGAGGACCCCGGGCGGGCACCCACCCCCCTCGTTTAAAGACCGTTCCGAACTACGAGCGCCTGGACCGGGAATACCGAGATTTCGGTCTCTCTTCGGTCGGTTCTGGGTCACTATCTGCCCGTTTCTGGAGCTGCCGAACTCGCTCGCGGAGGGCGATCGCCCGTTCGAAATCGAGTTGCTCCGCCGCACGCCGCATCTCGGTCTCCAACTCGACGATGAGGGCCGGGATCTCGCGCTTGGGGACGTGCTTTGCATCCTTGATATCTCCCTCCTGGGCGCGGATCGGCTTATTTATCGTCCGCGGCACGATGCCGTGCTTCTTGTTGAACTCCATCTGCAGCTGCCGGCGGCGTTCGGTCTCGGCAAGGGCGATTCGGATGGAGTCCGTCGGGCGGTCCGCATAGAGCACCACTCGAGAGCGGGCATTCCGTGCGGCTCTCCCGATCGTCTGGATCAGGGACCGGGCGTCGCGGAGAAAACCCTCCTTATCCGCGTCCAGTATTCCGATAAACCCGACCTCGGGGATGTCGAGCCCCTCGCGGAGCAGGTTAATTCCAACCAGGACATCGAAACGGCCCAGGCGGAGTTGCCGTATGATCTCGGTCCGTTCGATCGTATCGATCTCGGAGTGGAGGTAGCGTGTCCTGATCCCCCGCTCGGCGAGCCAGTCGGAGAGCTCCTCGGCGAGCCGCTTGGTGAGCGTGGTGACAAGCGCCCGCTCACCCTTCGCCACGGTCTTCTTCACCTCCTCGATCACGTCGAGGGCCTGCCCTTCGAGCGGCCGCACCTCGACCGGGGGATCCACGAGCCCGGTGGGACGGATGATCTGTTCGACAAGACGAGATGAGACGCCCTGCTCCCAGTCGCCGGGGGTGGCGGAGACGAAGATCACCTGCCGCATGTACTCACGGAACTCCTCCCACTTCAGGGGTCGGTTGTCGAAGGCTGATGGTAGACGGAAACCGTACTCAACGAGAGACATCTTGCGGGAGCGATCGCCCTTGTACATCCCGTGGATCTGGGGTATTGTCTGGTGTGACTCGTCGATCACCATCAAAAAGTCCTCGGGGAAATAGTCGAGGAGGCAGTACGGCTTCACCCCGGGACGGCGGAAGTCAAAGTGACGAGAGTAGTTCTCGATCCCCTTGCAGCTACCGGTTTCCTCGATCATCTCGATGTCGAAGAGGGTCCGCTGCTGGAGGCGGTGGGCCTCGAGTGGGCCCAGTTCGGGCAGGCGCTGCTCGAGTTCCTCCCGAATCGTCTCGATCGCCCGCCCCCTGGTCTCCGCCGGGATCACATAATGCCGCGCCGGGTAGACGTAGAAGTAGTCCATGCGCTCCTGGACGAGCCCCGTTGTCCGGTCGACCTCTACGATCCGCTCGATCTGGTCACCGAAGGTCTCGACCCGGATGATATTGTTGTAGTACCCGGGCACGATGTCGACCGTGTCGCCGCGCACCCTGAACCGGCCCGGCTGAAGCTCGATATCGTTCCGTTCGAACTGGATCTCAACGAGCTGGCGAAGGAGATCGGCTCGCCTGATCCGGTCACCAACCCGGAGCTCGAAGCCCATGTCACGGAAGTTGACGGGGTTGCCGAGACCGTAGATGCACGAGACCGAGGCGACGATGATCGTGTCCCTGCGAGAGAGGACCGATGCGGTGGCCGCGAGTCGCATCTGCTCGATCTTCGGGTTGATCGCCATATCCTTCTCGATGTACATGTCCCGCTGCGGGATGTAGGACTCGGGCTGGTAATAATCGTAGTAGGAGACGAAGTATTCTACCCTGTTCCGGGGAAAGAAGTCCCGGAACTCGTTGTAGAGCTGCGCAGCGAGAGTCTTGTTGTGCGCGATGACAAGCGTGGGTCGCTGCACCTGTTCGACCAGGTTTGCGATTGTGAAGGTCTTGCCCGAGCCCGTTACACCGAGGAGGGTCTGGTACCGTTCACCCGCTCTGACTCCCTCGACGAGCGAGGTGATCGCCGTCGGTTGAGACCCCGCCGGCGAAAACGGGGCGACGAGTTCAAACCGTTGATCGGTCATTGGAGCACCGCCTTCTTTCTCAGGTTCCGGTTGTAGGTGATGGCGAACCGATGGGCTTCATCGCGGACCTCCTGGAGGAAGAGGCTCGCCTTCGAGCTCCGCGCAAGAGGGATGGGAATAGAGAAACCCGGCACCCACACCTCCTCCTCGCGCTTTGCGAGCGCGACGACAGGGACCCGAACACCGATTTCGTCAAGAACGGCCTTTGCAGCCGAGAGCTGGCCGCGCCCGCCATCGACCAGGACCAGATCCGGAAGGTCCCCACCCTCTTTCGTGAGCCGGCGGTACCGCCTGCGGACGACCTCCGCAATCGAGGCGAAGTCATCGATGCCCTCGACGGTCCGGATCCGGAAGCGCCGGTAATTTCGCCGGTCGGTCCGACCCCCGCGAAACTGGACCATCACCCCGACAGTCGAGGAGCCAGCAAGATGAGATATATCGAAGCACTCTACAACCTCCGGCGAGACGGGGAGATGGAGGGCTTCGCGAAGGGCCTCGACCTTGATCCGGTCCCCGAAGAACGAGGTCTCGATGTTCGTTTTCACGAGTTCGAGGAGGTGCCGACGGTCGCCGCGTTGCGGCACCGTGACCCTGACGCGGGCACCCTTCAGGCGGGATAGGTAATCAGCGATCACCGGGTCGACCACCTCGGGCAGCACCACCACCTTTGGAACGGGATGCTCGGCGTAGTACTGGACCAGGAACTCGGGTAGGAACTCCTCGCGGTGGTCGAATACAAACTCCTGGCGGCCGGTCAGCGTTCCGAGGTGGATCTTGAAGAGTGCGAGGTAGACAGTCCCCTCGACCTCCAGGTAGTTGAGGATGTCCTCGTCGTAGGCCTTCTGCCGGTCCACCCGCTGCCGCTCGGCGAGCCCCTCGATCGCCCGGATCTGCTCTCGCCGGGCGAGGGCCTGTTCGAACTTCTCCTCGGCGGAGTACCGGGCCATCTCCTCGCGAAGCGTCGCGAGCAGTTCGCGGTCCCGGCCTTTCAGGCACTCTTCGGCCCGAGTCACTGCCTCGGCGTAGTCGTCAGGCGTGATCGCCCCGATGCAGGGGGCAGAACAAGAATCCATGTGGTATCGCAGGCAGGCGCGCTTCGGCAGGCTGCGGCAGCTCCGGAGACGGAAGGTCTTTCTCAGGCCTTTCACGAGTTGGTCGCGCTCGAGACCCGAGACGAAGGGACCATAGTATGTGCCCTGGGCGCCCTTGCGGCGAACGACAACGAGACGAGGAAACGCCTCGTCTGTCCGCTGAATGTAGGCATAGGTCTTGGAGTCCTTGAGGTCGATATTATACCGGGGTTGGTGCTCCTTGATCAGGGTGTTCTCAAGGATCAGGGCCTCGACCTCGTTCGATGTGACGATGAAGTCAAGACTGGCGATGTGGCCGACCAGCGCCGCGGTCTTGGGATCGAGGTCCTGCCGGGAAAAGTACGAGGAGACCCGGCGCCTCAGGTTCTTTGCCTTTCCCACGTAGATGATCACGCCGTTGTCGTCGAAGTATCGATAGCACCCGGGGAGCTCGGGAAGGGTAGAGAGATCGACGGGGGGCCTAATCATAACACCTTCTTTAGAAACGCCCCGGTATAGGAACGCGGGTTCCGGGAAACCGCCTCGGGTGTGCCCGTCGCAACCACCTCGCCGCCTCCGTCTCCGCCCTCGGGGCCCAGGTCGATCACGTAATCGGCAGACTTGATCACGTCCAGGTTGTGCTCGATCACGAGGACGCTGTTCCCCTTCTTGACGAGGTCGTCCAGGACCTGGATCAGTTTCTTGACATCGTGGAAGTGCAGACCCGTGGTCGGCTCGTCAAGGAGGTACAGCGTACGTCCCGTCGCCCGCTTCGAGAGTTCCCGGGTCAGCTTGATTCGCTGGGCCTCTCCGCCCGAGAGCGTTGTCGACGACTGCCCGAGCTTGATGTAGTCTAGGCCGACCCGGCTGAGAACCTCGAGCTTGTTCCGGATGGACGGGATACGTTCGAAGAGGTGGAGAGCCTCTTCGACCGACATGTCGAGGACATCGGCGATCGAATTGCCCTTGTACTTCACCTCCAGGGTCTCCTGGTTGTACCGTCGGCCCTTGCACTCTTCGCACTCGACGTAGACCTCGGGTAAAAAGTTCATCTCGATCTTGATCAGGCCGTCTCCCTGGCAGGCCTCGCAACGTCCCCCGCGGACGTTGAACGAGAACCTGCCCGGGGAGTAGCCACGGACCTTCGCCTCCTGAGTCTCGGCAAAGATCGATCGGATCTCGTCGAAGAGCTTGGTGTATGTCGCCGGGTTCGACCGCGGCGTCCGACCTATGGGGGACTGGTCGATCACGATCACCTTGTCGATCGGGGCGTCGAGCTCGATCGCGTCGTGAACGCCGGGGAGATCCCCTGACCGGTAGAGCTGGCGGTGGAGCGCCTTGTGAAGGATCTCATAAACGAGGGTTGACTTGCCCGATCCGGAGACGCCCGTGACAACGGTGAGCACCCCGATCGGGATCTCCACGTCGATACCCTTCAGGTTGTTCTCCCGCGCATTTTTTATTCGGATGAAGTTTTCGCTGGTTCTCCGCCATGTCGGGGTTTCGATCTTGAGGGAGCGGGAGAGGTAGAGCCCGGTAAGAGAATTGGTCGATCGCTCGATCTCCCGGGGTGTCCCCTTCGCGACGATCTGGCCTCCGTGAACCCCAGCGCCGGGGCCAATGTCGACCACGTAGTCGGCTGCCCGGATCGTGTCCTCATCGTGCTCGACCACTACCAGGGTGTTTCCAAGGTCCCGTAAGGCGCAGAGCGTATCGATAAGGCGCTGATTGTCGCGCTGGTGGAGGCCGATGGAGGGCTCGTCCAAGACGTAGAGGACCCCCATCAGGTTCGCCCCAAGCTGGGTTGCGAGGCGGATCCGCTGCCCCTCTCCACCGGAGAGCGTCCCGGCAGCCCGTGAAAGGGTCAGGTATCCCAGCCCGACGCGTTCCAGAAACTCGAGCCGGTCGGTGATCTCCTTGATGACGAGGCGGGCGATCTGTTGCTCCCGTGCGTCGAGCTCGAGTTCGCGGAAGAATGCAAGGCAGGCCGACACGGAGAGACGAGTTACGTCGACGATGGACGCGCTGGCAATTCGGACCGCACGGATCTTCTCTTTAAGCCGGTCCCCCTTGCATATCGGACAGTCAAAGACCCGCATGAACCGCTCCAGGTCACGCTTACGGTACTCGGACTGCGTCTGCGCATAGAGGCGTTCGGCCTGTGGAAGGAGACCTTCCCAGGGCCCGCGGTGAGACCACTGGGTCTCCCCGTTCCGCGCTCGCATGGTAAAGTTCAGGCGTTCGGTCGTTCCGAACATCAGTCCCCGGAACTGCTCGTCGGTGAGCTGGGAGATCGGCGTGAAAATATCGAACCCGAGCCGACGTGCGACCGTCTCGAGTATCTGCCCCCGGTACCCCTCGACCGAGTTCCTGTACAGGGCAATCGCGCCGTCGACGATACAGAGGTCTCGGTCCGGAATGATCAGGTCGGGGTCGAAGACCATCTTGAAGCCGAGACCGTTGCATTCCTCGCATGCACCGAAGGGGGAGTTGAACGAGAACATCCGGGGCTGGAGCTCCTCGAAGGCAAGGCCGCAGACTGGACAGGCCATCGAGGAGGAGTACGTCGTCTCCGTTCCGCCCTCCGGGGCCACTATAACGAGCCCGTCCGCCTTCTTCAGACCGTTCTCAATCGCCTCGACAAGGCGCGAGCGATCTTCAACCTCGAGGCGGTCGATGACGACCTCGATG
>JABNAD010000489.1_pt1 | contig 22743 bp, 17 predicted proteins | sample 7240381 | NCBI WGS metagenome assembly JABNAD01 (sample SAMN11332834, study PRJNA596920) | anaerobic digester metagenome | biome: digested sludge; isolation source: digested sewage sludge-derived enrichment culture grown on H2/CO2 | place: Germany: Goettingen
CTGCCCTTTCTCAGTTGGGCTTCGACTCTTGCCCGCAATACCATAAGACTGAAATGCTTTGTTATATAATCATCTGCACCTAGTTCCAAACCTGTTACAATATCGGTTTCCATATCATTGGCAGTTAACACGATGGCAGGAATCGTCAGTGTTTTACGAAGTTCTGTTAAAAGTTCTAGACCATTTCCATCTGGTAAATTTACATCAAGTATGACCAGATCAATAGTATTACTTTTTAAATGTTTTATGGCCTCAGCAATATCATAGGCCTGTATAAAAGAAAGGTGACTGGCTTTCAATGCAAGCACAACACCATTGCTTAAGGCGATATCATCTTCTACGATTAAAATATGATTCATAACTTAATTACTCCTGCCTTATATCCTATCTCTACATATGCACTGTGGTTTTCAACGCAATCCGCATCATCAAAAATCGGTTTTATTACTTCTGTGCCCTGCTTATTCATATACCCGAATTTATAATGGATGGGTGCAAATCAACTTTTTAGTCAACTCTTCTTATGTCATCTGTCTTTTTTCTATGTCTTAAGGCTCAACCGTCGGCACTTTTTTTGCTCATTTTCAAGACTTCAAGTGGTGGCAAAACCACAACATATTGTATTCAATTTTCGTTATTTCTTATCAAAACCACATTTCGTTATCTTTTTTATCACCTCAAAGTCCTCAAATCTTTTGACTGGAGGCAAAACAGCCAAACCCTTTATTTGCAATGCTTTATGCACGCTCCAACAAACAAATTGCCTCCGTATGCCTTGAGAAGACAAAAAAGATGTCGCTTGCATCTTATACCTTCTTAGAGGCAGATTAACCTTCATTAGTAATTCTATTTTGCCTTTGTGCAGCACTTTACCAAATAGCATTCATGGATTTTCTGTTAACATTCTCTAGCGGCTTCTCAGCATCTTCTCCCTTATTGAATCTGGAAGCATTGCAGCTAAGCGTAACTTTAGCGGCACTGCAACTTTATATCGAGCATTCAACCTACTTTTCTCAATAATATATGCAATGTCCCGTGCTGCATCTTCCACATCAGTCTTTTTCTGGCTACTTCGTTGTATTCCATCTGATTTATAGAAGCTAACATAAGCAGAGTCTGGATTTGACATAAGATCATCTGAATTTTGGGCAAGTACACTAAAAAAATTTGTTTTAATTGGACCCGGTTCTATTACTGTTGATTGGATATTATATTGATGCAATTCTAATCGCGCTGCTTCACTTAATGCCTCAACTGCAAACTTTGACGAGCAATATCCACCATTAATTGCCTGTGCAAACTTCCCTGAAATCGAACCAATATTTATAATCTTTCCATACTTCTGGTTTCGCATTATTGGTACAACTGCTTGTATCATATGAATGATGCCAAATACATTAACATCATACATAGCCTTTACTTCAGAAATATCCACCTCTTCTAAAGCTCCTCTTACAGAATAACCCGCATTGTTAACAAGAATATCAATTTTTTGATACCTTGATAATATTTCACCAACGGCTTTTTTAATCAACTCTTTTTTGGTAACATCCAACGTCAATTTCAAAGAGGCATTCAAATTCTGTATACTCTCGACATTTCTGGCTGTTGCAATAACCGTATATCCTTTGGAATGCAAAATCTCACAAAGATTCTTACCTATTCCACTGGAACACCCAGTAATTAGTACAACTGTTTCATTTTTCATAAAAAACCTCCATGGATAAAATTTGTATTATTATATATCACATTGAGGTTATTCTCATTATCATTTGTTAAGACTTTTTGCTTTTAGTCTGCTTAGTGAAACTGGCGTAATTCCAAGATAAGATGCCAGATCACACTGTTTTATCCGATGTTCCAGTTCCGGAAAGGAGGTGCAAAAATTATAGTAACGCTCCGTACTGTTCCATAATTTAAAGCTGATTGCATGCTCCTCTTTCATTACAAGAGCCGAGTCTATCATCTTTTTATTAAATAGTAGTAACTGATAATTCCCTTCCATGATTTTTTCAAAATCAGCAATTGAAGTCACTAAAATCTCACTATCTTCTAGTGCTTGCAAATAATATGTAGATTCATTCTGTGATAAATGAGCTAAATAAGAAAACAACAGACCTCCCTCTGCATGGAAGTATTTCGTAATTTCATTGCCTTGCTCATCAATATAAAAAGATCGAAAAACCCCCTTGATTATAAACCCTATTTCTGTGGATTCCTCACCCTCTCTTATAAAAAAATCATTCTTCTTCATCGTCCTTTGATGAAAAATGGACATTAATATATCCAGATTATCATCATCAAGAGATACTCTATACTTGACCAAAAGTTCATTCCATAATCCATCAATTTTAACTTTGTTCATCCGAAACCTCCATTCATAGAGTAGAACACTATCAAAAACTCCATAAATTTTTCTCATCTATTTCTACAAATTAATCGTTTCTGTACAATAGTTTTTATTTTTACTTTTATATAATGTGCACTTTAAGCTATGCCCAATCTAATAAAATACAAATGATGTCTGGATTATCTCAATTATATTCGGCGCCTCAGATGCAGGACCCCCAATCGACGTATCCAGGAAAATATTGTAGAGATAATATTTTCCGTTCAACCTGAACCCTTGCCGCTCAAATTCTGCATCTGTCACATCACTCAGTCCATATTTATCAATAGGCAGTGTCAGTTTTTCATGAATGATGATCTCGTTTATATCGTGAATTCTGTGAGCAAAGCTTTCCATAATAGTGAAAATAAAGAGAAAAACAAGGCGTTCCCCGTCGATATAGAAGTTGTCCAAATAGCCTATTTCCCCTTCGATGGCATCGGAAGCAGCAACCATATGCTCCATCTCACTGCATCCGACTTCCGGTATGTGGGTTGCCGAGGTCGTCAGGGTCAATACCAAGGCAGTAACGTGCCTTGAAGCGGTAAGAAGATGCTACATGAAACTTGTGGGGCCTTGGCGGAATAATGCTTCACTTCTATGGGAAAACATGTTGTGCTTCACATGCCTCCAGAAATGGTTTGCGCAAAAAATTCAACTCGGAATAAGGGTTACGCTCGGACTCTTTTATCTTACATCTTAGAAATTCTCTTGATGTTAAACCATATTCTTGACTTTCATCCAATATCTGAGTAACCCAATATTTGGCATCAGCGCTACAGCATTTCGCCTTATATCGTTCATCAATCCCAAAAAGTTCATTCCAAGTTTGGAACTCTTCCTCCAAACTTGTCGGTCCAAAAGTGATAGTTATATCTTGTGGCGTTAAATTCTCCAAATCATGCGAATTGAATATTAGATTAATTTCCAAAGAGTAAGGGACCGAATTGTAGGAATAAAAAGTTTTTCGACGATTTCCATTTGTATCGTGTAGTGGATCTTTTGATCCCTTATTACCACTATTGCATTTATTGCAAATCGGAGCTAAGTTTTTAAAATTTATTGAAGAAAAAGGATATTTGCTTTTTGGCAAGTAATGATCATACGCTTCTCTGGTATGAACATATTCACCATCAATATCATATAATCCACAATAAGGACATTTACCTTTGGAGTTAATTTTCACAAATTCTGTATAATGATTATCAATTAAACCAATTTTATCAGATAACACTTTAAGAGAAAGAAAATCATGCGAATATAATTTCTCAAAAAACGCTTTAAGGGCGGCACTTAAATCTGTATTCATACGACTTACATCATCGTAAGTTACGGGTGTGACAGTCGGATCATTTTTGCATAAATCTTCAATGCTATTATTTGATTGGTACCAAGTTTTCAATTGCTCAATTTCATCTGTATTTAGCGTTTTGAAAATCAAAAACACCTCTTGGATGCCTCTAATGAAAAACTCTGCACCTTTTGGTTCAGTATTATGGAAATCCTGAATAATCCCAAGTAGATCAGCATTGGTGCTGAATAATACTTCAACTTCATACTCGTTTACGGGTGCTTCACACCAAACTTTATAAAATATGTAGTCAACAAACTCCTGCATTCTTTCCATAGAATGATTGATGTATTGATATGAGAATAACATTATTCCGCCTCCATACTATCAAGTACTTTTTTTACAAATAGTACTTTCTCCACTGAATCTCCGAGCAAATTATTAACTTCATCGATTAACTCTTGCCTTGAAGCTCCAGTTTCAAACCGTTCTTTAATTTCATTAAGCTGTTTTTCCGCATACCCACCAATTGTTGCCGTTTTGCAAAAGGATTTCATAGTAATTTTATTAATTGAGGCACCAAGTGTGTTATAATCCGGCCGAGAAACTTCTACCATTTTACTTTCAACATTTTTATTAAAGATCAGTACGTAGTCTTTCTTACTATCTGAGATTAAAAATGGAGTATGTGTTGTAATCAGCATTTCCCTCATTGTAGTTTCCTTCTCCCGAACAAAGCATTCTCTAATCTTTGAAATAAACTTTGCGCGCCAGTCAGGATTGAAATGGGTCTCTGGTTCATCAAGAAGAAATAAACACTTTTTATCCTTATATAACAGACATAAACCTAGGGAATGGAGAAATTGATGTTCCCCATCAGAAAGTGACTTACTGAGTATGTTTTCATCCACCCCACTCTTTTGTATCCACAAATCCTTGAATCTCATCACCCGTTCATCTGAAGGGAGTGTTGGAACAGTTTCATTCACATATAGACTTGTAGATTGATACAGCTCCTTTTTTAGCTTCTCATTAACAGTATAAAGATTGAGAGTAAGCAGAATCTGGAAAGCCTGAAAAAGCTCAATGGCTGAATAAAAATTATGCGCAAATGCTTCTTTGGTTTCTTCATTAACCCAATAATCAAGATATAGTTCATCAGCTTCAGTATCATAGTAACTGCAAGTAGAGCAATTTTTAAACTTCTGAATGATTGTTTTCAAGTTTTGTGTAATATCAAGGCGGTACTGATTTCTGCCCAATTCGTCTTCGACTGTCTCGGTGATACTCTTTTGAAAATTGACTGTATCCTTTGGATCTTCAGTAATTTGTCTTTCTTCCAGTTTTATATACTTTTTTATGATGATACGAAAAGTCTTTATATCTTCTACGCCTACCTCATCTTTAAACGGCTCTAATAAGTCCTTGTCTTGAAGGAGAAGATTACTTAATAAAATAGCCTGACTGAATTCATTATTCAGAAATGTAAGTCTACCCTCCGGTATACTTGAATAAGGTTTTTGACTTATAAGATAATCTTTGTACTCATCAAAATGTATAAAGCGCATTTTGAAGAAAGGCAAACTCAATATTTCATTTTCACCTGAGGAATAACCCAGAACAAAGTCTGGCAACAATTCTTTTGCTTCATTACTTGTAAGACTCTGTTCAGCACTGATTAGCGTCTGATCTGCTTCAACATTAAATAAGTCTCTATTAACCCAATAAATTAAAGGTGGCTTGTCCTTTTCTTTAATAACTTTAATATGTGCATATTCTTGGGTCTTTGACATATTTAATGTGGCAGGAGCAGGAATACTATATTCTAGCTCAAAACCGTTAGGTGTAGCAATTTCGCTGCGAAAGCCTTGGAGGTTTTCCAATTCATCATATTCAAATGATACCGGTCTGTAATCCAGATACATACATTCGATATGATAAAAAATTGCGGCTAACACTTCCAGTATATTAGACTTACCACTGCCATTGGGGCCAGCCAATATGTACGGATTAAATGCGCTCACCTCAGAATAGTTCCGTTCATGCAGAAAAAGAACCTCAAAACCTGGCTGTAGACTTCTAAAGCCATTAGTATCTGTTATTTTCAAGCGTAAAAGTTTCATAAATTAACCCTCAACACTATCTCTTTTTTAACCTTGTCAAAAGACTGTGACAACAGTGGATTTGTACCTTCTAGCATTTTATATAATTGTTTTTTTAATTCTTCATATTCTGGCATCTCTTCAAATGATGCTTTTTGAAGCATAGTCATGAGAGCGTCAAAATTAAAAGGTTCCCCTTCCAGAGATTGAATGATTCTTTTTAACTCAGCTTCAGAGTATATTTTTGATGCAGATAGTTTACTATCCATTGGTGGTGTAAATTCCACTTCTCCCTGAAGTTCTTTAATTTCATTTTCTTTTTCCACGGGAACTTTGCTCAAATCCAATTCCCCTTTAAATGCGCGTTGACTTAGGGAACCATATAGGTTTTCCAGTTCAATGAGGCTTTGGGTGTATCTTTGTTTTATAGTTTCAACTTTTTCTACTATTGCAGCAAATTGGTTTTGCAGTGGGAGCGGGGGGAGACAGCATTTAATCTTTATAAGATCCTTTATATTTACTCGTGGCGCCGCGCCTCCTCCTGCTAAATTATTAATGCATTGTTGGAGAGAGCTTGAATTCAATGAAGCCCAAAGAAATTCACTTGTTGCAGTGTTACAATCTGCTGTAAAAAGCATAATTCGTTGGCCAAGACAGATATTCAAGTCTCGTGGTACTCTCGCAGAATTCCCCAGTCTTCCACCTTCCCTTGTAAACACAATATCATTATAAGACGGAATATGTCGCGAATTGCGTTGTTTGAATGTATCAACGTCAACTTGTAAAGTGTTATTAAGATTCAAGTATCCATTTTGAATATCAGCTGACCTAATACAATACAGTCCTGTTAATTCATCTGAGTATCGTGGGGTATTGTGAGGACAATCTATAATATTACTACATAAATCCTTAATAGAAACAATCTCCCACCTCTTCTCATTCCTCACCGGATCACCAAACATTTCGATAAAAGTACTCTTCAAGAGTTCATCCAAAGCCTTTATGCTCTCTTTGCGTTTGGCAATCAGCTTTTCCGCCCGGGTGAGAACAGTAGCAATGCGGATTTGATCCTCAAAGTTTTCGGGAAGCGGAATATTAATTTCTTTTAAAAACTTAAAATGGCGACTATACCCAGCATCAGTAAGATTTAACGTCTTGAAATAGTAGTAAAGATATTTACTATCAGCTAGGTTATTTTTTACAGTTAAAGCCTTTACACCATCTGCACCTAATGCTAACGGGAAATCAATATATTTGAAAATTCTAGTATGATCTCCAAAAACTATTATTGCCGAGGATAATTTGTTGACTAATCCTGTATCATTTGTATAGCCAGCAACAAGTTCTTTACCTTGATCCACAATTTTATATTGGCCTATTGGCAAGTAGTCTTCCTTCTTAATCTTGTGAAATTTAGATGTGCAGTCCTCTACAACTTGGTCAAAAGTATATTTCTTCATCCCAGCATCACCTCAAGCTCACTTAACCCCGTACTAATCTCACCCTCCAAAGTCTTGAGCTTGGAAAGAATCACTGCTGGTTTTTCATAGACAATCTCTTCAAATACATCTTCCTTGTATTTACTAATTGAGAGATCATAGTTTTCTGCAATAATTTCACCCTTGGGTACAAAGAAAAATTTCTCTTTTCGGTCACTTGCTTTAAGGTGATCCCGCTTTTTATACTGCGTTACAATATCCTGTAAATCCCCATAACCCTCAAGTTTCGTCCGTTTATCATCAAGACTGTATCCATCGCTTTGCATATCATAAAACCAAACATTCTCGGTTTCACCGCCCTTGGTGAATATCAAAATGGCAGTTCTAACTCCAGCGTAAGGTTTAAATACTCCGCTGGGCATAGTGATAACTGCCTTCAGTTCACATTTTTCAACAAGTATTTTTCTTGCTTCAACAAATGCATTACCATTGCCAAATAGAACCCCTTGTGGCACTATCACACCTGCAGTCCCACCCATTTTAAGCAGATTGTAAAAATTCTCCACAAAGAGCAGTTCGGTTTTAGTAGTCGCTAAATTGAGTGATTCGTTTATATCCCCTTTGTCAATACTACCTGTAAAGGGGGATTAGCCATAATAATATGATATTGATTTGACTCTGTAAATCCTTTGCTCAAGGTATCTTTGTAATCAATATGCGGGGTATCTACGCCATGCATCATAAGGTTCATCAGCCCCAAACGCACCATAGTAACATCAATATCATAACCATACAGACTGTCGTTCAGAATATCATTCACTTCTCTAGTTAAAAGTCCACTCACCGAATTGCGAATAAAACCATCTTCGTCAGGTGTGAGATTCTTCTTGTTTTTATCAAGCTGGGTCACCAAATACTGGTATGCACCTAGAAGAAAACCGCCGGTTCCGCAGGCAGGATCAGCAATCCTATTGCCTAATTGTGGTTCCACCAGTTCGGCAATTAGCTTGATGATATGTCTTGGTGTTCTGAATTGTCCGTTTTTTCCGGCTGTGGCAATCTCAGAAAGGAGCATTTCATATACATCCCCCTGAATATCCTGAAACGCCTGTCCACCATTGTTGGCATCTTTTTCAATCTCCTCAAATATCTCTTCAATAGTAGACATTGCTTCTACCAGTAAGGCAGGCTTCGGGATAATAAAGACCGCATTCTTCATGTGATGCGTAAAGGGCGATTCATCCCCGTTAAGCGATTTCAAGAAAGGAAATACTTTCGTCTGCACATGAGAAAGCATATCCTCTGCCGACATTCGTTTAAAATGGCTCCAGCGAAGGGTCTGCTTATCAACTCTGAACGGTTTTTCCTTTTCTTCTTTTTCCATTTCAGCTTCTTCTTTTGAAATTTTCTCATCAAGTTTAAAAACATGCTCTGGCGGTATCCAATATCCACTAAATTTAGAAGTGTAAGCTTCTCCGGTAAATTCTGCATCAGCTTTTCTTTTAAGATCAAGATCATCCAGCCGTTTTATAAAGAGCAGGTATGTAATTTGTTCAATAGCTGTGAGAGGATTAGATATACCGCCGCTCCAGAATTTGTCCCATAGTTGATTAATTTTACTTTTGAGTACTGCATTATTTTGTAACATATTATGCCACCTTTTTTGTTAATTCTAAGATTTCATTGATTTCCGCAGGCGTAAACAAGCCACGGATACCCAGGGGATGTAATACCGTAAATGGTGATTCTATAAGATCCCGCTTTTGCACAGTTTCTTTTTCTAAAATAAACGCTTTAAGCAGATTTAAAAAGTCCAGTTGCCGCGTGCTTAGATTCGTATGGTCTTGGATAAACTGCTCAAAAGCTCTGGTGACTGTTTCAGGATAACTTTCCAGAACTTCCAGTCCTAAAATATGTCTAATAAACTGAATAAACTTTGCTTTTCGATTTTTGTACACATTTTTTAGCAAATCTTCAGTGATATGGGGGTGCTCATCGTGCAGCAGCGTGGCAAGCGCTTGTGCCTCATCTTCACTAATCTCTTTTCCCTCTTTGATTTTATGCAAAATAGGATTACTTTCTGTCAGTTCAATGATGAGTTTTTCTACCATTTCACGGTACTTCGATACACTCACCGTTGAGTGTTCAGGCCCAAACTCTACCATTTCCTTCGTATTTAGAAAATCAGTAAAATCAAACTGAGCAGGCCCAAGAGGTTTAACATCGCTATCCCGATATTTCATAAGGGGAGATAATCTTTCTGCAAGTTCATCGAAGGTTTCGTCTGTTGCCTTTGCCCAGTAATTATTTGTTTGAGTGAGTCTAATAATAGCCTCTTCCCTGGCAATAATATTGATTGATAGTGGAAGTTCACCAATCACCTCAACAATATTATCTTTAAGCGTTTCAAATTTGTCTATTTCTTCTGCCAACTTCGCCAATGATGTTTCAAGCAGATCTTTCTTGAATCGCATAGACTTAAAATCAGTTTGTGAAATCGTTCTAAAAAGTGGCTTTATATTGGCCCGCAAGAATTCAACCTTTTCATGCGTTAATTTTGTCCAGAAATTGTCGTCCTCAATCTTTTGTAAGTCTATGGCTGCCTCGAGAATAACCACCGAGTTTTGTGGGAGTTCCTGAATCTGTTTTCGAAGCCTGTTAATCTCCTTTTGTGCAATTGCTTCATTTTGCAGATCAATTGCTTTTTCGATTTTATCAAGCCGGATGCCGAAAAAACGCGCTGGGAGCGGAATTTGAGCCGTTGCTTCTTTGCCTTGAGGATTGAGTTTAAAATAATCAAAGTTGTCCCAGCAATCTAGGATTAAGAACCTGTCCTTTTCTGTACACCAAGGCTTTATTTTATTTGATTCTAAAAGTCGCGTGCCACGCCCAATCATCTGCCAGAACTTGGTATAAGAATAGACCGGCTTAGCAAAAACAAGATTAACTAGTTCCCTAATATCGATTCCCGTATCAAGCATATCGACACTGAGGGCTATGCGAGGCATATCATTATTGGTAAACTGATCTAAAAGCCCACCCTTTCCATAGACCCGTGGGTCGTCTGAAACAAGCACCTTAGCCAGCTCACCATTGTATTCAGGGTAAAGAGAATCAAATATTTTCTCGATCCGTCTAGCATGAGACATGGAAGAACAGAAGAATATAGTTTTGCCGGGTAACACTCCGTTGGCGTCTTTAATCGACTCTTCCATGAACTCTTTGACAATAAGTGCATTGGTTCCTTTATTGATAACTGTTTTCTCCAGCTCAGTGCCTTGAAAATTGATCTCTTCGATCTCTTTACCTTCAAGGATCAATCGCTTTTGGTCTTCCAGAGATATTGTTCGTTTGCTGATTCCTTCCTCCTGAAACCTTGTATGTATTTTCATCACCTGAAAATTGCACAAATAGGGGGGAATGTTATTAACTGCTTCCTCATAAGTATAGGCAAAAGTTGGGAGGCCATCTTCGCAGCTAAATAGTTTAAAAGTGTTGTGATCAATGATATCTGTCGGAGTCGCTGTAAGTCCAAGACTCATGGCCTTGAAGTAATTAAGCACTTCACCATAGGTGTTATATATGGAGCGATGACTTTCATCAATCACAATCAAATCGAAGAAATGCGGAGAAAGATTGTTGCCTTCTTCTCTGATAATATTGAGCATGGTGGGATAGGTTGAAATATATATACGGCGATCTTTGGCAATGAGCTTTTCGCCTACCTTAGGCCAGCGAGGTTCATTAGGCAAATGTTCTTTGAAAGCCGATAGTCCCTGTTCTCTTAAAGCAATTCTATCTACCAAAAATAATACACGCTCTACATGACCTGCATGCATGAGAGCATCAACAAGTGCAATGCAGGTTCTTGTTTTTCCGGTACCCGTGGCCATCACAAGAAGGAAATTTCGTTGTTTCTTTTCAATTCCCTCCATCACTGCACGAATTGCACGAATTTGATAATCTCTTCCGGCAATGTCAGTGTTTATGAGCTCATCGACAAGCTCTTTTCTATTTTCTCTAATATATTGGAGTCGCTCTAAATCATCTCTGGTTGGAAAACCTACTACATTTCGTGGTGGGTAATTACCTATGTCCCAGAAGTTTATTTCAAGGCCGTTAGTATAAAAACAGAAAGGAAGCATGCCTCCAAATTGTTTTTGAATGTTGTAACAATACTGTTTTGCCTGTTCACGGCCGATTGCAGCATCTTTGGTACTCTTTTTAGCTTCAACAACAGCCAACGGTTTCCCATCTCTTCCCAACAGAACATAATCACTGTATTGGTGACCTTGATAAGGGGTTCGAGCCTCTGCTACTCCATCTGGTAAGGGCACTGAAATATCAAACTCTTGTGAAACTTGGGTAAGGTTATTTACATCCCAGCCCGCAGCATAGAGTTTTGAGTCAATTAGTTCTTTTCGTGTTTCTGCTTCAGTCTTAGCCATATTAAAGTCACCTTCATAAATTTTTATTTGCAGCACTTTTTTCTTATTAAAGGGTGCTACCGTAAGCACTTTAACTTCTCCATCTATTTGGAATCGGTAAAATCCACATTTAATCTCACCAACCCCCTTTACTTTATATCACTATCATTCTATATTTTTATCCATCCATTTACAAGTTTTTATGTAAGAATGTGCCTTCTCTGCACGAGTAAATAAAATAATGCGGATTAGATAATATTTATCTTAATACTTATTAGCTTTTCTCTGAAATCGTGTTTTGGTTGTTATTATTCCAAATAGTCAATGCCATCTATAGAAGAGGCCGATAAATCGAGTCAAAAAACGGACTTATTGGCTCAGATTTTGCCCATTTTTCACTCTTCAGTACAGCAACATCTTGTGGCCAAAATCCACTTTTTGCCCTACCAACCACATTTCATCATCTTTTTTGTCGCCTCAATGGCCTCTAATCGAACGACATATTTAAAATGCCTGAGCCCCTTTATTTTCAATGGATCAAGCACATTCAAGCAGGCAGCACATTGTTCTTAGAATTTCCTCTTCTAATTCCGTTTTGTCAAACCAAAACGGAATTACTTGCCATGGATAACTACTCTCTTTCCAAATCGAGTAGTTTTTATCAAATTTAAAAGTAAAGTTATTAGATAAAATATACACCTGATCACATGTACCAAAAACAGACTTGAATCCGATACCCTTATAACCAGTTTTACTTATATCTTTTGTTTTACCACTAGTTCCACTTCCCACATCTGATATTCCTTGAACATCATCTTCAGTAAAATGCTTTCCATTATGGCTAAATACCAAATAATTTTGAAGTAATCTCAACTCTACCTCAACATCCGTAAATTCAGTTGTTTTAGGTGAATCATCTGCATTCTGTATAAGCTCGAAAATAAATCTATTGGCATCTCCAAATACAGTTTTTGTTAGTACATTTAAAAGGTTAGTTAATGACTTTGAGTTACTATCATTTTTAGCTTTTTCATTATAAAGATAATTTATAAATAGCTTTTCTTCCATTAAACTCACCCCAAATTTCACGTTTCATGTGTTTATCTATAAAGAAAGAACTTTCTGCATCATAATAATTTCTATCTTACAAATTTTTAATCTAATAATGATTGTATACTTTCATCTACATATGACTCATATTTATCAAAGTTCTTTCTTCCTTTTTCTTCGCTGTCATAATAGTTTACTATCTTAAAAGGAACACCGAAATCGCTTATTCTTCTTGCTTTAGGATTAAGTGCATTGTATTCGAGCTTTTGTAACAATAACCCAAGTCCAGGAATTTCATCAATTTCTTTATTCTGTATTATGGAAATTCTGTATCGATAGAAAATATCAAAAACTCCTAAATATTTTACTAGATGATATTTAAAAACATTATATACATAGTCTGCAACGATACGAATAGCCTCATCCTTGGTTTTAGGCGAATTTTTTCTGTCTGTATAATACTTCACCATTGACAAAAAGCCACCCTCAAGATATGAATTCAGTAAAACAGTGACCAACGAATATATTTGAGTATTACCTGTTTTGCATTCAATTAAATTCTTAAGCTTATCTTCTTTAACTATTGGTTCTACTATGTTCATGATAAGCTGGAACCCTTTCCAATCTAAACTACTAACATTGCTTCTTTTCAAAGTTATAGAAATATTTTTAATATCCATAAGTTGAGATGAGTTCAGGCTCATGATTTTAGAATATAGTATAAGCTTGTCCTTTGGCCCAACCACTCTAAATGAATTAAATACCTCTGGTGGAATACCAAGTTTATCAATTTGCTTCTGTATAAAATCCTTTTCCTTCTTATCTCGTTCAGATAAATATTTGTCTTTTGTTATTTGGTAATCTATATCTGTTTTTGGTGAATCTTTATCATAATTTTTATGTGCGATATTTTCTTGATTTCCATCTACAATTTCTTGAAAGTCATTGTTTAAGTCAATAACTCTGCCTAAGTAATGTTGTCCGAATCTGCCAGCTCGTCCTGCTATATTTTTAGCATCAAACTGTTTTAAAGGTTTTATACCCTTTTTGTTAGAGGTAATAATTATATTCTTTGCAGTAGTGTTAACCCCTTCAGTTATTGTTGTAGTAGAAAAAAGACATATCAATGCACCACTATTAAATAAGCTTATAATTTCTTTTTGAATATATTTAGGTACTAAACTATGGTGAATACCGATTCTTGCCTTTAATGCTTTTAACACAACCCAATCTGAGCCGAACGTAGTTTCTAAATGTTCAAGGAACATATAATATACTTCAGGTGTATTTGCCTTACATCGTTGTTGAAATACTGAGACCAGCCTTGGGTTCTGTAATAACAACTTCGAGTATTCTTCAGTTTTAGTTTTTCTCCCACAATAAATAATTGTATTCTCTGTGGATGAACTAATTGACTCGATAATTCTAGATATTTTTTCAGCCTTCTTAATTGTTCCTATGGATATATTTATATTTCCAACAATATAATCTCGTTGGTTTTTAATAGTATGATACGTTTTTTCTACAATTTCAAATTGATTATATTTTAAAAATGCAAAACCATTTTCATTAGCAAAATTTATAAAGGATGCAGTTGTATTAATGTCTAAGTCAGGCAACGACATATACGGCCCTGCTAAAAGCATATCAATGGACGCACCACAAATAAATTCTAAAGCCAGTCTATATGCGGTATCTCGTTCATTTTCTCCGGTAGTTTCTTGATCCATTATAAAGCTATTATCAATCTTATATACCTCATCTATAAAGGAAAAATCAAACTTTAAATTTGAATTCTTGTCCATGAAGGAAAGATATCTCTCTGGAGTAAAAATAAACACATTTTTTTCTTTAGGATTATATTCTTCTTCGCTCAGTGAGTGTATTTTATATTCCTTAAAAACCGATGAGTTTCTAAGCTTAGAATAATTTTCTGACAGTAAGCTAATAGATGGAAAAATCAATAATACATTGTTATATTTCATTTTTCTTACTATTTCATATACTAAAAAAGTTTTTCCAAACGAAGTAGGCGCGGTAAGAACAAAGCGATTACTTTTGTCAGACAAAAAACTGTCCAACACCTGCTTCTGATATCTATGTAGTTTATTATCTCCTTGCACTAGGCTCGCATCGTAAAATAATGCACTTAAGGAAAGTAAATTGATATTTTCTTCAGAAATAGTTAGCCCAGTATATTTATCTTTTAACAAATCATAATACTGAGGAATACCAGCTTCATTAGCCAGAAACAATAGAAAATTCAGATCACTATCAGACAATTTCTCATCTTTTATATAGTCAAAAAAACGGCACACTTCTTTTACAAACAAAGCAGCATCATTTGTTCTTTTATAGTGATAATATGATTTAACTATATCAGCGGTTCTTGTGAGTCTATCCATCCAACCACACTCTCCTTAATCTTCTTAACTTCTGATAAAGGAAGAAAAATAAAAAACAAACGATACTCAAAACTTCCTGGTATTGTGACATTTAACCTTTTGAACTCCGAATCAATATGTTCAATGCACTTTTGTATACTTGCATGGAATTCATCTGATTGAGTTTTTTGATAAGCTATAAATACAGGGTATGTTAATCTAATCTGATGCTCTGCCATTTCTTGAGCCAAGTTAATTTCTGGGTTTTCCTCCCACAAATCAAGAATAGCTTTTAATCTTGTACTTGATGTTGTAAATCTATCTTGCCAGTCAATAAGTGCTAAAAGATTGGTATGTACATAATTATCTGATAAAGAGGTTTTTATCTTCGCTAAAACATCTGTTATAGGTTTTTTAAAATCAATATAAAACTTTGCTTCTCCAAGCCATAAATCAAGTTTATCTTTGTTCTCAACTAAATGAAATGCATCGAATCCTTTAACTTCACTGTTTTCTATAGGAGAATACAGATATCCTCTTGCTAGAATAACATTGGTATTCAAAAAGCATCTCAATATCAAATCAAGGAGAACTTCCCCATAAAAGCCATATCTTATTTTCGTAGTTTTACTTGCAGAAGGATTATAGCGCATTCGGCGCAGAATAACTTTTCGCTGTTCAAGAGCTAAATTATCATAATCGATCTCATATTGACTTACAGCAAACTCTACTATCCCGTTATAAATAACTTTAGCCAAATCCTCATTGTTTTTGTTTTTAAAGCACATATCGTTGTTCGTGGAAAGGCATGACTTATTAACCCCACTTTCAGTGTGGGGTAATTTGCATTCAATACAAATCGCTTTTTTAACGGCCTTTTTTAGTGCATCCCTCATACCAGTTCCACCTTATATCCATTAGTTTCCTGAATTAAACTCTAAAAGTTTTTCCCAATCAATACTACCATCTTCATTGCAAAACTCATTATAAATTTCTTCACCAAACGGTTTGCAGCCTTTTGTCAATTATTTATTTAATTTAGCCATACAAACTGCATGGCTAAATATCACATTGTGAATTAAAATCTTTTCAAACATTATACCATATTTTAGGTAACAACAATAGATCTTTTTATGCCGCTATCCTCTATTTTCAACACTAATTCTTATAAGTAACCAACACTAAACCCCTCAGAATACTGAGGATTTTAGTCTTAACAGCACATTTTCGACAGGAGCAGCATCACAATCCCTGATTCGAACTGTATCTCAAGCGTATCCTCGTTTATAACCTTGATACTCTGTAGCAGTCTTCGTAGCCCTGACGTTTCTCGCTGCGCTCGTAAGGAGCTGCCTGGGTCGTCTTCTCCACTTCGGCCTTCAGCAGGCCATTTAGTGTTCCTTCTGCCGCAAACCAATTCTTTGATTAGCCCTGCCCTTTGATGACTTCCTCGCTTAATTGTACAAAATAGGTTCTATTTTTCTAAGTTTTTTTGTATCAACCTCTTTTCTCAATTTAGGGTACAAAAAAGCCGTGAGATGATAGGAACTCACGGCTTTAACTAATTTTTTATTCTATTTTATATCTGTTCATTGCAACAGACATAAACCTCACAATGCCTTTAGCAGACAACGCCACACGAATGACCTTTGTATTTAAGTAATAGCGATTCCACCTATTTTCACTAGTTGAAAAAGTACCCTCTCTATATTTGTTAATGTGATAATTTTGCACTTCATTCTCTCAATTTTTTATTTTACAAACAGTACATCTCTGTGGAATTCTAAATACTCCAGCATTCTGCCAGCAGATTTTAAATTAACTGTGATGGTATGGTCTATATGAAGTCTTTGTTCATTTGCATTACCCACTAATGAAGAAACATACATTTTCCCTCCATTTGAGAAGGTGATGAGACCGTTATCAAAAAGCTTATCCATATTTGCAGATAGTAGCAATCCATTTTCGGTATCTATCCGCTCATGGTTATTGCAAATAGACCAAGGCTTAATATGACTTGCAACCAATAATTTTTCGTAATTAATCCCTGTTACAATGCATGTACCATCATATTTATCTATTAAATTCTTACGATATTGGCCTTGTCCTACCCTTGATTTGATAATACTTTCTTTTTCAGTCGTGTCAATATTGCTGCACTGAATGTCATCGATCAACTTGTCAAAAGGCTCGTAATCCTCAAATGTGTCGATTGCAAACAGTCGATACTGTTTCAAGGAGTTGCTATACATTTTGTTTCCTTTTGTATTTTTTGTGATAAATTGTTCATTATTTAGAATTTTTACTATGAATAAATCTAATTCAACAAGATTCATTGCCAGTAAATCCTTTTTAATTATGCTGAGTTCTAACATTTCTTTGGATATTGTATTTACCCCGCGAGTATACTTATAGATAGAGCTATCAGAAAGTGAAGTATGTGTGCTCATCCAATTTTGAAAATCAACTAATACCATAGATTAATCCCCTGTAAACTCTAATATATTCTCAACATTACAATATTGAAGACCTCAATTTTTTTCTTAAACCTTTGGTAGCTTTCAGTTATATGATGTCCGTATATATTATAAACCTCTAACCGCTGGCAGAGGTTTGTTCATCCTTTTCTGCTATAATAGCAATCCTACAATATTCTATATAATATACCAAATTTACGTAATTTTCTCAAGAGGGAACAGGTAAATATACAAGAATATTCTTTTATTTTTACAGATTTATAATTTAAAACCAAGCTATCTTCCAAGATTAAAAGCTTTCTTGCAGTCGATTAGAAACTGCTCTGCCTTTGCTCAAGCTTTGTGAATCTAATCAAATTTAGATGCTTCATACATAGAATAATACGTAAACTGATATGTATCATAGTAAAAATAGAATGCCAATATACCTATTCAACAAAAGGATTCCTTTCATCTTTTACTTCTTGAATAATTACCATAGGATCAGAAATCAAACCATATTTTTCATCTTCAGGATATGTTACAGCCACTGTTGGGTTACTTCCTGCATATGCTATGACGCTTTCCATGGAATCCCACTTCGTACATAAAAAGAAATGAGCATATTCTCCTTGTTCTACAATTTTTAAAAAAGCTCCTCGGTTTCCAAAAATCGCCAGAGTATCTTTTACACCCGTCTCATATTCATATTTTTCAAATGCATCCTTCATCTCTATTGGAACAATTCCATGCCAAGTCCTTGATATCATTTTTAATCTCCTTCCCATTGCCAAGTCCCAACTTTTCTTTTTGAATAGAATACCTTACTTGTGTATTGCTAATGTTGACAAACGCCGCTATTGAAGGAATAGTGCATCGTTAGCAGACAGATATCTAGTACACCATCTTAGTCATAAAAGAATCTACTTCACAAATCCCTTATAGGTTCCAAACCCAAGTATATAAAATGCCATGGCAATTGCAAGTTCTTCGGGGGCTTCTTCTTGCTTTGTTGCAATTTCTTCAATCTCTTCTAATACTGTATCATTTGGAATAGACGAACTCTCTAAGGTGTCAACAGCTTTTTGAATTACTCCTGGAAGAACCATACATAACTGATGGAACGCATCATCTTGTCCGGTAACTAGTGCATAAAATTGATCAATGCTCACTCTGCGAATAAGCTTGTGCCCAACTTTTTGTTTATCCACTGTAGTCTCCCACTTAATGTTTTGCGAACGTTGTGCAATTGCTTCAACCAAAAAACAAGCACAGTCATCGTCTTTTAAAAGCTGATTTTGCATTTTAATAAATGTTTTTCCAGCAGAAGCTGAATTCATGGTGTTGTGCTTGTTTTTCATTTCAACAAAAACCGTATGTACTACACTACCATCAGGCAAAACAATGCCGTCTTCATTTTGGTAGATAACATCCCAACCACCATCTTGCCCATTTTCAGGAACACGGCACTTATCTATATATTGAAAAATCCGTTGATGAAAATACCCAATATCGTTGTTGTTGGATTTATCTCTCTGTCGAAATATTTCGTTACTCACAATTTCATCCCAAGATGCATGATAAACGGTTTTATCAAAAATTAGTTTAATTGGATCAATTAAGTTTTTATTGAATCTCTTCAAATCGAACGAATCTAGTTTTTCGCCATACTTTTCAATGGTAGCTTGTACATGCTGTAAAAAATCCGGTTCACTAATATAGGATAATTGCCACATCATAAATTCTCCAATCCTTCTTTTATTTTTACACCTATTTCATAAGCAAGATTAACTGGCACGGCATTTCCAACTTGTTTGTATTGCTGTCCAACACTCCCACAAAACTGCCAGTCATCAGGGAAACTTTGGCATCGTGCATTTTCCCTCACTGTAAAAGGACGGGGTTCAAGTGGGTGACAACGATCTGTTTGCTTTTGACTTGGTGAAGTCAACACCGTAAGAGATGGTTCATCCAAACTCAAACGTCTTAAAATCCCTGTTCTTCCGCCTTCCATAAACCAACACGACTTCATATATTCCTTAGCTATATCTTCAGGTACATCTCTCCAATAGCCACCAGGAGGTACAATCTCAAAAATTTTGCGTTTATATTCCGAATAAGGAGTTCCCGGACTTTTAGGGCAATCCAATAAAATATCTTTTAGTACAGGTTTATATTTATGTGGAACGGGAAACTCGAAATGTATTTTATCTACTAAATCATTACGTATACCAATTGTAATTAAACGCTCTCGCTTTTGAGCCACACCATAATCCCAAGCATTCAATACTCTCTTCTGAATTGTATATCCTTCTTGCTCAAAAATCTCTAACATTGTTTTATAGGTTTGTCCTTTATCGTGAGTCAACAAACCCCTTACATTTTCAAAAAGAAATATCTTAGGTTGAAGTTTCTCTAAGAAAATTGCATAGTGATAAAATAATGTTCCTCTTGCATCTTCCAAACCAAGGCGCTTTCCTGCATATGAAAAAGCCTGACAAGGAGCCCCTCCGGAAAGTAAATCCAATTCACCCTTTTTAATTGAAAAGTATTCTTCTAAATCCAAACACGAGATATTAGCAATATCATCGTGAACAACCCTCCATTTTGGGCGATTGCATTTCAGTGTATCTGCAGCATCTTTATCAAATTCTATAAGACCTATCGTATCAAATCCTGCTTTCTCAATCCCTAAAGCTAGTCCACCAGCACCAGCAAAAAGTTCAATCGACTTATATTGCTTTTCTTTTGTTTTTTCTTCCAATTCGGTAATCTCCATTACTTCTCCAATATTACACTTTAATGTGCGACAAATTTTCTCCAAACTTTCTATAGACACAGGCTCGTTTTTTCCCATTCTTGCCAAAACGTTAAAACTAATTCCTGCTGCTTCTTTCAATTCTGTGCGGTTCATTTTATTATCTATTAATAGTTTCCAAAGTCGATCATAACTAATTGGCATTTTTACACCTACCTTAAATTCACACAAATATGGGTCGTTAATATTATTGCATATAATGCCAAAAATTTCAACTTTTCTCACTATATCGTTAGAAAATCTTTTTGTTCAGCATTGTTCCACTCCTAGTTTTGTAGATGTCAATCATTTATCTGTTCCAATAGTTTCTTATATATTCACGAATTCTTTGCTGAAATCTCTTTGTTTTGCATGATTTTCAATGAGTATAAGCATCAATTTAAGTTTTCATATATGACTTAAAAAAGCCACGAGCTTATTTCACTCATGACTTTTAATAAATTCTAATTATCTCTAACTATGTTGTAACAGGCATATACCCTCAAAATCACTTGGACAGACAATAATGATTGTAATTGCTATCCTATATGTAGTAATCCTATGACCTTCCACCTTAACAAACAACTTTGTACTTTGGCATTTAAGATGTTTAATTTATATCACAGATGTTCCAATATATTTTTTCAAAATTCCAGACGGCTTGCTACTATCTGCATCAAAGATGTCAATATCGCCAAACACCAAAAAGCTGTCTTTGGCTCGAGATACTGCCACGTTCAACATATTGGCTCCATTATCAAAGAAAAAATTCCTTCCCTTTTGGCTAGAATCATAAACCGAAGAAAAAATTATAACATTACGTTCCGCTCCCTGAAGCGAGTGTACGGTTCCAACAGTTATATCTTCTATTTTTAACCGCTTAAGTTCGGATCTTATAAGCCTTCCTTGATATGCAAACGGTGTTACCACACCAACAATATTCTTAATATCCTGCTTTATTTTTTTCTCATCTCTATCGGTATAAAATTGTTCGAGACTCTGCCTATTTACCTTAATCCACCGGGCAATCGCCTCTGCTTCTTTTCTATTTGCCCAGCTACCCCGGGATTTTTCAGCCTTACCTTTTATGTCTCTATGTCCCATATGCGGCAGCATCAAACCGGACTCATCTACCCTTTTAGGTTGAAGGCGTCCCTTATATGCAAGCTCGTTACAATATTTAATAATATCATTAAAGCACCTTCGGTGCTCGGACAGAAACATCCCTCGTTCATCTGTATACTTTTGATATTTGCTTGCTCTTTGAGCAATTTTCATTACACTTCCGCAGGAGGCTCCCATTCCTAGTTCAAAAAACGAATCGATTTCTTTATCGCTTTCAGAGGTAATAAGTTGAAATCTCTTTAGGTTCCCAACATCTACACATTCATTGATGCTCCATACCGGTTCAATTTGAAGGGTGTCTCCAACAACAATTGATTTTTTTGCTAAAGAAAACGCTGCTCCAGCAATTTCCGGAGGTGCTTGTCCTGCTTCATCGATAATCAGTAAGTCTATAAAGTCATACAATGGCAGTGCTTTTTCCCGCCATGCAGTAAAAAAGCTAGGAATCATATAAAAGGTTGAAACAATGCATGGCGTTAGTTTAGCATATCTTTGCCATTTCTTTTGCAAATTCTCCTTGTTTCTTGATTCTTCATAATTACAGTTGATTTGTTCCTCCATCTGCATTAGCCATCTGCATTCCCAGTAATGTGTTGCTATTTTAAAAGCCTTGTATCTTAAATTTGTATCAATATATTCCAGCAAATTATATAAATTTTTAATCTCAGTTTTTTTGCTGATTCCTCTATTGTCGTCTTTCTTATCCCATTCCATTTTATTTATATCAATCCATGAGAAAAATTTGTTCTCCAGACTTTTCAATTCTTTATTCTGGCTTTCTGCCCTTTTTAAGTCACCCCCGTGATTGTTTTGTTGTATATGTAAACTATTTATTTTATTGGATATAAAGCCGAGTATGTCAACCTTACTATAAAAATCAGCTTCTACTTTAAAATTGGTTGAATTATGGTAAACCCTATTTCTTATCATAATTCTATCCTTTATTGGAGGTAAGAAAGAAAGTAAGGACAAAAGCCAGTGCTCCGCTTTAAAATGCAGAAGCCATCCATCCTCAACCGATTTTATCTCATCAATTTGGCTATTCAGCCTTTCGATTTCGAATCTTTTATGTTCTATATATTTTTCTATTCCACCATATCCGTCATAAAAGTTTGCAATCCTTTCTTTGTATTCCATATACCTTTTGAACAGACTAATTCCTTCTTCAATTTTTAACAATACAAGCTTTAGGTCGGCATGCAAAAATTTCAGACAGGCAGAGAGGTTTGAAACGTCTTTTTGAGCATATTCACAGCATTTTGATATAAAATACACCTTATTGC
>JABNAD010000490.1_pt1 | contig 22722 bp, 25 predicted proteins | sample 7240381 | NCBI WGS metagenome assembly JABNAD01 (sample SAMN11332834, study PRJNA596920) | anaerobic digester metagenome | biome: digested sludge; isolation source: digested sewage sludge-derived enrichment culture grown on H2/CO2 | place: Germany: Goettingen
ACTTTGTCACGCGCGGGCAGGGGAGGCGCGGGCGTTGCTGCCATCATACGGCACAAAATGCGAAACCAGCCTAGGGCAGTGGTGCTATCCCCTTCGTCCAGCCGTGCAGTTTGCAGAGCATCACGCCAAAGGCGCTGACGCATGGCAGGCCGCAGGTGCAGCATTTCTGGCACATTGGGCATTGGGGGGCGACGCGCAAGCTGTGGCAATTGTCCCTGTTTGGCGCTCTGCCGGGCGGGTAGGGCATAGCTGCCATTGCGCCTCAGGCTGGGCAGTACTTCTCCGGCCAGCCATTTCTGAAAGGGCAAAGCCCCTGGCTTGTCGCTACGGCCAAGAAAAAAGTACAGGCCTTGCTCGGAAAGGAACCATGTTTCTTTTGCCCCGAAGGTGGTCAGAACGGATCTGACCACCTTCCAATCATTAGGCACATGGCTGATGCATGAAACTCCATTCCACTGATAGCCCAGTGCTAGGGCAACATCCTTGGCGCAAAACCACGATTCTCCCGTATCATCCACAGCAACTCGTACCAGAGCGCTGTCAAACGCAAAAGGGATGCAGTTAGCTGACATGGCGCACCTCACCTGTAGCCAGAAGTGCGAGGGCGGCAGGCTCTGCGGTTTCTGTAAGGTTTTCGAGGCTGGAGTGCAGCAGGCTGAGGGCGGCGTACATGTGGCCCATCTCCTTGCTCTCTCGCGCCGTCATCAGGGCGTAATCCTGCAACAGGGCAACGGTATCAAGGCAGAAAAGAAAGCGGGAATGGAATTGCTCAAGCGATAGGGGAGGCAGGGAGGCTTGGGTAGCTGACATGGTGGGACTCCTGTGGAACTTTTCAGGTTCACATGGCAATCCCCCCAGCGGAGATTGCCGGGTGCTGAAAACAGCCACAGGTGCTGCGAGCTAGTTTCCCCAACGGGGTATTGTATTTCGCCCACACCCGGCAAATATGGCAGGGAGCGGCCCAGAATTTGGGCGCAAAAAAAGGCCAATTTTCGGGTTGGCGTGTCCGCCTGTGTGGTGTTTTCAGCACCATTACGGACAGGCTACCCAAAGAGTTACAAACTTGTCAACTGCCTCACTTCTGCGCCTTTGTAGGCAGAGGAGGCACTGGCGGCAAGGCGCTTTGCTCAAGAATACGCTTTGCATCTGCATCACGAATAAAGAGATCGTATCCGGCAAGAATCATATCGCTGACCACGTTGGCATAATCAATGGGGTTGCCAAATTTGCCGCCTTTTTTGGGGGCAGGGGCGAATGTCTTGTCAAAAACTAGTGAATTGTCTGCCCTATTCACAATGATGTACTGAATGCGATAGACCCAATCAACGGAATACCCCAGATCATCCGCCTTGAATTCAAGCACGTTTGCATCGAGCTTGATAGGCGAAGATGGATCAAGCTGGATGCCCGATTTTTCAAGTTCAAGCGCCGTTCCCCGTTTGACAAAATCAGCCACGTCAGTGGCAATGAACATTTGCCCTGCCGCTGTGTTCTGAATCTGGTTGGGCTTTTTTACCTTGCCCTCCAGGTAGGGAACATAGGTAAAGTTGCCCATGTCAGCCTTGCCGCTAGTGCGCACATAGTTTTGAGGCGTGTAGGAGTTTGTGGGCAACTGCACAGCGCAACCAGAACCGAGCATGAAAGCCATAGCCAGCATCAACAGAGCAAATTTTTTCATGCAGACCTCCAGTGTTGGGGGTTATCGGGCTTGAATTATATATGGAGCTTACCCATCTTCAATGGCATAGCATCATCTTCTGGATTGTGTGTGGAAGAGGGCACAGTTTGGGAAAAATCATCAAGAAGCTGCAATTTTTTGATGAGTGATTCTTCAACTTCTTGCATATGAGTCAAAGAGATTTCTGGTGTTAGAGTTTGTCCTGAGATGTGATATGGAATCCCTTTCAATGTTGAAGTATATGCAGCGTCGAATAAACTACGCAATTGACTGTTATCGTAGATGGATTCTCTTGTATGGAGCATCTCTATGCACACCCAAAAATGTGCAACACATTCTGGATTGCTGAGGTTGAATTTTTTTTCAAGATTGCCATACGCATGTTGGCTTTCGTCATGATATCCAGAGCTGTTGAATGAATTAGTGATCATTCCATAATTATATACGTTTTGTCGCAAGAAGGTTGAAACGTTTCTTGAAATAAACATCCTATTGTTGTTGCCAATAATAATTATAAACGCTGTGAATATCTCTTCAAAAGATAAACTTTCATTTATTCTCAAAAAAACAGAAAATAATTCCAAGTTTTGTATCAGCTCTCGCAACGACTTGTTGCCAAATAAATTCGCATCAGCTGTGAGCACGTTTACTAACCCAAGTTTCAGATAAGGTGCATCAGAAAATTTTTTACAGTAGTTTTGCATTTCTGGCATCTTATCGAGCTTCATGCGAACAAATTCCTGTCTGTTCGGCTCAGGAAGCTGATAAAAAATATCTATAAATTTGCCAAGATAATTGAGTCTGGTATCAGTCTTAAGCTTTGCAGCCAGAGATGGACTTTTGTTTGGTTGCGAATTTTGACCGTCAGCTGCATAAAAAGAAGGCTTTAACCCAAAGGTGTGTTCAACTTGCTGGAGTAACTGCTCCCCATCAATGGCTAAAAGAAAAACAACATCTTGCACATCGAAAAGATGTTTTATGCGTTCAAGCAGCTCGATGGCATAGTCTGGGCGGCAACGGTCAAGTTCATCAACCATGATGAAAAGTGGAAAGTTTGTAGTGTCTCTTACTATTTTTGAAAAAGCCTCTAACTTAGCGCAAAAGTCATTTGCAGCGGAATTAACTTCTTTAATTTTATTTGTCAGGTATTCACCAGCTTCACCACAAAAACTGATTGCCGCTCCACCAACAGGGTTACCTGTTGCTGCTAACACTTTGCCGCCCCATTTAAACAGCTTTGAGGCGACAGCCGCAACAGCCCGCGCGCTTTCTGCGTATGCTCTATTGGCTTTTTCTTCTGGATCAGTAATTTGCTCCTCAACTGTTGCCATCAGGTTGGCTAGCGGATCACCAGAGCAGTCATTTTTCCATGCATTAAAATATACGCACACGGCCTCAGGGTTTTCTGCGCTGATGTAGTTTCGCCATGCATTCAGGAAGAACGTTTTGCCGCTTCCCCATTCAGAGTTCAGGCCAATAACATAGGGGTTGTATGTGTTCTGAATCAACGTGGTAAGGCGTTTCACCAGCACTTTTCTGTCGCCAATGAGGTTGTCAAAGGTCTGCTCTGCAACAGGATCTGAGAGTTTGACGTAGCCGGTGGCAGCGGTTCCAATCTGTGAATCCATTATTCCCCCCCCAAAAAAAACGATACAAGTTTTCTTTGGTTGCACATGGTGCGCTTTGCGTCAACCTACTAGAGCAATTATGAATGGGTGCTGCACATTTGGGAAGGAGGAGCAGATAGGGCAATTATGAGGGTGCAAATAAAAGCTCCAGTAAAGATGAAGCAGGCTTATGCGCTGAAAAAGATGCTGCCTCCTCGTAGACCAGGCTTTGCAGGTAAGCGAGAGTAGGTTGATAGGTCTTGACATGATATCATTAAATAATATCATTAGGCCATGAAGCGCAAACATGCCGCCACCCTCACGCAGATTTTTGCAAGGCCTGTCCCGGGGGGCATCAGGTGGGCGGATATTGAGGCGTTATTCATTGCTCTTGGGGCAGAAATAAGCGAGCGAGAAGGCTCAAGAGTATGCGTGTTCCTCTTTGGGGAAATAAAGATTTTTCATCGCCCGCATCCAGAACCGACCACAGACAAAGGGGCGGTTGCAAGTGTGCGAAGATGGCTTGAAGAGCATGGAGTGAAGCCATGAAAAATGTAATGGATTTTGACGGATACAAGGCTGCTATTGCCTATGATCCTGAAATGGAAATGTTCCGCGGTGAATTTGTGGGGCTGAACGGTGGCGCAGATTTTTACGCTTCTGACCTTGCCGGATTACGCCGGGAGGGGAGCGAATCGCTGCGCATTTTCCTTGAGGAATGCGCAAAGCATGGCATTGAGCCTCGCAAGCCAAATCGCGGAAATTTTGCCTTGCGCCTTGAGCCCGACGTTTATCATCGCGCAAGCGTTGCAGCAGCCGCGCAGGGAAAGTCCTTGAATGCTTTCATTGCGGATACGGTGAAGCAGGCTGTGGGCTAAAATTATTTGGATCTGGTCAATGTGCAGTCAAAGGCCGCCCATCTCTGGGCGGCCTTTTGTATAATCTGTGGCAGCTTTATTGGTGCTACCGTGCACAGGGGTGAGTTTTCCAGTAGGTTCCCTTATCGTCAGGGGTGCCATGTTCGTTGCACCTGATTACCTTTAGGAATCGTGTTTCATCAGAGTTATTGCGGTGATTGCTTCCAGCCTTCACCAAAAAAGCTCGGATGTCCGTGGTTGGGGGTGTTTGCATGCAATAGCATGTTGTTTTTGTATTTGTCAGAGTCTTTTTAACCAATTCAGAAGTCTTTTCAATGTTTGAAAAATTTGGTGAAAGCATAATAAAATATTTATTTATATTTTTAAATAATTCATGCATCCTTTCAAGCCTGTCTATCTTGTGGAACAATTGATCAGAATCCCACCCAGAAGATAACTTTGCTTCGATAAGTATAATTGTGTTGTCTGCGCAAATTATGAAATCAAAGTCTTCTTGTGTTCCTAAAATGTCGCAAATTTTGCTTTTATTTCTGGCGTTATGTTTCACATTCTCTTGGTTATGTGTCTCTTTATCTTGGTATAATGTGAGAGCAGCGATAAGCCAATCGATATGGTAGTCCATCGCCCACCATGCGTTTTTAAGATCAATACTTAAGAGTTCTTTAAATTCGCCAGCCAAGGTGTCAATAAGCCCATCATTGAGGGGCAGGGCCAGATCGTCTCCGTTTCCGCAGCAGTTCCGAATGAGCCAGTAACGTTCTTTCCGGTTAAAAACTTCCAGGCATTGCGTCAGTGTTTTGCGGCTCATGGTATGCTCTCAGTCGTTATGTTTAAATTCAGTGGCATCGTTTGAAATTGATTTACGGTGTCAATCCTGCTCTTTTGAAGTAGTTCGTTTGGTATCAACCACCACAAGTATGTTCAACCTTGCGCAGGAATAGGAAAGGCCGGGATTTGTGATATGCCCCTATCACAGCCGATAGCGATGCAAAGCCACCTATCTCGACGCTAGGTTGAGCCGAAATTTATTGGCTGATATATATAAAATTGTGTCACATAGGAAAGAATTTATCTGTTTTTATGACAATAAATACGATTTAAGAAAGGGGGAGCGTTTATGTCAAAGAAAAAAACAACTGTTAGGGACGAAAAAGAACTTGGAAAAGCTATTAAAGATGATGCTGATTACATCGAGATTGAAGGAGATTTGAAAAATAAAGTTTTGAAAATTAAGGCAACTGGAAAGATTGCGTGGGGGATATGTTTGGCTGCACTTGTAGTTGCAGTTGGAGCCGTTGCACTTGCAATTCCAACAGGTGGAACATCGGCTGCTATAAGCGGACTTTCCGCTGGTGCAGCGGCCACTATCCTTGGCGTGGGTCCGGCATCTTCAGCTGTAATGATTGCTGTTGCCGCAGGAGGAACCGGGGCCTTAAATAAGTTGCGGAAATATGATATAGTCGAAAATAGTAATTCTTTAATCCTTAAGAGAAATTGCTAATTGTCCAATGCATTCAATAAAATTGAGTTTAGGTTTATAAATTGTGCTCCCCACATTGGTATAATGCTCTGCAAGTACTGTCTTTCTGGGGAAAATCGACGCAAATGGAGTGATCGGTATATCTAACAAAGGCCGGGTTTCCCCGGCCTTTGTTTATACTTCTGGCATTATGGGCCACGGCGTAACCTCACCCCCGCCATCCCACGGCGCGCCGGGCTGTTCGGGCAGGTCACGCAAGGCGGCTCGATATTCCTTGACCAGCGCCAGATTGTCCTCGCTGATGGGATAGTCGGCCAGCATATACTTGTCCGTAGCTGCAAGACGTGCATCACGGGAGGCACGCAGAGCTTCAAAGAAGGCTTCCACAGGCCGTGGCGGTTCTTCCCCGGCCTTATACGGCTTGCCGTCCCATCCGCGCACCACTTCATAATCCACCAACGTGCTGCCGGGGAATGGCTGCGCGTCCCACATCTCAATATCACCAGCCGCATTGCACAGCACATGGCAAGACATCAGTTGCCTCCTCCTGCAAAAACAAAGCCCATATATAAATTCGTAGGGGCCGTATATTCCACACGAACTGCGTCACCTTTACGCGCTGGTATGATTAAGCCCAGTACTTGCCCTGCGGCAGAAGACCAACTTAGTTCATCCAAAACAAAGTTGTTTGTGGACAACCGGATATACTGGTTTATTGCTGAAGAAGTACCGGAAAACTTGAACCAGCCAGGGGCAGGAGCAGGGGCCGTATAAGCCGTAGACGCGGGAACAGCCACGGCCACCACCCTCTGGCTTGGCATGGCGTAGTTCGCTATCTTGCCGGAGCCTGCTGCCGTCAGGTTGTCCATGTCCAGATTTGCCTTGCCCGCCAGACCTGCCATATAATTTGACCAGTCGAACACGCTGGCGCTGTTCTGCGCGGATGCCAGAACCACAAAATGCCGCAGGCGTACCTGTTCATCGAGCACAGTTGTAACGTCATTGCGGTAGATAGCGTTACCAGCCGATAGATTAAAATTCATTGTCCCTAAGTATCCGACCCCACCACTGCCAACCCCTGCGAATTGACCGGCATTGCCGGGCGTGGGTATTGAGAATGCTCCTGTTGTGGCCGCCGGATTATCGGAACGGACACCACCAGTTGTGCCTGTAATATTCGGCAACCCGGCCTTGACGCTCTTGCCAAGCTCTGCGGCACTGGCGGCATGCGTGATGGAATCGCCGTTTTTCAGCAGCGGCACCTTGAACTTCTGGGCTGCGGTGTCCAATGCGAACTTGGCGCAGTTGCCCGTCAGGGCCACCTGGGCTGTAAAAGCGGCATAGGTGCAGGTGAGCAGTTTGCCGCCAGCAAGATACGTGTCGTAAAACTCCCTGAACTGCTCGCGCGCGTATTCCGCTCCGTCAGCCGGAACAGCGCCGTTGGGCACGTAGCCCTCTGCTGCCATTATGCTTAACACACTGCCGATCAGGGTTGTGCTGATGGCGGTGATGCCTTGCTCCGCAGCATCCAGGCGTGCATTCTGCTGAACATTTTCACCTTCAACACTGGCTACTCGTTCCACCAGATTATCTGGTATGGAAGCCTGTGCAGCATCCGCATATTCTTTTGCCCGTTCCGCTTGTTGGGTCGCGGCACCTACGGCATTAGAAGCGGCTTCTGTTACCGTTTGCGCTGCGGTGTCCGCGATGCGTTGTGCTTCCGCCACACCTTTTGCAATTTCTGTTTTTGCTGCTGCGCTTTCGCGGGCGTCCACATCTGCCACGAGCTTGCGGTAGCTGGGCGTGGCCACACCGCCCAGCAGCACTGTCTCTGTTTCCGATCCGTGCACAGCGCGGTGCAGCAGCTCCATATCATCTGATAGCTGCTCGATTTTTTGAACAAGAGTTTCTTTGTCCATCACATCCCCCACAACGTATCAGGGAGTATAGTTACCCCTGGCATTTCAACATGCAGCACATGGTGCAGCTTGTCGCTTAAAAGCGTGAGTGTTTCTGGCGAGTAGTAGATCAACACCTCGGCAAAATCCTGAGAGAGCAGGTTTCGCGCGGCAATATCCAGAGAAAACTCGTACACGCCGTGTTGCCCCCTGATTTCGCTTAACTTGGGGCGGTCTTTGAAACGCACCACATGTTGAGACACAGTGCCAGCAGACCAGATGGGCATTGTTATCCAGATCGTTCCCTGAGCCAGCACCTTGTGCTCAAAGGTTTCCAGCCATCCTGCTTCAAAATCCGACAAAATGATCTTGCAGGTGCAGGTGGTTTCATCCGTATCAAACTCTGCCCGTAACCGGCTGCCGATCTCCATATCTGTCTTGGTGCGCCGGTCTACGGGTTGCATGCCGTATCCTGCTTTTTGCGGCACTGGCATCCATGCGGGCCAATCGTATTTTGCTGCTGGCATCAGGCACCTGCCGTTTTTATGGTGACAACACCGCTGTAATTGAGCGCGGCAAAGTCCCCAGCCACGTCAAAAAACGCGTCCTTTGCCGCTGCGCGGAAGTAGTATTCGGTTTCTGGCGCAAGCCCTGCCCAGGTGTAAGGAAGACCGTTGATGACCCGGCTTTCCACAATGCCAGATGCGCCAAATCCTGCCGATGCCCCTCGCACCAGCACAAAGCCCGTGTATTCGCCAGATACTCCAAGGCCTGACAAAGTAACGCTGTTTGAATCTGCACTTGCTGACAATACCCCGGTTACAGCCGGGGCAGGGTCATAAACCGCAACGCTGCCAACCGGGCTTTCCCCAACCTCGTTAACGGCAAGCACATCAAGCCGCAGGGCGCGCCACGGCCCGCCGTCATCCACGCCGAGCACGTGCGAATACCTGTATGCCGTTTGCGCAATGGGGGCGGTGCGCACAGGGGTGTCGACTCCTTCAGGGTACACCTTGACCACGTATGAGGGGTCCCCGGCCACCCTTGCCCATGTAATGGAGATATCCGCACCCGTATATGCGCCGACCACAGACGGCACTGGAGCATCAGGTGGGACAACCGTGGTGTCGCCGTGCCATGTTGACCACGGGCTTTCATCATCCTGTCGCAGGGCGCACACGCGCACCCACACAGCGCCAACTGCTACCGGAGTTTCATAGGCATTGACTGTTACGCTGCCCTTTGGCTCCCAGTTTTGCCCATCTACTGACAGGTCAACCCGGTAGCTGGTAGCACCCTTCACTGGCAGCCACGATGCAATCAGAATTGGGTTTTCGGCTGTGCCGCCCATATGTCCACGCAAGGATTGCGGCGCGACAAGCTGAGATTCCGGCAACGCCGTGCGCTGCTCCCATATAGGCGTTGGCGAGTCGAGCCAATCATCCACGGCCTCATGGTCGTTGATGCAGGTAATTTTGTAGCGATAAAGGCCTGTGGGGCTTATATTGGTGATGATGGCCCGGCGTCTGTATTCGCGGGCTGTTTGCAGCGTCCAGACCGTAGCCTGTCGGTCTTCTCCGCCAGTAAGCCATGTAAAGGGCGAGCCAAGCCCCTGTGTGAGCAGCAGGGTGTAATCCACAGCATCAAAGGTAATGCTGCCATCGGTATAGGAGGCGACTTTTACTGGCCCCCAGGGCGAGCCATCGCGGCGCGTCAGCGACACGTACAGATCGCCAGCATATTGCCCCCGGATTTTGCCAGTCACCAGGATTGTGAGCGTTTCTGCGCTCCAGCCGCGCACCTGCCCGTATACCGTATCCTTCAGGCGGGGATGGTTGAGCCCCACAACGTCCCCCAGATTAAGCACACGCCCCATGCCCTCGGTTTCAAATTCATACCCCAGCCGCCTGTAACGATTGCGGGCAGCAATGGCCATGCCGATTTTATGGGCGTGATTGCGGCTGACGATGCCCAAAAAGTTTTTCTGTGCGGGCTTGCGCGCCTCGCTTTCCGGCAGGGATGCCCGCACATCGCGCGAGGCGAACCCAGCCTCTTCATCAAGGTAGGATACCTGCACGTCGTCCGGGCTTTGGTCGCTGTACGTTCCCCATTTGGGCTGAAAGGTTCCACGCACGATGTTGTATGGCGTAAACTCATGCCGCACGGGGCGGCCGGGCCGGTCAAAAGCGAAGGAAACAACAGATCCGTGCAAGCGCGGCATGACCAGATATGCCTGCGACAGTTCCACGAGGAGCTGCCAGACGTCATAGGGGCCATCTATCCAGCAGTCACAGTTCCAGCCGCGCTGCCCCAGTTCTGGCTGGATAACGCCCCACAGGGTATCCAGGTCGATTTGCCTGTCTCGGCGGTTGCCGCCGTGTTTGGCCTTGATGATGGCAGACGCCGCCGCAGCGTATGACCGTGTGGGCTGCGGCTCGCTCCAGGTTTTGGTTATGCGGTCATATACAGGCAGCTTGCGGGTTTGCACGACGGTAAAGTTATTGGCGGCGTTTTGCGAAAGTTTGTTGGTAGCCTTGATCTTGACCGCCACCCCAGCCTGATTGTAGCTCAGCGAGCCGGGCAAAAAGGCCTTGGCCGACTCCCACTGCACCACATCCATTGTCCGGCCGTCAGAGGCGGAACTGTTCGACGTTCTGCGCCCACGGATTTCATACCGTCCGCCTGCAAAGGTCAGCTCAAACGTCTCCCGGATAGCAGTGAGCTGCGCCGCAGAAAAAGTATGTGTGAGGCATACGGCCCAAGGGGAAATGCCAATGCCGTTATCGTCTATCTCGCGATACTGGTATTCAACGTTGACCCCGATGGTGGTCAGTGCACCCTGATTGTTATACCGTCCGCAACCTCGTGGCATAATCAGGTCAAGCTGTCCGCGCGTTATTTTTGTGCCGGGAGGGTTCAGCGGGAATGGGCCAATCCAGTCGCCGCTGGCGTTGGGCGCCAGCAGCTCCTGGCTGGCTACTGAGGCCACTGGTTCCACGTTGTCAGGGAACAGCGTTACCTTTTCGCCAGCCTCAAAAAGCTGCACTTCGACGCTGGCCATAAAAATTACTGCATCTGACATGACAACTTTCTGCGCCAACGGCTTGGCAGACAGGTTGCGCCCACGAACCCTTACGTGCATGAAACGCGGCAGCACAATTTCAAGCGTTGCCGATTGTGCTGCTGTTGATGCCCCTGTTTTTTCCCCTTCTGCCACCAGCGTCCAATCACCAACGGGATTACCAGAAGCGTCAACCTCCTGATATTCTACTCGATATTTTACCGTTTCTGGATGAGGAATCTTTTGTTCTGGAATGGTATCAGATTGAGCCGGAATAACCTCTGTCCATCCAATACCGTCTGGGAACAACATATTTACATGCAACATCCCTGCATACGTATCGGCAGGCACTACAATGGTCGCAGGCGACCAGTCACCAGCAGCACCGTTTTCGCCATACTTCAGTTCAGCATTTATTGGCACTCTTTTTTCAGAATCTGACTGAATGGGGGTATACGCACTGTCCACAAAATGGCCGTTGCGCCAAAAAATGACTCCGCCAAAGGCCATTTGCTCCACGGCATAGGTTCCGCGACCGCGCCCGAATACCTGATACAGGTAATATTCGTTCTTGATATACTCGGCCCACTCGTTGCTGATTTTGTCGGGCGTGATTTTCATACGCCCAAAACCCTCCGGCACAGGTTGATAGAGCCGCGCGGTATTTGTGCTGCCGTTGACGTTGTATGTGGGGGAGGCAGATTCGCTGTGATATGCAGATATTTGACCTGACGGCAGGGATGGCAAACTGGTGGGGAATATTTGCCCCATGAGCAGTGTACCCGCAGCAAAGACAGCCGCACCAGCCAGCCCGCCAGCAAGGCCGCCATAGCCCAGCGCCTGAATGCCAGCTATAGCGCCTGTGCCGCCCACATACCATGTTGCCGCAGCCGCAACGACGATAATGGCGAGCTGCATGATCATGCGCCCGGTGTCAGAGCCGCCGCCACCTCCACCGCCAGACATGGGCAGTTCCATGAATGATGCCACGGCATCGCCCACAAGGTGGGTAACTGCCCAAAACTTGCGCGCAAGAGGTTGCCCCTTGAACATGCAGACGGTCGGCGCAGGCCAGTTCCCTGTTTCGGGATTCTCCCGCTCCATTACCTCCTGCAAGGTGGTGCCGTCAGCCACCTCAATCTCCCGTGCATTTCGTTTGCCGCATTCAATAACTACCTTGGGCATGGCCTCCCCCTGTCCAGTGCAACATGGCGGTGCCAGAGCATATGACGAAAGCCCAGGCCGTGGAGTTCTGCAATGCTGCCCATAGTGACGCCTGGCCCCTGCTGGCAGTGCATAATCATCAGCCCGTCAAGGGAATCTACAGCAATGCCCACATGATCCTGCATGGTGGCGCGCAGCAGGTACACAACATCAAATTGCTGCGGTTGCTCTGTGGGGGCCAGTGGCCGCAATCCATAATATCCTGGGTTGCGCATGGCATTGATGCACGAGCGCAGGCTGAAGGCATCGGCCAGAATTTCCGGGGCATCGATGCCGCACTGATCGCGCAGGACTGCCCGAGCCAGTTCGCCGCAGGTATAGCTATCTGGCGGGTTGGGAATCCCTTTCCAGGGCTTGCCAACATATTGTTCATACCACGCAGCCATCAGCGCCCCCTTACCAGCGCAGGGTAATCTGAGGGCAAATAGAGTTCGCCAAAGGGCTTGAACATCCAGTCGAGTATTGCGCCCGAGGCCACGATGCTTTGCCCCTCCATGTGCAAATCACCGATAGTAATGTCGTCCCACACGGCGCGCGGACCAGTTGTGGATTCTGTGCCCTTGATATATTCGCGGTATGTAGCCTTAATAGGCGTACCTTGCAGCACGGCAGCTTCCAGTTCGTCATCAAGGGCATCCCCGATGTTGTCCACGCGGATTGTGAACGTGCCAATCTGCTCCGCCGATTTTTCAGGCGTGATGATGTCAAATGGCACCCCCAGGAAATCAACAACCTTGCCTGCGTCAACGGCGGCGTCCGGCTCAAGCAGGCACTTGAAGGTATGGGGCTCCTCGCCTGTTATGGGCCAGCGGCAGACCCGTGCTGGCTTGTCAAACGCCGGATGCAGGATCTCAAGCGTGTGCAGCACAATGGTATCTTGCGGGGCAGAGGCGTAGGCCTCGCGAATGATTTCATCAAGATTAGCGTCAAACATATGCGGCCCCTAGTTGTACTTCTGCCGGGCAGAGGATATCCCCCGCGTCGTGTCATAGGCTCTGGCGCTCTGGCTTTTACCCTGGGTGATGCGCTGGGCCAGCCCCTTGTCAAATTCGTTGAGCAGCACGTCCAGAGTCATGTTGCCAAAACCATTGTTGGTCGCGGTCTGCTGCTGCCGGTTGCCTTCCTTGTCATAAAAATTGATGACGATCTGTTGCCCTTGTGCCTGAGTGCCTGCGCCAATCATGTTTATGATAGCTGGGGGCGCAGAACGGCCAGAAAGATACGCCCGTGCTTCCTGTTCATTGAGCACAAGTTCGCGTTTTTTGAGGATTGCCGCATACTCTCCGGGGCCAAACCAGCCGCCGCCAGTATGCAGACGCGGCGCGCCGATAAAGGCCGCTGCGGGTACAGAGCGTGTGAACGTTGGGGCATCTACCCCCACAAGCCCACCATTGTGAAAACCGGGAATGGACATGGATTGACCGGGCGTAGCGCCAAAATTAGCCCAGGAACTTGAAGGGTTGGTGGTTTGCAGCCCACTGCCAAAACTCAGCCCGCTGAACAGGCTCGACAACCCGCTGGCAAGCGGACCAAGAACCGCCGCGCGGTATGAAATACGGAACAGATCTGCAATAAAGGAGTTGGCCCAATCCGTGGCGCTGACCTTCATGCCCATAAAGGCGTTGGTGCCAGCCTGTTCCATGCCCTGAAAGCAGGTAGCCCACACATCGGCCATACCCTTGCCAAGGTCTGTGGCTTCAGATGCATACTGGCGCAAGCTGCGGATGGAACCAGACAGAGGATCCCGTGCAGTCTCAAGGCGCTTCATGGCTTCGTATTGCTGCACCAGCTCCGCGCTGATGCCAGCATTTTTATACTCCTCACCCTGGCGGCGGATGGCTTCTGTCTGAGCATCTATGCCGAGGGTGAAATTCCCGCTGAGTTCGGCAAATTCGCGGTAAAATTCAAGGCGCTGCTGACGGCCTTTCTCCTCGGCATCAGCCAGTTTTTGCGCATAGGTCAGCTCGGCTTTCCGCTTTTCAAGGTTAAGCTTTTCCTGTGCATCCTGCGGGGAGGCCTCCTTGCGCTGCACGGAGAGTTTTGCGTGGGCTTCTGCGGCGGCAATGGCATTTTGCTTTTCCAGTTCCAGTTTTTGCCGGATGCGATCAATCCCAATGGCCGAGGGGTTGACCGTGGACTCCATGTTGGCGACTTCCCGCCGCAGCCGCTCCAGCCCTGTATCAAAACTGAAACGCTTGTTTGTCGAGGAAGATTCGCTCTTGTTCAATTTTTCAAGCTTGTTCTGATATTCTGCAACGACCTGGGATTTTCTTTTAATCAGGTCTTCAAAGCCAACGCCTGCCGATCTTCTCTCTTCAATGGCGGCATCGATATCCTTGAGGGTGGAATCCTTGTCGCTGGTAAGCGCACTGATTTTTACCGATTTGGAATCCTTTACAAAATTCTTGAAGCTCGTATCCGCTTTTTGAAAAATGGCCTGCTGCGCATTGGCGTTCTGTTCCGCAATGGCATTTTCTGCTGCCCAGCCAGCATTAAGCGTGCGCCAGAAGTTCAAGAACTGGTCTGAGTAATATCCCCGGTCATACGTATTACCCATAAAATCGATGGATTCCCCCTGACTGTCCGGGCCAATGCCCATGCCTTGCAGTTGGGCTATGAGGTCATTGCGTTCCTTGTCCTGTGCTGCGTTGTCATTCTGGTTTTTGAGAACAGTTTTAAGGTTGATGATGAGCGAGCCGGTGATTTCGCTGTTGAGCACGTTGGCCTTGAACCGCTCCCATTCCGTGGTCATGGTGTTTATGGAGCCCTGCAATCCCTCTGCGGAACGTCGTGCCGATTCGGCGTATTTTTCATTCAGGGCTTCGGCCAGCCGTGGCAGCAGATCCTCGGAGAGAAGCTTGCCGTCAGCCATGAACTTGTCCAGCTCCGCAGTGGACATGCCCATGGCCTCGGCAGCCATGCGAAAAGCGCCAGGCAGGCGCTCGCCCAACTGGCCGCGCAGTTCCTCTGCCTGAACCTTGCCCTTGCTGACCATCTGGCCAAGGGCCAGAAACACGCCGTTTACATCCTCCATGGGCATTTGCATTGCCGCAGCCGCATTGGCTATGCCGCTGAAGATGCTGTTCATGTCCCGTTCAAGGGGAGTACCCTGGGAGGCAGCAAAAAAGGTTTTTGCTGCCTCTGCGGAGGATTGGAATTGCAGGCCGATCTGCTGGGTTTGCCTGTAGACAAAATCAAGCTGGCGTGAAGCGGCATATTCGCTGCCAAAAATGGATTCGTAGGAGATTTTAAGGCGCGACAGGCTGAGCATGGAATCGGTAAGTGCATCCACCGCATGGATCACAGACCCCACACCCACGCCCAGAGTGAGCGCCCCGGTCATGACAGACAGCTTCTTTTTCAGGTCGTCAGCAGTACGGCCGAGCGCCCGGAATACCTGGCTGGCCTTATCTATGGCGCTGATTTCTACCTTTACCTGTTTTTCAGCCATGCCTTACCTCTGGCTCTCCATTTTATCTCTCTGTTCCTCAAGCGTGTCGTATTCCAGACATTGCAGGCCCTCGAATACCTGAGGAGTCATTTGCAGGCCGTGCAGCTCTGCAACACGAAATACGGCGGCATAATCCAGCCCAATCAGGGCAATGCCCCCTACACGCCACTGCGTCTGCACGAGCAGCCACAAGTTCCAGACTGGAATATTTTCTGGCAACAAAGGGATTGGATCATTTTCGCATTCATCGCAGGGCGGGGCTTGCCGTTTGCGCTCATAGTGGGTCAGGCAATGGCGGCAGTGTTCAATTCTGCCGCCTGATCGGCTGCGGCGGCAGGCACGGAGTTTCCCAACATGATGCCCATTTTGCTGATTGATTTGATAATTTCACTAAGCTCAACCACCTCAGGCATGGAAAGTTCGGCGTGCAGGGTCGCCCAATCGTTTACGCATAGCGCGAGCGGGGCTTCGCGCGAGGCCCTTTGCGCGTCAGTGAGGGCAAGCGTGTAGTCAACATCGCTTATGGACTTGGATTTTTCCTGCAAGTCTTTGAGGGCGAGCAGGTGGCTTTTCTGTATGTCCCAGTATTCGTCCCAGCCAAGGGGCCGAATTTCAACGGTTCTGCCAGTGCTAAGAGTTTGCTCGGCGTACATGGTCTTTCCTTAGGCGTAGCTGCTTACGCGGTTGATAAGGGTATATTTGCTGGAGGTTTCCGCCTGATCCACAAAGCCAATAACCTTTACTTCAGAGGTGAGGCCCCCTTTGCCGGATATTTGAGCGGGCGGAACATTTAGCTCAGCTTCGGGCAGGGTGAACCACATCTCCTCGCCATTGGCGCCGCTCATGGACAGGCTAAAGGGCAATGTTGCCGACATGTCGGAAAGCTGCTGGTATTCGTCATGCTCCAAAAAGACGGTCAGATTGACTTCATAGGTAGGATCGCCCTCCGGCTGGCGTGAGCGCTTGCCCATGTCGCCCACGGCAACCTGGCCTTCAATGCCATAACCAAAACTGACGGAACCCTTTTGCACATCGCCAGCGCGGGCAGAGTCAATCCAGACCGCCACCTCCTTGTCCCAGAATGGAATGCTGGGCAGCAGGGCAGGGGAGGCAGAGCTTACTGGGGTGGATGCGTTTTCCATGCCGCCAACGGAGAGTTCGAGAGAAATCTTGATTTCGGTTTCTCCGCCAAAGGAGAATGAAATGCCGTTAAGCTTGTTGCTGGAAACAACCGTGTAGGGGTTAACGCTGGCCCCTGCGTCGTAATCCATCTTTTTCTGCACGGTAAAGGTGGGCTGCTTTTTGGGCAGGGCAAATTCGTGCCGGAAGAATGCGGGGATAGCCGATGGCTTGCCGTCAAGGGTTTCGGCCACAAACGAGGCCTGAATGACAAGGCTGCGTGTGGATGTGCCGGGTTGCAGCACATGGGGGCCATCGTAATTAACCGTGCCAGTAATGGCGACAGTTTCACCTGCGTGCAGGGCAACGCCATAGCCGCCTACAGGCAGTGCCACGTTGCCGCCGCCCGCATCGGTAGCAGCCCCTTTAAGAAATGCCCCACGCCCACGGTGCGCTTTGGCCCCGGCCGAAATAGTTTCTGCCTTGTACAGGGCCTTGATGACCAGCTTGGTTTTGCTGGTGCCGTATTCAAGGCGGTATGCGCCATCATAGTTAGCTGTGCCGGTAATGGTGATTACGGTATCCTGCACCCACGGATGTGCAGCTACGGCAAGGCCGACATAGCCCCTGCCTTCGTTAACCACCTCGGCCTCGGCAAGACTAACGGCAGCTTCCGGGCTGGTGACAGGCGCGCCACAAAGCGCCCGCAGTATGTGGCCCATCTGCGGTGCGTAAGGCGGCACTTCAATACTGCCGCTGTAGTCAGGCGTACCTGGTATGGGCTTGCCCTGTCCGCGCGCATTGGAAATAACGGCGCTGGCCTGCTTGTTGGGGTCGGTTGACAGGCTTTCCCTGTAGCTGGCCAGAACAATGCCGTTATCTGCGGCATCAGGCACGCCGGGCAATGATTCCCTGTAGAGCACAAGCTGGCAGTTGCCGCCGGATACTTGCCGAAATTTCTGCATCATAGCCTCCTGTCCCCTGCGGGGAGATTGACCTCAATACCTAGGCCCGCGTGCAGCATTAGCAGCGGGAAATGTTCCTGAGAGATTGCCAGCGATGGCTCCATCAAGGCCGCCAGCGGTTCCAGCCCAGGCAGGGCATCTTGCAGGGCTGCCCAGGCTGCTGGCCATGCCTGTTCATCAAGCACCATCAAGCCGTGCATCAGGCGCACGCCGTCCTCGTCGGTTACATGGGCATCCAGAACCGCAACTGTCAGCGATATGGAATAGGTGCGCGTGACGCCTTCGCCCTCGGATTTCCAGGGTGCAACAACCACGCAGGGAGTTTGCTTTTCCCAATCCGTTTTTTGGCCGTCAAAGCCCACAAGGCTTTTCCAGTTGCGGCCATAGTGCTGTTGCGCAACATTCTGAAACAGCGGGTCTGCCTTGAGAGTGTGGGCGATGGCGCGGCACAGGCGCATGGCGGGGAGCATCAGGCCACCCCCTTGCGAAAGAGCTGCCTGACCTGATTGACCATCTGCTTGCGAAAATCATCCAGCCCGTATTCTGCAAGGCTGTTTCTGGCTTCTTCGGGTGACAGGGCCTGAATGGGGGAGGGGCCCCACAGCATGCGCAGGCCAAGGCCGCGCTCGCCGTTTTTTGTTCTGCGGTACCAGACTATGAGATCGCTGCCATAGCGCGCCAAGAACGACTTTTCCCCATGAGGCCCCCTGATGGCTGAAAAAGGGCCATCCTTAAGAAATCTGGCAAGGATACCTTCAACCGGTTTGCGGTTGCGGGGGTTAATACCTTTCCATTTTTGCAGATGCCTGGGACGGATATTGAATTCCCCGGCGGGTGTGCCAATTTTGCCATTGAAGAAAACCTCACCCCGTGTAGCCAGTTGGGATACACGGCGAATCTTGATGCGGGCACGTATAACCCTGGCTTTGGCCGTGTACTTTTCGCGCGCCATGCGCACGCCCTTTGCCCGTACTGCATTAAGGGCGTGGTTAAGCGCATGCTGGGTGGCTTTTTCGATGCCTTTGGGGGCAATGAAGAACTGGTTCTTGATGTCCTCAAGAATACCAAGGCCTTCAACCTTTACGACAACTGGCGAGGTTAGCGATGTAGCCATTACCACTGCCCCTGGGTGATGCCTGGTCTTGTAAGGGTGAGCACAAGGATGCCGGAGCAGCGCTGGCTGCTCTCAATGGTCCAGCTGTTGCCGTTAAGTTCAAGCTCCACACCGTCATCGGTATCTTCAGGGGCGGCCTGTTCCGCCACATGCAGCCGCAGCCGTTCCTGCGCCAGACCAGGGGTTTGGCCCAGCGACGCATCACGGGATATCCAGACCACCTGAGCCGTTACGGGCAGGCCGTTGAGCGTTATTTCTTCGGCAAATTCATCTGCGTTCAGAAACACCTGCTCAACTTCATCCTGCAAAATGCTACGAAAGTTCATGCCTGCCCCCGCGCGCGTCCAGTCGGGTTTCCATGCGCACAATGCGCTGGCTGTGATCGAGCAGCTGCGAATCGTGCCGCTCAAGGTGGTCATTGATGGCATCCTCCACCTCACGGCACTCGGTTTTGTGGACAAGGCGGGCCTGTTTGAGTCCCTGCTCTGAAACAGCAGACTGAACCTGCCGCACCTCGCTTTTTAGCGACAAGAACACATAGACAATCAGGGCGATAAGCAGGGTTATCAGCGTACCAATCACGGCCAAGGCAAGCTGTAACAGTTGCAGCAGGGTATCTACCGGCATGAGGCCTCCGCATGTTCTATCCACAGCAGCAGTTCACCTGCCTCGGCGGCGGGAATGTGCAGCCATTGGCCGTTCTGTCTTACGTGCGAGCCGTCTGCGCGCACGTAAGACCAGTTATTTGTCGCTATCGCTCCGGGTGTTCTGGGTGCTGGTGGCGGAGCGCCCGTCCTCTCCGCCAAACTTGCGCAGCCACTCAGACTGAGGATCAGCCCGAACAGCAGCAGCCCTGCGAGCAGCCTGCCGTTGTTTCCACTCACAAAGTGCCGCATAGATCACCCGCGCCAGAACGGTTAGCAGCCTAACCAAGTCGGCCCGCCGATACGTCCTGGGCATTGGCAGCCTTGCCCTTGTTGAGCGCAAGTACCTGTACCAGCCAGTAAACGCCGCGCCATATGATGTTGGAATTGGCCTTTGGCGCGGGGAGCACAACGGCAATGGCGGCGCACACCGTGACCACGAGTGTTACCCATTCGCCCCATGAGGCAGGCAGATAGTTGATGAGCGCGCTGATCAGATCCGCGCCGGGTACAGCCGAACTGGAGGCCTCCTCGGCCAGGGCAGTAGCCACGGGAGAAACAACAGCGGCAACAAGCAGCATGGCAAGCATGAGCATGGGCAGAAGCTTTTTCATAATCTTTTCCTTGCCCTCGTGGGCGGTTAATAGGTGCGGGTCATCCAGCCATCGACAAACTGCCGATGGTTGTAGTTTTTTGCCCCCAGGCCCACATAGTGCGCCCCCTGCATGCAGTTGAGGGCATGAACGATAGATTCCACACTGGTGCGTTTTGCCAGCAGGGTAGACAGGGCACCCAGGGTTTTTGCACCTACGGCTCCGTCTTCCTTAAGGTCTTCAAAGAGGCGCTGCCCGGTGAACTTGTTGAAGTTCAGGGCGTTGCAAAGGCGCTGCAAATACTTGCCAGCACCACCGCGCCCAAGGTTGACGCTCTGCTCAAAGATCTCGTTGGCCACAGCCTGAGGGAACTGGGCCAGCCCCATGCGGTTCCACCACTCAACGCGGAACCACTCTGCAACCAGATCAGCAAGGCCGGGAATGCCCGCAAGATGGCGCGAAAAAGCCCTGGCGCCCTGCCGGAATGAGGAATGGGACTTGGCAGCATCGATGATTGCCCAGCCCTGCCAATGGGGGAAGAAATTGCGGGCAATGCCGCCGTAGGTTTCGCCGCCCGCGTCACCGGCATCGTTGCACCAGCCGTCTTCAAAGCCACGCAGGGGGGCGTATGCGGTTTCAAACAGCGCAGGCATGATTTTAGGCCGCCGTAGCCGTCAGCTCGACAAGAGCCTCGGGGAAGAGACACAAGGTAAGGGGATTGGCCTGCACTTCAATATCAAAGCCACGGCCGCGCTGGCGCGGATCCATGCGGGCGTAAAATGGCAGGCCAATGGTGTTGACCGTTTCCATCCAGTCCGCAGGGGCGTTGTAGGTTTTGTAGATGCCGGGCCCCACAGGGTAGACGTGGCCCTTGTCATCATCCACAAGCTTGCGGCCGCCCACCACTTCTGAAGCTTCATAAAAAGTGATGCCAGCATAGGTGAAGCCGGTTTTGCGGTAGTCGTTGTCGCCAAAATCCTGCTTGCGGGCCAGCCAGTCTTCAAAATACTTGCGCACCAGAGCATGGCCCGTGAGCATATCGTAGAAGCTGGAGCCAATGACCGCTTCAAAGCGGTTGATGGGGTTGCCGCCCATGGCGGCCTCGGCCTTGCGCTTGGCGCTGAGTATGGCCGCCATGATGGGATTGCTGTTTTCCGGCGCGGTGGCGGGAAAGGTGATGGTTTCCTTTTTCTGCTGCACGCCAAAGGTTTTGAAGATGTTGTGCAGCACGGTTGTGCCGTCCGCATCGTAAACAATGCCCTTGATGGCCCCCAGCCGATGGAATTCGCGGGTCATCTCCACATTGCGCTTGAGGGCAGAGAGCTTGTCGTTAATGACCGTGACAGGGCCGGTGAGGGCGGTGGTGCCAAAGGCGCGTTTGTCCTGCAAGTCCTCCGGTGTGACCACATCTGTCTGGGGCAGATGGGTGCAGGAAAGCAGCTTTGTGTTGCGCTTTTCACCCCGTCCGGCGAGGTATTCCGGCTCGGCGCCACGCGGCTGGTCAGACACCAGGATGATTTTGCCCTGCTTGATCTCAAGCGCCACCGTGGTGGTGGACACGCCTTTTTCTTCAAACAGGCCGGAATACCGCAGGGGAGCCAGCGGCAGCTTGATAACGGCGTCGGTCATTTCCGACGCGGTGTAGGTATCCGCAGAATTAAGCATCGACATTGGCGATCTCCTTGATGATAAAGCCGCGATCGCTGAGTGCCGCGAGGGCGTCGGCCTTTTTGGTAACGCTGGCGTCAAACTGGGCGTTGGCTCCGTTAAGGATGCAGTAGCCACGGAGAATCAGGGCTTCCTGAGCCTCAGTAGATGCGGGCAGGCCGTTTTCTGTAATAAGTACGGCCTTGGCATCGCCCAGCGTGCCGGAGTTTTCCTTCAACGGCTCATAGCTGCCATCAGACCGGCGGGCGAGCACCAGCCCAAAGGGCATGGCCCCGACGTTGGCGGCGACGGTAACGACCTCGCGCGAATAGCGGGCATCAAGCTCGTGGAGAACAAGCTCGGAAAATACCCGGGGATAATCGTAGGATGTTACGTTGACCTTGCTCATGGCTACTCCTAAATGCCCTGCTGGGCGCGGCGCTCGGCATCAGCGACCAGAGGGCTTTTGTGCTGTTTGCCGGGGGCATCTGCGTTTACGGGGTTGGCGTGTGCGGCCTGAAGGGCCGCAAGCATGTCGGCCTGCGGGGATTTTCCCTCGCTGCTGGCGGTGCCGCTGGGGGCCAGAACGCCGCTGAGGGTCGCCAGCACTTCTGCCGACACGCCAGAGGCCACAACCGTGCTCAGCTTTTCTTTGGCTTCTGCACCAAACAGCGCGCCCACAAGGGCGACAACCCGGTCGCGTTCTGCCGCGGCATCTGCTCTGGCCGCCGCAAGGGCCTGTTCATGGGCGGCAGCCTGCTCGGCAGTTACAGCGCTGCGCAGTTCTTCGCGCAGGGCTTCCACCGCTTCAGGATGCTGCGCTTTGAGATCGGCAAGCTTCATGCTGCATGTCTCCTGTATGTGGTTGATGAAGTCGGCGCGGGAGCAAACCCGGTCGATAAGGCCCACTGTTTGGGCCGCACCTGCCAGAAAAATCTTGCCGTCAGCCATGGCCAGAGCCTGCTCGCGGCTTACGCCACGGCCATGAGCCACTGCGGCCAGAAACATCTCGTACACACCATCGATGCCGGACTGCATGTACGCGCGCATTTCGTCGCTGAGGGGCTGGGCCGTGTTGCCTGCGGTTTTGAAATGACCGGCGCTGAGAATGTTGACCGTGATGCCGCTCTGATCGAGAGCGCGGGAATATTCACGATGCATGAGCACCACGCCAATGCTGCCCACGCGGGATGTGGAGGAGGCGGCGATTTCGCGTGCGGCGCAGCTTGCCCAGTAGGCCGCGGAAGCCATGAGGCCATCGGCATAGGCAAAAACAGGCTTTGCAAGGCTGGCGGCCGCCACTGCCGCGGCCAGTTCTTCCACGCCATCCACAGTGCCGCCGGGTGATTCCACATCAAGCATG